>Ga0209517_10006900_pt1 | contig 13836 bp, 10 predicted proteins | sample PeaSoiMetSII2010_FD_187695 | JGI IMG/M metagenome (GOLD analysis project Ga0209517, IMG submission 187695) | Peat soil microbial communities from Weissenstadt, Germany - SII-2010 (SPAdes) (version 2) | ecosystem: Environmental > Terrestrial > Soil > Wetlands > Peat | place: Germany...
GAGCCGTTGGGAATAGTGGGCTTGATTACCCCATGGAACTTCCCGGCCCTCATGGTGATCTGGAAATTGGGAGCCGCTCTGATTACCGGCAATACCTGCATCGTGAAGCCGCCTTCCACGGCACCGCTGACGACCATACGGATTGGCGAACTGGCGACGGAAGCAGGATTCCCGCGCGGTGTCGTGAATGTCCTGATTGGGCCCGGCAGTTCCGTGGGTGAAGCCATGGTGACGCATCCCAAAATCGCCCGGATTGGGTTCACCGGCGACACCTCCACGGGCAAGAGGATCGCCAAGCTGGGCGCCGACACGGTCAAGGTGCTCGGTCTGGAACTCGGCGGCAAGAACCCCTTCATTGTACTGGAAGACGCCGATGTCGATGCCGCGGTCGAGGGAGCCATCTTTGGGGCCTTTTTCAACGGCGGCCAAGTTTGTGCTGCGGCGAGCAGGTTCTACATTCACGAGTCCTTGTACGATGAGTTTGCGACGAAATTCGTCGCGGCCGCCAGGAAGCTCAAATACGGTGACCCACTGGATCCGGCCACGGTGGTGGGACCGATGGCTTACAAAGGGCATAGAGACGACATCGAGGGCTTTATCGCAAGAGCGAAGAAGGCCGGCGCCAAGCTGCTGGTGGGAGGCTTCCGTCCCGACACGCCCGACACCAAGAATGGCTGCTTTGTCCCCCCCACGATATTTGGCGATTGCACCAACGACATGGAACTGATGCAAACGGAGATTTTTGGTCCCGTCGTTGGCATGGCGCGGTTCCGCACCACCGAGGAGGCCATCGGGCTAGCCAATGAGTCGCGCTACGGTCTTAGCGCCTCAGTGTGGACTAAGGACGTCCGCTTGGGTCTGAACCTCGCTAACCAGATCAAGGCAGGAACCGTGTGGCTTAACGAGCACCTGATCATATTCTGCGAAACCCCCTGGGGTGGATGTAAAGAGTCCGGTTGGGGGAAGGACCTTTCCACCATGGTGCTGGAAGAGTACACCATGATCAAGCACATCTACATTGATCTTACCGGTCAGAAGGAAAAACCATGGTACGGGATGTTGAAATAGGTTCACCTTCGGTCACTCAGCTTGGCCGTAGCCTTGAACTGCGGGATGGGATCAAGTTCCTTGAATGCGGAGGTAAACGCGTTGGAGAGACTCCAGGTCGTTCGCGGCCGGAACTCCTCGTACTTGGGCTCGAAGTAAAGATCATGCACGGTGCGAGCGAGGTGTTTCGGCGCTTCCAGCTTGCCCTCCACAAACGCCTCGTAGATGACCACCTTCGCCGTAACATCGGTGAGTTCGCATCGCTGCCACGCCTCCACTTGTTTTCGCATTGGCTCGAAGTTGCGCTGCATCCGGTCGACACCAACCGAGATGCAGTCGATCAGTGAGAAGGACTTCGAGTGCTTCGCGAGCACCGGTGTGAAGGCGCCAACAAATGCCAAGCTGAGGGTGTGTCGAGTTGTTGGGTGCGACCGTCTAGCGTTTGTTTAGGCACCACGCACTTTTACCGTAGTCGGCTTACTGAGTACAGCTGCGACAAAGGCTCGGCACTTAACCTGAGTCTCAAATCGGCAAGACATGATGGGATCGAGTGCCAAGCAGCCAACAGCAGATGGGCACTTAAACGACAATGCTCCCCTGTTCCAAGAGCATCGCTTCTACCTTTGCAGTTGCTTCGTCCTGCATATGTGGAAGCACGTGAGCATAGGTATCCAGCGTAAACGCAGCGCTGGCATGTCCGAGCTGTTCCGATACGACTTTTGGTTGTACTCCCGCGGCTAGTGCCAACGTGGCGGCCGTGTGCCGTAGATCGTAAAGCCTAATCCGCGGCAGGCCAGCGACCTCGAGTATTGACTTGAAATGCTTGGCGAGAGAGTCAGAATTGATTGGTTCTCCCCACACCGTTTTGAACATCAGATCAAATGCTTCAGAGCACGAATTGTTTGCAGATGTTGTCGTGTGCAGATCCCGAAGCAGAGCAACGATCCAGTTCTGCAGCTTTATCACTCGGCGACTTCGTGAGCGCTTCGTATCGGTGAAGGACCATCTCTCGTTGAGCTTTCGAACACTGCGAACAACGCTAACCGTCTGTCGCGCCCAATCGATGTCTTGCCACTTTAGAGCCAAGTATTCGCTTGGGCGCATTCCAGTTGTGAGGGCGACCGCCAGCACTGGGCCATATCGAGTGGTTTGTGCAGTCCTGAGGAATGTCCGGGCTTGCCCCACAGTCAGCACCCGCATTTCGCTCCTGACCTGTTGTGGTGGTTTGACGCCACCGGCGGGGTTTTCAAGTAAGAGGTGCCACTGCAAAGCTTGCCGCAGCGCGGACCTTAACACTACGTGCGTGTAGCGGACGGTCCGCGCAGATAGACCACGCTCGATCATCTGCTGATACGTGGTCTTCAAATCCAGAGGGCGCAATGCTGCCAGTACTCTTTCGCCCATGTTGGGCCGGACGTACCGCCGCAGCATGCCTTCGTAATCCTGGCAGGTCTTCTCTCGTACTCTGGGTTTCACCGCCGTCTCAAGCCAGCGATCTAGGTACTCATTCAGTGTGATCTTTGTGCCTTCCAAATCACGACCCAAGTCGCGTTCGCGCAACTTCCTCGTAAGGTAGGCTTGCGCTTCCCGCATTGGGCCGTGGATCGTTCGATTGTGGTATTTGCGTTTGCTGGTTTGGTGATCACGGCCGAGATAAACCCGAATGAGCCATCTGCGGTCGGTCGCCACGTGCAATGATTTGGCCAACTTTGCGAGCCATAGAGTTTCCTCCTTGGCTCGCAAGGAGAGACACACTTCTCGCACACGGGCTCGCGTAAAAACAGGTGCTGATGGGTTGATTGGAAGAGGTCTGGATGATCGGCCGTCAGTCGTCAACTCTGGTTGATCCTTTTTCTCCGTTGCACCACCAGTGCGCGGCTTGAATGTTGTCCGGATGGTCATCTCTCCACGCTCCTCCCATTCCTTTGGGATCTCTGTGGTCCGGCACTATGTCGTTGTAGTCTGTGAACTCATGGTGGCAGATTGCACAGATGCTGTCCTGTTCGGCGACTTTCCGCTTCAGCAGTTTGAGCATTTCAGCGGGGGATCTGAGTTCCCGATACCCCCTCGGATGAAACGGATTTCGATTTGATCTCTTGAAACACTCCTCCACTGAAGGAATTCCGGAACGGCCAAGAGAGCTTGGAGGATCGACTGCGGGTCCGGATACCTCTACCCCTTGCTCAGAGTCCGCTTTCACGCCGGCTGTTCCGCGTTCTCATATTTATCCTGCTGTATTACTTCCATGTTGTAATGTTTTCAATTAGTTAGCGAGGTTGACAGAGAGGATGAGCGGGCGCCACATTCGTTGTGGCCACTTGGCGTCTGGCGGCCAGTGCAAGTTATTGATTGTTAAGGCATTATCTGTACTATTGGGGCTACAATTTGCGGGATCTCGAGCACACGACTGTGTAGGCTCCCAATTGCTATTGACATGAATGAGATAATAGTCTTATCATATTGACGTTAACAGGAGTGGCTTATGCCAATGCCAGAAGTCATCACTCAATTGCAAAGGCAAATGGAAACCGGCGGCGAGCTGCCCGTTCAAGAACTGCGAGAGGCAACGTGGCAGGCTGCCCGATATGTGGTTTTTGCGCTGGGCTCGGGAAATCCTGATCAATTGGGACCGCTCTGTAGTGCCCTGACACAGCTCACCGAACGTTACTATGACCGAGTGCCGCAAGACAGCCAGTCTCCCCGCGAATGGATGCGGTCTCTTGCCGTCATAGGGCAGATTGCGACGGGAGCCTACGAATCGTTCGGCCCTTCGGCGGAGGCACGGAAAGTGCTCGAAGGGTCCGAGCATGCGCGCAATATCGTTGCAGCCCTTGTCGGCAAAGACCGATTGCAAGCCGCTGACCTACGCAATCTCATTGGGGTCGAACACCAGCCAGTGGTCGCTCGCATCATGCACGCGCTCTCAAACGCCCGATTGGTCATCGTTGAACGCGGTCTAGGCAACACCGCATGGTACCGCTTGACGGCTGAGGGAAGACGAGCAGCGAAGGCAACAATCGAGCAGCGCGGCAAAGCCACGCAAGACACGGCCGAAAAAAGGCACCTGGCTGCCGCAGGGGCATCGTCGCAACGCTGGTGACATTAGAAGGGGAGAGAGAGATGCAGGCACACTTCATGGGCACCTGGCGGGCAAACCTCGAGTTTTGACTCTCCCCTCACCGGCACATATAGGAACGCTGGCTGCGGTGGAGAACCGAACGCCGTATTCACAACGAATACCCCTGCATCCAGGATTCGACCGAGTTCGGAACAGGGGTCAAGAAAGTCTCCAAGATCAGGCGTCATCGCCAGGATAAATATGTGATCCAGGAAATGTTGCCTCAGGAACTCGGGTACCTGGGGCTCTATCACGTCGCGACAGATGAGAACTGCGAACCGGCCAAGCGTGAAACTGTCATATAGCCGTATGCGTCGGGGCGCTTCGGTGCACTCAATTGTCTCTACCGTTTCATCCCGCCCGTAAAGAGCAGCCATTTTCCTTGGCAGAGCATACCGCGTGACTTTGTCATGTGTGACATTCGAATCGTGGCCCGTCGGGTCGAGCGCTGTGCAGCGGTTACGCCACACTCCCCCTGAGATCTCCACATGACGCGACCCGGGAATCACCATCCCGATTTGGTTGGGCGAGGCAGCGAGCAGCGATTTGAGACCTGAGACCAGAGCGCTGCTGGCTGTGAGTTCTGGAAAAAGAAGGACGGACGTCCCACCATTTTTCAGAATCGCGCTGACCTTCTCCAGTACTTCCTTGTCGACATGCGGCTCAGAAGGCCCAAGATCTTTGACCCAAAAGCAATGCTCGCCGAATTCAAATGTCGGTTTGAACGTGGCGTGTGGAAAGGCAAGCAACGCAAACGACAGCTGCCCTCGCGCCAGTTGTTCTCGCCAGACACTTTCCATTAATGCGGGTGTCCGCTCAATGCTCCACTCGAAATAGTGTTCCCCTCCTCCCAGTGGGTGAACAACGTAGGTTGACGCGAGTCCCAAAGACTCCCTGAATTCACCGTGCGCGAGGGGAGGGGGAGCCTCCAGATCATCCTTTACCCTATATCGGCTGTAAAAACCGGGTCCCGGTTTTCGAATCAAGGTGTAGTCGTCGCTGCGAGGCGGCGATGGATACGTCAGTGGCCCTGCTGGAAAAGTGAGAGCCTTTCCGACTACTGGATCGAGTTCCCTGAGAGCTATGACGACCAAAGCCACTTCTCGGTGCTTCGGGTCCTCCAACATCTCGAAGGTCTCCCCCAGCGCCTTGAGCCTCGCCAGCAGCCGATTCTTCATGGCTGCGAAATCGTCGATCCAGTCGTTTGGATTGTTACCAATCTCAGTCGCAATCGCTGCGCAGGACGGATGTGAGAAATTCCGCCAGTCCCGGTATTTGGCAGATCCCCAGTAAGAAAACACCTCGCGCACAATTTCGCTGACGCCATTCTCTGCAACAGACCGGTAAAGGCTCACAAACAAGTCGTAGAGACTTGTCGTGCTGCTATGCTCCGTAAGTGCGGCATCGGACAGGATGATTCGTGGCACACCTGCCACCTTCGCTTTCTCCGAAAATGAGCCTGTCACTATATACGAATCAGACCTCCGATAGTCCAGAAAAAACGAGTTTGTCCGGCTTATCGAACAAGTGGCCGCGCACTAAGGTCTATTTGCAGCCAGGCTCGTTAGAACATTGCGCCGCCGCACAGAGCGCACAATGTAATAGCGAAGGCTCCTGCTTAGTGGGTTAGCGCCAACGAGACTGCCTTGCATGAACTCCCATCGCTTCGCAAGAAAAAGGCACATCTCCCGCACACTGTCGGGATCGCAGGGCAGGCATTCATCAATTGATTGGAGGAAGACTGACTGATGGAATGTCAGTCGCGCCGTCTTGCCAGAACTGGCCAATGACGTTCGACAAGCCGACTTCTCAGGACAAATCCTTAGCGCTTGGTAGTATAGGTACAAAGCGAGCAGGCTCATGAAGATAGAAGACATCCCGGATTACCCTGCCCTGCAGCAACTTGGGCGAGCTCTTTGGAAGATTGGGAAGGCCCGCGGGGCGGCGATCCTTGTAGGTGCGGGATTTTCACGGAATGCTGACCGGGTACACGCCAACACACCTGAACCTCCATTATGGACCACCATCGCATGTGTCATGCAGAAACGGATTTACCCTGATGGCGTAGCCCCAAAGGACCCTCTACGCCTTGCAGAAGAGTTCAAGGTTCTTCTCGGTGAACCTGCACTGGAAGACCTCATTCGGGACATGGTTCGGGATGAAGAGTGGCTCCCTGGAGAGTTACACAAAAAATTGGTGAAATTGCCTTGGACCGACATTCTGACGACGAACTGGGACACGCTCATCGAGCGAGCTGCACTGGAAAACTTGGGACAAACTTACGAAACCGTGCGTTGCATCGGCGATATCGCGACCACGCGAGCACCGCGAGTGGTAAAACTTCACGGAAGTCTCCCATCAAATCGTCCGTTTATCCTTTCAGAAGAAGACTATCGCACCTACCCGAGGGTCTTTGCACCTTTCGTCAATCTCGTTCAGCAAACACTACTTGAAAATGAACTATGCCTTTTGGGATTTTCAGGCGATGACCCGAACTTCCTAGAATGGTCAGGATGGGTAAGGGACCAATTAGGCGCGTCGGCCAGGCGAATTCACCTCGTGGGAGCACTCGATCTCAGCCCTGCCCACCGGAAGTTGCTCGAATCAAGAAATATTTCCGCCATTGATTTAACCCCTTTGGTGGTCGGCTTAGGCAAGGCAAGACATCGCGCAGCTGCCACTGAGTTTTTGACTTATCTTGAGAAGGCGAAACCACGAGCCCAGTGGGACTGGCCTGAGCCGCACAAATCGACAGTGCCCGTTACAACTTTTCAGGACACCCCCGCACACATACTCGGGTTTGCAATGGAGACGCTCCGAACATGGGAGGCTCAACGGCTGTTATACCCGGGCTGGCTTGTCTGTCCGCCACATATCCGAACCGTCGTGAAGAGTGAAACAATTGGCGCTCTCTATCGAATCAATCGTGTCTTCGATCAACTGTCGCCGCAAGATCGCGGACGCTTTATATTCGAATCAGGCGTGGAGACTGGATACTTTTTTCGTACCGCTTCTAAATTGGCTCCAGCCATTGTTTCGGAGCACCGTATTGGATGACGAATGCTGGGGTGATCCAGCGCCCAGAGAGTTCGTTGCATTGCTACTGATCCGAACGGCGCGGGAGGAGCGCAATCAATCCGCTTTCGCGGAGTGGATTGACTATTTCAAGAACCATGCGACCTCTGACCCGGAAACGGCTGCCCAAGTCAGCTATCAACGGTGTTTGTGGGCTCGTGACGGACTCAATTTTAGGCAGCTAAAGGAGCTTCTCATCGATTTTGATGGATCAGATCCGTTCTGGAAGTTCCGCAGTGCCGCGCTTCTTTGCGACCTCGGAGATATGAAAGGCGCCAGAGAAAATGTAAATATTGGCTTGCGTGAGATCCGTGAGCACTTCTATAGGGACCGTGATTCCGTATGGACAATTTCGAGGCTTGCATGGGCCCAATTTCTATCACGAGGTCTTCGCTCTTGGACCACGTTACTTCAGGACAAACCAGCTGAGGAGTCTGAAGTTCTTCGATTGCGCATTTTTGAGACTGAGGCCGACCCATGGGAGTCCCTCCAGGCAATCGACATCAAGATTGAAGAGGACCTTCGGAGCGTTGCTGACAGGAATAGAAAAAAGGAGCCTCTGTTTGAAGCGGGAGTTTATCGTGACCACTCTTCAACTTTGCATTTTGGAACGTGGTGGCCAAGTGAAGCGCTCTACCAAATCGGACGAATAGTCGATGTTGTCGGCGCCCCGCCGCGCGGAGACCACACCATCATTATGGCCGAACGAATGGAGCGTGCAGAGCTTTTGACAGGATATCGATATGAAGACGATTCAGATTATCTCCGAGTACTACGTGTAGCTCATGCTGCTGGTGAGAAAGTTGTTAAATCGGTCTTCGGCCGCATCCAAGTTGCGCTCATCGCAGACAATCGCTGCGCCATGCTAAGAGAAGTCCTCGACCGCGCGCTCGATTATGCGCTGGAACAACTCACAAGACGGGAAGGCTTTGGTGATGATTTCTGGAGCCGGCGTGCTGCTGTGTATGCTGACATTATCTCGCGTCTGTCGGTTAGGCTATCCAGCACGGAAGCGCTTGCCCTGTTCCGACGGGGACTGTTGTACGCTAAGGACCCTCGCTGGAGGGCCACAGATCTACACGAAGCCCTAGAACATCTGCTGGAGCGCTCGCTTTCAGCCATTCCTCCATCAGTCAAGCGAACGTTAGTTGGCGAAATGCTGAGTTTTTCGTTGCCTGATGAAGTTGGAATTGCTTCGCCAATGGCGCAACACTGGCCGGAAACAGCCGAATGGTTGCCAGAACCTCCAATAGCTCGACCTACGCCCGACACGCAGTTCGCGGCTAGAGTTTCCGCCCTCATTGAAAAGGTCGCTGACGGAGACCCGGAAAACAGGAGTCGCGCCGCCCGTCGCCTCACTGGCCTGCATATGGGCGGTGCGCTTAAATCTGTGGAGGCAGAGCGATTTGGTAAGGCTCTATGGGGCCGCCGAAAGGCGGAGCCGGAGTTGCCTGCAGACACTTCGCTCTATTCCCACATGTTTCTCTTGCTGCCATCTCCCGACAAGACGGCCACGCGGACTCTGTTTATGGCGCGCTCGCATGAGCCATCTTTCAATTATCTGGTCTCGTCAGCCGGTGCCGTTCGGAGACAGAAAAATGGTTCGCACGGGCTTGCGTTGACAAAGGAAGAAGCACTGACGCTGCTTAGAGAGGTTTTAGATTGGCACCCCAAGAAAGAACCTGAATTCGATCTTGGGAATGTCCGTCGAGAGAACGAGCGGTCGCGACAGGCCATTGGGGCTGTGATGGCTGATGCGATCTTGCCTTCCTTAACCTCTAGCGACCTGACGTCCGCCCTCATAAAGGACTGCGTTTCACTCATTGAGGCGAATGTGGCGCCCTCGGTGACCCAGGCATTGCCAGAACTCGTACGCATCCAGCCATCCCTGCTGGAAAGGGCCACAAACATCATATTGCAGATGATGGTTAGTAGAGACAGCGATAAGAACTCGGCTGGATTCCATGCCGTATACAGGTGGGTGGTTATGGCCAAAGGAGGGACAGCACCTGAAGTGCCGAGACGATTCGTCGACTCAATTGTCAATATGATCGAGACCCGTAGAGAGCCGGGATTGCTCCCCGCCTTGAGGAACGCCCTGCAGTTGCTTAATGAAGGTATCCTCACGCAAGTAGACAGCGGACGTCTTATAGCTGCGCTCGGATTGATATTCATCGAGACAGAATATTCGCAGCAGAATCCAAATGAGATCGAAACGATAGCGATCACCTTGGTAAGAGCTGCTGCGGTTAGGTTGGCGGACTGCTTGAACCGGCATGGGATGTCTGATGATCGTCTAAGCAAGCTGCTCACAGACGCGGAACTGGACCCTATGCCGGAAGTGAGATTCGCGGCCGCCAATTGCGAGGAATGATGCTCTGATCGGTACCCACAAACGCGCTTGTGAATACTAACGGCCCCAGTTCGGCAGAGGCACACTCTTCGCACACTGCTTTGGCCACAAGCTGGGATTTACTGGTCGATTCGAGGAAAGACGTGTGATCGGCCGTCAGTCGGCGATTCTGAACACGAATCGACCTCAAAAATGCCCCTCGCATCTTTGATACGGCGCCAGACCTTCTCGTGTTTATGGTCGGCATCCCACCGAGTCCGAACGCTAGTGCCGTCAGCCTTGCCCAAATACAGATGTTTCTGGGCACGGGATCAGGAAAACATGACTCTTTCCACTCTTTTCTCCCCCGTCATAACTTGGTCACGAGCAAATTGCTGAATTTCGCACGAATCAGCTCTTGCCGGGCGACGATGAAATCTTCAAATCGGTCCAGCCTCCACAAGTCCGAATCGACAGGGATAAGATGCTTACTCAAATAGGCTTTATCCTTAGTCCTTGAACCAGTCGGCCGGAAGAGTGTCGCGCTTCCCCCCAGCGCCGTTCTCCTCTCTTGTCAGCAGCATGCAGTTCGCGAGCTGGTTTCGCTGTTCCTCGCGGTACTTCATCAGGTCCTTGCGGCCTGTCTTCGGATTCTCAATTTTGATCTTTCTCAGGGCGCTTTGCGGGAAAATGTGATCGACCTGTGGCAGGTTGTTTTCGTAGGCTGGAGTGTGGCTGAAATCTCGGTACCAGAGATTGAACAACAAGTGAATACTATCCGACCCGTAGCCCATCTGCCAGAAACGGTCCTCGGTGAGTTCGAGACTGCGACCTTGTGACCGCACGATATCAAATACCTCGTCGACGTCGAACCTTGCGGTCTCCCCGAGTTTCTTCACCAGTGCGTCGAGAAGGTTGTCGGGGTTGCCACTGAAAGCCCCCGCAAGGGAACAACGTAGCAAGTATGTGTCGACATCTTTTGCCTGTTTCCATGCTTCAAGAAAACTGTACCGAACAAAGATGAGCGGGATGAGAACCAGGTATGTTGGCATTGCTTTGTCGCACTGAATGAACGTCTTGCCCCGGACAAAGTCGAGCACATCCTGAATAGCGTTCGCGATTGCATCCCACTGTGCTTCGAGCTCCTCGCGCACTCCGGGCTTTCGAAACTTTTCCACTTCGTATCGTGCTCCTTGACCGATCAGGGTTAAGGCAGTTTTGAGGACGAAGTCTCGGCCAAACTCAAACCCATGCTGGTTCAACGAATCCAGTAGGATTTCCATATTGTCGTTCGCGGACTCCCAGCTTGCGCTAAGAAGAGAAAACAGCAGGTCGGATTTCCCCAATTTAGTGCCGCCGGAATTTGCCCTGATGAACACCTCGACCACATCGTCTTGTTTGTAGAGACTCGGATTATCGATGCTATCGAGTTCTTGGTACGTGATCGCATCGTCCATCTTGAACGTGCGATCCACTAGGTCGAGGTGGTCGGTGATTTTGTTTAGCTCTGGCACAGCCAGCTCGCGACCGGCCGAAGCTATGAGGCTGTCAAGGATTTCCCGTTTCTTCCTAGATGTGAAAATTAGGTCCTTGAACTTGACCCAAGGAAATTTTTCCCGCGTTGGTTCCAGGAAGCTAAACTTATATCTCACGTCGTCGGGCGCTGCAAGGTCGCCACTGAGTATGTCGAGAAATAGCTCTTTTCCGTCGTAACTGCCACACAGCCCGATGAATAAGCTTTGCAGCCGCTGTTGACCGTCGAGCACCATGCACTTTTTCTTGGCGTTCTCTGGAACATAGAAGTCACTGAGATGTTGGCGGAGGCTTTCTTTCCAGTTGTCTATGAATTTGCGCCGACGAAGGGCACTGTTGGTCTTCCAGACCAGAAGCGTGCTGATGGGATACTCCCGCAGGATGGAGTCAAAAAGGCGGCAGATTTGCTCTTCAGTCCAGACAAAAGGACGCTGAATATTCGGTAGCCAAAAGCCGCCGTCTTCCTCGCTGTTGTTGAGAAAGCCCACAATTTTTCGGATAGTTTGTGTTTTGTTTTTCATCGGGACCTCTACATCGCCTTACAGGGTGCTCGTCGTGCGCGTGGGCCTCTCGTCCTCCCTTTACGACGCTAGCTTCTTTTCCAGTTCGCTCAGGAAGCGTGCGAACTTCCTTAGCCTCGCCAAATCTTCGGGGGCGACGCCATCGGGGTGAAAATGCATCACATCGTTGCGGATTTCCCCGACTTTGCGGAGCTCATCCGTGAAGGTTTTGCGGTCGATCTGGATCGCAAATGTTGCCCAGTGCTTCGGATTTTGTAACAGACGAACATATTCACCGAACGTCAAATCCGACACGTCTTCGATCTCGCGCTCTGAATCGGCAGGATCGCGAACCGCAGCTAGTTCCGTCTTTGTGAATTTGTTTGCGATCAGGTTCCGAACGTGGTTTTCGATCTGACCCAGCAGAAGGAACGGTTCACCGAGCTGTGCAAATTGACTGCTCAGGTCTGCTGTGGTGACAATGCCGGTGACTTTGCGCGTTGCGTCGCGTACCAGAACGCACTCATGTTCCACAATCTGTTGGATTGCCTCAAAGAGGGAAGCGTCTGAGCGAATGTCATTCGCGGTTTCCATGCATTCTCGGACTTTCTTGCATTGCTTACCGAGGGCAAGGCGCGAGCCGAGAGACCTCCAGCTAATAACTCCCTTTACGTCACGCTCGGTGGTAGTAACGGGGAGCTGAGAGTAATCATGCTGCAACATCAAAGTGATCGCTTCTGAGACATCCGCGTCTGGAGGGACGCATAGGGGCGGAGTGTTGGCCGCTGCCAGTACGCTAATTCTGATGCGGCTATGAACGCCATCGGCGTGCTTCGCCGGGATTGGAGCTTCATTAGAGCCTTCCAGACTCTCCGGCGCCGTATCAGACGGCACCTCAGGCTCGGCAGTGGGTGAGCCCTTCTCCTTCTTCGGTTTGGGTAGAAATGTGATGGGCGCATCGATCCAAGCTTCCTCAAAGTCAGGCGTAGTCTTGAGCCTCACCTTTCTGAGAGCCTTACGAATGTCGCGCACGACCCGGTAGCCTCGCCTTTCAGACTGAAACCAGGAAAGAAGGGTGCGGACACTTTCGCTCCGTTCGCTTCCTTCGTTGACCTCCTCTGCAACTTTTCTGAGTTGATCCGGGATTTTCGCAGGCATGGCGTTGACTCCTTCTTCACTCGGTCCGCTGGCCTATTTCTTTGCGTCGGTAATCTGGAACTGTAGTCCAGCCCATTTGTACGTGCTGCGGCCCACGGAGTGAAAGCGCTCGCGCGGGACATTCAGCTTCCCACGGACCTTCTTCAGCTTCGCGGGAGGTTCCTTCTTCAGTTTCTTCTCAAGTTCGTCGTAATCCACACCAAACGGGAAACCCTCGGGGACGGTCTCTTCTTCGACCACTTCTTTGAACTTGCGCGCGAAGCTGGAAGAATCGGTGGCCAGCTTCGGACGTTCTGGGACGGGATCACCATCCTCTTCAGCTTTTTCGCGGGCCTTTTCGTATTCCAGGCAAGCGTATTGTTCAGCAGCAACGGGCCAGGCGGCCTGGATTCGGCCGTCTTTCCACAATGCCTGAGTCCATTCTGCCAGTTCAACAGGACCCCCGTGTTTCTTGTGCTCCAGCCACCACTCTGCTTTCTCCTTCAACCACCATTCGAATGCGTCGATGAACTCGGCGGCGTAGGCTATCTCGCCGCAGCGCCACTCATTGCCGACTTTCCATTGCTCGTCCCAGCGGCGTTTGTAAACGGGCTGCTCGATGCGACGGATGTGCTCAACATCGCGGATGGCCGCTAAGCGTGCCTGCCAGAGAGTGCGACGCTCTGCACTCCATGCCTTAGGGATCAGGCTCGCCGCCATATTGAAATCGCCCTGACTTTGTTCCCAGAGGCGGAACGGGCGTTCGTCACGGTCGAGCGGCTCGGGCTCAAGGCGAAACTGGACAGCAACGTTAGTGATCGGGAGGAACCCGTAAGCCGCGTAAACAAGCCAATCGCTCTCCTCTTGCAATGCGACCATCTCAGCCAATAAAGTCCCGCGGAGGTGCTTTGCAACCTTATAGACATGAGACAGATCTGTTGATTTGGCAAAGGGTGCTGAGACCTCAGGGTGCGGCAGGATAGAGGATGCCCGTTAATTCGTAGAAAGTAGCGACTCTCAACCCCGGTCATAATGACCGAGGGTAGTTTTTCTGCCAAGAAAAAGGAGAGAGTCGCTATGAAGAAACGATACCA
>Ga0209517_10006903_pt1 | contig 13833 bp, 7 predicted proteins | sample PeaSoiMetSII2010_FD_187695 | JGI IMG/M metagenome (GOLD analysis project Ga0209517, IMG submission 187695) | Peat soil microbial communities from Weissenstadt, Germany - SII-2010 (SPAdes) (version 2) | ecosystem: Environmental > Terrestrial > Soil > Wetlands > Peat | place: Germany: Weissenstadt...
CGCCTCGCCGACCAGGTTCACCGCGAAACCGGCGCGAAGCCTCTCTATCTCCCCTGCGATCTCCGCGACATCGCTGCTTTACAGAAGGCCATCCAGGAAGCCGCGGCGCGCCTTGGCGACATCGCCGTTCTGGTGAACAACGCTGGCAACGACGATCGCCACGCCGTCGGCAGCGTCACCCCGGCGTATTGGGACGACCGCATCGCCGTCAATCAGCGGCACATGTTCTTCGCCGCGCAGGAGGTGTTTCCCATCATGAAGCGCCGCGGCGGCGGTTCCATCATCAACCTCAGCTCGATCATTTGGAAAATCAAGCAGACCGATGCGCCCATCTACAGCATGAGCAAAGCTTCCATCCACGGCCTCACCCGCGCCATCGCCCGCGATTTTGGCCAAGCCGGCATTCGCGTGAACACCATTCTTCCCGGCGCCGTCTGGACCGAACGCCAGAAGCGACTCTGGCTGAATCCCCAGATGGAGCGCGACGTCATGGCGGGCCAATGTCTCCAGGCTCGCATCGAGCCGGAGGATGTGGCGCAACTCGCCGTCTTCCTCGCTTCCGACGCCAGCCGCATGTGCACCGCTCAGGAATTCACCGTGGATGCCGGCTGGTCCTGATTCGTGCTCCAGGCGGCCTTGCAGCGCCCAAAGGTTCCTCCCGCGCCCTTCACCTTGCCGATTCTACGCCCCAGTTGTCAGCTCGCTTGACCGTGCCCAATGCACTTGCCGAAATACCGCAAACATGCGACAAAGAATTGTTATGACCATACTCCTGGATAGTCCCACATCGAAGTTCAAGGCCCTCACTCGTCTCGTTGGCAATACCCCCCTCGTCAGCATCCATTTCCGCTACAAGGGCCGCGAACGCATTCTTTACGCCAAATCCGAAAACATGAATCTCACCGGCAGTATCAAGGACCGCATGGCCCTGCGCATCCTGCAAAAGGCCTATGAAGAAGGGAAGATCGAACCCGGCTTCACCATCGCCGAGGCCACCAGCGGCAACACCGGCATTTCCTTTGCGGCGCTCGGCCGCATCCTGGGCCACCCCGTCAAGATTTTCATGCCCGATTGGATGAGCCAGGAGCGCGCGCAACTCATCCGCAGCTACGGTGCCGAAGTGGTTTCCGTCTCCGCCGCACAAGGCGGATTCCTCGGCTGCATCCGCATGTGCGAAGAGCTGGCGGCTTCCCGCAAGGACGTTTTCCTCCCGCGGCAGTTTTCCAACCCCGCGAATGTCGAAGCCCACGAAGAAACCACTGGCCCGGAGATTTGGTCGCAAATGGTTTCCGTGGCCAAGCGGCCGCAGGCCTTTGTCGCCGGCGTGGGCACCGGCGGCACGGTCATGGGCGTCGGCAAATTCTTGAAGGAGCGCGACTCCTCCATTCGCATTCATCCCGTCGAGCCTGCCGAATCGCCCACGCTATCCACTGGCTGCAAGGTCGGCAAACACCGCATTCAGGGCATCTCCGACGAATTCGTCCCCGAAATCATCAAGCTCAAGGAACTCGACGAGGTCATCGCCATCCCGGACGGTGACGCCGTCCTCATGGCCCAGAAGCTCGCTTTCGATCTTGGAGTAGCCGTGGGAATCTCTTCCGGGTGCAACTTCCTCGCCGCTCTGCAAGCCCAGAACAGAATCGCGCCAGACGCCGCCGTCGTCACCGTCTTCTGCGACGACAACAAGAAATACCTGAGCACCGCGCTCATGCACGACGAGCCCGTGCGCGAAGACTACCTCACGCCTCACATCGAATTGCTTGGCTTAGGCACCGTCGGCCGCGCCTGCGAGTTCTGCCACTAACGAAGCCAGGCCTGGTAACAGCCGAAACCCCGAAAACCCTTACCAATTCCGGCCAAAAACGGCCCAATTCTCTCTGAGCTCTCCATGAGGTCGTTTCTGGACCCTTCAGTCGGAGATACGATCTCGCCATCTCTCGCCGCATTTTCGCAACCACCGATTTTCAAGCCTCCGATTCGTATAAAATCACCCACATTTTATCCGGATTAAGTCGGTTTGACATAACGACCTGATCCGTATTGAAATATCGTCCCCCCAAGGGGGAGGCGTGTCTTTCGTTCCAGCGCAGTTCAATGACGCGCGATTGGAGGGAATTGCAACATGCGTTCGTACGTGATGGCGAGACTCGTTGGACCATCTTCAGAGTGTGCCGGCTTGCGCCTTCAACGAGTCGCTCGGCTCCCATATTTCAGTCTCCTGCTCACCGCCTTTCTGATCATCACATGCTTACCATCGGCTCGCGCTCAAGTGTCAGCCAGCATCAAGGGTGAGGTTACAGACTCATCTGGAGCTGGGGTGCCGAACGCGAACGTCAAAGCCACGAATCTTGAGACGGGAGCGATTCGCAGCAGCGTCACGGACGGCGCGGGCGAGTACCTGGTGCTGGCTCTTCCCGTCGGCGAGTATGAAGTAAGAGTTACCAGACCGGGCTTCCAAGACGCTGTTCGCGGCGGTATTCATTTGGATGTTGGCCGGGAAGCCGACGTGGATCTGCGGTTGCAAGTGGGCACGGTGAAGGCAGAAGTCAGGGTCACGGGTGACGCACCTGTGGTCAGCACCACGACCCAGGACATCAGTGGCCTAGTTGGGGAGCAGGCCGTAAAGGATCTGCCGTTGAATGGACGCAGCTATGATCTGCTCCTCCCGCTCAATCCCGGCATTGTTAACTTTACGTCGCAGAAAACGGGCGGAACGGGGATTTCCAATTCGAGCACGGCCAACAATTTTGCGGTTTCCGGGAATCGCCCTCAGCAAAATCTATTCTTGTTGAATGGCGTGGAATACACCGGGGCGGCGGAAAATAATATGCAACCGGGTGGGCCAAGCGGCATGTTGCTGGGGGTGGACGCCGTCCGCGAGTTTAACGTTCAGCGCGACTCCTACAGCGCGGAGTTCGGCAAACGTCCCGGCGGCCAGGTGATCATCGTCACGCAATCCGGCAGTAACCAGTGGCACGGGTCTGTCTTCGAGTTTTTGCGCAACAACGCCCTCGATGCGCCGAACTACTTCGATCAGGGTTCCGCTCCGCCCTTTCAACGAAATCAGTTTGGAGTTTCTTTTGGCGGTCCTATCCAAAATGACAAAACCTTTCTCTTCGCCAACTATGAAGGATTCCGCCAGAACCTGCATCAAACGTCGGCAGCGTTTGTCCCCGATGCCGCTTCCCGCGCTGCTGCCGTGCCCAGCGTTCAGCCGCTGCTGAATTTGTGGCCCACGGCTCCCGCCGGAGCCCCCGATTTCAACGGAATTGCAGAAGTGTTCAGCAGTCCTCTGCAGACAATTCGCGAGGATTTCGGGACCCTGCGGGTCGATCATGTTTTCTCCGAGAAAGATTCGCTCGCCGGGATTTACACCGTCGACGATGGCGGCGACGTCACCGCTACGCCGGTGAATCCTTACAGCACCGATATCCTCAACCTGCGCGAACAGGTGTTGAGCCTCGAGGAAACGCACGTTTTTTCTCCAAGTTTCCTCAACACCGTGCGATTCGGGTTTTCGCGAGCTGGCTATTTCTTTGCAGGGGAGCCTACACCGGGTACACCGGCAGCAAGTGTTCCCGGCTTTCTGGTTGGCCACCGTGTCGGCGCGGTCGTGGTTGGCGGCAGCGCCGCATCCAATCCGCAAGCCTCGATCGGCTTGGCGGGAAGCAATAACGGCAGCAATCTGCCTATCGCGCGCAACCTGTTCACGTACGAAGATCGCGTGACGCTAACCAGGGGGCGCCACCAACTGAGTTTCGGAGCGTGGCTCCAGCAATTCCAGTCGAATGAAACCATCGCGCTCAGCCAGTACGGGCAAGCCACGTTTTCGAGCCTCACGACTTTTCTGCAGGGCACCACTTCCTCGTTTCTCTACGACCCATCACCCACGGAGATGAATTGGCGCTCCTTATTTGGCGCGTTCTATGCGGAAGATGTCTTCCGCATCAGCCGCAAGCTGACGCTGTCTCTCGGCTTTCGAGACGAATTCTCCACTGGATGGAACGAGGCTCACGACCGCGCTGCCAACTACACTTTCTCGGACGGAGTGATTTCCAGCCAGCCGCGTATCGGCGGGTCGCTCTTCACGACCAACAATGCAAAGTTCTTGCCGCAGCCCCGAATCGGACTGGCCTGGAGCCCGCTCGGCAGCAAGACCGTTCTGCGCGCCGGATTCGGCATGTACAACGATTTACAGGATGCGCTGGGATATCGCGCGGACCAGAATGCGCCTTTCAATCCGACTTACAGTATTTCAGCGTTGCCCGTTTCCGGTCTGCCCATCAACCCAGCGGCTGCCGTGCCCTCGAACGCGAAGCTTGTGCCCGGCGGAGTGCAGCCCGATATGCAGACGCCCGCGCTCATTTCCTGGTCGCTGCGCATCGACCGGGAGCTTTCGCCAAACACTTCCTTGACGGTCGGTTATGTGGGTTCCCACGGCTACCACGAATTGATCGGAGTTGATGCAAACGAGCCGGTTCCCACGATTTGTCCTGCCTCACCTTGTCCGGCCGTCTATCCCACAGTTGACCCTGGCGCGACTCCTCCGGTAACCATTGCCATGGGATTCCCGGCTACCTCGCCCTTGGCAGGCGCACCAGTACCCGCAGGGTCCTATTACATTCCTTCCGGCACGCCGAAATCCAACCCCACTCTCGCCAACACCTGGACGTGGTTCTCTGAAGGCACCAGCTCGTACCACGCTTTGCAGGTGGACTTGCGGCGCCGCTTCAGCCGTGGCTTCTCGGTGCGTGGCGTTTACACCTTCTCGAAGACTCTGGACGATGGAGACTCGCTCAATCAAACGACCGCGGGCAATGCTCCCGGCCTGGCGTCGAATCCCTTTGATCTGCGCGCGGATAAAGGGCTCGCCACGTTTGACGTGAGAAACCTGGCCGTGATCAACGTTTTGTACGCCCTGCCCTTCGGCCAGGGACAATCCTTCGCCAGCAGCCTGGGGGATGCGGGCAACAAATTTGTAAGTGGTTGGTCCGTCTCCAGCATTATCACCGCACAATCCGGTTTTCCCTTCACCCCGCAGCTCAGCTACAACCCGTCTAATAATGGCGACACGAGAAATCCTGTAAGGCCTTTTTTGAATCCTAGTTTCACCGGGCCTGTAATTCTTGGCAAACCCAGCCAGTGGTTTAATCCGAACGCGTTCATCGCGCCCCCATCCGCGGGCGGTTTCTACGGCAATCTCGGAAGAGATACTTTCATCGGCCCGGGGCTCGCCACGTGGGATTTCTCCGTATTGAAAGACACGAAACTCCGTGAGCGTCTGGAACTCCAGTTCCGTGCTGAAATTTTTAATCTTTTGAACCGCGCCAATTTTAATACCCCCAACCTCATCGTTTTTACGCCACCTACCGCTACAAACCCGACAGGTCTGTCCGGCACGGCCGGTGCGATCACGAGCACTTCCACGACTTCGCGCCAAGTCCAATTCGGGCTGAAGCTGCTTTGGTGAGGGTTAGGGGAGTCGCAAGAACTTCCTGACAGGGCGAGGGCATTTCGCACCTCGCTCTTCCGTGTCTCAATACGCGAGGCACGATTCGCGAATCTGAGTCCGCGGAACGCTCCCAGAAGGCGCGCTGTAGCAATTTGGCGTGTGGATGACTGTCTTCGCTGCGATGTTTAGCCTGCTAATGGGAGACGCTTCACCTCGCCCCGCATCTCCGGGTTGCAAGGTTTTGCTAGCTACCCCATTCAGCTTGCTCGCCTTATCTCTTTCGCCGCTGGGGGCGCCGCATCTTCCTTTGGAATATACTCCCCGCCCGGCCCGCGCTCCCACGTCCGGTCCAAAATCTTCTCGGGGTTCTTCCGCCGGAATGTCTCCGCGATGTAGCAGTTCCAGCACACCGGCAGGTACGACCCGAAAACCTCCGGCAATTTTTCCGGTGGCACTTCATTCCATTGCACGCAGGTATGATCCGGGGCCATCAAGGCGGGATGCCGGTCATGCCAGTGAATGTTGGCGAAGGGCTTCTGGCAATACGCGCAGGACTTGCCCTTGTACCACTGGTCCACGATGTTCCAAACCAAGCAAGCCGCCGGGTCTGCGTTCACTTGGGAGAGGCAATCCTGCCCGCAATTCTGGCGTTCCGGCCAGCGCGAGCACTGGTCCAGCCGGACATACGACTTGCCGAAGATGGCCTTGCGCGCCGCATTCGTCGCATTCACGTGCACTGCGGCCGCCTTCCGTGTCTCTGGGCAGGTGATCACGCGTTTCCCGCGATACCTCAGGTAGGTGCGGAGTGCCACGGCCGATCCGAACACGACGCCTCCGGCCACCAACACGATGATCATCGCAAGTATTAAGTTGGAACCTACCATGCCCACCACCTCCTCCTCCCGGCCCGTCACCCCCGACTGCGCCGGGTACCACGCAAAGTGAAAGAGCATTACCGGGTCCAAATAGGTATGTCGTTTTCCCTTTGCTCCCGATCCTTGAAAGAGAAAGACTTACCCTGTCCGGCACCGGCAACCATCTCCGCGCTCCAGCCGCCCTCAGGGGAATTCCACTCAGATTCGCTGCGCCATCTCCCCAACAACCGCGCGCGCCCCAACTCACTCCGGCTTGAAAATCATCCCCTGGCTCGTGTGCCCATTCATCAAGACCAGCAGGGGTTCCGCGAACCGCAGATGCCGCACACAGCCGCGCTCTTCCAATGCCGGTTGGGCCGCCAGCCACGCCCAATCCACCGACCCTTCTCCCAGATCGGGATTCACCGTGAAATAGCCCACCTGGAACGCCGTCAAATTCTGGAAGAAGTGGCTGCCCTGCGATGGCGTCACCCGGAAGTCCCGGAATCCTGCCTCGATGATCACTCGCGCGCCCGAGATCTCGTCCCACTCCACCGGAATGCCCAGCCACGGTTCGTTGGAGCCCCACCGCCCCACGCCCACCAAAAGGAACGGCCGGTTCTCCTCGTTCAGCTTTGCATTGAAGTACGATACGAGCCGCGCCACGTCCTGGCTTTGCCCGCGCTCAAACCGCTGCGAATCCACCACCACGATATCCCGTAAATTCTCGATGCGCCCGTTGCCCAGCACCTTCGTGCTGTGCGCCACCAGCCGCGATGCCTCCACATTCTCCATGCGCAACTCTTCGCTCTCCTGCGAAAGCACCAGCGGCCGGATCTGCAAAAACCCAAACTCCGCAAACTCGCCCGTTTGCCGCGGCAAGCGCACCGCAAATTCAATTTCCACCGGCTGGCCAAACGCGTCCTCGCCATCCTTCAGGAGCTGGACCAACAGAGGTGCCAGCGGAAAAAGCCCGTATTTGAGCACGGGCGCGAAGGTCACCACACGCATCCCTGGCCGGTTCAATCCATCCCTGATCACGTCGTTGTCCTGGGAATAGGTCGAGCCCACGGCATGCAGCGTGCCGTCCGCCTCCGCCACATCCAGCGTGAATCGCACCTCGCGAAGTCCCGGCGGCGAAGTCTCCTGCTCCACGTGATCCAGCGAAAGCGCCCAGAAATCCGCTTGCGACTCGGAAAGAATGTCCTCTACCGTCGAGAACTGCACCAGATTCGCCGGATACCGCGGGCAGAACGAGAGGCACTTCCCGCCGTCCACCACCGCGCGCCCCAGGCCCAGCGCCACCGCGGCGATGCCATCCTCAAAATGCATCGGCGGAACCGGATAAAAATTCCGCGAACGCGCCACGCCGGAAAAGTCCGGGTAGAACCGCGGGCCGTGAAACGCCCCCACCACTTGCTGCAGGATCACCGCCATTTTTTCTTCTTCCAGGCGGAACGGCGTCGCCCGCACGTAAGACTTCGCATGGCGGCTGAACGTGGACGCGTACACCAGCTTCACCGCTTCCGTCAGATGCTGCAGCCGCAGGGAATCGTCGGCCTGCTGGTTGCCCAGCATGAACGTCTCGTACACTCCCGTGAACGGCTGGTATTGCGAATCTTCCAACAAACTCGAGGAGCGCACCGCCAAGGGGTAGCGCGCTTCCGCAAGAAATGCCCGTAAATCCTCCGTGACCGCCGCGGGAAGAGGCGCGTCCAGGAATCTCTGCTGGATCTCCGAGTCATCGTCCGCATGCACCGCGAAATCCAGCAGGTTGTTCTCCGCAAGAAAGCGGTCAAACGCATCCGTCGCCAGCACCGCGGCCGGTGGCACTCCCACGCGTACTTCCGGAAATCGCCGCGCGACTCTCCGCTTGTGCAGCATGTGCCGGATAAACGCCAACCCCCGCGCCTTGCCGCCCAGCGAACCCGCCCCCATGCGCAGGAAATACGACCCGCCGGCCTTGAACGCCGCGGGCTTGAAGTCCCCGATCAGGATTTCGCTCTGCTCTCTGCGGTACTCCCCGATCGAAGCGATCAGGTCCTGCCGCAATCCCTCAACAGTTTCGAAATCGGAAACCTTGCGCGGCCTAAGTTTTTGCGACAGCGCAAACTCCGTCCGCGCCATCAGCCAGTGCGAGAAGTGATTCCGCTGCCCGTGATACGCGATGCTCTCCACCGGCACGGTGTGCAGCAACGCTTCCAGCGAGTTCAGGTCCGTGGCCCGCGCCACCTCGCTGCGATCCGATGTGCGGAACACGAAATCGCCGAACGCAAATTGCCGGATCAGCAGCCGCCGCAAATCCCGCAGGAAAGTCGGCGAGCGCTTGCGCAGGAAAGAAAACCCTTCCGCATGCGCCCTCGCCCGGAATTTCGTCCGGCTCGATTGCAACACCACCGCCAAATCGGGCACCACGGCGCGCACCCGCCGCGCCAGCTCGAATCCCGCGTCCGCGCTCAACACGCCGCCGTGCGGAAACTCGATGTCGGACACGATCCCCAGGAGGTGATCCTGGTAGCGCAGCGCCAGCTCGTAGGCCTCCTCGAAGTTCGTGGAAAGCAGAATCTTTGGCCGGGCCCGCATGCGCACCAGCTTGTGCGCCAGGTTCAAGCCTTCCTGAATGACGCGCCGCGTCTGCATGATCAGCTCGGTATAAATCACCGGCAAAAACGCCGAGTAGTAGCGGATGTTGTCTTCCACCAGCAGCACCACCGGCACGCCCATGGTGGAGGTGTCGTGCTCCACGTTGCGCCGGTCCTCGACGCATTTCACGATGGCAATCAACACGCGCGCGCTGCCCTGCCACAGGAAAATCCGCTCGATATCCGTCACCGGATTGCGCGCGATGAAATTCTTGACTTCGCGGTAATCGTACGCCAGCACCACCACCGGCACATTCAATCCCGCGGCCTTGATTTCGCGCGCCAGTTGCGCCGCGTTCATCTCTCCCACCGCCAGGTTCGTTACGATGAGGTTGAAGCGCCGCGGGTCGGAACGCGCCAACGCCAGCGCTTCCGAACAACTGGAGACGTGCGTGATCCGCGGAATCTGCTGCAGGTGCAAGTCCAGCGACTCGCCGATCAGCAACTCATTCAGCCGCCCGTCTTCCCGCAGGATGAACGAATCGTACAAGCTCGACACCAGCAGAATCTCCTGCACCCGGAAGGGCATCAGGTTGTCGAAGCCCTCCAGGAGAAGTTCCGCGTCCGGCAATGGCCTGGGAATCGGATCTCGGTTCATGAATATGTCTGTCTGAATAGTAAAACGGCGGGGTGGCCGTTGACCACCCCGCCGCATAGTAACCGTTGAACGGGTCTTAGACCAGCCCTTGATCCAGCATCGAATCGGCCACCTTCAAGAATCCGGCGATATTTGCGCCGAAGACCAGGTTGCCCGGCATGCCGTACTTTTCGGCCGTCTCAAACGAGTTCTTGTGGATGGCGATCATGATGTTGTGCAGCCGCTGGTCCACTTCCTCGCGCGTCCAGGAGAGCCGCATGCTGTTCTGGCTCATCTCCAGGCCCGAAGTCGCCACGCCACCGGCGTTGGCGGCCTTCGCTGGCCCGTAGAGGATCTTCGCCTCGAGGAAAAGCTTCGTAGCGTCCAGTGTGCTCGGCATGTTGGCGCCTTCCGCCACAACCTTGCACCCATTCATCACCAGCGTTGCTGCATCCTTGGCGTTGATCTCATTCTGTGTGGCGCTCGGGAAGGCGCAGTCCGCCTTGATGGCCCAGAGCGGGTTGAAGTCCTTCGACGGATCCACCGGCATATACTTTGCCGTCTTGAAGTGGTCCGCATAATCCTTGATGCGGCCGCGGCGCACATTCTTCAGTTCCAGAATCCACGCCAGCTTCTCGCGGTTGATCCCCTCGGGATCATGAATCACGCCATTGGAATCGGACATGGCGATCACCTTGGCGCCGAGGTCCAGCAGCTTCTCGATCGTGTATTGCGATACGTTGCCGCTTCCAGAGACCAGGCAGAGCTTGCCGTCAAGCGTTTCTTTCCGCGTCTTCAGCATTTCCTTCGCGAAATACACGCAGCCGTAACCCGTGGCTTCCGGACGAATCAGCGATCCGCCCCAGTTCAGCCCCTTGCCTGTCAGCACGCCGGTGAACTCGTTCTTCAGCCGCTTGTACTGTCCAAACAGGAAGCCGATTTCGCGCCCGCCAACGCCGATATCGCCCGCCGGAACGTCTGTGTCTGGGCCGATGTGGCGGCACAGCTCGGTCATGAAGCTTTGGCAGAACCTCATCACCTCGTTGTCGCTCTTGCCCTTGGGATCAAAGTCTGAGCCTCCCTTGCCGCCGCCCATGGGCAGCGTCGTCAGGGAATTCTTCAACACCTGCTCGAAGGCCAGGAATTTCAAAATGCCCAGGTTCACCGAAGGATGGAAGCGGAGTCCGCCCTTATATGGGCCGATGGCGCTGCTCATCTCAATGCGGAATCCGCGATTCACCTGGACGTTGCCCTGATCGTCGACCCAGGGGACGCGAAACATGATCACGCGTTCCGGCTCGACCATGCGCTCTAGGATGCGCGCTTTTTGGTATTCAGGGTGTTTCGAGAGGGCGGGACCTAGAGATTCGAGTACTTCCTGCACTGCCTGATGGAATTCGGGTTCGGCGGGATTCTTGGAACGTACGCTGGTCAGAACGTCATTTATATACTCCGCTGTTCCTTTGGTAGTCGCAGCGGACAGGGTACTAATGCCCATGAGTGTGTCCTCCTAGTTTTATTTTCGTACTGAAATGTCATGAAAGCAGCCGTCAGGGGCCGCCAACTGAGGCTGGCCGGAGAGCACTACTATTAAACTTGCTTATGGGCACTAAAAGCTGTGACATATATCACAGGGCTCCGTGTGTCCCGTACTGGCCACCCTGCCAGCTTGGCGCGATTGTCTGTTTGGCAGGTTGTTGAAAAACTCTTACTTAGGAGGTGGGGGCTTCAGCCCCCACGTTAGCGTTCCAGGGAATTATTGGGCTTTAGCCCCTGAAGAAGTCACGAACCTCTTTTCCAGCGTACCGCCTAGCGGAGGTGCCACTATGTCCAGCAAAGCAGCGGATTTGGCAGGACCCGGTATTGGCAACTATGAGGATTTGGAGAAGATTCTCCCTTCGGACTATTCCAGCGCTCTTTCCCGCAGGGAAACGCAGAAGGCCATCTTCGCCGTCAAACGCTTCATCGAGGACCATCTCTGTAAGGAATTGAATCTTCTAATGGTAACGGTGCCCCTGATCGTGGACATCGAAAGCGGTGTCAACGACATGCTGGACCGCGACGGCTCCCGCACTCCCATCCAATTCCACATCCGCAACGATTACGACAAGCACCCTGTGGATGCCCAAATCGTTCAGGCCGCCACCAAGTGGAAGAGGGTGGCCCTCAAGGAATTCGGTATGCGTCCCGGCGAAGGCCTCTGCACGGACATGCGCGCCGTCCGCAAGGACTATTTCCTCGACCATGACCATAGTTGCTACGTGGATCAGTGGGATTGGGAGCGTGCCATCACCTCCGAGCAGCGCAACCTCGATTTCCTGAAGGAGATCGTCGGCAAAATCTGGAAAGTGCTCGTCGAAGCCGAACTCTACGCCCAGGATCTCTTTCCCGAGCTCAAGAATGAAAAGTATCCCAACCTGCCGCAGAAGCTCACCTTCTTGCACGCCGAGGAAATCCTCCGAATGTATCCGAATCTTCCCCGGAAGCAGCGCGAAACCGCCATTCTCCAGCAGTATCCCGCGCTTTTCATTGTGGGCATCGGCTATCCCCTCGAGGATGGCTATCCGCACGAAATGCGCGCCGCCGATTACGACGACTGGGTCACCGAAACCAAATCCGCTGATGGCCACCCGCTGCACGGCCTGAACGGCGATATCCTGGTCTGGAACCACGTCACCCGGCGTCGCCACGAACTTAGCTCCATGGGCGTTCGCGTGAATGCGGAATCCCTGAAGAAGCAACTGGAGATGTCCCATCAGTTGGACTTCCTGAGATTCCCCTATCACCAGGCCATTGTGAAGAATGAAATTCCGCTGAGCATCGGCGGCGGCATCGGCCAGTCCCGCACCCTCATGCTCCTGCTCAGGAAAGCGCATCTCGGCGAAGTCACCGTAAGCGTGTGGCCCCAGATCCTCAAGGAGATCTGCGCCAAAAAGAACATCCACGTCCTCGAATAAGCGTGGCGTGAGTCTCAGTACGAACTTCTCCGGTTTCGCGGCCCGCAAAGCGGTAAAGTGGGTCCCGCTGGGAGCACCTAATGGACAACCGGCAATGGGACACGCTTGTTTCTGTAGTGCGCGGAGAAGCGATTCGTCCTCTCCCGACAGCCTTCATCATAGATAGTCCCTGGCTCCCGAACTGGGCGGGCCACACGATTCTGGATTACTTTACCGACGACCGCACTTTTCTGGACGACAATCTCCATGCCATTCGCACCTTCCCGGAAACCATTTTCCTGCCGGGTTTTTGGTCCGAATACGGAATGTGCACCGAACCCTCTGCCTTCGGCTCCGTCTCCGTGTGGGGCGAAGATGAATTTCCCTTCGCCAAGAAAGTGCTGCGCTCGCCTTCCGAAGTCGAGCGTCTGGAAAAGCCCGATCCGCGCAAACACGGCTTGCTGCCCTTTGTCATCAAGCGGCTCCAGCACTTACAGCCGGAGATTGAAAAGGCCGGCCACAAAGTCCGCTTCGCGGTGGCCCGCGGCCCGCTCAATATTGCGTCCTTCTTGATGGGCACAACGGAGTTCCTGGAAGCTATCAAGACGGAGCCGGAGCTGATGCATCGCCTGCTCGCGATCGTCACGGATTTCTTGGTGGACTGGATCGCATATCAGCGCGAAGCATTCCCATCGATCGACGGTATTTTTTTGCTCGACGATATCGTTGGATTCGTGAGCCGCCGTGATTTCGAGACGTTCGGCTTTCCGTATTTGCAGCGCGCATTCAGCGCAAACGTGACCGTGAAGTTCTTTCACAACGATGCGCCGTGCAAGGCGAGCGCGCCTTTGCTCGCGGATGCGGGAATCAATCTGCTCAATTTCGGGATTCAGCACAAACTCGCGGACATGAAGACCTGGACGAACAACCGGATTACGCTGATGGGTAACATTCCTCCGCGCGACGTGTTGGCCGAAGGATCCCCGGCGGACGTGTCGCGCTCGGTCGTGGAAATGCTGAACGCTCTCGACGACCATTCACGCTTGATCGTTTCCTGCGGGGGAGGAATGCCTCCTCAAGCGCCCACCGAGAATATCAAAGCGTTGATCTCGACAGTGCAAGAGGTAACGCGGTAGACCGCGGTGGATCGTGCGGACAAGTACGCTTCGCCCGGGATGCATCGAGAGACCGGGTCGAAGCTACTGCCTCTGCTGGGTCACAGCTTTGTGCCGTACGTCACACAAACTCAGTGCCCTGCACTTCTATTCTCGGGTATTGTCCTGAGCAGAACTTTTTATTGACGTCACTCCTCGGTCGCACTACTCTCCGTATGTCCGAGAAAACGCCCCGCGATTCCGTGACCTACTTGGGA
>Ga0209517_10006907_pt1 | contig 13831 bp, 16 predicted proteins | sample PeaSoiMetSII2010_FD_187695 | JGI IMG/M metagenome (GOLD analysis project Ga0209517, IMG submission 187695) | Peat soil microbial communities from Weissenstadt, Germany - SII-2010 (SPAdes) (version 2) | ecosystem: Environmental > Terrestrial > Soil > Wetlands > Peat | place: Germany...
TTGAATCCACTGTCAAAAATCCGCTCTCCGGCCAGTTGACCACGCAGGTCAACACGGTCCACGGTCCCACGGCGGTCTTTCAGACCACGACCCAGCCGGACATAGACGCCGAGACCCGGAGCCGGTTCGTCATCACGAGCGTTGACGAGTCGCCGGAGCAGACCAAGGCCATTTTGGAAGCGCAACGCAACCGCCACACGCTGGACGGACTGCGCCGGAAGACACAGCGCGAAGCCATCATCAAACGGCACCACGCCTTTCAACGGCTCTTGAAGCCCTGGCCCGTAATCAATCCGTTCGAGCCGCTCTTGTCCTACAGCGAGGACCGGCTGGCCGTGCGCCGGGACAACCCCAAATACTTGAACCTCATCCTGGCCGTCACTTTCCTGCATCAGATGCAACGCCCGGTGAAGCACGACGCCGAGACCGGGCTGGACTACATCGAAACGACGCTCGATGACGTGGCCATTGCCAACGAACTGGCCACCGCGCTCTTTGGCCAGACCCTCGATGAACTGTCCCGACCGAGCCGGGAGCTTTTGAAGCTCATCCGCAAAATGGTGGACGGACTGGAAAAGGCCGACCGGCAGAAGGGCGCAAAATCCATCGGTGCCGCCGTCGCCACCACGTTCAACCGCCGCGCCGTGCGCGAGTTTACCGGGTGGAGTGATTACCAGGTCAAAATCCACATCAAGCAGTTGGAAGACCTGGAATACCTCGTGCCGCTGTCGGGACGCCGGGGCCAGAGCTTTTGCTACCGGCTGGCATGGGAAGGCGAAGGCCAGGACGGCGAACGCTTCCTGCCCGGTCTGGTATCGGCGGAGGACCTCCGGCACAAGGCCGAAGTAGTAGGGCTGTTCTCCCAACAAGTAGGGCCAAAAACCGAAGTAGTAGGCCAGCCGATGAAGTTGGAGGGGCCAAGTAGGGCGCAAGTTGCGCCAGCCCGGAACGGAGCAAACCCGCATGAACACGAACCGGAACCGCTCCCTGGCCCGAAGTTGGAGGGAAACAACGGAGCGCATATAAGCATTGCAGGAGCAACCAACCATGAATGACACCCCTTTAGCACCGCAGTTTGCCGAGCACCTGGCCAGCTTTGTGGAACGGCTCAAGGTGTTGCGTTACTCGCCCGCAACCCTTGTCTGCCGCGAGCAGGCGTTGCGCCGGTTTTTTGGCTGGCTGGCCGAAGCCGGCATCGCCGACGTGCGCGACGTGAGCAAGCAGACCGTGCGCGACTTCCAGGAATGGCTGATGGCCCGTTACACCACTTGCACGACGCACGTGCATCTCATCTCGTTGCGCCGGTTCTTTGAGCACCTGGAGGCAACCGACGTGCTGTTGGTCAATCCCACCGTTGGCGTGTTGTTGCCCAAGCTGGAAGACCGGCTCCCCCGCAACGTGTTCACGCCGGAGGAAGCCAAACGCATCCTCGACATGCCCGACACGCAGACCAAGAAAGGCATCCGGGACAAGGCCATCCTCGAATCCTTTTACTCGACCGGCATACGGCTGGAGGAAATGACCCGGCTGACCATCCATGACGTGGATTACCTCAAGGGCTTTGTGCGCGTCATCAAAGGCAAGGGAGCCAAAGACCGCGTTGTGCCGCTGGGGACCAAGGCTTGTGATTACGTGCGCGAATACCTACAGCAGGTCCGCGCCGAGTGGATTAAAGACCAGCGGGACGAACGGGCCTTGTGGCTCTCGTGGCGCTGGCCGCATCAGCCGCTCAAGAAGCAAATCATCTCCGTCATGGTGCGCCAGTATGCCAAGGCCGCAGGCATCACCAAATCGGCCAGCCCGCACGCCTGGCGGCACACGTGCGCCACGCACCTGGTCAGCAACGGGGCCAACATCGCCTACGCGCAACGCCTGCTGGGCCACCGCCGCTTGAGCACCACGCAGATTTACACCCGCGTCAGCGTGCCCGAAGTCAAAGCCACCCACGCGCACACGCACCCGCGCCACGCCGAGCCATCAGCCCGCCAGGCCGAGACCGCCGCCGCTCCGCTCACCGAGTTGCCCGAGAAAATGCGCGCCCCCTACCACTACAAAGCATGAACGCCAGCCAAATCGAAATCCTCATCGAGCGTTACCGCCAGCAGTTGGAAATCCTCAACTTCTCCCCGCGCACCATCGCCGTGCGCCAGGTCCACTTGCGCCGCTTCGCCGAGTTCCTGCAACAGCAGAACATCACCGACATTGCGACCGTGACGAGCGGGATACTCGGCGACCACCAGCGGGACCTGTTTTACCTGCCGACCAGTCGCGGGAGCGCCCGTTCCGTCAGCTACCAGAACCAAGCCATGTCCGCGTTGCGGGGCTTCTTTCACTTCCTCAAAATCGAAGGCTACATCGCCCAGGACGTGGCCGAGGCGTTGCCGCTGGCCCGCACGCCGCACACCTTGCCGCGCCAGGTCCTGACCATCCCGGAAGCCCGCAAGGTCATTGAGATGCCCGACACCGGCTGTTTGCTGGGCTACCGGGACCGGACCATTTTGGAAACGCTCTACGCCACCGGCATTCGCAAAAGCGAGTTGATGAACCTCACTGTTGCCAACGTGAACCTTGAGGAAGAACTGTTGCGCATCAATGGGGGCAAAGGAGCCAAGGACCGCGTTGTGCCGCTGACCCGGCTGGCGTGTTCGTTCCTGGAAACCTACTTGAAGGCCATCCGGCCCGCGCTCTTGCAGGGCCACGCCTCAGACCGTGTGTTCATCTCGCAACGCGCCAAGCCCATCAGCAAAAACGCGCTGGGCGAACTGGTGGAGAAATACGCCCGCCAGGCCAAAGTCGGCAAACACGTCACCTGCCACATCTGGCGGCACAGTTGCGCCACGCATCTGGTGAGGAACAAGGCCAATCTCCGGCACGTGCAGGAGATGCTGGGCCACCGCCAGCTTTCCACGACCGAGCGTTACCTGCATCTGACCATTACCGACCTCAAGGAGGCGCACCGCAAGTTCCATCCGCGTGAACGAGGGATGCAAAGCTGAGGTTGCCACCGGGGGCGAAAAGGCGCATTATCCGGCCATGCGCGGGCGTCTGCAATCATCGTTGCAACGGCTGGGTTTTTCCCTCATAGCCGTAATGCTCTGCGTTATCCTCGCCCAGCCCGCCCAGGCGCTTACGGCTAATGTTCCGACCAGGCTCCCAGCGCCGTCCACCGAGACCGCCCCTGTCACCGACGAAACCGCTTATACCGGCGTTTTGCTGGTTGTGGTGAACCCGCACACTGGGCTTTTTGCGGCGGATAATCCCGTGGACAACGTTGACCCTAGCGGTAATGAATATGAGGCCGTTGGAATGCTGGGGGTTATAGACATTGGCCGCATGTTCTTTGCGGCAATCTCCCCGGCGACAGGAAAGGCGAAGTCCTCTGCCGCTACCGCTGTTCTTTTGCCGAACCTACCGACAGACAAGAAGACGCAGTTGCTGGTGGGGCTGATTTTCGCAGAGTCATCCAGCAAGAACTGGGGCGGCGGGGACAACGAGGACGAGAAAATCGAGATGGGACTGACTGTGCTCAACCGGACATACTATGCGACGCAGAATGCTCCGAACGGAAGGAACTACAACAAAACCTTTGGTTCTGGCACCGTCCTGAGTGCGCTTCAATATCACGGTGAGTTTGTGGCTTACGGAGGGGACCGGTGGAAGCAGGTCATGAATGGCGACAGCCTGAAATCGAAGGCGGAACTGGACAAGCTTCAACTCTTCGAGAAGGAGCATTTGAGTCTCTCGATAGACGCGGCCGCGTTTTGCACAGACGGAAAAGCCCCGCTTCCGACGGGTCTTGCAGGCATTGGTGACCCAGCCGGTCAGTTCCCCATTGCCTTTAACAAAGCCGCCAACTCGCCACCCAACAGTGCGCGGATGGTTAAGTTCCTCCACGTTGGCAGCCACACTTTCTATTCCTTCATAGCTGGGAGGGAGACTCAATGAAACCCATAATCTCTTTCCTACACCCTGTTTGTTGGCTGTTTTCAGCGGCGCTCGTGAGCGGCGGGGAGCAGAACGGGAAAGCACCTGAAATCCCGGCCACGCTGGTGGCCAAGACAGTGGCCTGGCAAGTCCACTGGGACCGCAAGGCTGGGATGACCGGGAAAGCCCCGGAAACGCTCACGTTTAAAATGGATGAGAAGTCGGAAGTCTGGATTAACGGATTGCAATGGATTATCTCTTTCGACGACCGGAACGGCGAGCCGTTCCCCTATCTTGTGCAACGGGTGCCAGAACTGCCGGAGGAAATGAAGCGAGATGCCCCGTTGCCATTTGCCCGGCGTGCGGAGGCAAGTGTTAAACTTCCGGCTTATAGCAACAGTTTCCGCAAACTGAGCACATTTAAGGCGGATATCCGCGAAACGCTGCTCGACGCCTTCAACCATGAGGCCGGCAGCACCAACATGCTAGCGTTCTACAAAGACCAGACGGGGCAGCCAGTTAAAAAAGTCCGTTTCTGGATTGCGCCGGTGGACCTCAATTTTCCGGTCATCCTTTATGCTGTCGAAGGGGTGCCCTATGTCGGCAAGGTGTATTTCGGCCTGCGCTCATTCAAGCCTCTCTATTCGGAGTTCAACTACATCACTGACCCAGGCTCCGAAACTCACAACCAGGGTTTAAAGCTAATAAGCGCCATCAAAGCGGAAGGAGACCAGTTCAAACTACAGAATGGCCACCTTGCGCTAGCGGGGCGCTGACCCAGCTACCTCTGTTTCCCCCGCATCCCCAACACCGGGGGCAGGCCCGAATGGCGCTTAGTTAAGGTGTAAATCATTTAACAAGAGGCACTTGCGCGCGTGGCTAAAATTCCCAGTTTTCAACTGCGTTTGCGAACGGGCGGCATCGCAGACCGGGCAAAGTTGTTGATTTTCCGGGCTATTGGTGATGTGACCAGGAGAATGGAAATTGTCGGTTTGGGCCATTTGCTGAGCAAAACGCAAATATACGGGGCCTTAACTAAGCGCCATTCGGGGCAGGCCCCTGTCGCCAAGACATGCCGGCTTTCGCTTCCCCTTGAAAGAGCTACGCCGCGAAATCCGGCAAGACTTGGCTCCCCCGTTGGCGCTCCCTCGTGAGCTTTCTTAGCGCCGACGCTCCGCTGCGCTTTTTGCCCTAGCCGCTTTTCCGCGCCCCTCTCCCCTTGCGCGGGCGGCCAGGGCAAACGCTCCGCTTCCGCTCCCGGCTCCAAGAAACTCCCGAGCGAGCCAGAGGCAAAGTTAGCTCGCGCTCGCGCTCGACAATGGGGCCAGGGTTCGCTTTGTGCGCTTCCCCTGTCGTTGTCGTGTTGTTCAGTTGTTCAGGTCGTTTTTAGCTTCTGCCGTTCGTCTTGCCCATCGCCCTCTACCGACCGCTTTTCAGCCGGGGGGCCGGGCGCGGTGCCCTCTGAAGACTACTCCCGCTGGCCGCCCCGGCTGGCGGTCTCTCGCAGGCGAAGGGCGACGGACAAGACGAACAGCAGAGCACTAAAAAAAAGACCATGAAAACCAACACGACAATAAAGACCGGGAGAAGGGCTCAAGAGCAATCCGAACAGGTGTTCAAAGCACAGGGAGCGGAATTTGCCAAATACATCGTGATACGGTGGAACGGCAAGGAGCAGGTAGTCAGCTTTCCATTCAACGCGAAGCACGCCGACGTGTTGCGTTACGTGCAGCAGGAGTGCGGGGACGTGCCGGCGGTGAGCGCGGGCTTTTACTGCCAGGAGCCGGACGCCTTTTGGAGCGGCGGGGAGAGCGACAGCTTGAATCTGAAATCACGGCCAGAAGACCGGCAGTCGCTCCAAGCCTTTTTGAGCAGTCCGGACCGGAGGCTATGGGATTTGACCCTGTGGGCAGCGGAGGCGCACGCCGCCGCCGAGCTTGCCGGGGCCAATCGTTAATCATCACCAGAAACAACAGCTAGAAAGGAAAAGTCAGTATGTTTAGTTCTATCAATCGTAATACCCGCTCGTTGAGTCGCTTTGAGTTGACCGACGAGCAAATCCGCAACCAGGCCCCGAGCATCTTTGCCGCCGCGCCGATTGCCGGGGTGTCCGAGCGTTACACGTTCCTGCCCACGGCGCAGATCGTTGGCCGGATGCGTCAGGAAGGCTGGGCACCTGTGGAAGTGCAGCAGCAGGCGGTGAGAGTGGAAGGGCGCATGGGTTTTCAGAAGCACCTGATCCGCTTCCAACGCCGGGACCAGATCGCCAGGCCCGGAGACTACACGCCGGAAATCGCGCTGGTGAACAGCCACGACCGGAGCAGTGCCTACCAGATACACGGGGCGCTGTATCGGTTCATTTGCAGCAACGGACTCATGGTGAGCGACAGCACCATTGAGCGGGTGAGCATCCGCCACAGCGGACGCGAGACCGAGGAAGTCATTGCGGCCAGCTTTGCGATGTTGGCGCAAATCCCGCAACTGACGGAGCGCGTGAACGCTTTCCGCGCCCGGCAGTTGACGCCGAGCGAGCAGCACCAGTTTGCCGAGCAGGCGCTAAAGCTCCGCTGGGATGACGTGAAGCTTGCGCCGGTTGGCGTGGAGAAAATCCTGTGGCCGCGCCGGAGCGAGGACACGGGGGCCGACCTGTGGACTGTTTACAATCGCGTGCAGGAAAACCTGCTTCGCGGTGGACAGCGGGACTACCACCAACGCCGGCAGGACGGCAGGCGGATAGGCAAGAGCCGCCCGATTAGCGGGCTGGACGAGAGCATCCGAATTAACAAGGCGCTTTGGGAACTGGCCGAGGCGCTGCGGAGCGGCAGCCTGCCCGGAGCGCAGAACTAGCAACCCATCACGGGCGGGGTCGAAAGGCCCCGCCCACTTTTCCTATGATGACCCGCGAACAGATTACCCGCCGCTTTGAGCTTTTCGGCACGGTCATTGCGGCCTCGACCGCCGACGCCGACCGCCGCCGCACGGCTTACTTTTACCGCCGCGAGGCGATTGAATGGGCACGCATGGCCCGGCAATGGTGGCCGGGCGGGGACTTTCAAGCGACCTGCCGCAAGCTGGCCAAGCATTATCTGGCGGCCTACCGCAAGATCAAATCCGATCAGAGGAACGCATTATGAAATTTTTCCGAGACTTGTTTTACGCAGTCGCAGCCGGGGCGATCATCGGGCGGACCATCCGCCAGGCGCGGGAGCGCCGGGCGCTGGCCCAGGCCCGCGCCCAGGCGGCGCAGCAGCCGCGCCCACAGAGCCGCCGCCGCTACGCTGGGCGGCAGCCGCCGAATCACTCGCGGGGCAGACCGGCGCAGCGTTGGCGCTGGCGCGGCCGTACATTATAGGCGCGTGCGGGGCGCTGCTGCGAAAAAAGCGCGGAGCGGTGGAGACTGCAAAAAACCTTCTGCGGCCCGCCCTACAATGAACCGTGACTACGTTCGGTTCACCGCAGGATATTGTTCGGTACTTTAAGGAGCACCTGAGCCGCGATGACTACTACACCGACAAGCAGCACACGCCGGGGCGCTGGTTTGGGCGGGGCTGCCAGGCTTTGGGCCTGGACGACCAGGCCCCGGTGAGGCAGGCGGACTTTGCGGCCTTGAGCAAGGGGTTGCGGCCCGACAACCACAGCCGGCTGACTCAGCGCACCAAGGCCAACCGCCGTCCGGGTTGTGACATGACGGTATCGGCCCCGAAGTCCGTTTCGCTTATGGCGATACTGGCCGGAGACGAGCGGCTGATAGCGGCGCACGAGCGGGCGGTGAGCGCGACGCTGGACGCCGCCGAGAAGCTCGCCGCCGTGCGCGTGCGCAAGGGCGCGGCGGTGGACACGAGGCAGAGCCGGCAGAGCGGCAACATTGTGGCGGCCCGGTTCCTGCACCGGGAGAGCCGCGCCCTTGACCCGCAGTTGCACACGCACTGCGTCATTTTTAACGTCAGCTTTGACCCGGTGGAGCAGCGGTTGAAGGCGTTGGAAGCCCGACCGCTTTACGACCGGGCGCGGGACCTGACCCGGCTGTATCGGGAGCACCTGGCCGGAGAGTTGCACGCGCTGGGTTACGAGACCTGCCAGGACCGGCAGCAGTGCGTGCAGATAGCCGGGGTGAGTCCCGAACTCATGGCGCGGTTTTCCAAACGCGCCGCGCAGCGTGACGCGCTGGTGACGTTGAAGGAGCAGCAGTTAGGCCGACCGTTGACCAAGCGCGAAGTGGCCAGGGTGGTACACGAGCACCGGGCCAAGAAGCAGAAGCACATTGACCCGGAGGCGTTGCGCCGGATGCAGCTTGCGCAGTTGACGCCGGCAGACCGGCAGAGTTTGGAGCAGTTGAAAGAGCGGGCGCTGTCGGCTTGCGCCGGCGAGCGAGCGCCGGTTGCGCCGGCCCGGCAGCCGGCCCTTGCGCCGGTGGCGCAGCCCGCGCAGCCCGCAGCGGGCTTTAACTGGCTGGCCGCCGTGCGGCTGGCGCTGCTGGCCAACCGCGCCATGAACCTCGATTACTACCTGTTTAGCCCGCGCATGTCCTTGCCGGAACGGGTGTGCTGGGCGGCCCGCTTCGTTGCCCAGGCGCAGCGGGCCAGCGCCGTGCTGCGCTACGGCCAGCGGCGCGGCAGGCAATACCAATCCCTTAGCCGGTAATCCGACACCGGCCAGTAGCGAACTATGAACGACCAGAACAAACCTTGTTACGAGACCGCCGAACAGAACTTGTTTACGCGGTTTGAAACCGAGAAGCACGGCCACTATGCGCTGCCCTACGTGGGGCTGCTCTACGCGCACCAGTCACCGCCCGGCAACGCCCCCGACACGCTCACGCTCTTTTACGTGACGCATACGGTGACCATCCGGGGAGCGCAGCTTGCATCCCTGCTCATGGTGATCCAGAAGGGCCGGGCCGAGACCATTCGAGTGGGCGGCGGCCAGGGCAGCGGAGCCACGAGCGGGCCGAGCGTGCGGGAAATCCGAGTAGTCGAAGGCGGCCACCAGCAGGAGAGCGCCCTATGATTGAAAGAGACCTCATGGACATCATCGCCGAATTTTACGGCGACCAGTACCACGGGCACCCCATGCGGCCCAACGTGGACGGTAACGCCCCGTTGCTGGCGCTGCTGAGCCGGCTGCATGAGCGCGTCTTTCCCGACTACCTCTTTGACCCGGAGCAGGTTCTGGCGCAGGGGGCGGCCCAACTGCGCGGCAACAGCCGTGTCGTTGAAAATTACCTTCCCGTGCGTTTTCGTTTTCCCCCGCTCACGGGCAACGGCAAGCCCCTGGTGCTCTTTAGCGGAATCAATGACGGGGGCTTTAGCTTGTGGGCCGAGGACCCGGTTGTGAACCGGCGGTTACAGGGGGTTCTCCGGGAGATGGAGAAAGAGGGGGACACCATCTCCTAACGCTCCGGCGTTAGGAAAACGGCGGCAGCGGCGCAGCAGCGCCACCGCCGCCAACAGAACAAAGTCAGTCAGACACGAAAGGAAAAAGAGTTATGAATCAAATCAACCTCGATGCTGCCCGGCAGCAGCTTCGCCAGTGCATCAAAACCTATCAGCGCCCGTTGCGCGGCAAGCTGGCCTTGCTCGCGCCGTTGCGCGACGAGCTGATCGAACTGGACAAGAAAGGGGCCACTGGCGCGGAGATCGCGGCCATGCTGGCGCAGTCGCAAATCGCAGTCTCGAAAGACACCGTAGGCCGGTTCTTGCGTGCGGAGACGGCCAGGGAGCGCAGCACCCGCGCCCGGAAGGCCGGTCCCGACGCGCCGGCTTCCGGCAATGCCGGCGCACCGGCCAGGCCGATGCAGCCGCGCGGCTTGAGCAACGACTAAAGGCAGAAGGACAAACCGCCATGAGTATTTTGAACTGGTTTTGCAAGCGCATGGACGATTGGGACGAGCGGCGGGCGTTGGTCCAATGGAACAACGCCGAGCCGTGGACCATCGGCGACTCGTTTGAAGGCGTGCAGGTTTTTGGCGACACCGGCTCAGGCAAGACCTCGACCAGCGCACGGGTGTTGTCGGCGGCGATGTTGCGGGCCGGCTACGGCGGGCTGGTGTTGACGGTCAAACCGGAGGACACGGCGCAGTGGCAGCGCAGCCTGGACGAGAACGGGCGCAAGGCGGACGCCCTTTTCTTTGGCCCGGAGGAAGGCACTTGTTTTAACTTCCTCGAGTACGAGTTGAGGCACGGGGCGGGGCTGGGGCTGGGCAGCAAGAACGCCACCCGCATACTGGTGGAAATGGTGAGCATGGCGCAGCGCGACGGCGGAGCGGGCGACCCGTTTTGGCGGCAATCGGCGGAAGTGCTGATTGGCCACACGCTGGACTTGATGAGCGCGGCGCAGGCCGTGCCGAGCATGGTTCTGGCCAATGAGATTATCCAATCCGGCCCCTTCTTCGCCGACCAGGTGAAGGACACGCAATGGCGGGAGCGGTCCAAGTGCTGGGAACTGATTGCCCGAGGCAGGGAGCGGGCGCGGGGCACGCACGACTTTCAACAGGCCGAAGCGTACTGGCTGCGGGACTTCCCGCTTTTGCCGGAGAAGACGCGCCAGAGCATTGTGGCGACGTTCACGGCGGCAGTGGCGCACCATTTTTGCAGTGAGGCGATGCACCGGATGTTTGGGGGACGCACGACCGTCAGCCCGGCGGATATTTTTGGCGGCAGAATCCTCGTTATCAATCTGCCGCTCTTGAAGTATGGGCCGGCAGGCCGGTTTGCTTCGATTGTTTGGAAGTATTGCACGCAGTTGGCGTTGGAGCGGCGGACCGACCGGCGCCGCCCGGTGTTCATCTTTTCGGATGAGTGCCATTACTTCCTGACCCGGCACGACCAGCTTTTCCAGACCACGGCCCGGAGCGCCCGTTGCGCGGTGGTGTATCTCACGCAGAACCGGAGCAACTACTACGCGGAATCGCCGGGCGACGCCGGCAGGAACCGGGTGGACTCCATGTGCGCCTGCTTGAAAACGCAAATCATGCACCAGTGCAGCCACGACGCGACGCGAAAGGCTTTTGCGGACGCCATCGGCAAGCGGCGCATTGCCCGGCCCAGCGTCACGCACAACTTTGGCCACGGCAAAACCACGCACTCGGAAACCGAGCAGTTGGTGGACGAGCATTGGGTGTTGCCGGACGAGGCGACGAAGTTGAGGACCGGAGGCGAGGCCCACAAGTGCCGGGTGACGGTGCTTGTGACCAGGGCGGGCAAACGGTTCAGCAATGGCAAGCCGTATCTGGTGGCCCGGTTTGACCAGCGCAACTATGAGCCAAGCTCTTGGAGCAGCCGCACGGCAGTTGCCATTCCAAAGCCCAAGCGGCAGCCCGACCCGCTCGACGAGCTTTAACCATCCCCACCCACCTACAACGGAGGGCGATGCTAACGCATCCCCCTCCTTTTTCTTTTAGCCGTTGGCCGGCTTTTCTTTTTGATGCTGGGCGACCAGGGCGTTTACGACTTCCAAAACCTTATCTTGCTGGCGACGAGGCAGCTTGGCGACCTGCTGAAAGACTTGTCCCAACCTGCCGCCCGGCGCGACGTTGCGCCGTGGCTTTGGCTCGCCTAGCACTTCCTCGACCGTGATGCCGAGAGCTTTGGCTAATGGGGCCAGCACATCGGAGCGCGGAATTTGTCCGCTACGCTCCCAATAGCTAACGTTGGTGGGTGACTCGCCAATTTGACGGGCGAGTTCGCGCACCGATAACCCGGATGCTTCCCGCAGTTGCCGCAGGTTGGACTTGGTTGCCATGAATAGAGGGTAAAGCCGGGTCGAAAAAATCGCTTGCATGTGTGCAGTGTATTGCACATTCTTGTGCAATGCAATCACAGTTGACAGCTTCCAGAAAAACCCGCTCAGAGCCGCAGCCACCGCCCGCTGTCCCGCCCGGCTTTGAAGAACTGGCCTACGTCTTCCAATGCACCTACGGCCATTATCCTTGGGATGATTGGGAACGGGCGGCGCTGGCCGCTGGCGTGTCCCAGAACTTGGCCGGGCTGGGCCGGTTGGCCATGCGCGAGGCGTTTCAACACGACTGGCCTGAATGCCTCAAATCCTTCTGCGGCTGGAAAGACCAGGGCCAGGCCATGACCAGGCTGGCGTTGCGCTCGCCCAGAAAGGCACGCAGTCAATGGAACATCCTTTTGCGCACGGATGGACTGCGGGGCGATTACCGCCCGCGTTCAACCGAATGGCAGTGGGGCTATCTGCGGGCCGACGCCTGCCGGTTGATTACGGCTCTCACCCAGCAATGGAGGGAGCTTTCATGAACCCCGCCGAAAAACCGGCCGTATCGCGTCTGTTGTCCGACCCGATTGCCGCCATGCAGTTGGAAAAACTGCGCATCGCCTTGACCCGCCAGATTAGCCGGCACGGCTGGCGCTTGATGGCCACGGCGTTGCAGGCCGCGTGCGAGCACGGAGCCAGGCACCAGCAGGCCAATCCCCAGGCGGCGGCGCTGTGGCAGTGGCGGGCGCAGATGCTCCGGCAACTGGCCATGCGGGAGCAACCACCCACCGAACCGAAGCCGCCATCCGTATGAAAGTGGACTTTGAAGCCATCAAAGGGGCGACCGACATTGTGAGCGTCATTGCCGGCTACGGCGTGAAGTTCAAGAAGGCCGGCCAGGACTACGTTGCCTTGTGTCCGTTCCACACCGAGCAGACACCAAGCTTTCACGTCACGCCGGCCAAGCGGCTCTTTCACTGCTTTGGCTGTGAGGCTAAAGGCAACGTCATTCAGTTCGTGGCGTTGAAGGAGGGACTGACCGAGCGTGAAGCCGCCATCAAACTTTTGGGCAAAGTGCCCGGTGTCATCCCGGCCAGGTCTTTGCAGACGGCCACCACAAAGACCGAGCAAGACGAACCGAAGAAGACCTTGAAGCCGGGAGACGTGACGGCGTTGTTGCAACGGGTGGTCAGCTTCTACGGCAAGACGCTGGCCAAGGACCGGGCCGGGCTGGATTATCTTAAGCGCCGCCATCTGGCCGACGCGACCATGCTGGGGACTTTTCAAATCGGCTACAGCAACGGCTCGCTGTTGAAGGCGCTGCCCCACCAGGGCGAAATCCTCGACGGCCTCAAAACGCTGGGCGTGCTCAAGGCGGACGGACGCGAACACTTTGAAGGGTGCATCACCGTGCCGGTCTTTGATGACCGGGGCAACGTGACCGGCCTTTACGGCAGGCGCGTCACCAGCGGGGAGCCGCAACACCTTTACCTGCCCGGCCCGCATCGCGGCGTATGGAACGGCGCGTGCGCGAAGACCAGCCCCACGTTGCTCGTTACCGAAGCCATCCTGGACGGGCTGGCGTTGTGGCAGGCGGGCTTTCGCAACGTGATTGCGTTGTATGGGGCGCAAGGATGGACGCCCGACCACGAGGCGCTGTTCAAGGCCAATCCCATCCGCGAAGTGTTCCTGTGCCTCGACAGCGACGAAGCGGGCCGCGCCGGCACCGAACGGCTACAGAAGGAAATCCTGCCGCCGCTGGCGAAGACCGTTCACGTCATCCAGTGGCCCGAGGGCATCAAAGACGCCGCCGAGTTCTTCACTCCCGACCGGAAGCCTGCCGAGTTTGAAGCGTTGCTCAAGGCCGTGAACCCCGCCACCGAGCAACGGAGCGAAGTCACCCTCAAGCTGGGCCAGGAGCAAATCACGATGACCCCGGCGGGCTTTGTGGCCGTGTATGCCGGACGCCGTTACGAGTGCCAGGCCATCGAACAGCCCAGCCCGGCCCGGCTGAAAGCCACCGTCAAGGTGGTGGAGAACAGCGGGCGCTTTCACATAGACACGGTGGATTTTTACCTCAGCCGTCATCGCCGGGTGTTCATTGGCGAAGTGGCCAGGCTTTTGCGCGAGAGCGCCGAAGTCATCGAAGCCGACATGAACCGGCTCACCGGCCAGTTGGAAGCCTACGTGC
>Ga0209517_10006909_pt1 | contig 13830 bp, 9 predicted proteins | sample PeaSoiMetSII2010_FD_187695 | JGI IMG/M metagenome (GOLD analysis project Ga0209517, IMG submission 187695) | Peat soil microbial communities from Weissenstadt, Germany - SII-2010 (SPAdes) (version 2) | ecosystem: Environmental > Terrestrial > Soil > Wetlands > Peat | place: Germany: Weissenstadt...
CGGGCCGCGGCGCATCGCGCTCTGGCTGAGGACTGTCGCGGGCTCTCTGCTTCGCCACCCACTCAAAACTCTACGCTTCTCGCAGCCGGTGGGATGGGCGCGCGAGGCCGTGATTCTCCTCTGCATGCAAGCGCTCGAGGGGCACATCGAGATGCGCTGGCAACGCCCGTGGTTCTGGCCGTTCCGCAAAATGCTAGTCAGCCGCGGCGACAAGGTCCCTACCTACATTCCAAAGGCCAACGAGTTCGCTCGGAAATTCGCCCAGATTGCCGGGGGTACTGCCATGAGCACCCTCCCGGAAATTCTGTTCAATGTTCCCGGGACAGCACACTGCATCGGTGGCTGCGTGATTGCCGGCTCACCCAAACACGGCGTCGTTGACGATCACCACCGCGTCTTCGGCTACCACAACATGTACATCTGCGACGGGTCTGTCATTGGGGCCAATCTCGGCGTGAATCCCAGCCTGACCATCACGGCGTTAGCCGAGCGGGCCATGAGTTTCATTCCGCCCGTTGCCGAGACGGGTTGGAATGACGCGGCTGCGACTGCGGGAGCGACCGCCCGCTCCTCTTAAGTACGGTAGCGTACATACCAATGTTCTCTGTCACTTGCGGCGACACCCCTCTTCTGATTCAGCCCTGTGGGAAACGTGTGACGTCCGTCACACTGCGCCGTGACAGGCGTTGCAGACCGCACCCCGTCCGAGGGTTCTACTTTGGGAACGAGGTTGAGCAGAGTGCCCGCCCGAACCCAGTCAGTTAACACATTCGAGTCTTTTCTCACGCGCCTGCGCGAATCCCACGAAGTTTCGGTTTACGAAGCCATCGAGAGACTCACCCTTGCAGGAAAAACTGTGGGATTCGACGAAAACGCTCTCCTCCGCATGCTCGATGGAGGCATGACCTTCGAAGAGTTGCTCGAACTCATCGAATCGAAAATGGAAAGTCTCCAAAACGCAGCCTAGCCGCCAGAAACTGCACCAGCGGCCCGTTGCCTCGTGAGGTAGCCCATGAACTTCCTGGAATGGTCAAAGGACAGCGTTGAGTACGGCCGCAGGCTGGTCGATTCGGCCCTCGAGGGCGCACGCACTGGAGAAGACGATTTTCTCCAGCAGGATCCGCTGGCCCCGTTTCTCGGCGAATCTGCGCGGCAAGCCCTGGGCCCTGCCGTGATTGGTGCGTGCCTGGGCACCGTAGGTGGGTACCTGGGGAGCGGGTGCCGATCCAGAACCAGAGCGCTCGCCTGCGGCATCCTCGGCGGAGTCATCGGGTTTAGCGCCGGCATGATTTGGGACAGCCGGCAACTCACCGCCAGTGTTGCTTCCGGAGCCTGGAAGAAGATCGGAAAGACTCGCGACGAACGCTGGTTTGAAAAGAATCCCATCGACTATGCGTAGGAGGACTCGGGAAGTCTGAGCAATCGTGCTCGCCCGAGCGAACGTCTTCCGAGCAATGTCACGGAGGCAGCAATGAAGGTCAGTGAAGCAATACAGGAGCGGGTTCAGATCCCGCTGGCTGTCGAGGCCCTGAGTGCGGAACGCCTCGCTTACCTCGAAGGGCTGGTCAGTCAGGCCAAAACTGCCGCCGCGGTCTTCAGCCAGTTCACGCAAGCAGACGTTGATCGCATTGTGAAGCCAATGGTCCTCGCTGGAATGGAACAGGCTCAACATCTTGCGCGTCTGGCGGTCGAGGAAACCAGGCTTGGAGTGATGGAAGACAAGGTCATCAAGAATATGGTGGCCTGTGAATTCGTCTACAACTACATCAAAGACAAACGCACGGTCGGCGTGATCCGCGAGATTCCCGAGCGCAACCTGATCGAGATGGCCGAACCCATCGGTGTCCTGTTCTCCCTGACCCCGATCACGAACCCCACGTCCACGGTCCTGTTCAAGTGCATCATGGCCATCAAGACGCGGAATGCCGTAATTTTCAGCCCGCACCCCAAGGCCTGGCATTGTTGCGCCGAGGCTGTCCGGATCATGTACGAGGCCGCAGTGAAGTATGGCGCGCCCGAAGGTGTGTTTACCTGCCTGGACTCGCCCACCTTACCCGACAACGCTCACCTGATGAAGCACAAGGACGTGGGACTGATTGACGCCACCGGTGGGCCGGGCGTGGTCAAAGCCGCATACAGTTCGGGCAAACCCGCGTTGGGCGTGGGCGCAGGGAATACTCCCGTCTATTTCGAGAAAACCGCCGACGTGAATACGGCAGTAGTCGACATCATCGTTTCCAAGACCTTCGACAACGGAACCATCTGCGCTTCCGAGCAGACAGTGGTCATCGACGACGAGATTTATGACGCTGTGCTGAAAAAATTTGTCGAACTGGGCGCGCACCTCTGCAACGAGAAAGAGACCAAACTGCTGGAGCGCTCGGTGATTGATCCTCAAACCGGATTCATGCAGCCCTTGGCCGTCGGCCAGAAGGCCACCGATATCGCGCGCTTTGTCGGTCTGTCGGTCAAGCCTGATACCAAGCTTCTGATTGCGCCCATTCAAGGTGTGGGCCGCGAACATCCCCTGTCGGTCGAGAAGTTGTTCCCGGTGCTCGCCGTCTATCGCGCGAAATCGGTCACTGAGGCGCTCCGGGTGTGTGTCGACGTGAACCATGCGGGAGGAATTGGGCACACTGCGGTGGTCTTCTCGCGCAACGAGGAAATCATTCGCAAATTTGGTGAGGTGATCAATGCGGGGCGGATCATCGTGAATTCGCCGGGCTCCATCGGAGCTCTGGGCGCGGTTTACAACGATCTGGTTCCCACCTTCTCCTTCGGATGCGGCACGGGCGGCGGTAACAGCACCACCGACAACGTCAACATCTTTCATTACCTCAATATCAAGCGCATGGCTCGGAGGACACAAAACCATATGTGGTTCCGGGTTCCGAATCAGATTTACTTCAACATGAACGCGGTGGAAAATCTGCGCCAGTTTCCGTCGCTCTCCACCATCATCGTGACCAGCCCGCTCCTGGAGCAGATTGGGCACGTGGATATTGTCCGCCGCCACATTTGTCCCAAGACTCACGTTCATGTTCAGGTGATTCCGGATGCCGAGCCTGAGGTTAAGGTCATCGCCGAGGGCGTGGAGGCGCTCAATTTCTACAAGGCCGACCAAATCATCGCGCTGGGCGGAGGCTCGGTCATCGATGCGGCCAAGATCATGAAGCTCAAGTACGAATCGCCCGAGGCCGATCTGGAATATCTGGCGGCACCTTTCCTCGATCTACGCAAGCGGGTGGTGCAATATCCGACTGAGAAGGTTAGCCGGGCGCGGCTGATCGCCATTTCCACGACCAGCGGGACGGGCAGCGAGGTCACTCCCTTCGCCGTCCTGACCGACAAGGCGAGCGGGCGCAAGGTGACGCTCGCCGATTACTCGCTGACTCCGGATGTGGCCGTCGTCGATCCGCAGTTCGTCATGTCCATGCCGAAGGGCCTGACCGCCGATACCGGCATTGATTGTCTGACTCACGCCCTCGAGGCCGGGGTGTCGAACTACGCTTCCCCGTACACCGACTCCAATGCCATGCAGGCGATACGAATGGTATTCAAATACCTGCCGATCGCCTATGAGCATCCGAGCGATGAGGAGGCGCGCTCCATGATGCACAACGCTGCCTGCATCGCGGCGATGGCGTTTTCCAACGCGTCGGTAGGAGTGAATCACGCGTTGGCCCATGCCTTCGGAGCACGCTTCCACGTCGCTCACGGCCGCGCCAACGCCCTCATGTTGCCGCACGTCATGGCCTACAACGCCGAGGTGCCCACCAAGTTCATGCCGTCGCCTTACACCAAAGGCTATGTGGCTGACAAGAAGTACGCCACCGTCGCGGATTTACTGGGGATAGGTGGTCATACTGTGGACGAGAAGGTGAAGAACTTGATCCACGCGACCGAACAATTGCTCGACCAGTTGGGATTTCCGCGGTCGATCGCTGAACTGGGAATTTCCAGGGAAGAATTCGAGCGCGCCGTGCCCGAAGTGGCCAGCATTGCCTTTGAGGATCCCTCCGGGCGCTCGAACCCGCGCATGCCCATGATGAAGGAACTGGAGGCACTGTTTTGGAAGGCTTATGAGGGACGAGGGGCGAAGGGCGAGTGTAAGGCGACGCCGGCTAGTGCCCTCAATCCCACAATGGTTTGAAGAATGGCGGAGCGTATGTCAATGAGTGCTGTGTGTCTGAATATCGATGAAACCCGTGTAGTTCAAGCTCTGCGAGAAGCAGGGGACAACCTCGATGGCACCGAGGCCGAAGCCGTTCTGGATTTTTCATCGGTGCACCGGATCGATCCCGGAGCCCTGCTGGCAATCGAAGCATTTGCCGGCATCGCCGAGAAGAAGGGCGTCAAGGTCGTGCTGCGTGGAGTCAACATCGACGTCTACAAAGTTCTCAAGCTGATGAAGCTGACGTCGCGGTTTTCGTTCGTGAACTGAGGTATTCGATTGGGTTGCACCGAATGGCCGATTGAATAGGAGAGTTGTTTTGCAGAACCATCAACAGAGTGACCGCCTTTCCTGGGGGGATACGGTCTTCCTGCATCTCGAACGGGAAGGCATGCCGCTCAACGTGGCCAGCGTTTGCATCTTCGAAGGTGAAATCGAATTCAAAGACTGTCGCCGGTTCGTCGAATCAAAGTTGCCGCTGCTTCCCCGCTACCTCAAGCGTGTCGTGCCCGCGCCCTTCGGTCTCGGCCTTCCCAGCTGGGAATACGATCCGGATTTCGATCTCCATCGCCACGTACGCGAAGTGACGCTCAAGCATGGAACCGAAACTGAGTTGAAAGCGTTTGCCGGAAAGCTTTTCAGCACCATGATGGACCGCCAGCATCCCCTGTGGGACGTAACGCTGGTTCGTGGCCTGCAAGGCGCTCGCACCGGGCTCATCATCCGCATGCATCACTGCCTGGCCGATGGGATTGCCGGAGTGGGCATCATGAGCGCGTTGTTGGATGCGACCCCGGATGCGCCCCGCCTACCGCGGAAGAAGCTTAAATTTCGTGTTCCACCGCCGCGCGACGCGCTCACCTCGCTGACTACCGGGTTCGTCGAATCCTACTCTGACTTCGTGAAACGAATTCTCTCCGCGCTTACCGATCTTCTGACCATGACCGAGCGCGCCGCGGCCAACGGCAACACGGTGGCCAGCGACGAGTTTGTAGGCCTGCTTCCTGAAATCACAGCTTTTACCGAGCGGCTACGGTTCAATGTGATCTACCGCGGACCTCAGAAGTTTGCCACCACTGAGATTCCGCTAGCGGACGTCAAAGCCGTCCGTCACAAGAGCGGAACCAGCATCAACGATGTTGTCCTCGCGCTGGTGACCGCGACCATCCGCCGCTACTGTGAACTGCATGGCGACCGCGTAAAAGGGAAGCTTCTGCGCATCATGGTGCCGGTCAATCTGCGCGGCGATGCGAGTCCCGGCGAGTTGGGAAACCGTATTTCCCTCGTTCCCGTCACCATTCCGCTGGACATCCGGCAGCCGCGAAAGTTGCTCGCCGCCGTTCATCAGCGCACCGAATTCCTCAAGCGCATGCACGCCGCCGAACTGGTCAGCCTGGCGGGAGGCTTGATCGGGATGTTCCCGACTTCGATGCAGGGCCTGACGGGCCCGATCATAAGCCAGTTGCCCATCACGCCTTTCAACTTGGTGTGCACCAATGTGCCGGGACCGCAATTCCCGCTTTATCTTGTCGGTCACAAGATGCTGCATTGTTATCCCTATGTTCCGGTCGGAGGCGAGATGGCCGTGAACTGCGCCATCCTCAGCTACAACGGCACCGTGTACTTCGGCTTCAGTGGAGACGTGCACGCAGCGCCTGATCTGCGGAAACTGGAGACCTTGCTGCAGGAGAGCTTTACGGAACTACGTCAGGGCGTTGGACTCCGGTCACCAGAGAAGAAGCAAGAAAAGAAGCCCGCAAAGAAGAAGGTACGGCAGAAACGGCAAGTGGCAGTGGCCGTCACCGCTTCGGCAGTGTCTCAAGTTAAGACTAACGCTTCGCCATTGGAATCGAAGCGTGTACCAGAACCCGCGCTAACAAATGAGCAGCAGACCGTCTTGCCACAGCTCATTGTCGCGTAGGTTAAGCGCGTAGGTTATTTCAATTTCGGGGTGTATACCGTGGTAGGTATTTTTTCCCCCTCGCTGATCGCAGACTGGCTGGTCCCCGGCCGCAACCTGTTCTTGACCATCCATGTCCTCGGCATCTCTTGTTTCTTTTACATCGTGGGGAAGCGACTGGTGCCGCTCTTTCGGGCCGAAAGCGATCTGCGCTTTGATCGTCCGCTGACTCGCCTGGGAAACGTGCTGAAGTTCTGGCTGGGACAGTGGAAACATCCTCGCTACAAGTTTGCGGGAATCCTCCACATTCTGATCTTCACAGGATTCATTCTGCTGGCGACTCGCGCTTTCTCTGTCCTGATCGTTGGGCTCTCTTCGAATTTCGTGATGTCCGGCTTTTCAGGAAGAGCCGGCCACCTCTATGACATTATTACGGACTACGCCGCCACCGTCGTATTCCTCTGCATGATTGTCGCCGCAGTCCGCCGCCTCGTTTTCAAGCCCGCCCGGTATGCCGTCCCCGCACAATACGGCAAGGGCCACACCGCCGACGCCGTCTTTCTTCTGGTGCTCATTGCGATTCTGATGGTCGCCGACAGCCTCTTTGCCGCCGGCAATGCCGCTGCCCGCACCCTCCATGGCGAATCCGTCGAGGCCTTGGCCGTCCTCTCGTTGCCGTGGATGTTCAAGATGGTGATCGGCTCAATGCCGCTAACCTCGCTGTGGGGCATGAACGTCGGCGCCTATCTTGTCCACGAAATCACTTTCTATTTCCTGCTCTGCTACCGGCCCTTTGGAATTCAGTTCCACGTGGAGACGTCGCTGTTCAGCGTCTACTTCGCCAAACTCGAGCGCGGCACGCTGAAGCCGGTGCGATGGGGCGTGGCCGACGAGCATTTGGATCAGGTGAAATCCTTCGGCGTGAAAAAGTTCGAGGACTTTACCTGGAAGCACATGCTCGATTTTTATTCCTGCGCCGATTGCGGACGCTGCGCCGACAACTGTCCGGCGAATGCAGCAGGCCGTCCGCTGGCGCCGCGATTCCTCACCATCAAGGCCAGAGATTATGCCTTCCAGCACTATCCCGTGCTCGGCCGTCCAAAGGAAGGAAAGCCGCTGATCGGCACCATTTATTCAGAAGACGAAATCTGGTCCTGCACCACCTGTGGCGCGTGTGAAGAGGAATGTCCGCTGCTGGTCGAATACATCGACAAGATCGTCGATCTGCGCCGCGGCATGGTCGATGACGGTAATGTTCCCCAGTCGCTGCAAAAACCGTTGAGGGCTCTGGAGGGTCGAGGGAATCCTTACGGCAAGATGGAAAAGAAAAAGGCCGACTGGGCGAAGGAGGCAGAGTTCCAGCAAGCCTGCAGCGTCAAAATTCTCGAGCGCAACCGGAGCGGCGAAAACAGCGCCGGCAAGCGTCCCGACACTCTTTATTTCGTCGATAGCATCACCTCCTACGACGACCGAATGCAATCGATCGCGCGTTCGACCTCACGGATCCTTTCCCACATCGGAGAGAACTTCGGAATCCTCGGCGCCGCCGAGAAAGACAGCGGCCACGAAGTTCGCCGCTTCGGGGAAGAACTGCTCTTCCAGGTTTTGCGCGACCACAACACCGAGGCGATCAAGGAGTCGGGCGTCGGACGAATCGTGACCGCCGACCCGCATGCCTATAACGCGCTCAAGCACGACTACAAAGATGTGCCGCCAGTGGAACACATCAGCCAGGTGATCGCGCGCGAAGTGAAGGCCGGCAACATCCAGTTCGATGCCGTCGAGAATGGAGACAACGTCTACACCTATCACGATCCCTGCTACCTGGGGCGACACAACCAGATTTACGACGATCCCCGCAATGTGCTCGACGCGATTCCGGGATTGAAGCGAGTGGAAATGAAGCGCTCGCGCGACCGGTCCTTCTGCTGCGGCGGAGGCGGTCTGATGTTGTTCTGCGAACCCAAAGAAGAGCAAAGGATGGGAGTGCTCCGTGTCCGAATGGCGGCCGAAGCCGGAGCAAACGTGATCGTGACCGCGTGCCCGTTCTGCATGGTGAATATCGAAGATGCGATCAAGGTCGCCGGACTGGAAGGCAAAATGTCCGCCATCGACCTGACAGAACTGGTGGACCAGTGCATCGCCTCGGAAAGCCGCACAGAGAAGCGTGAACCCGCAATGGTTGGAGGTTAAACGTGGAAATTCTAGTTTGCGCACGAAGAGTGCCCGATACATCCGAGAACGAAATTGAACTCAATGCCGCAGCCAGCGACATTGAGCGCGACGACCTCGTGTATTCCATCAACGAACCGGACAACTACGCAGTCGAAGAAGCTCTGCAGATCCGCGACCGGGTCGGTGGCAACGTCACCGTGGTCACGATCGGTGGCGAAGACGACGAAGAAATCCTGCGCCGTGAGTTGGCCATGGGCGCGAACCAGGCAGTGCTGATCTCCGACGATGCCTTCGCCGGATCCGATGGCAAAGGCATCGCAACCGTCCTCAAATCCTTTGTGCAGAAGGGTCATTACGATCTGATCCTGACCGGAGTCCAGGCCCACGACGGCGCAGCCCAGGTAGGCGGGATGCTAGCCGCGATGCTCGACTATCCTTTTGCCTCTCTGGTGAATTCGATCGCCGTCGAAGACAAGAAGCTGAAAGTCAGCCGCGAAATCGAAGGCGGCAATCGCGAGGTCAACGAAATTGATCTTCCCTGCGTCCTCTCCATTCAGACCGGCATTAACGAGCCGCGGTATGTCGGAATGCGAGGCATTCGGCAAGTGGCTTCGTTGCCCATCCCGACCTTGGGAGCTTCCGACCTCGGCGTCGACCAAGGCGCAGTCGGACAAGCGGCCGCGAAGGTCACGCGGATCGACTATTTCGTCCCAGCATCGAACAAGGGCGCCGAAATGCTTCACGGCAGCCGCGAAGCCAACGCCGACCGGGTTCTCGAATTGGTAGCAGCGAAGGGAGGGTTGAAATAATGGCGCGCACATTTATCTACGTCGTGCACAGAAATGGGGTGGTCGACGATTCCGCGGCTGAACTCGTAGCCGCCGCGAAAAGAATTGATGCCTCAGCAACTCCGACCGCAATTCTCACCGGCTGGGGCACGGATCTTGATGCGGCATGCGATTCCCTCCGCTCTTCCTGTGGCGAGATTTGGAAGGTCGCCGCAGAAGCCCTCACCTACCCAAACGCCGAACTGGTACGGCAGGCGCTGGTGAGCGTGCTCCCGCGCAACAGCATTCTGCTGGTCCAGCACGATCACTTCGGAATCGATCTTTCCCCGGGACTCTCCATCAAGCTCGACTCCGCTTACGTTTCCGACGTGTTAGGAATCGAGAGCGCGGATGCCAATTCCCTCAAACTCGTCCGTCAGGAATTCGGCGGACAAGCGAGCACGCATGTTCGCTGCGACGTTTCCGCGGGAGCGGTGATCAACCTTCGTCCCGGCGCGTTCAAGCCGGAACAACACGGCTCGATCTCGGGCGCGGTCATCGACAAATCGTCCGCCGTCGTCTCACTGTCCTCCCGGCGCCGCTATCTTGAGACCATCGCTGCCGAGTCCGGCGACGTCGACATCACCAAGCACAGCGTCCTGGTCTCCATCGGACGAGGCATCCAGGAGAAAGACAATGTAGCTATCGCCGAAGAACTGGCCGAAGTGCTGGGCGCGGCTGTGAGCTGTTCGCGGCCCGTGGTCGACGCGAAATGGATGGAGAAATCCCGCCAGGTCGGTTCGTCCGGCAAAACCGTCAAACCTAAGGTCTATCTCGCCTGCGGCATCAGTGGAGCGTTCCAGCATCTGGCCGGCATCAAAGGAAATCCGTTTCTCATCGCCATCAACAAGAATCCCAAAGCTCCCATCTTTCAGGTGGCCGATGTTGGCATTGTCGATGACGTTCTCGAGTTCTTGCCGGAACTGACCAACAAAGTTCGCGAATTGCGCGGCGTTGCCGCCAAGTGAGGGTGCATCCATGCTTGCATCGAAAACGCTGAAGCTGAGTTTGAAGTCTCTCAAAGAGTTCGCCAAGAAGCGCCTGCCCGACGAAGTCCTGATCGATCTCGATAACAAGGACGAGTGCCCCATCGAAATCGTCCGCGACATGTGCAGCCCCGACAAGCTGGGCATTCAACTCCTGTTTATTCCCGAAGAGTTCGGCGGTATGGGCGGCGGCACCTTCGACGTGTACTGCATTTGTGAGGAGATGGCACGGATCGATCTCGGCATTGCGACTTCCGTGCTGGCCACTTTTCTCGGCAGCGATCCCATCACGGTCGGCGCCACCCACGAGCAAAAGAAGCTCTGGCTGGGCCGCATCGCCGATGAGGGATTGCTGTTTGCGTATGGCGCCACCGAACCGGAAGCCGGCAGCGATCTAGGAGCCCTGCGCACCACGGCAGATCGCGTGCTGCAAGACGGACGCATCGTCGGCTACAAAATCAACGGCAACAAGCAATGGATCAGCAACGGTGGAATCGCCGGCGCATGTACAGTGCTGGCCAATACGCCCAGCGGTCCAACCTGGTTCGTCGTCGAAAAAGACGCAAAGGGCTTTACTCACGACGAGCCGGAAGACAAGCACGGCATCCGCCTCAGCAACACTGCCGCGCTGGCGTTCAATGACGTCTATGTCGATGCTGACCGGCTCATCGGCGGAGTCGAAGGTCAGGGATTGATTCAGGCGCAGGCCGTGTTCGGTTATACCCGCCTGATGGTGGCGGCGTTCGGCCTGGGGGCCGGATGGGCCGCTCTCGATCGCGCGATTCCATATTCCACCAAGCGCATTCAAGCCGGAGCTCCGCTCTCGGAAAAACAAGGTTACACCCACAAGCTGATCGTTCCCCACGTGGCCAGACTCGAAGCTGCCCGCGCCTACATCGAACAGACCGCCGAACGCATCGATGCTGGCGAGGGCAGCCTAAACACCGAAGGCGCAATCGCGAAGTACATGGCCACCGAGGCAGGGAATCAAGCGGCCGATGCCAGCATCCAGGCGCTCGGCGGCTACGGCTACACCCACGAATACCTGGTGGAGAAGATCAGCCGCGACGTTCGCATCACCACGATTTACGAAGGCACCTCCGAGATCATGGAGATGACCATCAGCCGCGACCGCTGGCAACTCCATCTGAAGACGCGCGGCCAGCACTATCACGAGAAAGCGCGCGAACTGGAAGCGCTGCATGCGCGTCATCCCAATGTGGGCGCAGACATTGCCGCTCTAGCGCACCACGCGCTCGCCGAAATTATGGAGAAAGCCCGCGTCGCGCGCCTCACCCGCTACCAGCACATCCTTCTGCGCCTGGGCGAGTGGATTGCCTATGCCGAAAGCGCAGCCAGTCTGGCGCGCCGCTCCGCTCTCCTCGCCGAAGGCAAGTTGCCCGAAAAAGCGAACCGGCGCTTTGATGCCGCAGCGCTGGCAGCGCTGAGCCGAGTTTTTGCCCGCGAAGCCGCGCTCAGGGTTGCCGGAGAAGGCTTGCGCTGGGTGTGCGGAGCCGGCGGCATCAGCGCCCACGAAATGTCCGCCTTTGAAACGAGTTTGCATTTGCCCGCCATTCACGGTGCCCAGGCGGGCCTGATTTCTGACATGGATTTCATAGCCGACGTCCTCTACGCCCGTGCAGCCAAGCCTGCACTCGCCGCATAAAGACCAAAGGCGCCTGACTAGTTTGAACGCAACCTGCCACCGGTTGCGCAGGAGCGTCATCATGGAAGACACAGCCTATCGCGCCGTCGCGATCGTGGGAGCCGGAGCCGTTCTGCCCGACGCCGCCAACGTAGCCGCTTTCTGGGAAAACGTGAAGACCGGCCGTTACAGCATCAGCGAAGTCACACCCGACCGGTGGGACCCCGCGTTTTACTACGACCCGGACCACTCCGCGCCGGACAAAACTTATTCGAAGATCGGCGGCTGGGTGCGCGAGCAAGTGTGGGATCCGATGAAATGGCATCTGGCGATTCCGCCCCGCGTGACCGATGCGATGGATCAGGCGCAGAAGTGGGCCATCGCCGCTACTCGCGAGGCCCTGGAAGATTACGGCTACCCAAAGCGCCATCTCGACCCGGATCGGGTCGCTGTAATCCTCGGCAACGCGATGGCCGGCGAGAAACATTATCTGACGGCATTGCGTGTGTTTTTTCCGGAATATGCGCACGAACTCGCCGAGATCGCCAGCTTTGCCGCACTGCCAGAAGCGATCCGCGCTGACATCACCTGCGAATTGCATGAGCGGATTGGCAAGCGCCTGCCGGAAATCACGGAAGACAGCATGCCCGGCGAATTGGCCAACTGCATTGCCGGACGTATTGCCAACATCTACAACTTCCACGGTCCGAACTTCGTTTGTGACGCGGCCTGCGCCTCCGCCATGGCCGCCATGTCCGCCGCTGTTGAAGGATTGGTTGCCAACGATTTTGACGCAGTGATTACCGGCGGCATCGACCGCAACATGGGCGCCCACACCTTCGTGAAGTTTTGCAAGATCGGTGCTCTTTCCGCCACCGGCACTCGTCCCTACGCCGAGGGCGCGGACGGCTTCGTCATGGGTGAAGGCTCTGCAATTTTTGTGATGAAGCGTCTGGCCGACGCCGAGCGCGACGGCGACAATATCTACGCCGTGCTGCGCGGCATCGGCGCATCCAGCGATGGCAAAGGAAAAGGCATCACCGCGCCCAATCCGGTCGGCCAGAAATTCTGCCTCGAACGCGCCTGGAAGAATTCCGGCCTCTCACCCGCCACTGCGACCATGATTGAGGGCCACGGCACTTCTACCCGCGTAGGCGATGTGGTTGAGGCCCAGTGCATGGCCGATCTGCTCAGCGGTCAGCATCTCCCAACCCACTCGGTGGCGCTGGGCTCGGTCAAGTCGAACATCGGTCATCTCAAAGGTGCGGCGGGCGCAGCCGGACTGCTCAAAACCGCGCTGGCCCTGCGCGACAAAGTTCTGCCGCCCAGCGTGCACTGCGAACATCCCAGCCTCGACATCGACTTTGCCCACTCTCCGCTCTATGTCAACACCGAACTAAAGCCGTGGACGGTCCGCGCCGATACACCGCGCCGCGCTGGCGTGAGCGCCTTCGGTTTTGGCGGCACAAACTTCCATCTCGTGCTTGAAGAGTACATTCCCCACCGGCTGACTGGGAATGGAAAACGCTCCGTCGCCGTCGGCACGCTCCCCCAGTCTGCGATCAATGAGGTCGTCATGAATGCGAAACCAGTTTCCTCTCCCGCTGTGTCTTCAGTTTCTCCGTCCGCCTGCAAACCGCCCTTGCGCGGCGCGCTTGTAATTGGCGCTGCTTCTGCGGCCGCTCTCACCGATCGCCTCCGCTCCGTATTAAAGGATGCTCAAGGCGGTTTCGCACCCGCCCCGGCGGTTCCCGCGGAAGCCGACCTGCGCGCTCCCCAGCGCCTGGCGATCGATTACGTCGACGCCGCCGATTTGGCGGAGAAGTCAGCCAAAGCGCTGAAGGCTCTGGCGGCGAATCAGCCGGCGCTGTGGAAAGGTCTTCGCTCTCAAGGCATCTTCCGCGGTCAGGGTCCAGCGCCCAAGGTGGCGTTCCTCTACACCGGCCAAGGCTCGCAGTATGTGAACATGCTGCGTCCGCTCTACACTGCGGAGCCAATCGTGGCCGAGACCTTCGCCGAAGCCGATCGTGTGATGACTCCGTTGCTGGGCAAGCCCCTTACCGATTTTGTTTTCGTGGATCAGTCCGATCCTGCCGCCGTCGCCAAGGCCGATGAAGATCTAC
>Ga0209517_10006911_pt1 | contig 13828 bp, 15 predicted proteins | sample PeaSoiMetSII2010_FD_187695 | JGI IMG/M metagenome (GOLD analysis project Ga0209517, IMG submission 187695) | Peat soil microbial communities from Weissenstadt, Germany - SII-2010 (SPAdes) (version 2) | ecosystem: Environmental > Terrestrial > Soil > Wetlands > Peat | place: Germany...
AAGCCGAACCTCCCTCGAGTTCGAGATCGTCGCTCTTTCTGATCGGCCAAAACAGCCGGGGGAACTGGGTTGTTTAGGACCAGCGCGGCGTCTGCGGCGGACTCTTCGTCGATCGTGCCGAGGCGCTCCGGTTTGCGATGTTTGAGAACGGAAATCGGCCGCAAGCCGTTGTCATGGTTCCCGGTGTTTTCGAGCTCGATATGAGTCGTAAGGCGGGCACAGCGTATCTGCCGCTCAACATCGACGCTCCTCGCAAGCGACGGGTCGCCTAACTTGGCTTAAGGCGCTTCCATCCTTCCAAACGGCGGCTCTGATTGTTGGCATCTGATGGAGGAGTGAACTGCCCACATGCGTGATGCTGCCGCTCACGAAGAGCGGCGGACTAAGAAGGTCAGGGATTGGTTGCTGGCCATTTTGCGTTTCGCCGTGACGCTGGAACAAGCCGACAGAACCACCGTGTTGGTGATGGCCAGAGAAATGGATGGTTCTGGATCGGGCGACCAGACAGCGTTCGCATTCTTTGTCAGGACGAGCAGCAAGTTCTGCAACGCCATCGCCAACAAGGACGAGCCCAAGAGGGTCGCCACCTTGCGTCATTATCTCAGGAGAGTTTATGACCATCGCCTACAGCGAGCCCTTGAGGCCGCAATAGAATTCGAGCAGGCAGGTGACGGATGAGCGCCTAACCCAAATTGCGAAGGCCTTTGCCATGACCCACGAGGAAGCACACTGATGAGCGTCGTCGGCTGGGGACAGATCGGCCTGCTCGCCCTTCTCATTGGCGTTCTCGTGAAGCCGTTGGGCGGGTACCTGGCTCGCGTCTATGCCGGCGAGCGAACGGTGTTGAAGCCGATCCTCGGACCGATCGAAACAGCGCTTTACCGATTGGCGGGACTCGATGCGTCCGTCGAGCAGAAATGGTCCGAATATGCCGTCGCCCTTCTCGTCTTCAACGCCGTCGGGACAGTTGCGCTCTATCTTCTCCTGCGCATCCAAGGTCTGCTGCCGCTCAATCCGCAACAGCTTTCAGCGCTTTCTCCGGATCTAGCGTTTGATACGGCGCTAAGCTTCGTCACGAATACGAGCTGGCAATCCTATTCCGGCGAGGTCACGCTTTCCTATTTGGCCCAGATGGTCGGGATCGCCGTGCAGAGCTTTCTCTCCGCGGCTACGGGCATGGCCGTCGCGATGGCATTGATCCGCGGCTTTGCACGCCGCTCCGCCAGCACCATTGGCAATTTCTGGATCGACCTCACGCGCGGTACCCTCTATGTGCTGCTGCCGATCTGCGTTGCGGCAGCCGTGTTTTTCGTGGCGCAGGGCGTGCCGCAGACTTTGGCGCAGTACATCGAGGCGAAAACCATCACGGGCGGAACGCAGCTCATCGCGCTTGGCCCAGTCGCAACGCAGGAGGCAATTAAGCTGCTAAGCGGCGATGGCGGCGGCTTTTTCAATGTGAATTCGGCCCATCCGTTCGAAAATCCGACGCCGCTCACGAACCTCGTGGAGATGGTGTTGATCCTCTCCCTCGGCGCGGCCTTGACCAACACGTTTGGCCGCATGGTCGGGAACGAAAAGCAGGGTTGGGCCCTCCTCGCGACCATGACGATTCTGTTCGGGCTCGGCGTTGCTGGCCTGTATGCGTGCGAAACGGGCGCCAACCCTGCACTAACGACCGTGCAAATCGATCAGGCGCCCGAAAAGCTGCAGGTGGGGGGCAACATGGAAGGAAAGGAGGTGCGATTCGGCATAGCCGCCTCGGCGCTCTTCGCCGAGGCCTCGACGGCGTCATCAGACGGCGCGGTTGATGCGATGCACGACAGTTTCTTGCCGCTCAGCGGCGCTATCCTGTTCGGCAACATGATGGTGGACGAGGTCATCATCGGCGCGCCCGGCTCTGGTCTATGGGGAATCCTACTGTTCTGCCTCGTCGCCGTATTCATTGCCGGCTTGATGATCGGACGAACGCCGGAATTCGTCGGCAAGAAGATCGAGGCGCGCGAGATCACGATGGCAATGTTGGCCCTGCTCGCCGCGCCAGCCTTAATCCTCGGCCTGACCGCATTGGCGAGCGTCGTCGCTCTAGGGCTGGCCGGACCAGCCAATGCTGGACCGCACGGCTTCTCCGAGATCCTTTACGCCTATACATCGGCGGCGGCCACCAACGGCAGCGCCTTTGCCGGGTTGAACACGAACACGCCTTTCTACAATCTGACGCTTGCGCTGGCGATGTTCGCGGGTCGGTTCTTGATCATCGTGCCGGTGCTCGCAATTGCCGGCTCGCTCGCGGCCAAACGGTCAACACCGCGCTCCGCTGGTACCCTGCCGACGGAGGGCCTTCAATTCGTTCTGCTGCTCGCCGGGACGATCGTGATTGTCGGCGGTCTCACTTTCCTTCCGGCGCTGTCGCTCGGGCCGCTGGTCGAGCACTTCGCCATGCAGGCGGGAGTCACCTACTGACTTTCGGCTCCTGGGATGACAAATTTGGCCTCAGGTTCTGGGCTTCATGCTCTCCAGGGCCTCGGCCATGAGCCGGCCAAGCTCTTGGGCCTGATGTGCGTAAGACTGGATCTGGGTCTGGGCATAGCGGCTTTGAAGGGACAGCACGCCCTGGATGTCTTTGGCATTGGCGAGTTCTTTCGCCAACGCGAAGCCGGCCTCTGCGTTCTCCTTGGCAAAGCGGATCGCCAACTCCTGGATATCCCTGAACCCAGACGTGATCACGTTCGATGGAGCCGTCGACCACGCACTCGTCGCTTGCGTCATCGCGTCCATGAATTGAGCGTAAGCCGCACGGACTTGCTCGACATTCTTTTCCGCAAGCTCACGCAGCTGCTTAGGCAACTCGAAAGGCTGGTTTTGGGCCATAAGGTCTCTCCGTTTCCAAGGCCGCGGCCTCCGGGAGAGTGAAATCCTAATGAACGGCCTTGCCATGACATTGATCTGGATCAGATGGGGTCGTCGCCAAGGAGAAATGTCCGCTTTGGGTCAGTTGCTGACGTAGTGACGCGTCATCGAGTCGGTCTGCTATGTGCCAGAAGCGGAAAACACCGCTCTGTGCCCGCATCTCCCCGACACCTTGCTAGAAGCAGAGATTGAACTCGCCGAAGCGGACTGCGAGGAGGGGGTCGTTGATTGACCTCTATTCCCGCCTAGCCGTCGATATGCCCAATGAAAATGGTGCCCAGGGGCGGACTACTCTAAGTCAATAAACTCAGCGGCTTAGCAAAAAGTGGGACACTCAATCTTCCCACACGATCATTATGCTTTCTGGCGCGAGTGTCCCACCGTCGAGGGCCTGCTCTTCCCAGCGCGCGAAGCATTCGTAGATGGCTCGAAAGCGGACATTGGGACTGCCTGCCTGAACGTCCGCTAAGTGCCACAAGCGCACTTGAAGCACTTTGTCGCGACAGCGCTAGCTAAAGCCTCAACACCACGCTGAGACTCAGAAAAGACTCCGTCGGAGCGACCCATCACCCCAACTCGTCGCACACAAAAAAATTCATTCGCGCTAACGGGAGGCGCGCGACATTCATCTGGAAGGCTCGGGAGGGTCTATTGGATTGGCGGCATGGCGGCGACAAGCTTGTTGTAGTTCTTCACCACGAGATCGATATTGGCAGGGAATTTCACGGGCTCGGCGGGGGCTTTCAGTTCTGACTGCAATTCATCGAGTTGCCCCTTCTTGTCATTCGGTGCCAACTTTTCGCTATCGACCGAGGCGATCTCCTTTTTAATAACAGCTTCTTCACCGACGTATTTTTTGGTGTCCGGATCGATTCCGCTCATAACCAGGCCGATGTTCTCGGCAACATCATCGTATTCATCGTAATTTGCGAATTTGTATTTCTTGGCCACGGTTTCAAGCTGCTCCATAACTTTGGGGTCCGGTTGGTCCCCTTGAGGCGCCTTGGCGATGATTGGCCCGATATCCTTCTGCGCGGCAATGAAATCATCAATCTGCGCATCGGTCAGGGCGATCTGCTTCACGCTCTCCTCGGGCGACGCTGCTTCTTGCGCAACGACATTTTGGCTCAAGGCACCCAGGGTCAACGCTACCGTGAGTGCCATGCCGAAAACCAATATGAAGGGGTAAGTGGTGATGCGCATGAGGTCTCCTTACAGTTGCTGGATATCCAGGCCGTCATCCAGAGTAGTGTCCGAACTAAAGTTCAAATCGCGATTTTGAGGCAACGACAAGGCGTGCGAGCCGGGGTGGACTTTGTGACTGGGCCTGTGTTTCGCGCTCAGCCAACCACCGACGCCTTCCGTCCATATCCGTCCCCCCGGCATACCAAGTCAAGACAATCGTCTCCTCATTTGAGGATCGGGTGGATTCAGTACGGCAAGCAGAGCCCATACGGACCAAGGTAGTAGCCGTATGGGCACACAATCGGTGAGACCACCACAGGCACAGCCGGCACGACTACCACGGGCGCAGCCGGCGCGACTACCACGGGCGGCACATACACCGTGCCGTTGCGAACACAGTAGCCGTATGGGCCGCGGTGAAAGCCCAGCCCACAAAAGTCGCGTACCAACGTGATAACAGGTGCCGCGGTTCGCGCAGCCCCGGACAACGCGGGTAATGCCCGGACGTCTGATGAAAATAACGACACCAGCAGACCGCACGCCAGAATCAAAGCTAACTTTCTTGACATCGGCAAAACTCCTTACGCTTTTCCGTCCGTTTTGATCCGGTGCACGGTTCTCCAGCTAGGAGGGTTCCGAAGTCGCCGGCTCAATCTCAATCACACTGGGTGGATCAACATGAAAACGGGAAGCTCCGATGTCACTCTACACGGGATTTCGCTTTACTTGCCATGCAAATTCGGCGCTGAAGTAGGCCCCACTCATCTCGTTCTCAAGCACCCGGCATAGACCAAGACGCCCGAGCAGCAGAGCTGCTTGATGCTCCATCGCACGCGCCATCTGTTCATCCGCCAGCAGACCGCGGTGATCAACGCCATCCGTGCCCATCTTGCCGAGTTCGGGGTCGTTGCGCCGGTCGGACGCAATGGCGTGGAGGCGCTGCTCGAAGTAATCGCTGATCCAAATGACAAACGGCCCGGCCATCCCCTCGATCAACCCACCCACTGCACATCCGGTTCTTTACGTGGAACCGGCGCTGCTGCAATTTTGGGATGCCCCACGATGATCGGAGCAACCACAACGCATTCCGGGCCAAGCTTGAGGGCAGCCTTTCCTTCGGGGGTACCGAGCCAATGTTTGGCAAAGCCGATCCAGCATGTTCCGAGCCCAGCGGCATATGCAGCGAGCATCAGATTTTGTGCCGCAACGGAGCAGTCCTCTACAGCCCAGAGGCTCGGCTCCTTCGCCGAGATCACAATCAGGACGGGTGCATGATAGAAGATTTGGAAATTGGGATCGGCCAGGAGTTCGCGGTAACGATCCATTGCGCCCTGCCCCGGTGAGCTACTCAAAAGGTAAAACTTCGACTTTTCTGAGATCTGTGAGAGCAGGGCTTGATCACGCACGACTGTAAAAGTCCATGGCTGGCGATTGACCGCGCTCGGCGCCTGAACGGCAGCCTTAATCAGTTGCCTTAGAACCGATTCGTCAACTGGATCGGATGTGTAGTCCCTTACAGCCCTGCGTCCGTACATGGCATCCGTCACATCCATGCGGACTATTCATCATGGCTGTTTGGGCCGGCGCCTTGATATCGGTCAAGGATCAATCCGAAGGGTCGGCTTCGATCTCCTCGTAACCGGAGCATGGGCCACTCGGCGCTCTACCATAGGATGATCGGCAAAACCACCGACCTGCAAACAGACTCAGCAGCCGCCTCCGTTAATCAAACCTTTAGCCGTTCGACTGAGAGTCAACGCGGGCACGATCAAAATTTAGGCCGACACCATGTTGGCGTTTGGACTTGGCAGTCGAAAAGGCGAGCGTCTCAGCTACCGAGGATACGCTGTCGAAATTTCCAAGGATCCAGTTGGCTGGCGTCTCGGAATTTTTCCCAGCCGACCAGAGCTGCCCATCCTTGCAACTTGCAATTTCACAGTCCCCTGTCCCCGCAAGGATGATGCACTCTCTGCGGCGTGTAAGCGGATAGACCTCATATTGTCGGTTTGACTGGCCACTTTTTGGCTATCGGCGCTGCATAACCTTTGACTGCGCTAGCTGAGTTCAATGTCGCCGACGAATCCGTTCATGGGGACCTCCTTAGTTCATCTGAAGGCAATTGAGGGATCCGCGTCTCTCCAAAAGCAGGTTGTATAGCCAACCGAAAATACCACTCCATCAGTACCGTCGAGCGCAATGGGATGCCCTGGCAGTGTGCAAAGGTGCACCTTCCACCGTTTCCACCGGTCACATTCAGTGCCGGTGTCTTCCACCATGCTTGGGGCCGATACGGACCTGTGATCTGCGTCGGGACTTTGGGGATCAAAGCTCGTCAGGCAACGTTGGACAATACCGCGTGAGCACTGGACGTTGTCAATCAAGGTCCTATGATCGCTTCAGATCGGGTCTGAGCCGAGGGCGCTCATGGCGAAGAAGCGCAGGAAGACCGCGCCGAGGTATGCGGTCAATATCTCCCTAAAAGCTTGGGACATTGCCAAAGCTGGCGCTGCAGTAACATTCAAAGTCCGCGATCGTGACGGCCTGCTCGGCACAATTGAGATCGGACAGGGTACGTTCGGTTGGAAGAGCGCACGCGGTAAGAAGGGATTCAAGCGGATAGCGTGGAGCAAGCTGGCCGACATACTCGACGACATTTAGGTCCGTGGGAAATGTAGCAATTGACCCGAAGTGGACCCGGTCAAGGCAGATACCGACAGGGTAGTCGGCTCAAGCCCATCAAGGAAGAGCGCCTCCGCCTCCGCCTCCGCTTAGGGTCCAGATAGCAAATGGACTAACCCAGGTCCTTCTGGGCGATTCTCCCTCCGACCGGGTTTGTTCTCGCGCCGGTTTTCGCGCCGGCAGGTGCGGGGCGGAGGACCGGCCGCTGAAAGTTCTCGATGAACGCCTCCGGGCGCGATCCGACTTGGGCGAGTGCCGGTGGCGACGATTTTTATCAGGATTGCGCCTTTTAGCAGGGGCTTGGCTGTGGCTCGGTGACTGTTACTTCTCCTTCCCAAGGCGGTGGGCTCTTCTAGCGGTGGCATGAGTCCGGGGAGGTTCGGCACTCTGTCATAAAATTCTAGCGGGTCCTCGCCTCACGACCGCGGTAGAGCGCGCGATCAGAGAGGCCGCGAACGGCGTTTTCCCGACATTGTTAAGAACTCCAGTCAAAACGTGTTCCCCGCTTCTGTCTGCCGCCAGACGGTGGCCCATGGTGGGTCGAGCGAAAAAATCGCCTCGCGTGTGAATGGCTGCTGGGCTGAGCCCAAAAGAATTCCCCCGCTGGCCCATACCCTCGGTCATTGAGGCTAACGCAAGCTCGGCGGCATTTCCTTCGCCCTCAGGAGCACCCTAGAGCTTGCCGAGTTTGGACAAAATGCTTGTTTCCTTGAGGGCTTAGCACTGCCTGAGGGGTGAAGCCCAACGCGCCGTTTAACTGGCTACTTGTCTAATCAGTCGCACAATCAGAAGCAGAATGACCGCTCCAATTGTGGCGGCAACAATCGCGCCAATAATTCCTCCGCCAAGCGTGAGACCAAGGCCAAGGCGTGGGAACAGCACGCCGGCGATCAACGCCCCCACAATGCCGACGATAATATCACCAATTAGGCCGTAGCCTGTCCCTTGCACCAACTGGCCAGCGAGCCAGCCAGCTACAGCGCCAATGACCAAGGTTATAAGCAGAGCAGTAGCGGTCATGATTTTCCCCCCTTAAGTCCAACCGACAGATGCCCCTTCCTTAACATGAGTCGCTCAAGGCACGTTGTTCAGACTGGCACGTGCCCAAGCGCCCGTTAGAAGGGTAAGGTGAGCCTATACGAATACTTCCGTGGGGCTGGTTCCACGGTCCCCGGCCACCGCAATGCTGACCGGTCTGGTTTGAACTGGACCTCCCGATTCGGCGGACCACTGCGGCTGAAGAGGTGCTGCCATGCTAGCTTGGTTATGGGGAATGCTCCTAGTCGGGGGGGCCGTGTTCCTCTCGATTGCGGGCACTTTCCTGGTACGCCGCTGGGTCGCCGTGGAGGTGCTCGAGCGCCACAATGAGGTGGCCGGTTTCATCTATGCCGTCATTGGGGTTGTGTACGCAGTACTTCTTGGTTTCACGGCCATCATAGTCTGGGAACGGTACGATAAGGCGCAAGCGGCGCTCGAAGCAGAAACAAACGACCTCATAGATCTGTACCGTGACGCCGAAGCCCTTCCGAATGACATTCGCTCAGAGGTGGGAACTCAGATCCGCACATATGCCCGGCTTGTGGTTGAGAAAGAATGGCCGGCCATGGCCGAACACAAGTCAAGTCCCGAAGTCTGGGACGCGTATACCCAACTGTGGCGAACCTACTACCAGTTCCAGCCCGAGAACGAACGCGATAAAATTTGGTACACCGTGTCAATCGCGAGACTGAATGATCTTGGCGATCAGCGCCGAGAGCGCCTACTAAGTAGTCGATTAAGGGCAGTGCCGGTTATAATTTGGGTCGTTCTGCTCGCCGCCGGAGGCATCACAATTGGTTTCAGCTTCCTGTTCGGCATGAGAAGTGTCGTGGCTCAGGTGGTAATGAGCGCAGGACTGGCAATCACAATTGCGCTGGTAATGCTCTCGATCATGGCGCTGGAACAGCCCTTCTCCGGAATTACCCGCGTGGGACCTCAAGCGTTCGAGCGCCTTGAGGATATGTTTAAACGTCTAGAGACAACTGCCCGGAGCCATTGAAGGTACCAAAATGCGAGTCGAGCGGTCCAGGGTGGGTCGAGCGGAAAAAATCGCCCCGCGTATAAGCCGAGTCTATCCAGCAAGCGCAGGAGATGCTCGCAGCCGGTGAGGCGCGGTCGCTGCATGACGCGTTCATGAAAGTCGCCCGCTACGACAGCGATCTCAGGCGGCCTGCGGATAATCGCCCCCCAGGGCGTGAATTCCTAAAAGCATCTCCAAGTCCGCTTTGTACCCCGTAGGCGGTCGGTTCCTACGGCAGACAGTTCCAGGATGCCAGAAGCAGATGTTCTGGACAGCGGGAAAGCCATCCGCCAGGCGAGTGCGTCACCCTGCGACCACGCGTGCGCCCACTGCCGTTCTCGCTACCTCAAGCTCGCGTTCAAGGGACACGACTTTCTGGCGCAACTCTTTGCTCTCCAGCTCCGCATACATGGCAGCCGCATCGTGGGCGAGCCGGGCGAGCATGGAGCGTTCATAGTGATCGAGGTCCGTGCCTGACGCGTGTGGCCCGTAGAGCGAGACTGCGAAACAACGAGCGAGATTGACAGCAGGCACGGCAAGCACCGGACGGCTGAGTCCGGAAGGGAGAGCGAGCCCGTCTACGTGGGGTTCCATGACACCGAAAGGTTGGCCTTTGGCCAAACGCGCGAGCATTGGCTCCTGGGGTCGAAGCGTCCGCGCAGAGTTGTCCCAGCCCTTCCCATTGTCATCGCGTGAGAACACGGACCCTTGCTGGCGGAAGGAGGCGGCAGACGTAAGTCTGAGCGCATTAAACGCCTCATCCGCTAAGACCCGGTCAATCTCGGTTACTGTCGGGGCAGTGCGGATGGCCTCGCCAAGCTTATGCTCTATTTTATCGAGCCACTTGTTGAAGTAGCCGTCCGCAATGTCTACCGCCCCATCGTGCAATTGGGCGATGAGAAACGACACGACCACCGCAAGCGCGAGCCACGTCCAACCCGGAAGGCGGAGGTGCTCCTGGATGCGATCCACTTGGTGATGCAGAAAGAGCGAAGGAGCGGTGAGAATGAACCCGAGAATGGTCACGCGGCGGAGGGGAATCCACACGCTGACGACGCGCGGCCGGCGGATAGCCTCGAACACGAACAGGCAGAGGATGCCGTTCACGAGAAAGAGAAGACCGATGATGTCCTCAGAGGGCGTGAAGTCCCCCCAGGCAGTGTCGAAGGTTGCCGTCTCAGAGGCGAGCTCGGCGATAAGGAAGGAGGGCAACCCTATGACGCAGCCCCAAAGCACCCACCGCAAGCGCTGATAATCCGCTGGCGCTTGGCTCCGCCGCCGCATCATCAGGATTGCGAGTGCGCAAAAGGCAACGGCAAAACCGGCAATAATTCCCGCGCGCGTTGCCGTCTCCGTTGGGTAACCCAACATACTGCCGTAGGAAGCGATAAGCGCCAAAGCAAAGGCCAACGCTACAAACGGCAGCGCCCGCTCCACGAGCCTCCATTTGGGTTCTGTCTTGTTGTTAGGGACGCGAATGACGAAAAGAAGCAATCCCGCGAAGCCAGCGGCCTGCGCCGCGCAACCAGCCAGATCTTGCGCAAGCAATAGGGCTGGCCACTGTTGCAGGATGGCATAAAACGCATAAGCCTGCCCGGGGTTGAACCAGTTCACATAGAGGAAGAAGCCCCAACTCATCGCTGATGGCCTCGACCACACGAGCCAGGCAGCCGCAACCAGCACCAGAATCCCAGCAATCTGATCGAGAATGAGCACGGCGCGGACAAGGAAGTTGGATGGACGCTGCTCTGCAACAAGCGTTACTTGCCGAGCCGGCCGGCTACCTGTTGCGGCAACGTCGATGGTAAGGATGCGCCCCGGCAGGACGAATTGAACGCCGCCAAGCGCGACGAGGGCACTGCCGCAAGCGGCAAGATTCTTGAGGGTGCATCGAAGGTGTGAAAGATCGAGCCGATCACCGACGCGCAACCCGACCTTCCACGCAGGCGAGGAATCTTCGTCGGGAAAGGGGCCGGTGACATTGTATATCAGTCCGTCATTGTTGGCGTAGAAGCCGAAGGAGCCAAAGGGGTGCGCGACACGCAGCAGGTCGGGGGCGATCATGGCAAGGCCCCAGAGCAAAAGTCCAATGAGCAAAAGCCGGTCACGGGTCATGGTCTGAGTAGCCCATGCTGCACGCTAGACATCAAAGGTTTACCCGATGGCGATCCCTCGCCGCTCGCCTCTTGGTGCAACGTCTGATGTTACCGTAGAGTGCTGAGGTTGAGTCAATGACCGGTGGGAGCGCCCACCTTGTCCGTTCCGGGTCAATACCAGCCGAAGCATAGTGTGGAACAGAGGGCCCGCTCGGTAGCCAGAACCAGGCGCTCGCGGCACAGCTCATTCTGGCGCTCAACAACAATTACTGATGTTCTGGGTCTGTAAAAATTGTCTGTCAGCGACAAAACACACGGATTTACATTCCGAACTCGCTATGTCCTTTGAGCCTGACTCCAATTGTTGGCGCGATGAAGAACACCACACCTAACTTGTTCATCGCCTCCTCCACGAGGCCGCTCGAATACCCCGTTGTGACGCGCTCCTGATTTTCGAGATAGCGAATGCTGTTTGTATGGAGGCCGCTGGCGTCAGCCACTTCGGCCTGGGTCAACCCTAGTAGCGCCCTTGCGGCCTTCACCTGAGCTCCAGTGCGGATATTGCTCACGCGCGCGCCTCCTTGGCTTCTGTTTCATTGTTTCGGGCCACAGATATTCCCAAGCGGGCCATGGGTATCGAAGAGGGCCACATATCTAAGTGGCCTCCTTCGGGCTTGTTTGGCCCCCTTCGGGAAGAGAGAGTATCCAACCACCATCGAAATCGCTCTTAGTAGCCTTCACCCCCAGGTCGCCACGGGCGCGCTTTAGCGTCTTCTCAGCGATGCCGAGCGCGTTAGCCTGATCGTTAACATCTTTCACCGGCACGGGGCCCTTAGCCAAAATCTCGCGCAAAAAATCCTCGGCCTCATCGCGGGCATTGCGTGCCTCGTCGCTACCCGCCGCCAAAGCGGCGTCCGCCGTGATAGTGACGGGGTCGCGCTCCCATTTCACGCTCCAGGCAACGATGCCCTTTCCCACTTGGCCGACGATCTTCTGCTCGAGCCGGGCGAGACCTTGAGGGGGTGCCGCAAGGTTGTTCTTGGCGTGCAGAAACAGCCGCTGGTCCCGATCCTCTGCGTCCTCGATAACCACAAAGGCAGCACGCGGCGCCCCAACAAAGGCAATAGATCCGATGAATTTGTGGAGTGCCTTATTGTGGGTACCAGCCCCCGACTTGCTGAAACGCGTGATCGAAACAACGCCAGCGCGCACCCTTTCGGCCATCGCGCCAATGGGCTCTAGAACACCCCGGACCTCTGCATTCTTATGGCTGTCGGTCTTGCCCAGATAGGAGGTGACTGGGTCGATGATGACCAAGGCCACGTCGCCGATCTCAACGATCTTTCTTTCGAGGAGATCGAGATCGGCCTGAAGGTTGAAGGTGTGTTGCCCCTTACCATCATCCGAGCGCACGGCCGAGACGATATGAACCTTGGTGCGGTCAGCACCGGCAGCAAGGAGCCTCGGCACGATGGTATCGGCGTCACCATCTTCAGCCGAAAGAATGATGACGCTGCCGAGCGGGGCGCGGCCTTCACCGCATGGCCATTCCCCTCCCGTGGTTATCGCCCCGATGATAGCAATTGAAATTTGGCTCTTCCCTGCGCCGGGCTCGCCAGCAATGCATGTGTGCTTGCCGCGTGCGATGCGTCCGGGTCAAAGCCATTCGATGGGCTCTGGCTCAATCTCGGATGCGCGCCGGGAAATGAGTGCGCGGCCTTTTGGGGCATCGGCGCGTTGCCAGTCAACCGCTGCGCCTTCGACCAGATTCCAAAGCTGTTCAGCGTCTCCGCCTTGGGCGAGTGCAATACGAGACCAAGCTGAAACTCGTGCTGGCCCACTCACCGGGTGCGAATCGATTGGACCGCGAGGGTTTTCCAGAGACCAAAAACTCCTGCATGATCGGGGGGCGCTATCGCAAGTACGAGCCGATCTTCGTCTTCCGAAAACCTCACGAGCAGCGGGCCTGCGAAGCCAATTTAGCTGCGTTTTGGGGCAAAGGACTGGAGCTCCTCGATCATCAGTCTGCTCTGGGCGTGAGAGAGATAGAATCTTTCCAGCTGATCGACGCTCGTAAGAGCGTTGTGCGCCAGTTTGAAAATGTCGATCTTGTCGCCTTTCAGGAGCCGAAACATGAGAGCTGTGTGACGCAGCGAATAAAGCGTTCGCACCCTGCCCTGCTTGTCGAGCTTCAGCCCGGCCTCCTTCAGCACGTGTTCAAACTGGCGCCTGAGCGTTGCAAGCGCATATTCGCGGTTTTTTAGCTCGGGGAAGAACACGTAGTCGTCGTCACTGGCCAAGCTCGCCTTCTCATGACGCCGCCTCACGCGCTCGTAGACGACCACGGCCACCTCCATGCTCGCGCTCTCGCGCTGGGCAGTCTTTGATTCGGGCGGCGTGATAAGCAAATACTTGACGCCTTTCTCTTTGATGACCTGCACGTGCTTGTGCTGCAGGAGCTTCAAGTCGCTTAGACGAACGAAGACGTTTGTCGCGAAGATAATGAAATCATATAGCTCGTCGGTCAGGGGAACGTATCTGACTTTGACGTTCTCAGAAGCGAGACGTTTGGCGGTGTCGCGCAAGGTCTTGTATTCGCTCTCGTCGAAATATGATCGAGGGTTATCTTTGCGGCTGATGGTAGGAAACAACGGAAGCGACTTGAGCAAGTCCCGTCGTTGAGCCTCTTTCAGCACCTTCCGAATTACCACAATGTGCTTCGACAAGGTCGAGGGCGAAAGTGCTCGGCTCGGGCTAAGTTGATCGACATAATCCTGGATATCGGCAGCTGTGATCGATGCCACCCCTTTCGTCGCGAAGAACGGCAGGATGTCCTTATTCAGCTTCTTATCGTCCTCCTTCGTTATGCGCTCATCGCGTTCGCCTCGCGCAACCAACGCGT
>Ga0209517_10006912_pt1 | contig 13827 bp, 12 predicted proteins | sample PeaSoiMetSII2010_FD_187695 | JGI IMG/M metagenome (GOLD analysis project Ga0209517, IMG submission 187695) | Peat soil microbial communities from Weissenstadt, Germany - SII-2010 (SPAdes) (version 2) | ecosystem: Environmental > Terrestrial > Soil > Wetlands > Peat | place: Germany...
CCGTTCGCTGGCTCTGCTTGGAGCGATGCTGGTCGCGCAGATCTTGCTGCTCGCCGTGCAGATCCAGCGCCAGGGGCAGGTGCGGCTGATTCGCGTGTGGGCCGTGGAACTGATCACGCCCGTGCAACTCGCAAGTTCCTGGAGCATCCATCATGTGAAGAACGTGTGGAACGGCTACATCGGCCTGCGCCACACACGGGAAGAAGACGTCGAACTGCGCCGCGAGTTGGGGCAATTGCAGGTGCAGAACGCCGAACTCCAAGGCCGCGCCGCGGAAGCGGACCGCCTCGCGGCTTTACTGCATTTCCGCGAAGCCCACGCCGCCGCGCCGATGGTTGCGGCGCAAGTGATCGGCGCGAGCCCGGACAGCGCCAGCCGCATTCTCTTTCTCGATCGCGGCTCGCGCGACGGCGTCAAACGCGACATGGGCGTCATCACGCCCGATGGAGTCGTGGGAAAAATCCTGGCGGTATTTCCGAACACCTCGCAGGTCTTGCTCCTGAGCGATAAGGACAGCGGCGTGGGAGCGCTGCTCTCGAGCACGCGCACGCAGGGACCCGTCAGGGGTACGGGCGATCCGCTGCTGGATATGGAATACGTGAGCAAGGATGAAAAGGTCACGGTCGGTGACACGGTGCTGACCTCCGGCGAAGACCGCATCTTCCCAAAGGATTTGCCGGTGGGCGTCGTCGTGCAAGCGCAGCCCGATCCAAAGACGCCCTTTATGGTGATTCGCGTGCGGTCGGCCGCGCATCTGGATCGTCTCGAAGAAGTTCTGATTTTGTTGACGCGTCAAGATCTTGAGCCGACGACGCAAACTGCCGATCAATCGCCTGCTCCGGCGACGCCGCAAAAAATCGCCGCGCCATCCCCTGCAGCTTCGCCCGCAACCGCCGCAACCAACAACAAGCCGCCGGTGACCCCCACTCCGGTGCCGCAGTAGGAGCCTGCCCCGATGGAAGATCTCGAAATACGGGTCGGTGAAGAGCCTCGTATCGAGGTGCACCAATATGCAACCGTCGTCGTAGTGGCGACCGTTGCGGCGGCGCTGATCCTGCAGGAGTTCTTGCCCGTGCATTTCCCCCGGGCGAAGATGCTCGACCTGCCGCTGCTGGTGACTCTGTATTTCGCGCTCAGCCGGCGGAATCCTTCGTCGGGATTGCTGCTGGGAATGATCGTTGGTCTGGTGCAGGACAGCCTGAGCCACACGTTCCTTGGCGTGTATGGAATCGCCAAGACGCTGGTCGGATTCCTCGGCTCTTCGCTCGGTTCACGGATTGAGGTGGACCACCCGCTGAGCCGCTTCCTTCTCACGATTGTATTCTGCATTTTTCACAACGGCGTGGTCCTGCTCATCGAGCGGCTGCTGCTGGGCCAGCACGAACGATACTTCACGGTCTCGCTGGTGCTCGGGGCGCTGGTCAATGGCGCGCTTGCGGTGGTTCTCTTTGCGCTTTTGGACCGGCTGCGCAAGCGTTAGCATCCGCCGCCGCGCGCCCGCCGTAACGAACGCGTGGCAGCAAGACGCGGTCGTGTTGCACCCGAATAGTGCAAGTGCTACTTTGGGCTAGATTTAGAATGGCGTCTTGCTCGCAGCTGCCTCCGCTGGTTTTCCCACGGCAGAAGTCGCGGAATCGCCTGGCAATCGGACGGCGGGGTCACGCCACGGCGCGGGGTTTGGTTGGCAATGCTGTTTGAAAACGAGAATCGGCTTCCCCAAGGACGAATCACGGTGGTTTCGTATTCCATCGTGGCGCTCACCGCGCTCCTGCTCTTCGGCTTCTGGAATCTGCAAATCATTCAGACGGACTACTACGCCACCAAGGCCGAGCAGAATCGCATCCGCCCGATTCCCATCATCGCGCCGCGCGGCGAAATGCTGGATCGCGAAGGGCGCGTGCTGGTGGGCAACTACCCGTCGTTCAGCGTCCTGCTGCTGCGCGAGGACCCCGCGCTAGTTGAAAAGTATCTGCCGCAGGTCGCCGACGGACTGAACATGACGCTCGAAGACCTCAAGCAGCAACTCGAAGCGGCGAAGTCCATCCCGAAATTTCAGCCCATCGTCATCAAGCCCGAGGCTTCGCCCGGTGACATCGCATACATCGAATCACACCGCGTCGATATTCCGGTGCTGGAGCTGCTCTCGGTGTACCGGCGGCGCTACCCGCCCAACGATTTCCTCGCGCATGTGAGCGGCTATGTCGGCGAAGTGAGTCCGAATGAAGTGGACGCGAGCAACGGCCGCTACAAGCCCGGCGACATCGTTGGCAAGACGGGATTGGAAAAGCAGTACAACGACACGCTGATGGGCACCGACGGAATGCGGCGCGCCATCGTCAACAGCATTGGGCAGGAGGTGGGTAAACTCGAACAGCAGGACGCCATTCCGGGCAAGCCGATTCGCCTCACGATTGACTACGATCTGCAAATGGTCGCGGAGCAGGAGTTTGCGGACAAAGAAGGCGCGTTGGTGGCACTCGATCCGCGCACCGGCGAAGTCCTCGCCATGGTCAGCCGCCCGGCGTACAACCCGAATGATTTCGCCGTTCGCGTCTCGCGCGAAGAGTGGGTGAAGCTGAATAGCGACCCGCAAACTCCTTTGCTGAATCGCGCCATTCAAGCGCAACTCGCCCCGGGCTCCATCTTCAAAATCATCATGAGCACGGCGCTGCTGGAATCGAAGGCGCTCCCTGCGAACTACAGCGTTTTCTGCCCCGGCTCGGCCACCTTCTACGGGCGCGTCTTCCACTGCTGGCAACCCAAGGGGCACGGCACAGTCGATCTGCACACCGCGATCGTCCATTCCTGTGACGTATTTTTCTACACCATTGGGAAGGAACTCGGGATCGATAAGATCTCGCATTACGCCGCCGCTTTGGGCTTGGGAAAGCCCACCGGCATCGATCTGCCGGGCGAAGAGCCGGGCTTGGTTCCTTCAGAGGAATGGGTCGAGCGCGTCTTCCATCATAAATGGTACGCCGGCTCGACGATTTCCGTGGCCATCGGCCAGGGCGCCACCGAAGTGACGCCGATACAGATCGCCTACGCGATCGGCGGCATTGCCATGGGCGGCGTCTTCAAGCAGCCGCACTTGCTGATGACGGATCAGCCCGTGCCGGAAGTGGATTTCCCGCTGCAGCCGGATACGGTCGAACAGGTGACGCAGGGAATGTACGGGGTGATGAACGAGCAAGGCGGCACAGGTTACGCGCTGCGGCTCGAGAACGTCGAGTTCTGCGGAAAGTCCGGCACGGCGCAATTGATGAGCTATGAAGCGGGCAGCCGCGTCGGCGGGCGCGAAGGCAAGCTCACCAACGGCTGGTTCGTCGGTTACGCGCCGCGCAAAAATCCGGAGATCGTCGTCGCCGTCATCGTTCAAGGTTCCACCGAGCACGGCGGCACGACTGCCGGCCCGATCGTGCGCGACATCGTGAAGGCGTATTACGATAAGAAGGCCGGACACACGCCGCAGCAATTCTCGATGAACGATCATTCACAAGGGATGGGGCAGCAGCCCGTGAATCAAAGTGCGGCGCCGGCATTGGCGGCGAATGGCGCGGCGCCGAGCGTACCGGCGCCCGCGGTGACGAAGCCGAGCCAGCCGCCGCCGGCGCGGCCGGAGTAAACTCCGCGCCGGCGCTCGCGCGGCGCGCGAAACACGAAGCGATGAAAGAATCAAAGGGACTACGCGACTACGATTGGTGGCTGTTCGCGCTGGTTTTCACCATCTGCGGAATCAGCCTGCTGGAAATCTGGTCCGCGACTCACGCGAGCCATCTGGCCGGAATGCAATGGAAACAGGTCTGGTGGATCGTGTTCGGCGTGATCGGGATGTTGATTCTTTCCCGTATTGACTATCACACGATTCTCGACCAAGCCCCGATTTTCTATCTCATCGGCATAGGGCTGTTGATTGCGGTGCTCGCCGTGGGGCACACTCGCTTTGGCGCGAAACGCTGGCTGCCGATCCTCGGCGCCGTTTTGCAGGTGTCAGAGCTGGTGAAGTTGATTATAATCATTGTTCTGGCGCGGTACTTCAGTGAACTGCGCTCAGAACGGCTCGATCTGGTGGATTTGGGAAAGCTCGCTATCATAGTGGGAATTCCGCTCGTTCTCATTCTCAAACAGCCGGATTTGGGCACGGCGATGGTGCTGGTGCCACTCACCGCCGTGGGCGCGTTTCTGGCGGGTCTCCAGTGGAAGCACGCCGCCGCACTGGTGCTGCTGGGCGCGATGATGGTGCCCGTGGGCTGGCACTTCCTCAAGCCGTTCCAGAAGGAAAGGGTTACCACCTTCTTGCGGCCGGAGGACAATCCCAAGGGTGCGGGATACCAGATATTGCAGTCGAAGATCGCGGTCGGCTCGGGTGGTTTTTGGGGGAAAGGGCTCGGCAACGGAAGCCAGAATCAGGGAGGCTTCGTGCCGGTCCGGTATTCGGACTTTATCCTTGCGGCGCTCGCGGAGGAGTTGGGATTCGCGGGCGTTGTGGTTACACTCGTTTTGTACATGGCATTACTGTTGCGCTTAGTGCAAAATGCCCAGCGTGCCAAGGATCGCGCCGGGATGTTCCTGGTGATGGGCGTAGCGGCGGTGATTGGGTTTCACGTGTTGGTGAATTCGGCCATGGTGATCGGGCTGATGCCGGTCACCGGAATTCCGCTGCCGCTCATGAGCTACGGCGGATCGGCCACTTTGTTTGTGTTTTTGGCGTTGGGCCTGGTGATGAACGTGCGCCTACGGCGGTTCGTCAACTGAGGCTCGCCGCGGTAAGCGGGACGCGGACCGCGAGATGATCCGGCCCGGCCCGAATGATGGAAGATTGAGACATCTGAGAGGTTTGCATCGCGCGATGTATCCAGCAATTTCATGGCTGCGCTCGCCCCTGACCTTGCCGCTTGAAGCGGCTCGGCGCCCTTTGGGCCAGCAAGCCGGAACCGGGCGGTGCCCTCCGAGGAGTATTCATGTCGAAGGAGTTGGTTATTTCCGCGGCGCAGCACGAAACACGCGTCGCCATTTTGGAAGATGGACAGCTTTGTGAGATTTACATCGAGCGGGAAAAGGAATTTGCGTTAGTCGGAAGTATCTACAAAGGCCGGGTCACACGAGTACTGCCGGGGATGCAGTCGGCCTTCGTCGAAATCGGACTCGATAGCGACGCCTTCCTCTACGTCAGCGATTTCCTCGAGAATCTCGAAGACTACGATCACGTGGTCTCGACGGTCGAGAGCAAAATTCAGAAAATCGAGCCGCCTGCCGCGGCGGGTGGCGAAGTCTTCACCGAGCAGGCCGCTGCGCCCGCTCCGCAGCCCGTGGCGGAAGGCGAGGCCGCACCGCTCACCGACGCGCAGCAGCCGTCCGAGCAACGCAGTGCGCCTCCCCCGCCGCAGCAGAACTCCGCTCCTCCGCACGGCAATTTTCAGCCGCGCCAGAATTTCGGCGGCGAACGCCGTCCCGGCGGCTTCGATAATCGCCGGGGCGGACGCGGCGGTGGCGGCCGGGGACGCTGGGGACGCCGGGGCGGTGGCGGTAGAGATCGCGGCGGACGCGGCGGGGATTTGCCGCCGTCGAAGTACGCGCCTTCGCGTCCGTTCGAATCGCGTCCCAACGCGGCGCGGCCCTACGAGCCGCCTCCCGTTGGCGATGACTATGTGCCCGTGATCCTGCCGGGCGAATCGCTCGCCAAATACAAAGATCGAATTCCCGCGCCGGCGGCTCCTCCCGCGGAAGACATCGCAGCGGCGGTCGTGGCGTCTGCCGAGACACCGGCCCCTCCGCAAGCGCAAGAATCCGCACCCAAATACGGCTTGCCGGAATCGCTCTACGCTCAACCGGAACCATCCGTCGAACGATCGGAACCCGCCATCTCTTCCGAGCCGCCCGCGCCATCGCCCGAGAAATCCGCCGAAGTCGCGCGGCCCGGGCAGACCTTCTCTCGCGCATGGACCAGCTTCGAAGAGACGCATAGGACCGAGGTGCAGAAGACAGAATCGCGCGAGACAGAATCGCCGGAACCGCCGCCGGCTCCCGAAGTGTTGGCGGAACATCCTGAATTGGAAGACCATGTCGTCGAATCGCACGAGGAGGCCGAAGCGTTCGAACCGATCGCTCCGCCGGAACTTTCCGACGACGAAGTGACTACGCTCGCCGAGCAGGTTGCGGAAGCGAAGCACGAAGAGGCGCAGGCCGAGCGCGAAGCCGAAGCGCGTGAGGAAGATCACGCCGCCGCGCAAGCGGAAAACGAAGAGTTCGCCGAAGAAGCGCACGAAGAAGCCGAAGCATTCCGCGAAAGTGGCGGAGCCGAACCGGTTGAATTGACGGAGGAAGGCACGGCACAAGAATCAGAAGAAGAAATCGACGCGGCCGAAGCGGCGGCGGCGGATCCCTTCATGCCCGCGGCCGATGATTTCAATCCCGTCGAACCGCAGGAAATTCCGGACTCCGGCCCCGATCCGCGCAACGTCGAGCAGCAGCCCTCCAGCGCGCGCATCACGCAGCCTCCGCGAGGACGCTTCCAGCGGCCCATGCGCCGCGGCGGCCGTCCGCAGCGCGGCGGCGGAGGACGCCCGCAGCGCCAGCACGATCAACGTCATCACCAGGCGCCGCGCCGTCCGCAACTCATCGGCGAAATGCTGAAAGCCGGCGAAGAAATCATCGTGCAAATCGCCAAAGAGCCTCTCGGCAAAAAGGGTGCGCGCATCACCAGCCACGTCGCGCTGCCGGGACGCTTTCTCGTCTACATGCCCACGGTGGATCACATCGGCGTGTCGCGCCAGATTCGCTTGGCGGAAGAGCGTTCGCGCCTGCGCCGTTTGGTCTCCGAAGCGAAGGGCACGTATCCCGGCGGCTTCATCGTGCGTACCGCCGCTGCCGGCGCCACCGACGAAGAAATTCGCAGCGACATCGAATTCCTCGGCCACACCTGGGACACCATTCGCTCCACCTCCGAGCAGCGCCACGCGCCTGCGCTGCTGCATCGCGACCTCAATCTCGTCGAGCGCATCCTGCGCGATTACTTAAGCCAGGATTACACCTCGATCTGGATTGACAACGAAGAGGAATACCGCAAGGTCGTGGATTTCGTGGCCCGCTTCCAGCCCAAGCTCGTCGGCCGCGTGAAGCTCTACACGAAAGAAGCGCCGATCTTCGAGGAGATGGGCATCCAGCAGGAACTCGATAAGGCGCTGCGTCCGAAAGTGTGGCTGAAATCCGGCGGATACATCGTAATCAATCACACCGAAGCGCTAGTCGCCATCGACGTCAATACCGGCAAATACGTCGGCAAAGGCTCGACGCGTCTCGAGGACACCATCGTCAAGACCAACACCGAAGCAGTGAAGGAGATCGTGCGCCAAATCCGCCTGCGCGATTTGGGCGGCATCATCGTGGTCGATTTCATTGACATGGAAGAGCGCCGCAATCGCGACAAAGTAATGGCCGCGCTCGATCAAGCGTTGCAATCCGACCGCGCGCCCTCGAAGGTGCTCTCGTTCAACGAATTCGGCCTCGTCAACATCACGCGCAAGCGCACCAAACAAGCGCTAGAACGCGTGCTCTGCCAGTCGTGCCCCTACTGCTCCGGCTCCGGCATGGTGAAATCCGTGCCAACGATCTGCTACGAAATCCAAGCCGAGGCGCGCAAAATGTCCGCCGACCTCGAAGCCGCCAGCCTCACGCTGCGCGTCAATCCCGAAATCGCCAAGGCCCTCAAGACGCGCGAATCTAGCCTAATCGAAGAGCTGGAACGCGTGACGCGCAAAAGCGTAATCATCCAAGCCGACCCAACGCTGCATTGGGAGCAGTACGACATCTATTAGTTGGTCCGATATGTCACAACTCCAGGAGCCCCACGCCTAACTTCGCAGACCGTCGGGCACCCGGCCGTGGAAGTCCGACGAAAGGAATAGGCTGTCGCTTGGAACCTAAATCGGCCTGTTACGACGGAAAGGGGGATCACCGTGAGCAACGAGGGCGGAAAACAGGAAGTTAGAGTCACAGATATTCGAATGCCCTTTGGCTCGATGGTTCTATTCATGGTCAAATGGGCAATAGCCTCCATTCCAGCCTTGATAATTCTGGTCGCACTTAGCGCTTTCTTGTGGGCGGGCCTTGCTGCGTTTTTTGTTTCTCGCAGCAGCCCTTCGCGCCAGGTGTCGCCATCCCTGGGCCCGGCAGTTGAAGGAAGCGCCAGTGAACCTTCTCAGCCCAATCCCGAGGAGTCTGCCTACGTCAGCGAGATATTGGTCAGAAACGTCTCAGTCGGCAAGGATGCATTGGACGAAACGGGCGTCTTCGGTGAGGTTAAGAATACTGGTGAACATACGCTGAAGGAGGTAGAAATTACGATTTATTGTCTTGGATCGGACGGTAAGCCTGTGTTCGAGAAGACGTATGACCCCGTGTCAGTGACTGAGATGGGATTGGGCGATACAGGCCAACCGCTCAAACCAGGCTACAGCAGGCAGTTCGGCGTCAAGATGGATGACGCGCCTTCGGATTGGACGAAGAAAGTAGACGTGAAGGTGACGCAGGTGGAATTTCAATAGGCGGGTGGCAAAACCTTTCGCGTTTTTTCTGTTGACGAACGCCCACGATCCAATCAAACCACTCCGACAGGTCGCCGCGTGACAGGTTAAGCTTTGCAGGGTGCCGGGTGCCCGCGCAAGAAAGCGAAGGGACCATGCCCCCCTGCTCAACTTCGGAATTCAGGTTAATTACACCGAAGGCCGTGCAGTTCAAGGCGACACTCAGTTATTTGCGGTGAATCGGAGCACGCTAGTTGTAGTAGCTGAATCGCGCCCATACGATACCGTTTTGCACACAGTAGTTCCTTCGTACCATTTGCCTGCACGTCCCCAAATTGAATAACTGTATCAGGGGCTTCGTGTGTTCACGAACAGCCGGTGGAAACGATGCTGAGGAATCTACATTTCGTAATGGTTGCGACTTGCTTGCTCGCGGCTTCTCCGGCTTGGGCCGACGACCTCGGATACATAGATTGCCAAGGCCACTCCGAAAACACAGTGGTTCTCGCAAAAGCCGCCCAAACATCCGATGTGGTAACTTCCCTCCATTGTGGAGAGCAGTTCACCATCCTGTTGAGCGGCGACTTTTTCTCTCGGATTCAGACCCAAGACGGCAAAGTCGGCTACGTGTACTCCTATCTGATTTCACATAATCTCTCCTCCCCGCCCGCCGCCCAACCTGCTGCACAAACGCCTGTGCCGCCTGGATCCGCTCCGGTTCAAACTACGCCGTCCCAAGCAGCGCCTGTCGAAATCGTGCCCAACTCAGTTTTCATTACGCCGATGAACGGATTTGAAAACTACCTGGCGGCGGCCTTTGAAAAAAAGAAGGTTCCGCTGACCATCGTGGCCGACAAAGCGCGCGCGGCCTATGTAATCACGGGCACATCCGAAGACAAGAAGGCAGGGTGGGCCAAGATGGCTTTCATGGGGGATATTCACTCAGACGCCGACGCGAGCATTCAGATGATTGACCAGAAGACTGGCGCTGTTGTATTCGCCTATGCAGTTAACAAAAAGAGTACGCTGCATGGCGACCAGACTACAGCCGAGGCATGCGCGAAACATCTCAAAGACCAACTGGAAAAGAAGTGAAATTGGGCGAGTGGCAAACCCTTTCGCGTTTTTTCTGCTGAGGACCGCTCGCGACTACGGCACCTCACCCCATCAACTCGCGCTGGCGGCCTTTGGCCGCGTGATGGCCGCCACGAGCAAGCCCAACAAAATGCAAAGGCCACCTTCGCCGACGATCCATTTCACTAGCAACGAATGCGGAACCGGCACCGTCACCCAAGATGCGACAGACCCGTACACGGTCGTCACCAACGCCAGGAGAATGCCGAAGCGGATGCCCTGCCCCACCCAGGGCTTATGTTCCACCCCGCGGACGTATATCAGCACGACGGCGACCGCGTAAATCACGTTGGCAATCATCATCGCCCACACACGGTGGTTGATCTCCGCGGGACTGCGCCAAAGGCTGGCCGTCAACTCGTAGTCCGTCTTTAGGCGGGTGGCAAACCCTCAGGAAGTCCTCACGCGTGGGCATGCTCGCGCCTTGCCTGCCGGCAGGCAGGCTGCTTCAGCGTCGGCAGTGTCTTGATGGACTTCCCGGCTTTCTGCTCGGCCACGCGCAGTTCGTAGAGTGACTGCAGATTCAACCAAAACTGGGCGCTCGTGCCGAAAAAATGGGCAAGACGCAGCGCGGTGTCGCCGGTGATGGCGCGCTGGCCGTTGAGTATCTCCGTGATACGGTTTGTGGGCACCCTGAGCCGGCGCGCCAATTCAGCGGCGCTCATCTTGAGCACTGCGAGTTCCTCGGCGAGGTGCTCTCCCGGATGAATGGGCATGCGTCCCATGTCTGGCCTCCTTAGTGATAATCCACAATCTCCACGTTCACGGGTCCTGGCGACTCCTTCGGCCACTCGAAGCAAATCCGCCATCGGTCATTCACGCGGATGCTGTACTGCCCCTTGCGATCGCCGACCAGCGCCTCCAGTCGATTGCCCGGCAACGCGGCGAGATCTCTCAACGTCGTGGCGGCCTCCAGACGGTCCAGCTTCAGCCGGGCGGCCCGCTCAATCGCGGAGAACGCTTTGACCCGCTTCCCTTCCGCGAAGTCCCTGGTCCGCTTGTCGCCGTAGCTGAAGATCACGGGATTAAGGATAGTAGAAAGTATGCGTTACGTCAAGCATAACGAACTCGGCCGACGAAATAGTCGCTATTGACGCTGCTAGGAGGAAAATTGCGCATCTACTTCTTGCCGGCCCCCGCCTTTAGCCCCGCGATATACGGCATAAATTGTCATTCTCCCTTTTTCGCTCTGCGTCGATGTCTTCAAAGCTGGGCGGAGGAAAGTCCTAATCCGTATCGAAGCGCTCTTCTTTCCACGGATCACCGTACATGTTGTAGCCGTTTTGTTCCCAGAAGCCTGGAGCGTCGGTGGAAAGCAATTCGAGGCCGCGGACCCATTTCACGCTCTTCCAGAAATACAGGTGCGGCACGACCAGACGCAGCGGGTAACCGTGTTCGGGCGTGAGCGGCTCGCCATCGTGTTGGAAAGCGAAGAGCGTCGTCGGGCGCATCAAATCTTCGAGCGGCACATTGGCAGTGAATCCCTGCTCGGCCTGAATCATCACGAAGCGCGCCTCGGGCTTCGGCACCGCGAGCTTCATCACTTCGGTGAACGGTACGCCCTGCCAGCGATTGTCGAAGCGGCTCCAGCGCGTCACGCAATGAATGTCGGTGGTGATTTCGATTTGCGGCAGCCGGTTGAAGTCTTCCCAACTGAGCATGACGGGATTCTCGACAAATCCCGTAACGCGAAAATCCCACGTCTGCGGATTGAAACCGGGGATCGAGCCCTCATGCAGCACGGGCCACTTGAGCGTCGCAGACTGCCCCGGAGGCAGCCGGCCGTCCTCGCGCATCTTGCGCTCGAGAATTTTTCGTTCGCTTCCTTCGCCAAAGATCATTCAGTCCGTCCCCACGAGCCAACCCAAATCATAGTCCAGCCACTTCCCCGATGGTGTCATTCCGGGGAGCCCGACACGGCGGGCGACGAGGAATCCCTCCCCGATTTTACGCCGCAGAGGGATTCCTCGCTCCGCCTGCCTGCCGGCAGCCTCGGAATGACTCGCGGCAGGATGATTCCGCAACACGCTGAAGCCCGATTCTACGCGAGAAGGCGCGACAATGCCGCCACTGGGCCGTATGATAAGATGCCTTAGCAAGGGTTCTGATTCCGCAGTCCGAGGGTTTCGCTTGACCGCCCGCATACTCAACGGGAACGAAATTCGCGAGCACATCTACGCCGAACTGGCGCGGGAAATCGCCGACCTGGACGCCGCCGGCGTCAAGCCGGGCCTCGCGGCGGTGCTCGTCGGAGACAACCCGGCCTCGCACATCTACGTGAAGAGCAAAATCGCCGCGTGCAAAAAGCTGGGCCTCGCGAGCCGGCAGGAGACGCCGCCGGCAAACATCACGACACAGGCTCTGCTCCGACTGGTCACGCATCTGAACGAGCGCGATGACGTGGATGGAATTCTGGTGCAATCGCCGTTGCCGCCGCAGGTGGACGCGAAGAAAATTTTTGAAGCCGTCGATCCCGCGAAAGATGTGGACGGCTTCCATCCGGTGAATCTCGGGAAGCTCGTCGCCGGCCGCCCTGGCTTGGTGGCGTGCACGCCCGCAGGGGTAATGGAAATATTGCGCCGGAGCGGGATCGAGATCGACGGCGCGAACGCCGTAGTGCTCGGCCGCAGCGACATCGTCGGCAAGCCGATGGCGCTGCTGCTGCTGCACGCGAACGCGACCGTCACCATCTGCCACTCGAAGACGCGCGATTTGCCCGAAGTCGTGCGCCGCGCGGACATCGTCGTCGCGGCGATGGGGCGCCCGGCGATGGTCGAAGCAAGTTGGATTCGCCCCGGCGCGACCGTGATTGACGTGGGAACGAGCCGCATCACCGATGCAGCCGAGGCCGAACGCATTTTCGCGCACCGGCCGGAGCGCCTCGAAAAATTCCGCGAAAAAGGTGAAGTCCTCGTGGGTGACGTTCATCCGGACGCAGTGGACGTGGCCGGAGCGATTACGCCCGTCCCCGGCGGCGTCGGCCCCATGACCATCGCCATGCTTATGAGCAACACAGTGAAGGCTGCACGATTGCGCCGCGGGCAAAAATCTCCGGCCGCGGCAGGAGCGAAACGTTAATGTTACGCGCAGGACTCACAGGTGGAATCGCCAGCGGCAAGAGCGCCGTCGCAAAAATATTGCGCGAGCGCAAGTGCCGCATTCTGGACGCCGACAAGATCGGCCACGCCGTCATCGAGCCGGGTGAGCCCGCGTACGACGACGTGGTGCGCGAATTCGGCAAGGAAATTCTCGTTTCGGACGGCCGCGTGGATCGCTCGAAGCTCGCGCGCGTGGTCTTCGCCGATCGGGCGCGCCTGGCGCGGCTGAGCCAAATCGTTCACCCGCGCGTGGTGGACGCGCTCGACCAAGAATTCAAAGAGCTGACGCGAGAGAAATTCGAGGGCGTTGCGGTGGTGGAAGCCGCGCTCCTGGTGGAATCCAACTATTACAAGAATCTCGAGCGGCTGATTGTCGTCTGGTGCCGCCCCGAGCAGCAACTCGAGCGGCTCACGCATACGCAGACGGGCCGCGGAATGTCGCGCGCCGAAGCGGAGCAACGCATCGCTTCGCAAATGCCGATGGAGCAGAAGCGCGCGCTGGCCGACGATCAAATTGATACGTCCGGCACGCTCGAAGAGACGCGCGCCCAAGTCGACGCGCTCGCCGCGCGCTTAAAGCAACTCGCCGCCAAGCGCGCCGCCGTACCGGGCGGCAGAGGACTCCGATGAAGGCGAATCCAGCGCGCACGTGGCCGCGCACGCTGCGCCTTCTGGCGCTCGGCGTGATTCTGGGCCTCAGCTCGTATTGGGCCGGAAGCCGCTGGGGCACGCGATTGCCGGATCGCGTCGAGGCCCTGCGATCGAACTCCGAAGGCCAGACTCACGGCACCGCGATCCACACCGAAGGCCTCTCGCCCGACGAAGCCACCAATGTGAAGATCTATAGTCAGACGGCGCCGTCCGTGGCGAACATCGTGACGCGAACCATGGAATACGACGTCTTCCTGGAGCCTGTGCCCGCGGAAGGAGCCGGCTCGGGATTCGTAATGGATTCGCGCGGCTACATCCTCACGAATAATCACGTGATCGAGGGTGCGCAAGCAATCGAGGTCACACTTGGCGACGGCTCCCGCTTCCCGGCCAAACTCGTCGGCACCGACACGCGCGATGAC
>Ga0209517_10006915_pt1 | contig 13826 bp, 12 predicted proteins | sample PeaSoiMetSII2010_FD_187695 | JGI IMG/M metagenome (GOLD analysis project Ga0209517, IMG submission 187695) | Peat soil microbial communities from Weissenstadt, Germany - SII-2010 (SPAdes) (version 2) | ecosystem: Environmental > Terrestrial > Soil > Wetlands > Peat | place: Germany...
GGTGGAATTGATGAGCATCGGATACGAATTCCGGCGCGAACACCTGCGGCTGGCTACGCGCGTCCACTATGTGATCACCAATGGTGGCGACCAGCCCAATGTCGTACCACCCAACGGCGGCATCTGGTTCTATTTCCGCGAAGCCGACTACGACCACATTATGAATTTGTGGCGCATCGGCGACAACATGGCGCAAGCCGCGACGCTGATGACCGACACGACCTATACGTCGCGCCTGTTGGGCAGCGCGTGGCCGGGTTATTTCAACCGGCCGATCGCGGAAGACATGTACGAGAACATCAAGAAGGTGGGATTGCCGCAGTGGTCGGACGACGACCAGGCGCTGGCCAAGGCATTCCAGGCGTTGATGAAGGTTCCTCCGCGCGGCCTCGCGACGCGAATGGCACCGTTGCGGGCGCCGCGGGCACAACCGCAAGGCGACGCCGAGGGCGCCGACATCGGACCAACCGGCGGGCCGTCGGACGATATCGGCGACATCTCGTGGAACGTGCCCACCGTAGTGCTCAGCTATCCATCCAACATCCAGGGAGGACCGGGCCACAACTGGGCAAACGCGATCGCCATGGCGACGCCGGTGGCGCACAAGGGCGTGATTGCCGGAGCGAAGGTGCAGGCCATGACGATTCTCGATATCCTGCTCGATCCAGGCCTGGTCCAGCGCGCATGGGCCTACTTCAACGACGTCGAGACTAAGGACGTAAAGTACAAAAGCTTCCTGCGCCCCGACGACAAGCCGCCCCTCTGGCTGAATGAGAAAATCATGGGGGAGTATCGGCCGAAAATGAAGCCGTTTTACTACGATCCCTCGAGGTACGACACCTATCTGGAGCAGCTTGGAATCAAGTATCCGACGCTTCAGCAGACATCCGGCAGGAACTGAGGACTGTTAGAATCCAGATTCGGTCATTACTGGGAGGAATCGATGAGAAACATACTGTTGACGCTGTTGGTTTCCGTGTGTGTGCGACCGCTCGCCGCGCAGGGTGCCCCGCCACAGCAGGCTGCCGACCAGCCCTACTCCATGGAGTATTACTACAAAGTGCAATGGGGACGCCAGCAGGAATTCCTGGACCTGTTTCTGAAGAACCACTACCCGTTGCTCAAGAAGAACATGGAGGGCGGCCGCATACTTTCGGTGAAAATCGAGCAGCCGGCCAACCACACGACCGAAGACGGGCGTTGGGACTACCGCGTAACGATTCGGTACAAGAACTCGACGGCGGCGACCACCGCCAATCCCGACGAAGAACGCTTCATCAAGCAGCTCTGGCCGGACCAGGTGAAGTATAAGCGTGAGGAACAGCGGCGATTCGAGATCTTGCTGGCTCACTGGGACCTCCCGGTGACCGATATCACACCGAAGAAATAGTTGGCGGGGCGGTCCCCCTTCGCCTGGGGTCCCCTGGGGACGGACGCCTCGTCCCGCGGCTGCGAGCTGAAACAGGGACCTCGGTGTTTTGCCCGCCCCGCGGAGTCCAGCGCCTCCGTCTTCGCGCAGTTGGTTATACTGCGGGCCATGAAGTGGTTTGCTCTGCTGGCAATGATGGCCGCACCGCTTTGGGCGCAAGCGGACCGCCTCGGGTGGTTTCGGCACGACAAATTCGGCATGTTCGTCCACTGGGGACCGTATTCGATGTTGGCCGGTGAATGGAAGGGCCAGCGGATTCCGGTAGGTGATAACGCCGAATGGATCATGCAGCGATTCAACATTCCGGTCCGCGCTTATCGCGAAATGGCGCATGGCTTCAATCCCACCAGATTCGACGCCGGCGCGATTGCCAAACTCGCCCGCCTGGCCGGCATGAAGTATCTTGTGGTCACGGCCAAGCACCACGATGGTTTCGCGATGTTTCACTCGCGGGCGAGCCAATACAACATCGTGGACTGGACCCCGTTCCACCGTGACCCCGTGAAAGAGCTGGCCGAGGCGTGCAGGAGGGAAGGCCTCCGCTTTTGCGTGTACTACTCGCACCGCGAGGACTGGGACCATCCGGATGGCTATGGTAATCACTGGGACTACGACGTTACGAAGAAGGATTTTCCGCGATATCTGCGCGAAAAGTCGCTGCCGCAGATGCGGGAGTTGCTGACCGGCTATGGCCCGCTGGGCCTGGTCTGGTTCGACCGCGGCATCGACACCAGGGAGCAGGCGCTGGAATTCGTCAAGCTGGTCCGGGAACTGCAGCCCCAATGCCTCATCAACGGACGCGTTGGAAGCTATGGACAGGACCTGGTAGGCGATTACCAGAATATGAACGACAACGGGATGCCGAGCGGCGGACTCGAGGAGTACTGGGAGACTCCGCAGACTCTGAACCAGACATGGGGCTACAGTCGATTCGATCAGGAGTGGAAGACTCCGGCGAACGTGGTCCAGCGGCTCGTGGAGATCGTCAGCAAGGGCGGCAATTACCTGCTCAATATCGGTCCGATGGGCGACGGCACGGTACCGCCTCCCACGGTGGCAGTGCTGGAGCAAGTGGGCGCCTGGATGCAGAAGTACGGCGACAGCATCTACGGCACTTCCGCGTGCCCGCTCACCGACTTTCCATGGGGCCGCTGCACGGTGCGCGGCGACAGGATGTACCTGCACGCCTTCACCCGGCCGGCCGACGGCGTGCTTCGGTTGAATGGTCTGAAGAACAACGTCCGCAACGCCTGGCGGCTCTCAGAGCCGGGCCAGCGGCTGGGGATCAGTCGTAAAGACGATGTTTTGAGCGTCACTGTCGGCGAACGCGGCTGGGATGAGTTGGATACGGTGGTGGTATTGGAGGTGTCCGGCACACCCCAGACCAATCCGCCGATTGTCACGGAGGGAAGCGACGTCCCCTTCCAACTCGACTATCGGCTTGCCGTTACCAGTGGGCACGCGATCAAGCGTTTCAACCGCGATGGCGGCTTCCACATTGCCAGGTGGACATCGCCGGGGGACGCCTGCGAGTGGAGGCTGTTAGTGAGTCAGCCTGGGCGCTACCGGGTCCTGGTGAGCTATGCGGCGCCGCGGGAGGCGGCGGGCCGCCGGTACGTGGTCCGGATCGGAGATCAATCGCTGGAGAGTGCCGTGGTGGAGACCGGAGAGGGATATCGTTATCGCGAATTCGATCTGGGGGTGGTGGAGCTCAAGAAGGCAGGACCGCTGACGGTTCGCGTGGCGCCGGTGAGCGCGGGCGGGAACCTGATGTACTTCCAGCATTTGGTCCTCAGGCAATTGGGCGGCGTGGCGGTTGAGTAGCAAAGAGAACCGAGGCTTGAAAATGAGAACGGCAGTCTTGGTGTTTGGTGGAATGGTCTTTGCAGCGGTTGCGCAGGTCGAGAATCGGCGGCTGGTGTGCTCCTTCGAGACACCGGCTGAAGTGCACGCCATACAAGCGACCGGGGCAAGAGCGCGGCGCGTGGCCGCGCATGTTACCGAGGGGCGGTACGCGCTCGAAGCGCGGTTTGAACCTGCCGGGGAATCGCGGATCGACATTCCGGTGCGCGCCGGCGATTGGCGAGGCTACGGTTCGCTGGCGCTGGATGCCACGAACACCTCCGGCGATCCGGTCCTGTTTTCGGTCGAAGTACGGGACCAGGCGGGCGCTGGGACCATCGGGCGCACCTGGTGGGAGCTTGCCCCGGGCGAGATGGCCGGCTTTGCGCTGTCGCTAAATGCGCCGCCGCCCATGCAGATGGGCATGCAAGGCGAGCCGCCGGTCGGCGATTTCCGCATCCTGCGGGCCGACCACCAACCCGTGGACCTGGCGAAGATCGCAGCGGTGCGGATTTCCATGAGCAAGCTGCCCAAGCCGCGAACCGTGGTGTTCGACAATTTCCGGCTGGGGCCGGCGGTGTCCTACGAGAAGATCGTGGACCGCTTCGGCCAGTATACGCGCGCGGACTGGCCCGGCAAGCTGCAGCGGGAAGCGGACCTCAAGGCGCAACTTGCGGAGGAGCAGGCCGAACTGAAGTTGCGGCCGGCGATGCCGGACCGCGACGAGTACGGCGGCTGGGCTGCCGGGCCGAGGCTGGAGGCAACCGGGTACTTCCATACCGTAAAGTGGGACGGCAAGTGGTGGCTGGTCACGCCGGGCGGCCACCTGTTCTTCTCGCTGGGGCTGGATTCGGTGAACGCCACCGAGGGAGGCACCGTGGTTGAGGGCCGGGAGCAGATGTTCGAGTGGCTGCCAGGTGAGCGAGATCCGCTGGCGGCGCATTATCAGGCGCCGGGAGGACGCGGGTCAACTGGGGCAGCGAGCTCGCAGCCTGCCCGGCGTTCTTTCAGCTTCTACACGGCGAATCTGGAGCGGAAGTACGGCCAGGATTGGTACGGCTCCTGGCAGGCAATGACCATGGCGCGGCTGCCGGCATGGGGGTTCAATACCATCGCCAACTGGAGCGACCGGCGTCTGTACGACCTGAAAAAGGTGCCCTACGTGGGGACCCTGAGCGTCCGCGGCGCCATGGGACAGCTTTCGCATATCCCTCCATTTCCCACCTTGCGGATATACGACACGTTCGATCCGCGGTTTCCCGAGGCGGTGGACCAAAGCCTGCGCGCCTTGGCCGGGGAACGGCGCAACGACCCATGGCTCATCGGATATTTCGTAGACAACGAGTTGCCCTGGGGGTTCATGCGGAACGACCGCACGCGATACGCCCTGGCGCTCGAGGCGCTTTCGCTCGGTGCGGAGTCGCCCGCCAAGCGCGCGCTGGTGGAACAGCTCAAGGTGCGGTACGGCGGCATCGAAAAGCTGAACGCGGCCTGGAACGCGCGGCTGGCTTCGTGGGAAGAACTGCTGCAAAAGCCCTGTCCATACGACACCGATTTCACCACGGCGGCGCGCGAGGACATGGGCGCATTCGTGAAGGAACTGGCGCTGCGATATTTCCGCACCATCCGCGAGACGCTGAAGAAATACGACCCCAACCACCTGTATCTTGGCCCGCGGTTCGCCTGGTTGGTGCGGGAAGATTTTGCCTGGACCACCGGGGAAGTGGAAGAGGTGGCCGCCCGGTACTGCGACGTAATCGGCTTCAATGTTTACCTGCCGCGTGTGGATGCCCGCTGGGATTTCCTGAAGCGGCTGGACAAGCCGGCGATTATCGGCGAGTTCAACATGGGAGCGCTGGACCGCGGGATGTTTTACCCCGGGATAGTGGGAGCCAGCAGCCAGGCGGACCGGGCGCGAATTTTCCAGGAATACGTGCGCAGCGTGGTGGACCACTCGGCGTTTGTCGGCTGTCACTTTTTCAAGTACGGCGACGAGCCGCTCACCGGCCGGCGCGACGGCGAGAACTTTAACACCGGATTTGTGACGGTTACCGACAGCGTGTATCCGGAAATGGTGGCGGCGGCCAGGACGGTGAATGCCGAAGTGTATCGGCGGCGCTCGTCGAAACGATAGCTCCGATCAGCAGCACTTGGCCCGCGCGTACTTCGCCTTGAGGCGCTCCTCGGCAGATCGCCACCACTCTTCCCGCGAGTGGGGTTTCCCTTGAGCCCCCAGGTGCCGCTGATAGGCGTTTTCGTCCGCCAGTTTCCGCAGCAGTGCCCAGACCAGCCTTCCCAAGCGCTTCACAATTCCTCCGTTTGCAGATGCGACGGGACGAACGGCGCTTCGCGCACCCGCCTCTCGCTGGTACCCCGGAGGATGCCCACCCAGACGCGCATCGAGTCCAGCAGAATGGTCGCCAACAGCGCCAGGAGCAGGCCGCACATCACGGCATCCAGGCGGGCATTGAAGATCAGGGTCTGGCTGGCGGCCGCATTAGGTATTCCGTGGCGTAGGTGCAAGCCGCGGCCGCCGCTATCTAATTGTTCGGTGAAGGCCCGACCGGGGGGGGCGGGCCGCGGGCGAGGGAGCGGGCGAGGGCGCCCGCCCCACAGAAGGGTACCAGCCAGATGGTTAGTTCGGCAGCGGGTTACTTCTCCCATTTGGCGGTGAAGATATTGAACTCGTAACGTTCTTTGGCGTCCTTGTCGGAGCAGAAGACCAGCGTCTGGCCATCCGGCGAGAACTCGGGAAACGCAGTGAACCCGCCGGAGCTGGTCACCTGTTCCAGCCCGCTGCCATCCACGTTCACCATGTACAGCTCGAAATGCCGGCTGTCGCAATCGTGCTGGTTGGATGAAAAGATAATCTTCCTGCCGTCCGGAGTGAACGCCGGCGCGAAACTCGCGCAGCCGAAATTGGTAATGGCGCGGGCGTTGCTCCCGTCGGCGTCGGCCACCATGAGCTCCATTTTCATGGGCGCCGTCAGGTTTTCGGCAAGCAGGGCCTTGTACCTGGTCATGTCGTCCGCCGTCTTCGGATAGTGGGCGCGCCACACGATTTTTTTCCCGTCGCGGGAGAAGACCGCGCCGCCATCGTAGCCGATGGTCCTGGTGATCTGCGTTTTGCCGCTGCCGTCGGCGCGCATGGTCCAGAGGTCGAGATCGCCCGATGCGAGCGAGGTGAAAAGCAGCGTCCCGGTCTTCCAGTTGACGGTAGTCTCGGCGTCGTATCCGGGCGTATCGGTGAGGCGCTTTTCGATTTTCCCCTGGTCGGTGGCCAGGAAGATATCGAAGCCGGCGAAGACTCCCCACACATAGCCTTGGCTGCGATCGGGCTCCGTGGGGCAGCGGTCGCCGGCCAGGTGCGTGGACGAGTACACGATGTGCCGGTTGTCGGCCAGGAAGTACGGGCAGGTGGTGCGGCCCTTGCCGGTGGAGACCAGGTGCTGGCCGGAGCCATCGGCATTCATGATGAAGATCTGGTCGCATGGATAGGGCGGGCGGGTGGTCATGAAGATGAGGCGCCGGCCGTCGGGAGACCAGTAGGCCTCCGCGTTCTGCCCGCCGTGGGTGAGCTGCCGGATGCCGCTCAGATGCAGCGATTGCGCCGCCGCCAGGGAGGCGGCCGCCAGTGCCACGAGGATCCTTGGTTTCATAAGCTAAACCAGCAAGTATACTGAAAGTCCCGTCACAAAACGGCGTCGGGCGGCGTGTAGAGTGAATATAAAGGAGATTCAGGAATGCCACGAGCGATGATGTGCGTGGGCCTGTGGGCGTTGAGTTCCTGCGCGGCCTTCGCGCAGAGTGCGGGGACCCTGCCGTCCTTCGAGGTGGCTTCGGTGAAACCGGCTGCTCCCATGACCGGTGGCTTCATCCGGGTGATGATGCGGGGCGGTCCCGGCACCCCGGATCCCGGCCAGATCACGTACAGCAACGTCACCATCAAGAACGTGATGATGAACGCTTACAACGTGAAGGGCTACCAGATCTCCGGCCCCGAGTGGTTCGAATCCGAGCGCTATGACATCACCGCCAAGGTGCCGCCTGGCGCAACCAAGGAGCAGTTCCAGCTCATGTTGCAGAGCCTGCTGGCGGAGCGCTTCAAGCTGACCCTGCATCATCAGTCGAAGGAATTGCCGATATACGCCCTGGTAGTGGCCAAGGGCGGGCCAAAAATGAAGGAGTCGGTGGTCGACCCCAACGCGGCGACCGCCGGCGGCCCCAATGCCGGCGCGGCGGAAGGGGGCCGCGGCAGTCCGCTCGCCAACGCCGCCGTCCGCGCCACCGTGGGAAAGGACGGATTTCCGCAGCTTCCTCCGGGTGGCCGCGGAGCCTTCATGATCATGGGCATGAACGGCCGCATGCGCATGGCGGCCAACGGCCAGTCGATGGGGCAACTGGCGGAGATGTTGAGCAATCAGTTGTCGCGCCCGGTGCTGGATGAGACCGGGCTCCAGGCGAACTACGACTACACGCTGGAGTTCGCGCCGGACGAAGCTTCGATGGGCATGATGAAGGGAATGCCGATGCCCATGCCTCCGCCCGGCGAGGGCGCCGGCCCTGGCCCGGCCGCGGCCCCCGACGGATCGAGTGGCCCGACCATCTTCTCCGCTTTGCAGGAGCAGCTCGGTCTGAGACTGGAAGCGCGCAAGGGCCCTGTCGACATGCTGGTGATCGATACGCTGGAAAAGGTGCCGACCGAGAATTAAGGCGCGGCGAAGGACAAGCAGACTGACTGACTTGGGTTGAGACCTGACGCGAGTCGCGGACAATCTCAAATTGGTTCCAGCTAGCGAACTGGCATCTCCAGCAGACGGCCCCCCCCACTCACGCGATCCCGGCGTGTATCGCAGCCTTCCAACAAGAACACAGGCAGGAATGCCTGTGCTACCTACATCGCGAGGAGCGCGGCGAGCAACTCGATGCCGTCCCACAGGTTCTGAATCCGCAGGTTCTCGTTATAGCTGTGCTGGTTGTTGTCGTGGTTGGCGATCGGCACGGTGATCGCAGGCGCGTGCAGGATCTCGTCGATCATGTACAAGGGCACGCTGCCACCCATGGTCGGCAGCCGGACTACGGGCCCTCGCGCGGAATCGGCCGTTTTGAGCACGAGTTGCGAAATCGGCAGGTCCATGGAAGTCCGCGAGGCGTTGTAGCCGGGAATCTGCGTCACCTTCGCCAGCCTGCGATGCGCCATGCGCATCGGCGCATCCGGCTCGCTCTCCGTGATGAAATACCCCTGGCCCCGAATGTGGTCGAGCACGCGCCGCGCGGCCATTTCGGTCGAGATTCCCTTCACCAGCCGGATATCGATAGTGGCGGTGGCCGTGGCGGGAATTACGTTGCTCGCCTGCGCGCCGGTGCGCGCGCTGCTCATGCCGCGCACATTGAGGGACGGCAGATTCAGCAGTTCCACCAGCTTCTTTCCGCCGCCTTCGGTGCGCCCCAGCCAGAACTCGCTCATCAGGGCGCGGTCCACGTCGGGCGCTTCGGCCACGGCGCGTTTTTCCGTCTCGCCCAGCGGCTCGATGCCGTCGTAGAAATGCTCGATGGTCACCCGCCCGTCGTCGTCTATCATGGAGGCCAGCAGGCGCGCCAGCATCATCGCCGGATTGGGGGCCCAGTTGCCGTAATGGCCGCTGTGCAATTCGTGACTCGGGCCGTACACGGTGATATCCAGTTCAGTGATGCCGCGGGCTCCGAAGACAATCTGCTGGCGCCGGCTCTGATGCACTGGCCCATCGCAGATCAACCAGACATCGCTGGCCAGCAGCTCCTTGCACTTTTGGATGATCTGCGCCAGGTGGGGCGATCCGGCTTCCTCTTCGCCTTCGATGACAAACTTCAGGTTGGAGCGCGGGGCAATTCGCGAACCGGCCAGCGCATCCAGCGCCGCCGCGATGGCCACGATCGGCGCCTTGTCGTCGGAGGCGGAGCGCGCATAGATCCGCCACTCGGGATCGATCCGGCCCTCGAACGGCATCGCCACCAGGTCGCCGTTGCGCTCGAGCGGCCGGTTGCGCAGCACCGGCTGCCACGGCGGTGTGGCCCACTCTTGGGGATCGAGCGGCTGTCCGTCGTAGTGCGCGTAAAAGATCAACGTGCGGGTGGCGCCGGGTGCCGCGAGCTCGCCGAAAACCACCGGCGGCGCTCCGGCTACCTCCAGCAGGCGCGTCTTCACGCCGCGCTTCTCGAGGATTGCGGAAACGGCCGCCGCGTTGCGGCGGATGGCGCTCTCGTCGCGCGCGAGGTTGGGCATGGCCAACAGTTCCATGAACTCGGCGATGATGGCCTGCTCCCGCCTCTCGCGCCAGGCGCGCGCGGCGGCAGCCGCGGGATTAGGCTGTGCCCGGGCCGCCGCCAGGAGAGCGAGCGCGATCGCAATTGTCTTCATCCCACCACTTTGGCAGACTCGTGGGGAGCGCGCCAGCGGCTGCGCAGCCTGAGTACTTGACGCGGGGGCGCGGAGCCGCGGAGAACACGAAACTTAAAACCGGAGACCGGACCCAGAGGGTGCTCTCTGCCAGCCGCACTCCCAGCTAGCTCGCGGCTTTCACGGCGCTTTGGCGCCGCCGCTGGCACACCGCCACGAAGGCGTGTACCAGGGGATTCGGCTGCGCGCCGTCGGCCAGCGCGGTCAGCGCCGGCTGAAACAGCGTGGCCACGAAGAACGGGTGCCCGTCCACTTCCACGGCGCGGATCTCGTCCTGGTCGTCCACGGCCGCCACATACAGTCCGCGGCCCTCGATCAGCCGGCGGTATCGCCCGTTCAACCCGAAACTGCAGTGGTATTCCTCCATCGATTCCGGCGCGCGATACGCTTTGCGCAAATGCGATCCGTCAATGAACCGCACCCGCGCTCTCACCCCCAGGAGGGAGAGGCCGAGCGGCGAAATCAGCGGCATGGCCGTCTGGGGGTTGGTTTTCTGATGGTCGGCATCCGCCAGCCCCAGGACATTTCGGGCAAACTCGATTACCGCGTACTGGAATCCGGCCGAGGTGCCGAGAAAGGGAGTCCCTGTGACGCGCGCGTGGCGGATGGCCCGGAGCGCGCCATCGGCATTGCGGTAGGGCATGCCGGGCACGCACCACAGACCGTCGAAACCGGCCAGCCAGTCGCCTTTGCCGATGGTATCGGTGTGAACCCAGACCGCCTCCGCCGCTCCTCCCGAAGCTAACGCCAGGGCCTTGGGAATGGCAAGGTGCCCTTTCAGTTGTTCGTTGTAGTCCCCAATGAGTCCGATTCGAATTGCTGAGTGCATGGCGATATTCTATGTCAAGCCCGGCCGCCATGGGATTTCGCCAGGCACGATTTCCCGCGCCATACTGAAATTCATGCACGAGCTTTCGATCGCCCTCAGCATCGTCGAGATCGCCGCGGAGGAAGCTCAGCGCCACGGCGCCGCGCGCGTGGAGGCCGTGCATCTGAAACTGGGCGCGCTTTCCGGCGTAGTCAAAGACGCGCTGCTGTTTTCCTGGGACCTCGCGTGTAACGACACACCGCTCGCCGGTTCCCGTCTTCAGGTCGAGGAGATCCCGGTCCGAGTCTGGTGCCCCGCCTGTCAATCCGAACGTACGCTGGATGCCGATCTGGATTTCCGTTGTCCCCAATGCGGCGGCACCGCAACCGAAGTGCGCAGCGGCCGGGAACTGGAGCTGTCCGCCATCGAGATCCAGGAAAGCGGAGGCTGATTTCCGGCCGGAACTGGAAAAAATCCGGGGAAATAGTTTGAGAATCTCGGGGTCCGACCTCTACTGTTATGTGACCCCAATATCGTGATCGGGCCGCGGGAGAAAAAGCCGATAAGAAGCAGAGGGTTTAACCTTCTACCGGGTTCATGCGGGCGTTGCGTGCCATTTAACCGCTCATTTTCCTGGACGAGAGTCGACCCGGGCAGTGCTGGCGATATGCAAAGACGTCACAGCGATTTTTGTCGGACGCACGACGATTTTCAGTGTTATCGTACTGGTGGCATTAACCACTCCTGGAAACACCTGAAGGTGAGGCAAGTGCCTGGCCGGGATGGGGGCAGGCTGGTCACCTCCCACCGGCCCGGTATGGAATTTGCGCTATGGAACTCGCGCCATAGTGAGGATGTGGCGCAATTACCGTTGGATTCCGATGCCTCGAACACTGCATTACTTTCCCATCGTTCATACATGTGCCGACCTGGGCGCGCTGGGCGCGTCGGTCGAGCGGACGAAGGCGGCCGCCATCGGACGGCGCGGGGCGCTTCGCCAGGCCGCGCGGATCGATCAGTTCTGGTGCGAAGTCGAGACTGCCTGCGGCCGTGTTCCGATCGCCGCAGGGAAGACGCGGGTGTATCAGGACGCTCTTCCGGTGTGTGATCACGTGGAGCGGATCGTGAAGGATCTGGCGGGCGCCGGCAGCGCAAACCACCGGATTCTGTTGCAGCTCGCGGCCCGCGGCGCGGTGCTGATGGGCACGGAAGCACCGGACTTGCTGCGGGAGGAGTACGTTCTGGCGAAGGCGGGCCTGGGTGCGAAGCACACGCCGGAGGCGGACCGTCTCCTGGATCGCCGGGACCGCTTCATCGCCGCCCGGATCAATGCCACCCTGGAACCGGATGAGGCCGGCATTATCTTCCTGGGAGCGCTGCACGCCATTGCGCCGTATCTGGATTCCGATATTCAGGTGATTTACCCGTTGTACCGTCCCATGGGCGGCGACACTTCGGGAAGGAGGGGCTAGCGACGTGAGCACGGTTCTCATTGCCGACGACGAAATCGCCATTGCACAGATCCTGGCGGAGCTGGTGCGCCGGGAAGGGCTCACGCCGGTGATCGCCACGGATGGCATATCCGCGCTCGACGCCGTCACCAGGAGCCTTCCGGACGTCGTGCTACTCGACTTCCGGATGCCCGGGATGAATGGCATGGAAGTGCTGCGCCACATCAAGCGCCTGGACGACAACCTTCCGGTGGTGCTGATCACGGCCTATGCCGAAGTGCGCGGGGCGGTGGACGCCATCCACGCGGGGGCGTTCGACTACCTGGCCAAGCCGTTCAATCATCGGGACGTTATCCGTATCCTGTGGCACGCCTTGCGGGACCGCGAGATGCACCTCGAAAAGCAGCCGCATTCCGGCCTTCGCCGCAGCGCCATGCTGCGCGAGTTGCTGGGGCCGAGCGCCATCGCCACGCGGCTGATCGCCGACGTGGAACGGGTGGCCAAGTCCGATTTCAGCGTGTTGATTCTGGGCGAGACCGGAAGCGGCAAGGAAGTCATCGCCAGCGCCATCCACCAGGCCAGCCTGCGGGCGGACGGACCCTTTGTGGCGGTCGATTCGGGCGCCATCCCGGAGACCCTGATCGAGAGCGAATTGTTCGGGCACGAGCGCGGCGCGTTTACCGGCGCGAACTTCCAGAAACCCGGCAAGTTCGAACAGGCCAACCGCGGAACGCTCTTTCTCGACGAGATCTCGAACATGCCGCCCGCTTCGCAGCCCAAGCTGCTGCGGGTCTTGAACGACAAGGCCGTCTGCCGCCTGGGCGCCACCAAGCCGATCACCGTGGATGTGCGGCTGCTGGCCGCCACCAACGAGGACGTTCGCTCGCTCACCCACCCGGGCGTGCTGCGCCGCGACCTGTATTTCCGGTTGAACGAGTACACCATCGTCATTCCGCCGTTGCGCGAACGGCGCGAGGATATCCCCTATTTTGCCAGGCGCTTCCTGGACCTTACGAATGCCGAGCTGTCGAAGAACGTCGAGGAGTTCACGCCCGCGGCCCTGGATCGAATGCTGGCCTACCGGTGGCCGGGCAATGTGCGCGAACTGCGGGCCACGGTCCGGCGCGCCGTGCTGATGGCCGAAGACCGGATCGGCGAGGAGCACCTCAACCTGGGCGGCGGGACGGAACTGGATGCAGGCGCCGCCAATCCAGCCGCCTGGTTCAGCGCGGGCGGCCAGACGTACGATGCGCTGCCGTTGCGTGAAATCATCAAGCGCTCCAGCATGAAGATCGAGCGCGAGGTCCTCGAACTGACGCTGCGCAGGGCCAACGGCAACAAGGCGGAGGCGGCCCGCAAGTTGCAAATCGACTATAAGACGATCCACAGCAAGATCAAGGAACACGGAATCGTGATTCACACGGGAGGCAATCATGTCCAAGAGCAGCAATCCTAAGAAGGAGCCGGAGCGCGATATGGGATTCGGACTGGGCGGTATTCTCAAAGGCTTAGGGGACCTCGTCGAAAAGTTGGGCGAGATAGCCGAGAGCGGCGAGCAGATATCGCGGAGCGGACCCATCGGTGGAGAAGGCAAAGGGTTTCAAGGCATCTACGGGTTCACCGTAAAGACAGGCCTGGGCGACGACAAGATGCGCGTGGAGCCGTTCGGCAACATTCGCAAGGACCGGGCTTCCGGCCACACCGTGGTCCAGGAAGTGCGCGAACCGGTGGTGGACATCTTCGAGGAAGAGCAGCATGTGCTCATCGTGGCGGAAATGCCGGGCATCAGCGAGGAAGACGTCCACATCGAGCTGGCGCAGGACCTGTTGACCATCGTGGCCGAGCATGGCGCAAAGAAAT
>Ga0209517_10006916_pt1 | contig 13824 bp, 10 predicted proteins | sample PeaSoiMetSII2010_FD_187695 | JGI IMG/M metagenome (GOLD analysis project Ga0209517, IMG submission 187695) | Peat soil microbial communities from Weissenstadt, Germany - SII-2010 (SPAdes) (version 2) | ecosystem: Environmental > Terrestrial > Soil > Wetlands > Peat | place: Germany...
CAAAAGACACTCTGTTGTGATATCGTGACCCAAGCAAAAGCCTCCTTTGGTGCTTCAAACATCGTCATCTGAACGTGTTTGTACCACAGGAGGCTTTTCTTGTCTCCAAAATCATGAATTATGCGGGCTAGGCCTCTAAAGAAGTGGCTAGACTCGCGGAAAGCCAGGAGTAAACGGAGGGGATGACACCAGGACATCCGCAAGCAAAACCTTTCCACCGCGGGTGAGTAACCAAACCACATTGTTTCTATCAATCGCCGTCAAGTAGGTGCGCACGGCGCTTTCTGGACGCCTGCGGCAGCCGTCCGTCTCAGCGATACTTGGGGGTTTGCAGCAACGCTTTGACTTCATCGTGATTCCCCAGGAAAGAGACGAACAAGTCCGATGGCCGGTCCTGAAAGATGAAGCGCAACGAAGCATTGCCGCGGCACTCGAAAATCTTGTCGCCCAATTTACGAATCCCCAGGCCACTGTGCACATGCGGGCGGCCAAAGGTCTCGGCCAACTCGCACAACGCTAACAGGCACTCAGCCCTTTCGTTCTTCGGCAGGTTCTGCAGCCGTCGTAACACTGCGGGGTCAATAGACAGAAGCTTACTCAAGCAGGTTCCTCAGTTGCTCGGTCGAGACGGTCACCAATTTCCCCGACCGCTTGAGCCGGCGATAGCGTTTATCGGTGGCCGCCGCAAACGCCGCAATTTGCTCTGGCGTCGTCGCGTATTCGCGTTGCGCGTAATCGGTGGATTCCACGTCGACTCTGCGCAGAGCAATGATTTCGGCCCCGCGGACAATCCCGATGTCCTGTCCGCGGGCGGCAGCGTCGAGCCAGCGGCTCAGATTCTTCTTTGCATCCGTTATAGTAAGAGTCTTCATAGAGCCTTTATACGGTCTGTACAGCGCTTTGTCAATCCCCCTCCCTGCCAGTCGAGTTACCCCGCTCCTTGCGATCACAGCCGGCTGACACAGACCCCGAAGTACAGTGGTCTGATGCGGCAGCCGGCCTGAGCAGTTCTTCATGCTGACTCCTGATGCCCTCGAACCTTGGGCACAGGCAAGAGTGCCTTTGCGACCCGAACCTTCTTTGCGCCGCTGGCGGCTTTGGCGGTAGTATTGCCATGGCGCAACGCCGGTGATCAACCAACCCACATTCGGTGCCGGGCAACGAGGGGCGGTTAGAGTCTCGCCCCAACTGCAATGCGTCTTGTCCCTCATTGGTTTCACTTCTGTCATCGCGCAAATCGTTTTGATGCGAGAGCTGATCGTGGTCTTCTACGGCAACGAGATTTCGCTAGGCATCATTTTGGCGGGCTGGCTGCTTTGGACGGCCATCGGCTCGAGTATGTTAGGCAGGGTTCCGCGGGGCTGGCGCGATGCCCGGAGGCTTGTGGCCAGTTTGGAAACACTGATCGCAGGCGTTTTCCCCCTGACCATATTTGCGGTACGCGCCAGCCGGCCAATGCTGGAATCTGTCCCTGGAGAAATTCTGGGCCCGGCGCCGATGTTCCTTACTTCCTTCGTGACGCTCAGTCTCTTTTGCCTGCTCTCGGGGAGCCTGTTTGCGGCGGGCAGCAGGCTGTGCGGCGAGGAAACGTGCAGTTCGACGGCCTCTGCGGCGAGTTCGGTTTATCTGTTCGAGGCCGCGGGTTCGGGTCTTGGAGGAATTCTGGCAAGTCTGGTTTTGATCCGGTATTTCACCTCGTTCGAAATAGCAGCCTGCGTGGCCCTGCTTAACCTGCTGGCCGCGGCGTGGATCGGCGTGCGCACGCCTGCCTATCGCCGTGCAGTGCTGGTCGTGGTTCTGGTTGCGGCCCTCTTCATCCCCAGCGCCGCGCGCCGGCTTGAAGCCAAATCGCTGGCGCTGCTGTGGCACGGATTCAGCTTGGTGGATTCTCGAAACTCCGTTTACGGCAATCTGGCGCTGGTGGCGACAAGCGAAAGCCGCAGCCTTTTCGAGAATGGGTTGAGGATACTTACCGTGCCGGACCCATCGGCGGCCGAGGAGGCGGTGCACTTCGCGCTTCTTGAGCACGCCGCCCCGCGCCGGCTGCTGCTGATTGGTGGCGGCATCAACGGCAGCCTCGAGCAGGCCCTGCAATACTCGAGCCTCGAGCGCATCGACTACGTCGAACTGGACCCTGCCATCCTGGGCGTGGCGGAGCGCCACTTTGCGCAAGTGTGGTCGCGGGCGCGCAGCGACCCTCGAGTGTTTGTTCATCCCATGGACGGCCGGTTGTTCCTCAAAACCAGTAAAACCCAGTTCGATGTCATCATCATCAACTTGCCCGACCCCTTTACCGCCCAACTAAACCGCTTTTACACCCAGGAGTTTTTTCTCGAGGCCGCAAGCAAGCTCAACTCCGGCGGAGTACTGTCCTTCCAGGTGACCGGGGCGGAGAACTACGTCAGCCAGGAACTGGCAGACCTTTTGAGATGCCTCGAAAAGACGCTGCGCTCGGTCTTTCCCGAGGCGATCGCTATTCCGGGAGAGACAGTGCACTTTCTGGCTTCGAGCCGGCCCGGCGGTCTTACTCGCGATTCGACTGTACTGATGACCCGTCTGCACGAGCGCCGCATCCACACCCAGTATTTTCGCGAGTACTACGTCCCCTTCCAGATGTCGCCGGACCGCATGCAGGATCTTGATCTCGAGATCGAACCGAAGGCCGCGACGCCCATCAACCGGGACTTCTCCCCGATCGCATACTATTTCGACGTGGTGCTCTGGAACTCGCGTTTCCACTCGCGCTGGCGCGATTTGCTGGAATCGTTGGCGGCGCTTAGATTCGGCGCGCTAGCGGTTGCCGTGGCCTTCGGCCTGCTCGCCCTGACGGTCGCGTCGGGGCTGTTCGAACGCCGCGGGGTCGTGCCGCATCGCAGTAGCAGCGACACCGCTCCGGTGCGAGATCTTGGTATGGCGGGGCCGCCACACGCCTATCGCGCCACGCTGGGCCTCTGCGTAGCGGCCATGGGGTTCACGCTGCTTGGCCTCGAAGTTCTCCTGCTGCTCGGGTTTCAAGCGCTCTACGGATACGTTTACCAGCAACTGGCTGTTCTGGTAGCACTCTTTATGGTGGGGATGGCGGGCGGTGCGTGGCTGGCTCTGAGGGATATAAAGGCGTGTAGGGGCGGTTCGCGAACCGCCCCTACGAGTGTGAGCGCTGAGGGATATCAGAAGCTCGCGCTGCTGCAGCTTCTCGCGGCGGCTGCGCCTCTTCTCCTCTGTGCCCTATTCGCCCTGCTCGCGAGCGCCAAAAGTCGGCCCGCGCTTCTCAGCATCAGTCCTATGGTCTTCCCGCTGCTGGCTCTTATTGCAGGTTTGATGGGCGGATATCAGTTCCCATTGGCGAGCCGGATCTACTTCTCCGCCGCACCACCCCTTAATCCCCTCCTCGGCGAGGAAGGGATCATGACTTCTCAAGCGAGTACTCAGGGGCCGGGCAACCCGGGGATGCTCTATGGCCTCGATCTCGCCGGGGCATGCCTGGGAGCGGTGGCGCTCAGCGCCTACCTGCTCCCGGTTTATGGTTTTCTCAGAACCTCCGTGCTCATGGCCGTGGCGAACCTGGGGCCGGCAGCCCTGGCAGCCCTGGCGTCTTTTGAGATGAGGGCTCATCGAGCACGGGCGCTTTAAGATTGTGCGGCTCGCCGAATACCAGGGCCGTAAACATGAAGAGGTCGGCGTCCTCGTCCTTCCAGGCCTGCTCGGGCAGGCCCGCCTTCACGCACACCTGTTCCAGGAATGTCTTCCTGTCCCAGCCTTCCTCGGTCGGCACCTGAGGCAATAGCACGCCCTGATACTCCCCTTTACGGATAAGCAAGCCGTGTTGGCCTACATGAATCTGGTTGACGTCCTCGACTTTGCGCAGCGGGGAAAGCACCGAAATCTCGTACTCGAGCAGCGGCAACTCGTCGGAGTTGACCGGTCGGAAGCGCCGGTCTTCGAGGGCCGCGAAGGCGGCTACATCCCGCACGGTTTCGGCGAGGGGTTTCACCGGCGACATATACCCGATGCAGCCGCGCAAATCTCCGTGCTCCTTCAGTGTCACAAAAGCGCCGCGGGCATCGCGGAGCGCTTCCGGCTCGTCGGCGGGCACGGTCAGTATTTTCTTCTCGCGCACCGCGACCTCCACCGACTGGCGCGCGATTTTCAGCAGTTCCTGCTTTTCGGAGGGCGTGAGCGAGAACTCAGCGCTCTTGTGCCCGTGCTTCTTGTTCTCTTTCTCGTTGTCAGCCACTATCGCCAGAGCGCCGTAGCCGACCACGCGACTCTTGTCTCCCGTGACGTCGCCTGAATTGGCGTACTTGAGAAGTTGCGCGTGGTGCGCGCCCAGCCGGTCCGCGGCAATCATGGCTGCGATGATGGGCCCGCCGCCACATGGACCGTTCCAGAGGTTCCGCTCGAGGTTCTGCGAGAGGGTCAGGTAATCCCAATCCTGGATGGTCTTCAGGATCTGGTGGTCCATCCGCTCCGCGTCGGCGTAAGTGTGGTAATGGGAGAGATCAGAGCTGACCAGGATGAGCGTGTTCGTGCCCTCGACCGCTTTGGCGAGTGCGATCCCCAGCGCGCGGCAGTTGTCGTAGCTGATGTCGCCCATCACGATGGGCACCATCTTGAACTGCCCCAGCACGCGTTGCAGGAACGGCAGTTGGTCCTCGAGGGCGTGCTCGCCATACTGTTGGCCTCGCATCTCGACCGGGCCGTGCCCGCGGTCCGAGATTTTGATTGACGAGCTCAGCTTGACGAGCTTGGCGGCAAAGTCGTGGTCCACGGGAACGTCGCCCAGCGGCGTGTGGTAAGCGTCTCCGTCGTAAATGGAGGAGAAGGGAAACGACTCGTAGTGGGACGGGGCGAGCACCACCACGCGATCGTAGCTCCGGCCTTTGAGTTGGACGTACGAGTAAGCTGCGACGCCGCCGGAGAACTGGTAGCCCGCATGAGGACAGATCAGCGCCACGAGGTTGCCGTCCAGTTTCTCGGGCGAGGCTTGCGCGAGAAAGCCGTCGATCATCTTTCCCAATTCGTTCGGGTCGGCAGGGTAGAAACTTCCCGCCACAAGGGACGGCCTGATCTTTTGCTCGGCGCTCATGCCAATACTCTTCAGGCCGAATACAAACAATGCGACGGGGACAAGTAGGACAAATAACAATACCGTTAGTTGGATCTTCATATCACGACCATTGGCGAGGACTCTCCAGCTTGCGGTTTATCAGTCTACACCCGAATAGCGTCGCAGGAGTCAGGTTTCGGATGCCAAGAGCTAGCGGGCATCGCGTCAGCCCAGACATATTGTCGGCACGTGGCACGAGAATCTCAACAGTCTGCCGAACAACCCTCTCCGCCTGTCATTCCGAGGAGCCGCAGGCGACGAGGAATCTCGCACTGCTTTGAAAACTAACCAGAGCGAGATTCCTCGCTCCGCTCGGAATGACGCGGGAACGGGTTTTCCCGCAACCTGCAATGGCAGGTGCCACGCCAAAACTAAGACACTACCGCTCACGAAAAAGCTTGACAGTCTGCAGGCACTCACTATAAGAAGCAGGGAGGCAAAACGGTTTCACATTGGCTCCAGCGTTTTCGGGAGCGAACGGGACTGGTTGCCGACGCACGTAACCCTTCTCGTTTTGGAGTTGCATGAGAGTAGCGCAGGGGCTTAAAGCCAAGTGGTTCTGGTACTCGTTGCTCGCCGTGCTTTTCTGGGGGGCATGGATCCTCTGTTCGAAATTGGGGACAAACGAAATTCCCGCCACCACGATGCAGTTTATCTTTGCGTTCGGATTCATTCCCGTGGCGATTCTGGTACTCATCACGAAGCGGATCAAGTTCGAAAAGAGTGTAAAGGGCATCTCGTTCAGCCTGGGAAATGGAGTACTGGCGGGCATCGGCGGTTTGACTCTTCTTGCAGCCTACCGGAGCGGAGGGAATACGTCGGTTATCACTGCCGCGACAGCCCTTTACCCGCTTATTACCGTGTTGCTTGCGGTGCTGGTTCTGCGCGAAAGGCTGAATTGGCTTCAGATGATTGGTTTGGGATTTGCGGCGGCGGCCATCGTCATTTTTTCTCTTTAAGAATCCGGTCTTATGCACTTGCCTCCCTGGTTCTGGTTTGGTCTGGTTACCCTGGTATCGTGGGGGATCGTTGGCCTGCTCCAGAAGCTTTCCACCAATCATCTCTCTGCCGAATGGGCCTTGGTCTGGCTGGCCATCGGCTTCTTCATTCTCGAGCCGTGGCTTTACCCGGGCAAGACACTCTTTACCTATTCGACTCGCAGTTTGGCATGGGCTCTACTGAGCGGAGTTTTTAACGCCTTGGGGGCATGGGCGCTCCTGGCGGCGCTGAAGAGCGGGGGCAAAGCTTCGATCGTCACGCCGTTCACGGCGCTTTATCCCATCGTGGTGGTTTTCCTGGCGCCCTTCATCCTGCATGAATCCATCACTGGCTTGCAGGCTGTGGGGATTGTTTGTGCATTGATTGCGGTCGTGCTGCTGTCAACAGAGAGTTCGACTGGTTAACGTCTGTTGTGTTGGTGCGCTGGGTGAAAAGTTCGTCAATGGAGTTTTTCCTCTGCGCACCCGTTCTTCGGAGCCCCGTCAGGGGCGGCATAGAGTAGCCCAGGGCGAAAGCCCTGGGTTGGATGGCCCTCACCCCGCCTTCGGCACCCCTCTCCCGCTTGGCGGGAGAGGGGACGGGGGCGAGGGGTGCGTTCTGCCCACCCACGGCTTACGCCGTGGGCTACACGCTGGCGCCCGCTTCGCGGGCTGAGGGCTAGAGCCAGATGCACCGGCGCCACAATCACACTGCGAATTGCAAATGGAGGTTTCACCCATGAATTCTTCTCAGAATCTAACCCGCCGAAGTTTCCTGAAGAACGCTGCGATTGGAGGCGCGGTCTTGGCGGCCGCCCCGGCGTGGCAGCGCGCGCTGGGCGCGAACGATCGCATCAATGTGGCGCTGATTGGCCTGGGCGCCCGCGGCTCAGATCATTTGAGCCTGGTGCTACAGCACCGCGCCAACAAACAGGACATCGAAATCGTTGCCCTCTGCGATGTCTACCAGAAGCGGCTCAGCATGGCGTCGGCAAAGGTGCCGGGGGCTAAGACTTACGTTCACCACCAGGAAGTGCTCCAGCGGCGTGACATCGACGCGGTGTTCATTGCCACACCCGACCATTGGCACGCGCCCATCACCCTCGCGGCCATGGAGAGCGGCAAGGACGTGTACGTTGAGAAGCCCATGACGCACACCGCCGAGGAAAGCAAAGTGGTCGCCCGCAAAACCAAAGAACTCAAGCGCGTCGTGCAAGTGGGCGTGCAGGGGCTTTCCTGGAACCGCTGGCACAAAATCCACGAGATCGTGCAGTCCGGAATGATCGGCCAGGTGGTTGCCGTGCATGGCACCTACAGCCGCAATGCTCCCGGCGGCGACTGGAACGGCGGCGACTTCTGGACAATCGATTCTGCCGCTGGCCCCGACGCCGCGAGGGACAACCATATCGATTGGAAACAATGGCTCGGCCCCGCTCCTCAGATGTCCTACAACGCAGACCGGTTTTTCCGCTTTCGCAAGTACTGGGACTATTCAGGCGGCATCGCCACCGACCTGCACTACCACATCGTCGCGCCCTTCCATGTCGGGGTCGCCAACGACTTTCCAACCCGCGTCGCAGGCATGGGCGGGCTGTGGGTTTACAACGACGGCCGCGAGGTCCCTGACACTTTCCTGACCGTCGCGGATTACCCGAGCAAGTATTCGATGACCGTACAGTCTTCACAGGTCAACGAAAACGGACCCATGATGATGATCCGGGGAACCAAGGCTACCATCCATCTGAGCGACGAGTGGGAAGGCCCGCCGTCCCGCCAGTACGATTACGCGGATATATTCCCTGAGTCGCCGTTCGTCGAGGAATTCAACAAGAAGTATGGCAACGACCAGGTGCGAGTGGATGGCGTGGGGAACGAGGGCGATCTAAAGCACGTCGATAACTTCTTCGATTGCGTGCGCTCCCGGCAATTGCCGAACTGCAACGTGGATATCGGTTATAAGGTTTCACTGGCCTGCGACCTCTCCGTGCGCTCTTACCGGAATGGCAAAGTTTATTACTTTGATGCGGAGCGGGAAGAGGTAGTGGAAAAGTGAAGGTTGTGCGTGATGTCATCCCGAGGAGCCCCGATCGGATCGCGGCGACGAAGGCACCTTGGAGTGCGGTAGCGTCAGCTACCGCCGTTTCCGCTGGATTCCATGGCGGCGGCTTCGCTGCCGCACTCCAAGGTTCAGCATGACAGGATGGATGGGACCATAGAATGCCTGAACTCACTTCACGAGAGCGAATGTTGCGCGCGTTGCGCCGTGAGACGCCTGATTATGTTCCGTGCTGCTTTATGAGCTTCACGGCGTTGCGGCGGCGTTGCCATGAAAACCTCTACGAATTAGTCAAGGCCGAGCGCGACATGGGACTCGATTCGTTTCTTTTTATCCCTACACTGCCGCGTCCCGAGCGCCTGGACCATCCGGACCTGCGAGGACTGCCAGTGCGATTCCATCCTTCCGTGGAGACGCGCGAGTGGCGGGAAGAGGTTTCAGGCCATCCTGGCATTTTGCGCAAGGAGTACTCGACGCCGGCGGGGAGGCTCGAAACGAGCGTGCGACTCTCGGACGATTGGCCGCACGGCGAACACATTCCCTTCGTCGATGACTACCAGGTGCCCCGGGCGATCAAGCCTTTGATGAGCGGTGAAGCCTCGGAGTTGGATGCGCTGCGGTACATGCTGACGCCGCCTTACCCTGATGATGTCAAACGCTATCAAACCGAAGCCGAGGGCGCCCACGACTTTGCGCGCGAACTGGGAGTGCTTCTTGCGGGCGGTTGGGGCGTGGGCGTTGATATGGCGAACTGGCTTTGCGGGTTTGAGAACCTGATGGTTCTCGAGCATGACCAGCCCCGTTTTTTCGCCGAACTTTTGGGAATGATCCACATCTGGAACCAGCAACGCATGGCGGTCGTGTTATCAGGGAACGTGGATCTCTATATCTACAGGGCGTGGTACGAGGGCTGCGATTTCCTTTCGCCCAAGCTCTTTCGGGAGGTCATCCTTCCACACCTCAAAAGCGATGCCGCGCTGGCCCATGAACACGGCGCGAAGTTTGGTTATATATGCTCGAGCGGAATCTTACCTCGGCTCGACGATTACGTGGAAGCGGGAGTCGATGTTCTCATCGGCGTCGATCCGGTTCAGGGTACGCACACTGACCTTGGCCAAATCAAGAACAAAGCTGCCGGGCGGTTGTGTCTGTGGGGCGGGGTCTCGGGAGCGGTCACGGTGGAAATGGGCGAAGAGATCGAGATTCGAGCCGCCGTCCAGGTCGCTCTCGCCGGACTCGGGCCAGAGGGGTTCATCCTCTCACCCATCGACAACATCACTGTGGATGCCCCGAAGACATGGTGCAATCTTCGCATTTTCATCGACGAATGGCAGCGGGGACGCTCAAATCAGAAAGACAGCCCTCTCCCTTGGGGAGAGGGTGTCCGGTGACGGCGCCGTCTCCAGCCGTCATCGGACGGGTGAGGGGTCTCTTCCGAGTCACCGACGCTCGAAACTTGCCAAGGTCTTCGTGGAGCGGTGAAGGACTTGAGGCGAAGTCTGCAGGGCCTGCTGCAGCGCAATGAGGGGTTGGCTCGACGATAAACGACCCGAGAACTACTGAACAGGATGATTCGGGAAATCGAGTAAGAAACCCCTCACCCGTCCCGCTCCGGCTGGCGAAAACGCCGGCAGCGGGACACCCTCTCCCCAAGGGAGAGGGTGTCCTATCCACTCGCACGCGCGTCGGTCTTTTCTAGCCGGTGAGCGCACCGCAATTAATGCCGCTGGAGGTTAATTGCTATGGTATCCCTAACACGTCGTCGTCTGCTGGGCCAGGCCGCCAAAGTGGCGGGGGCACTCGCCGCGGGCGCGCCGCTGGCAACGGCTGCCGGTGTCACGCCGAACCCATTGCGCGTGGTGGTCGCCGGGGCGCACCCTGACGATCCTGAATCCGGTTGCGGCGGCACTATCGCCCGGCTTTCTGACGCTGGCCATGAGGTTGTGATCCTCTACCTGACGCGGGGCGAGCGTGGCATTCAGGGCAAGACTTACGATGAAGCAGGCCGCATCCGCACGGCGGAGGCTCAGAAGGCCTGCGAGATCCTCAAAGCGCGTCCCGTGTTCGCGGGCCAGGTGAACGGCAAAGTTGAAGTGAACTATACGCGCTATGACGAGTACCTGAAAGTCCTCGAAGGCGAGCGGCCGGACGCGGTGTTCACTCACTGGCCGATCGACACGCACGAAGACCACCGGGCCACTTCACTGCTGGTTTATGATGCATGGCTGCACATGGGCAGGAAATTCGCGCTCTACTACTTCGAAGTCATGACAGGGACGCAGACTTCGCAATTCTGGCCCACCCACTATGTGGACATCACGGCCGGCGAGGCGCGCAAGCGTGCTTCCTGCTTTGTCCACGCCAGCCAGAAGCCCGAGGAATTCTACGCGGTGCACGACCAGATGAACCGCTGCCGTGGCATGGAGCTGGGCGTGAACTTTGCGGAGGCTTTCATCCACCATGCGCAAAGCCCGGAGGTACTCCTGCTCAGCTAGCGGAAACTACGATTATCTGTAGCGCTGACCTTCAGGTCAGCACCTGCCGACCCTTCGCTCCGCTCAGGGCAGGCTCTAAAGGTCGGCGCTACACCGACTAATACCGGGCCTCGGTGACGCGCCCGGTGGTTTCGCCGCGTAGCCACACGTAAAGCGGCGCGCGTGGAGAGGGCGGGGGCCACGGGAGTTCGATTTGCAAGGTCTGGTTCTGGGGGTCACCCCCCGCGGGGACGGGGATTCCCTGCACAGGGTATCCGGCTTGACTGTCCCATCCCGTCTTTTCGATGACTTGCAATTCCTGGCCGGTGAGGCTTCCTAAGAAAACGTCGCTGCCCTTCTTTTGGTCAGTGAGCACGAATTTTTCGATGTGCGGCAGACGAATGACTCGTCCCAGAGGGTAGGCTTCGGAGGCGCCGGTTTCATCTGCGGTTACCGAGGCTTCCAGTTGGCAGCCGGAGCGGCCTACCGATCCCGGATCAAGGGACAAGAACAGGATACCTTCTCCGGCAAAATCTAACTGGGCAGTACCGACCCGCTCACCCGGATGAAGCGAGACGGATTTCTTCGCATCACCTTGGTTTGCGCAGCTCAGGTCGAAGCCAGGATTCGATCCTGCGTTTTCAGTTCGGATCGAGAAACTCACCGGCCCACCGGCGGCGATCTCGCCCGGGCGCAAAGCCACGTCCGTCGTTTGCGACGAGGATTCGTTCACGCCGGTGATTTTCGGCCGCGGCCCAACGACTTGTACGACGTCGAGGACTTTCAACGGACTGTTCAGATCCGAAACCTTCAAGCTGGCGTCGAGCGATTCGCCTTTCTTTACCTTTGGCAGTAATTTGACACTGGCTTTTCGCTCATGCACGTTCTGGGCATCCGATGCAACGGGAGCAAGGGTCCATGTTGCTCCATCGCTCGAAATCCCCTCAATCCGCTCCAATCCGGTTCCCTCGAGCGCGAACGTCTGCCGTGTTTCCCCAAGGTTCGCCCGCAAGGGAAGATTGGATAAGGTGGGGTTGGGCGGATGGACAACGAACCCGAGGTCATGATTTGATCCGTTAGTCTGGGTCAATTTCAGGCAAAAGGAACCCGCAGGCAACTTGGCAGTGTCGATGTCCACATCCAGAGTCGTCTGCTGCCCCGTGCTGCCAGCCTTAGGAATAGCAAAGGACAGTTCCTTGGGAAATCCCTCCGCCTTGAGTGTGGCGGCATCTTTAAGGGGAGCAAGGCCCGGACCGGAGCCTGCTGCTTTGTCGGAAGGAATTAGCGCCACCTTGTTGACAAATTCGAAATCCGCGCCCGTCAATTGAACTCTCACCAGGCCTGTGCCTTCCACCAAGCGGTCTTCGGAATCTGGGCTGAGCTTGGCGTGAGAGAAATCCGCAAAGGGGCGCACGTTGATGTCGCCCTGCACTTCCATCGGCTCCCAATCCCATTTGGCGACAAGGTGGTATTGCCCTTCGGGAAGTTTGGTCTTGCTGAGGTCCAACTCCAGAGAGTCATCGGGTTCACCCAGCTTGACGGTGACGGGAACCCCCGCCGAATGGCCCCCGGAAACCAATTCCCAGTCCCGGACACGCGGAAGGTTTTTGAGCTGGCTGGGGTTCGCACACGCAATCTTAATGGTGGATTTCCAACCCAACGGCAGGCACGGGGTTTCCGGCAGCGACGCCGCAGGCGCTCCAACATCCGGAAGGCGCAGCATCCACAGATATGCCGGACGCGTGCGAGGCTTGAGCTTCTGGTCCTTGCTACAGAGCGCCAGCCCGTCGCTGGGGACGGGTTGCGTGAAGGCGGCATAAAAATCGGTGTCAGGAAAAACCATGATGCGAAGGTTCTCAAAAAGCGCCGCGCCGCCCGCGGCCAGGCCGAACGGCGTGCCGAAGAAAAGGGCTGCAACAGATGAGGCAAGCCCCGTCGACTGCGCAACCATCGCCGTTCGCTCCGAGGTGAGCGGGTCGTAGGTGGAAAGGGAGGGCAGGACTGCGCCCAGCAATTGCACCGCCTGCTGGTCCGTGGGAGCGGCCGTGTCAAGCTTGGGGATTCCCAAACCATAGGTGGCGGAAAAACCGCGCAAGGCCGCATTCACATCCGTTCCGTAAGTTGGTGACTGCTCGACCTGGGTGAGCGTTTGAACCAGCGCTTCGACAGTGGCCGTTTGTTGTGCGTAATCGGCCAGTTGCGGTATCAGGTCTTCGTTCTTCTCAACCATCGAGCTCACTTTTTTGACGTCCAGCCCGTGCGGACCGAACACCACACCCACGATCGCCGCCCGCGTCGGAATCACCCACTGCGCGGGAGCCTTAGCTGGCCGCGCTTCCAACACTACAAGGTCCTTTGTCTTGGTTTTGCCTTTTTCGCGGTGGGGAGTAGCGCCGGCCTTTAGGCCGGCATTCGCTGATCCCGCGGATGCAGAATTGGAGCCACTATTCCCCGCCTCGCTGATGAGTGCGGAGGCGGGCACGAGCAGAATCGCGATCTGCGCCTTGTCCTTGATAGGGATAGGGATGTGGATGGGCTCATACTTCAGCTTCTCGCCAGGTCGGATGAGGTTCACGGAGCTTAGCGGCAGTGCGGGGCCTTTCCCCTCCGGTTGAAGCGTAAGCCGAAAGGTGCTGACCGAAACGCCTCCCAGACAAGGGGGTGGAGCGACCGCAACAGCTTTTAGCGAGATGAGTCCAATGAAAGCAAGCATCAAAAGCGAAGGTTTCATTCCAGATTTGGCCTTTCAAAAAAGTCCACCAGTGCGCGCACATGTGCTGCAGAGAAGAGCATCGCAGCCCTCAGAGAAAGATAAACGATGAATGGAATGTGTCACAACATCGAATGCATTGTCCGTTTAGTTCGATGTGCATTGGCTTCGCAGGGTTTTCCACATTGGCTGGGGCCAAAAGTCCCTTGTGAATGTTGTAGCGCGGACCCCGGGTCTTGGGTCCGTGGTTTTCCCGTGGGACCATGGACAAGCCGAGGACCCCAACAACGGGGGTCCGCGCTACCCAACTCGTCGATTTCCAAAGCAGTCGCTCATGCCCGTCGCCTTACAGCCACCCAGAAAGCATGAAGATCTGTCATTCTGAGCGCAGACTTCATGATCCTTCGGCTCACCACTGTGCATGAAAATGGCTCTTTGGAGGTAACTCCTGTATTTTCAACAAAAGCTTCCGCCATTTTCATAGCAGCGAAGAATCTCCG
>Ga0209517_10006917_pt1 | contig 13821 bp, 13 predicted proteins | sample PeaSoiMetSII2010_FD_187695 | JGI IMG/M metagenome (GOLD analysis project Ga0209517, IMG submission 187695) | Peat soil microbial communities from Weissenstadt, Germany - SII-2010 (SPAdes) (version 2) | ecosystem: Environmental > Terrestrial > Soil > Wetlands > Peat | place: Germany...
TGACAGGAGGGCCGCCCCAACGCAAGGCAGCGAAGACGGTGGACCGCGGCCTGCAGCGTGGATGTCACGCCCAAAATATACGAATTGGCGAAGTCACTCAGAGTAACTGCTGTTTTGGACACGAGTGATCCGGCCTGGCTGGTAAAGCATTGTTTTTTGTCGACACGTGTCATTCGGGAAACATACTGGGAGGACGCCGCGCGCTGCCGGACCTGAACGCAATAGTCAACGAACTCTCCAGCGCAGAAAATGGAGTGGTGGTATTCTCCTCCGCGACGGGACGTGAGGTAGCGTTCGAGAATCCTGCTTGGGGCAATGGTGCGTTCACGAAAGCGCTTGTGGAGGGAATAAAGGGTAAAGCGGATTTCAACAGTACGGGCCGCGTCACCTACAGGTCGCTTGACCTGTACGTATCGGAACGGGTCAAACAATTGACCGACGGACGGCAACATCCGGTAACGCAGGCGCCTGGAGGAGTCCCGGATTTCCCAATAGCATTGGTAGAACATTAGCCACTTCCATCGAAGCGGCTCGAAATTCGCTAACCGGACGAGCAGGTCTCGCGCCAGAAATTCCTCCTCCGGCCGCAGTGTCTGGAGCCTCCGGAGCAGCCAGTCCGCGGTGAAGAGAACCCCCGGAATCGCCAGGACCACGATGACGGTGTGGCGATTCATGCGGACCAGCAGTGTGAAGGCGAGCAGGCACGCCAGCGAAAGAATCGCTCCCGGCAATTCCCACCACCAGGCGATGAGCATTCCGATGCAGGTGGCGGTCAGCAGAACCTGGCCGCCGAATTCGAGGATGTTCGGCGGCCGGCCGGAGCGGGTAGTCAGGACCTCCCCGACGAACAGGAAGACGTAGCCCCCGGCGACTACTACCAGGCCGGACAGGCGGGCGAGCCAGCGAAGTACGATCGTGAAAACGGACATAGACATCTTCTTCCAACGATCATGATAACCCGAGGCCGGAAGCATTGTCCGGGAGTTAGTCAGGAGCGCTCCGCGCCAGTGCGAAGGCGGCGGCGGATCAGGAAGTAAGCGATCCAGCAGGCGAGTCCGAGCGCCAGGCAGATTCCGAACTCGGCCGGGTAATCGCGCAGCAGGAAATGAAATTGCGTAAAATGCCCGTCTTCAAACGAGAATTGATTGCTCAACGAGACGGCTGAGAAGAATATTCCAAAACCAAAAAGCCACCTCTGTAAACCGAGAAGACCGCGCGTGCGGCGAAGGGATCGTAACTCCAGATCCGGGGGGAGCGCGGATGGCGCAACCTTGGCAAAGTTGTCCGCCCACTGAAGGCGAATCCGCTGTGCAAGCTCAGGGTCTTGCTTCATGTATTCTTCAACCAGAGTCCGTGTAGCCGGGCTTCCTTCGCCCGACAGATACACCGGCAGCAGGTCCAAAATCACTTCTCGCGTGACGTTCATTGATTCCTCCTTGTATTACCCGAATTCGATACGATGCTACCCATGCCGGACCCCCGCGAGCGCGAGGCGCGCCCGGTGGATTTTGACCTTCGTGGACGCCAGGGAAATTCCGAGCGCCCGTGAAATTTCTTCGTAAGCCATGCCATCCAGCGCCCTCATCAGCAGGGCAGCGCGGTCGATTTCCGGCAGCTTCTGCAACTCCGCGAGCACGGCACGGAGCTCTGCCTTCTGCTCTGCCCGTGCATAAGGACTGGCCTGCGGATCGGGCAGCTCCCGATCCAGATCGACATCCCGATCGACCTGGCGCGACTTCTTGCGCAGGTCGTGCAAAAAGAGATTCCGCGCGATCGTAAAAAGGTATCCCTTCACCGTGGCCGTCTCGATTGGCTCCGGCGAAGTCCATACCCGCACAAAGGTCTCGGAAGTGATGTCCTCGGCTTCACTTCGCTCGCCCGAAAGATACAGCGCGAAGCGGAAAACGTCCGGCGCATATTTCTTGTACAGCGCGCTGAAGTCGGTCATCCAACCCTTTCACAATGTCCGGCCGCCATTCGTCTTCCGAAGATGCCGAATTCCGATTGTCGTAATAGGTATCCACGGAGAGTCCAAAAGTTACGCTTAAATCGGCGGAGCCCCGAGTGTAATGTAACCTTTTCCGTTTCGACCAGTAGTTACGTCAGATGCAACTCGCGAGGGATCTCCACTACGCAGCCCGCAGCTTCCGGAAATCGCCGGTATTCACCGCCGTCGCCATATTATCTTTGGCGTTGGGGATCGGCGCCAATACCGCCATCTTCACGCTGGTCGATCAGCTCATCCTGCGCCTGCTGCCGATTCAGGACCCGGAGCGGATCGTGCTGCTCGCCGGGATGGGCCGGCACTATGGCGGCAATAACGGGCGCAATGCCCTGGCGTATCCGATGTACCAGGACATTCGCGACCGCAACCAGGTATTCAGCGGCATGATGTGCCGCTACAGCCTCAGCTACATCGTGGGCGCGTCTTCGCAGACCGAGGTCGTGAGCGGCGAGCTGGTGTCGGGGAATTACTTTCCGCTGCTGGGCGTGCGTCCGGCGATCGGCCGCCTCTTCACCGCGGATGACGATCTGCATGTGAACGCACACCCGTTTGCCGTCCTGAGTTACGCCTATTGGAAGACGCGCTTTGCGGGCGATCCGGGCATCATCGGGCAGACCATTCGCATCAACAACTATCCGCTGGCGATCGTGGGAATCGCGCAGGCGGGCTTCGACGGCGTGGAGCCGGGACTGCCCGCTGAGGTCTTCGTTCCCATGGCGATGACCCCGGCTGTGCGCCCGGGCTTCAACCAGATGTTCGATCGCCGCATGCGTTGGGTGAATGTCTACGGGCGCCTCAAGCCCGGCATGAGCATTAGCCGGGCCCAGGCAGGCTTGCAGCCCTTGTTCCACCAGATCCTGGACATGGAAGTCGCTATGCCGGCCTTCCGCAACGCTACCCCATATGCCAAAGAGCAATTCCTGCGCATGTGGATGACGGTCATGCCCGGATCGCAAGGCAACACCAGCATGCGCCGCAAGTACGAAAAGCCGTTGTGGATGCTGATGGGCGTGGTCGGACTGGTGCTGCTGATCGCCTGCGCGAACCTGGCCAGCCTGTTAACCGCGCGCGCCGCGTCGCGCCAGAAAGAGGTCGCGATCCGCCTTGCGATGGGGTCGAGCCGCGCGCGCATGGTGCGGCAACTGCTCACCGAAAGCCTGCTGCTCGCGGTGGCGGGCGGAGCGGCGGGGATCGCGCTGGCCGTCGCGATGGTGAAAGGCCTGCTGGCATTCCTGCCCAACACCACGGGAGGATATGCCATCGCGAGCTCGCCCGATTACCGCATGTTGGCCTTTACGTTTGGCCTGTCGCTGGTCACGGGAATCGCCTTCGGACTGGCGCCGGCCCTGCAATCCACGCGGCCGAACATCGCTTCCACACTCAAGGACCAGGCCGGCAGCGTGATCGGCGGCTCCCAGGTGAACTTGCGCAAAATGCTGGTGGCGGCGCAAGTCACGCTATCGCTGCTGCTGCTGATCGGCGCGGGCCTCTTCGTGCGGAGTCTCGCCAATTTGAAAACGCTGGACCCCGGGTTTCGCGTCGGCAACCTGGTGCAGTTCCGGCTGAACCCGCAGGCGGCGGGCTACGATACCAATCGCACCGGAGCGTTTCTCCAGAGGTTGGAGGTTCGATTGCAGGCGCTGCCGGGAGCACGCTCGGTGGGGCTGGCGCAGGTTCCCATGCTGGCCAATACTGACTGGGAGAACGGCGTGACGATCGAGGGCTATCTGGCCAAACCCGGCGAGGATATGGCGCCCTGGTATAACGCCGTCACTCCGGGCTATTTCGAGGCGATGGGGATGCATTTGCTGGCGGGCCGGGACTTCAGCGCCAAAGACGATATGAAGGCGCCGCGCGTGGCGATTGTAAATGCCAGCTTCGCCAGGCACTATTTCGGCGATCGGCCGGCCGTGGGTCATCGGATGGGGCAAGGAACCGATCCGGGAACGCCGACCGACATGGAGATCGTAGGCGTGGTGAACGACACGCGCTATGAAAACCTGCGGACGGACATTCACCGCGAGTATTTTGTTTGCGGCCTGCAAAGGGAACTTTACGGTCCGACGGTGTACGTGCGGACGGAGCGGGAGCCGGAGAGCGCGTTTCATTCGATTCGCGCGGCGGTTCGCGAACTGGATCCCAATCTGCCAATCATCGACATGAAGACGCTGGAACATCAGCTCGACGAGTCGCTGGTCACGGAGCGGATGATCGCGACGCTCTCGGCGATTTTCGGCGTCCTGGCCACCGCGCTGGCCATTATCGGCTTGTACGGCGTAATGGCGTACATGGTGGCGCGGCGCTCGCGGGAAATCGGCATCCGCATGGCGCTGGGGGCGCGATCCGGCAATGTCGTGTGGCTGATCATGCGGGAGGTGCTGGTCCTGGTGGCGGCGGGCGTGGCGTGCGGGCTGCCGGCCGCATACGGGCTCACGCGCGTGATTCGGGCGCAACTCTACGGAGTGGAACCGACCGACCCGCTGTCGATCGCGCTGGCCACGCTGCTGCTTTCAGGCGTCGCGCTGATGGCCGGTTACCTTCCGGCGCGCCGGGCCGCGGGGTACGATCCGGTGCGCGTTCTGCGGTATGAGTAGGCCGCTACTTCTTTTCGGGCGCGGGCGCGCGCTTCTGTGTTCGCCTTCTGGCCTCAATTGCCGAAAGCCGCAAGTAGCCAGCGGCGGCACGGAGCCGGACCTCCTCCTTGTCGTCCTCCAGTAGCGGCTCCAGGTCCTTTTTGAAGGCGGGATCGTTTTGCAGGCAGAGAGAATGCACGGCTGCGGCCCGAACTTTCGAGTCCTTGTCGTAAAGGGCGTCCTTGAGGCCTTCGATGGTGGCGGGATCTCTGTCGTTACCGAGCAGCAGCGCCGCGGTGGCGCGGCCCGAAATCCCGGGGTCGGTGAGGATCTGCTGCATGGAAGCGATGCCCGCACCCAGGCCCGGCACCGGAGCGAATCCCACGCCCTGCCGCAAGGCGTACAGAAATGTCGTTCGCGGCGTGTGCATCATGCGGAGTGCATCGCGCTTCTGCTTGCTGAAGAAATTCGATGAGGTCTTGCTTTCGCCCTGGAGCACGGCCATCAGCGCCTGCTTGCCTGCGGGATCGCGCAGGGACCAGAGGGCCTTGGCGGCGGCGAAACTCACCTCCGGCACGTCATCGTTCATTGCCTGATGGAGCGCCGCGAGGGCGCCTTTGGTCTTCAGCTCTGCCAGGCTGGCCACCACTGCGAGCCGCACCCCAACGTCCTTGTCTTGCAGCATTTCCTCCAGGCGGGCCTGCATGGGGTCGCGATCGGTGGCGAGGCTGAGTGCAACTACGGCCAGCGTCCGTGTTTCGGGATTGTGGGCCTCGATCGCCCGCCTCAGGATCTCACTGCACTCCGCATCGGTAGCCGCCGAAATTCTGGAGACCAGGGCCAGGGAGAGCATCCAGGTCCATGTGAGTCGATTGGGCATCATAGTTCACCTTACTCTGATTATGGCCCGGTAGAATGCGATAGTGAACGCTGGCGAGGCGCCCAGGGTGACCGGCTACGATTATTGAGGCTCGCATAATACAGTGACATCCTAACGATGGAATCCTGGGCGCCGGTTGGCAACCGGCGCTTGCCGCCCATTCTTGCGAGCATCCACAGGCGCGTTACCAACCCGCCGCCGGTTGCCAACCAAAGTTGCCAACCTGGCCCGCATTCCTGTCATTTCGTCACGTATTTTCCGAACATCAGTAAAACAAAAGCTCGAGATTCTCGCCGAAGATCAATCGCGCATCCGCGGCGCCGATCCCCAGGTCCAGCAAGGCACGGGTCTGCGCCTGGAAGATTCCGTGGGTCCAGCCGCGTGGAAAAAAGGAAGAATCGCTGCCGAAGAGCAGGCGTCCCGCGCCCACCACGTCCAGCGCGCGGCGAAATACGGTCTTCAAGTCGAGTCCTTCGTAACGCATCCACGAGTTGCTGCTGGAAGTGTCGAGATACACGTTGGGGCAGAGGTCCGCCAGCATGAGCGCTTCGCGAAAATACCCGGCGCCGAAATGCGGAACGATAAACTGCAATCGCGGATAGCGCAGCGCAATGGCGTGCAGGTCGAGCGGATTGGAGAAACGCATGTCGAAGGGCGACGGCAGCCCGAGCTTCTTGCGTACCCCCACGGTCAGCACTCCGCAGTGCACGAATACGGCGCAGCCCTGCGCCGCAGCCTGCTCGAGCAGCGGCGCCACCCGCGGATCGTGGAGCGAGTAACGGTGCATGGCGGGGAAGAGGCACACCACCCGAAGTCCGGGCGCCACGGCGGCATTTTCGGCCAGTGGATTGACCATGGCGGCCGGGAAAAATCGTCCTGGGCAGGCCGCCGCAGCCGCCAGAACCGACGACTCATCGCCCAGCACGCTGGCGATCAGGGTGGCTCGCGCTACACCGTGCGAATCCAGTTCCGCGGCCCAGGTGCCCGCCAGCTCGGCCGGATCGTCGGGCGGCAAATGCCAGCCCAGCTTGCCGGCTACCGTGCCCGAACCGGCCCCCGTCTGCGCAGCCAGCGATTCGAAAAACCGCCGCGAAAAGAAGTGCGCGTGCGCGTCCGAGACTGGGAAATCACCCCACGGAGTTTCCATCGGGCTTGTTCCAGTGTGTGATTCCGGCGGCTAGCGCCAGTTGGGTCAGCCCGGCGACGTTGTTCACTCCGAGCTTCTTCATCATGGTCTTGCGGTAGCTGCGGACGGTTTGCAGGCCCAGGTCGAGCAGCACCGCGATATCCTTGCTGGTTTTCCCCTCGGCCACCAGGCGCAGCACCTGCAGCTCGCGCGGCGAGAGCGATTCCAGCGGGCTGCGGTCGTGCGTCTCCAGGTCGCCCCGCTGGATGCGCTGCAGCAGCCGGTCGGAAACCTGCGAGCTCAGGTAGGAGCCGCCGCGCGCCACGGTCCGCAAGGCATCCAGCAGCTCGCTCGACGAAGCTTTCTTGAGGACGAATGCGCGCGCGCCCGAGCGTATGGCGCTGACCACCGAATTCTCGTCGTCGTACATCGAAAGTATGACCACCTTGACGCGCGGGCAGTGCCGCAGCAGCTCCGTTGTCGCCTCCACGCCGTTCATGCCCGGGAGCCCGATATCCATGAGCACCAAATCGGGATTGGACTTCTTGCAGAGCTGCACCGCGTCCGCCCCGTTCTCCGCCTCCCCCACGACACGGAACTCCGCACCCCGCTCCAGAATGGTTTTGACCCCATCGCGTACCAGCTTGTGATCATCGACAAGAACAATGTCGAACGCCATAATCGCTCTCAGCTCGCTTCCGGCACCACGGCCCTGACAGTCGTACCCGTTTCGCGATTGCTCGCGATGGACAGGTCCAAACCCGCCTGCGCGGCGTAATGTTCCATGCTCAGCAGTCCCAACCCGCGGCAGCCCCCCAGCAGGCCCGCGGGATCGAAACCCTTCCCGTTGTCCCGTACCTCCAGAAAAGTACCTGTACGTGAGGACTTTACCGCGATTTCGATTGCGGAGCAACTGGAATGTTGCACGGCGTTCTCCACCGCTTCCTGAGAAATCTGGTACATGGCGGAGGCGATCTTCTTGTCGATCTTCAGCGACGGATCGACATTCAGCCGAAGGCTCCCCGCGAAACGGCCTCGGATGCGCCCCGCCAGCCGGTCCAGTGCGGTGCGCAGCCCGGTGCGCTCCACGGCCGAAGGGTTGAGCTCGTAGCTGTATTCCCGCACCTCCTCCATCATCCCTTCGAGGAGCTTCTGGATCTCCACGATGCGCCCGCAGATCTCCGCGGAGTCCGTTTCCAGGTCCATGCGGATCAGGTCGAGCTGCAAGCCGAATGCGGTCAGGTTCTGCCCCACCGAATCGTGCAGAAATTTGGACGCCATGTTGCGCTCGAATTCCTGGGCCTTGAGCGCGCCCAGCACGGTGTAGCGCAGCTCCTGCTCGGCCTTGCTCCACGCCGTGGCATCCCGGGCCATCCCGCCTGCATAGCGAATCTCTCCCTCCAGGCGGATCGGAAAAACCGTAATATGCCAGGTGGTGTTTCCGCGGCGCTCGCGCAACGTCAACGTCTCGCCTTCCAGCACGCGGGCGAAACGCTCGCTCCAGGCGGCGGCCATCTCTGGATCGAGAGCCTCCGCCACGGCCCGCCCTTGCAGTTCATTCGAGGGTCTGCCGAAAATGGGCGAGGGCTCGCCGAAGATTCGTTCAAAGACCTGACTTCGCTTATCAGAAGGCCAAGGGCCGACGATCCATTGACACCCCGGGCTCTGTTCCAGCAGCGCGAAGCATACCGCATTGTCCATGGGCGAATAGCCCCTATTTGCGGGCTACCACCTTGCGGACGGCCGCGGCCACATCACGTGCCACCAGCCCGTACTTATCCATCAACTCTTCCGGCTGGCCCGATTCCGCATACGTGTCCTGGAGGCCCACGAACTCCATCGGGCAGGGCTTGGTTTGGGCCACCACCTGGGCCACACGCACGCCCAGCCCGCCGTCCACCAGGTGTTCCTCGGCCACCACGATGGCTCCGGTCTCGGCCGCCGCCCGTTGGATGGCCTCGCGGTCGATCGGCTTGACGGTGTGCATGTCGATCACCCGCGCCGAGATGCCTTCTGCTTCCAGCGTCTCCGCGGCCAGAATGGACTGGGCCACCAGCAGACCGCCGGCGATAATCGTGATGTCGGACCCTTCGACCAGCTCGATGGCCTTGCCGATTTCGAATTTCTGGCCGCCATCGTAAACGATCGGGCACTTGGGCCGCCCCGTGCGAATGAAGACCGGGCCAACATGCGCCGCCGCGGCGCGCACCAGCGCTTTCGCGGAAACTTCGTCGGCCGGCGCCATAACCACAAACCCCACCAGGGAACAGGCCAGCCCGATCTCCTCCACGCTCATCTGCGAAGGGCCGTCTTCGCCGATGGAGATGCCGCTGTGGGTCCCTACCACTTTCAGGTTGACCTTGGGGTATGCCGCGCAGGTGCGAAGCTGCTCGAAGCCCTTGTTCATGGCGAAGGCCGAAAAGCTCGCGATGAACGGGATTTTGCCGGCGTATGCCAGGCCCGCCCCGATAGCGGTCATATTGGCCTCGGCAATGCCGCAGGAAAAGAAGCGTTCCGGAAACTCCTTCTGGAAATAGGTGGTCATGGTGGACTTGGCGAGGTCCGCGTCGCACACCACGATGTCCTTGTTCTCCCGGCCGAGTTCCACCAGCGCGCGCCCGAAGGCTTCGCGCGTGGCCGCTCCCAATTTCACCTCGAATTTGGTCTTCGCGGGCATATTATTGCAGCTCCTGTAGGGCCAGTTTGACTTCGTCCGGTGTCGGCGCCGTGCCGTGGAACTTGGGGTTGTTTTCCATGAACGAAACGCCCTTCCCCTTGATGGTGTGGGCCACGATGCAGGTGGGCTTCCCCTTGCTGGCTTCCGCCTCGCGGAAGGCCTCCTGTATGGCCGGAAGATTGTGGCCGTCAATCTCCAGCGTATGCCAGCCGAAGGCCCGCCATTTTTCGGCCAGTGGTGCGACTTCCATGATGTCCTTCACGAAGCCGTCAAGCTGGATCCGGTTGTAGTCCACGATGGCCACGATGTTGTCAACCTTGTGAAAAGCGCCCGCCATGGCGGCTTCCCAGATCTGGCCTTCCTGGATTTCGCCATCGCCTAGCATGACGTAGGTGCGGTACCCCCGTCCGTCCAGCCGCGCGGCGAGCCCCATGCCGATGGCCAGCGAGAGGCCCTCACCCAGGGACCCGGTGGAGGCTTCCAGACTGGGCATGAACCGCACGTCGGGGTGCCCCTGATAGATCGAGCCGAGCTGGCGCAGTGTGTTCAACTGGCCGATGGGCGTGTATCCGGCTTCCGCCATCACCGCGTACAGCACCGGCGCGGCATGGCCCTTGGAAAGGATGAAACGGTCCCGGTCCGGCCACTTGGGGTTGTGCGGATCGATGCGCATTTTGTCGAAGTAGAGCTCCACCAGGATCTCGACGGCCGATAGCGACCCGCCTGGATGGCCGGACTTGGCCGCGCCGATCATCTCGATAATTTCGCGCCGGACACGCAACGCGATAGCTTGCAGTTCTTCCAGAGATTTGGGCATTTGAATTTCTCATTCTACCGCAGTGCGGCGGAGGTCCACCGAGCCGCGACCGTGAGGGAGCGGTGCCGTCGTTTTCACTATACTCTGGAACATAGATGTATCCCGAGCAAATGCTCGACCACTTTCAGAACCCGCGCAACGTGGGGGAACTGCCGCCGCCCGCCGTGATGGTGGAAGTGTCCAATCCGGCGTGCGGGGACATCATGCGGCTCTCGGCCCGGTTCGACGCCGGGACCGCGGTGGAAGTGCGCTACAAGGTGCGCGGATGTACGGCATCCATCGCCGCGGGGTCGGCGCTGACCGAATGGATGACCGGAAAGACACGCGCGGAAATCGCGGCCTTTCATGCGGCCATCATCGACCAGGCAGTCGGCGGCCTGCGGGCGGAATCCAGGCATGCGGCCGTGCTTTGCGTGGATGCGGTGAAAGCGCTGCTGAAGCACCCGGGGTAGTGAGGTAGGCAAGGAACGTGTCCGCAAGAGTGCGCGACCCAAGGCGGTACCCCCATAAGCGCTGAACGCAGGGGTGTGCGGGAGGATCCGATGAAAGCCCGCCAACTTCCGGATACACCGTCATTCGGGAGTTGCTCGGGAACAGCGCTGCCGCGACAAGGTAGGGGAGAGTAGATCGAGGTGCCCGGCTTCACGGGGTCCAGATCCTGGATTCTCGCACCCTGGCAGCGGCCTTGCGCGAGCCGCCGCAGCCGCCCACGTGTGTCCGGTGTTACTATCCTGATGAGTCGATATCTCTATGAAGGCTTCCACGTTGATCCTCCCCGCCATAGCTGTTTGCGCATTCGCGATCCATCCGTCGTTCGCTGCCGATCGCGTCAAGACCGCCAACGGCATTCTGGAATCCACTGACGCGCCCAAGGACGGCGTGCGCAGTTTCAAGGGCATCCCATTCGGCCAGCCACCGGTGGGAGACCTTCGCTGGCGCGAGCCCCAGCCGGTCAAGAACTGGAACGGCGTCCGCAAAGCCGACCAGTTCGGGCCCCGGTGCATGCAACGGACTTCCCCTGGCGCGGACTACTGGTTCCGCGGCGACGGCATGAGCGAGGACTGCCTATACCTCAACCTCTGGACTCCCGCTAAATCGGGTGAGGAGAAACTCCCCGTCCTCGTCTACATCTTCGGCGGCGGCTTCCAGAACGGCGACGGCTCGGAGCCGCGCTATGACGGCGAGAACATGGCCCGCAAAGGCATGGTCGCCGTGTCCATCAACTACCGGACCAACATTTTCGGCTTCTTCGTTCATCCGGAACTCACCAAGGAGTCGCCGCGCCACGCCGCGGGCAACTACGGGTTGCTCGACCAGGTGGCCGCCCTGCGGTGGGTGCGGAAGAACATCGCGGCCTTCGGTGGCGACCCCGAGCGCGTCACCATCGCAGGCGAATCTGCCGGGTCGATCTCGGTCAGCGCGCTGATGGCGTCCCCGCTTTCCAGGGGTCTCATGGCCGGCGCGATCGGCGAAAGCGGCGCCATGATCTCCAGCCTGCCGCCTCAGCGTCTCGCCGATGCCGAGCAGAACGGCGTCAAGTTTGGCGCTGCCGCGGACGCGAATACCCTCGCGGCCCTGCGCGCCATGACCGCGGAGCAGATCCAGGAAGCCGTGACCAAGGTCCAGGGACTCCGTTTCCAGCACCGCACTGGATGGCTATTTCCTGCCAAAGCCCCTTACGGCAATCTTCGAGGCCGGCGAGCAAGCCAAGATTCCGCTGTTGGCAGGTTCGAACACCCAGGAGCAATCGGCGCGCTCCGTCTTGGGCGACGGCGATCCTACGCCGGAAACGCTCGCCAACGCCATCAAGAAGTTATATGGCGACAATGCCGACGGCATCCTGCGGGCTTACGCCGCCACCACCACGGATGAGGTGTATGAGGCCGCCACGCACCTCGCCAGCGCCCGCTTCATCTCGCACAGCACGTGGAAGTGGACCGAACTCCAGATGAAGACCGGTGGCAAGCCTGTGTACCGCTACCTCTACGCCCGTCCCCGTCCTTCATATCTGGGGATGCCGGACCAGCCCGCCCCGGCGGCAGTTGTACCCGGGCGGGGTCGAGTCGGCAATGCGGCGGGGCGCCCTCTGGGCTTGGCGCCCTCTGGGCCTGGCGCCCGGCAGTCCTCTGGGCCTGGCGCCCAGCCGCCCTCGGCCCCCCGTGGCGCGTCCCATTCCGCCGAGATCCAGTACGCCATGGGGAACCTCGATCTGGACAAGCGCTACTCCTGGGAGCCTGCCGACTACGAAGTCTCCAGAGTGATGCAGGGTTACTTTGTGAACTTCATCAAGACCGGCAGTCCGAATGGCCCTGGGCTCCCGGAGTGGCCTACCTATCGCGCCGACAGCAACTACCAGCGCATGCGGATCGACGTGGAATCTCACGCCGAGCCCGAAGCGCACCGCACCCGCTATCTGGCGCTGGACGGGGCTACGGCAAGGCCATAAGCCGGTGGAGGAGGCCACAGCGTCGTGGACGCCCAGGAAGAAGGAAACCACGCGGCGGTCACAGTCGTGGCCTCGTTAAGTCTCTTGAAATTGAAAGGCTCACGACCGAAGGGGCCGCAGTCTTTATCGGGTTCCCGTCAGCGATAATCAACCATGCCTTTCCGAAGCCCGATCCTGGCTGTCCTGGTCTTCCTCATATCCGCCGCCGGCGGCCTTGCCCAAACCATGCCGGCGGCCACTGGACCGGTGCAGTCGCCGGCCCTTACCGCGCTCAACAACGCATTCCGCGCGGCCTATGCCGATGCCAAGAGCCGCGTCCTGAACTCTTCCGGTCCGACTCTGATCGTCAACGGCGATAACTTCGCCCTTCTGCGCCACGGACAACGCGTCGAAGCCAACGTCGGGGCCCCCATCTACGACCCCGTCAAGACCATCGCCCACATCCCGCTCGCGATTTATGTGACCCTCACGCCGGGCGATGGAGCCGTCGACGACGATCGCCTCAGGACCCTCGCGGGCCTGCGTGAACTCATCCCGCCCGCGGAGGCCAGCCTCGACGCCTTGAAGCTTTCCGCCACCACACTTGCTCGCCAGAAGCGGATAGTGGCCGCCTCCCTGGCTTTCCTCGACGATGTGACTCGCCGGCGTAGGTTCGCGCGTTCCTTGCTGCTGGCGTTCACCCGCCGCATGGCTCCGCTGGTTATGGAGAATGTCACCGAGGCCACCCGCGCGCAGTTGGATGCCACCCACGCTCGGGTCTCGGCCTGGCGCCGCGACTTGAGCCCTCGGGAGTGGAGCCAGTTACACGTGTTGATCATCGGCCCTCATATGCCGCGCGAGAACCTCGTGGTTACACAGCGCAGCTTCGCCGCAAGCTTTCAGCGCTCAGCGGTCAGCGTTCAGCTTTTGCAGGAGCCCGGTCAGCATGACGCTTCGAGCCATGCCGCCATAGACCATGGTGGCGCCCCCGCGGCCCTTTGCTACAATTCGTTCCAATGCATCGCCCCGCTGTCGCCTATCAGTTTGACGATTTCATCCTCAACCCCGAAACCTTTTCCGTCGAAAAATCCGGTCAGGTCCTCGCTCTCGAACCCAAGTCCATCCGCCTCCTTCTTTACCTCATCCAAAACCGGTCGCGCGCCATCGACAAGGAAGAACTCCTGCGCAACGTCTGGGAAGACGTCGCCGTGAGCGACAACGCTCTCGCCCGCGTCGTCGCGCAACTTCGCAAAGCGCTCGGTGACGACGCCAAAATAGCCCGCTACATCGAGACCGTTCCTACCATCGGGTACCGCTT
>Ga0209517_10006919_pt1 | contig 13816 bp, 10 predicted proteins | sample PeaSoiMetSII2010_FD_187695 | JGI IMG/M metagenome (GOLD analysis project Ga0209517, IMG submission 187695) | Peat soil microbial communities from Weissenstadt, Germany - SII-2010 (SPAdes) (version 2) | ecosystem: Environmental > Terrestrial > Soil > Wetlands > Peat | place: Germany...
GCGCAAGCCCAGGAGCGCCGGCAGTGCGCCAAGCGCCAGGCCAAGCCAGGCCTTGCCCACCAGGACGTGCGCGCAGGTGATCGCCCCCCACCCGAGCGCCAAGGCTCCGAACAGCAGCCGCGTGGACGCTCGCCCCGCGAGCCATCCGGAAGGAACCTGGAAGAGCGTGTAGCCCAGCAGGAAGGCGCTGAAGACCTTCCCCATTTCGAGTTGAGAAAGGTGGAGCTCCGCCATCGGGCGCGGGGCCACCACGGTGACATCCACCCGGCATATGTAGCCTACTGAGGCGGCCAAGGCGAGCAGGAACAGCAGGCGCCCGCCGCCCGCCTTAGCGGAAGCCGGTGCGGAACCGGGGGCGGCTGGGGAAGGGTTCAGGGAAGCCTTTTGCATAGCAGGATTTCGGAGTGGCCCTCGACGACGTAGTCCGGTATCTCACCCACGCGCCGGTAGCCCAGGCGGCTGTAAAGCTCCTGGCCGCGCCGGTTAAACGAAGAGACACAGAGAAAGATGAACCGCCTTCCGGCCATCTGGCGCTCCGCGAAGGCGACCAGTTGAGTTCCAATGCCTCGCCCCCGCGCTGCCTCAGCCACCTCCACGCTGGCGATATAAGGCGAGCCCGCACAGCCGTAAGGATGAATCAAGATGAACCCGGCAGGGCCGCCGCGCTCGCGAGCCACGAACAGTTCGCTTCCCGGCCGCCGCAACGCCGCGCGGCACCCCTCGAGATCCCGGCGCAAGGTAATCCAGGGTTCGCTCCCCGCCATCAGGCGCGCGCACCAGTCGTAATCACGATCGTCCGCGCGCTCGATCGTCAGGCCTTCTGGTGCAGGCACAGTCGGTTCTTTCACTGCTTCTTCGCCTTCCCGGAACAAGGGCGACTTGAGTAACATTCTCGTCTTCTCTTATCCCCCTATGCCGGCCGATTGCACAATGGGCTGCCCGCCCCGCCGCCTGGCCAGCATCAGACCTAACCAGCAACTCAGCGGCCAGGTGAGCACCCATGACAGCCAGTACCAATGCGGCCAGCCCTTGGTCCAGTTGGGAATTGTCGCGGCGATTCCCATCGCTTCCCCAATGACAAAAAACCAGAGCACGTGCAGGCCGGCGCGGCCGGGAGCGAAGCGGGCGCAGATCCACGCGCACAGGATCGAGATGATCACGAAGCACCCGGTGCTCGCAAGGAGAGCGGGGTTCGAGGGAATTCGACCCCTGACGAAATCTCCCGGGAAGAGCCGGGAAAGCAACGGGTCTGAGGCGAGGACGAGAATTATCGACAACACGTAACTGCCGAGCACGACACCGATGGATTTAACCATTCAATTACTCCTCCTTTATTGGGCTGCCCTCGGGGCCGAACCGAGGCCAGAATAACTCAGTCAGATCGAGATTTCATAATGCGCAGCATGGTGGCGGGAATGCCTGGTCCGATGTCTACCAAAAATTGGCCGACGCGGTCAGGCGCCACCATTCGAAGACTTGCGCCGGGTGCGCAACCAAACGCGGCGTTCAATGGGGTGCGTCCAGTTTCACCTGGGCGGGCCCGGGAAGAACATAGTCATCGTACTTCAGCAGCTTGGTGCCCTGCCAAAACTCGAGCCGAACCCTGTCACCGTCTTTGCCCTTCACCGGAAGCTGAAACCTGCCAAATTTGTCTGGCGAGGTCTCACCCTGCTGGCCCTCCACTAGAATTCTGATCTCGACTCCTTCTTCCGGCGGCGGGATGATTGTGCCGGTCAGAAGAGTCATGGGCTGTGCGGCTCTGGCGAGCGGTAAGTCCAGGACATCACCGCTGAGTTTATACGTCTGCCACTGTTCCGCGTAGCCCTCTACGAGAGGCAGGATCCTGACCGATGCGCCCTTGAATCGCGGGGGAATCCCTTTGAAGTTGGCTTCGCCGGCGGAGTCGATTGATTCGGTCCGGCGAACGCTGCCCAGTTCGACAGTGATCCGGCCGTGGTTGATGAGCGGATCTTTGTCGTCCGCGCTGTGAGCCCGCACCGTCAAGTCAAACGTAGCCGGCGCGGGCGGAACCAGCTTGAAACCGCCTGCGACAACCAGACAGAAGAGCACTACCGGTCCTCCGAGCTCCAAGGCATTGCCCAGGTGCTTGCGGGTGAAACGGCCGTAGCTGCGCATGGCGCCGAACAGGAAGGCGGCGCAGGCAAGAGCCCAAGGAATCAGCAGAAGGTAATAGACCTGGCTTTCGGAGCTGGTCTCGACCAGCCGGGGAACCTCGTAAACGTAAAAAACAAGCAGGCCGAGGCCCACGACGAGTCCGATGAGCGCGATAATCGCGTAGGTAATGGCGGGAAGGGGCTGGCCGCCCTCGGGTCTCTTTACCGTGCTCATCTCGCGTCTCCTTGAGTCTTCGAACCTGTGAAGAAATTCGGAACGTGTCATCCTGAGTCCTTCGCTTGTCATTCTGAGCGAAGCGAAGAATCTCCGTAGTTTGCTCAGGATAAACTCCGCGAAGGATCTATGCAGTTGTTTGTAAATCGTTGGACCATTAGAAACTACGGAGATCCTTCGCTTCGCTCTGCATGATAAGCGGCTGATTTCTTCACAGGTTCTTCGGCTCAGGGCTGCCGGGCTGAACCGGCGCGGACCTTCGCCGCCAGATCCTCGTAGACTTGAGCTTCCGCGCCCCGGCCCAGTCTTCGTAAAACGGCGGCAAGATTTTTCGCGATTTCGCCCACGTGGGGATCTTGCATGCCTCGTGTCTTCTCCTCGATCTTAAGAGCCTGCCTGAATAACGGCTCGGCATCAGCGTCCTTGCCTTGGGCGGTGTCGGCCACCGCTACGTTGTTGAGCTCCCTCGCCACTTCCGGATCTTCGCGGCCGAGGGAGTTCTCGGCCGACTCGAGAGCTCTTTTGAACAGTGCCTCGGCCTCCGCGTCATGGCCTTGTTCGTGGGCTCTCGCGGCACGCAGGTCGAGAAGAATTCTATCCGCCTGATCCGCGTACACCTTCGCTTCGCTCGGACGACCAAGCTGCATGAGGGTGGCGGCCAGGTTCTGCGCCGTGGCGAGCAAAGGCGGGTCGTCAGGACCGAGGGCCTTACTCTGAATGTCCCAGGCCCGCCTCAGAAGCGGCTCCGCCTCGCTGTACTTCCCTTCCTCCTTGTAAACGAACCCCAGGTTCCCCAGGGCGACGGCCAACTCAGGATCGTCAGGCCGCATGCCCAGTTCGTCGATCGACAAAGCCTGATGGTAGAGCGGCTCGGCCTGCGAGTATTTGCGTTGCGCGTCGTAAAGCACCGCGAGGTGTCCAAGGTAGGTCGCCATTTGCAGGCGATCCGGCGTTTGCTTCGCGATAGCGAGGGCTTGCTTGTAAAGCGGCTCCGCTTGCGAGTAACGGTTATTCGCCCGATAGAGCTCTGCCAGGTTGTCGAGCGTCTTGGCGATGAAGGGATGGTTGGCAGGCAAAGCTTTCCGTTCGATCGACAACGCCTGCCGATACTTTTTTTCCGCCTCCGCGTCATTCCCCTGGGCGTGGTTGAGCAGCGCCCAGTTATTCATGACTCTGGCCACATCCGGGTGATCGGGTCCGAGCCCTTTCAAGATAACGTCTAACGCCTGCTTGTAAAGCGGCTCCGCGTCGGAAAACAGCTCGGCGGCGCGATAGAGTTCCGCCAGGTTGTCGAGCGTCGCAGCGACGTCCTGCGGGCGCTCCGATGCCATGTTCCTCTTATCGATCTCGAGCGCCTGCTTGTAAAGCCGTTCGGCTTCCACCCCGTCCCCCTGGTCGTAATAGAGCAGGCCCAAACCGTTGAGACTTGTTGCCATGTCCGGGTCCCCTGCTCCCAGGGCCTTCTCCTGGATCTTGAGAGCCTGGTTGTAGAGCGGCTTCGCCTCGGCATACCTGCGCTGGGCGCGGTAAAGCTCAGCCAGGTTTACGAGGATTGCGGCGAAGTCCGGATCTCCCGGTCCATTCACCTCCCGAGTGACCTCCAACGCGCGCTTGTAGTACGGCTCGGCGTCGGCGTATTTGGCCTGGGTGGCGAGCACCAGGGCCAAGAGGTTAAGGACGATTGGATCACGCCGGTGGACCGCGAGCGCTTGCCGCAAAGCTGATTCGGCGGCCGGGTAGTGTCCCTGTTCATACTCCGCGCGCGCCAACGGAACATAGCGTTCCGTGATGTCGCCCTTGGCGAGGGCCAAGGACCGAGAAATGTCACGGCTGGCCTCGGCGTAGCGAAACTCGTGCAGCGCCGCGAGGCCTCGTTGGTAAGGGTCCTCGACTGACTTCGCCCACTCGCTGATCGCCGCGGTCAGCTCCGCGGTTGTAAACCCGAGTTCCTGGGCCTTTCTCGCCAGAAACCGATTTTCGTTTGGGCGAGCGATGCTCGCGACCTGCGGCATAGAACGCTGAGGCGGATTGCGACCCGTGGGCACCACGTAGGCCACCTCGAGCACCCTGGAATGCCCCACCTCATCGGCCTCGAGGCCCCGCGTGGAAGCCGGCTTCTTCTGCTCTGCCAAGCCAGGCGTCCTGGGGTTCGGCAGCGAGCCGCTGGGGCCCCCCGTCTGACCACGCTTGGGCTCGAAGTGTGACGCTTCTTCCTGGAGGAGACACCCCAGAATGCACAGGTCCGAGGCGAGGGATTTTAGCCGCGGATCCCTGCGGCGAAGCACCTTGAGCTGAATGAGCCGAGTGGCCGGAGGCAGAAACGTGCGGCCGTTCCGCGATTCGCAGGGATAGACGACCACCCAGTGCGTGACGTGAAAGGTGACCTCGGATTCCACCTGGAGTAGCGGAGACGGGGGGAAAGCAAACTCGCCCGAATCGCCTGTCACGTACTTGCTGACGCCCTCGATTTGGACTTCTTCACGCTTCACCGGATCGTTGTCGGCCGTCCGCACTACGCCGCGGAAGGGCTGAGTTTGCGAAGCCGCCACGAGCGCCGTCAAGAGCGTCCAAGCGCCACCCGCGAGCAAACTTCTTGCCGGACACATCCGACTCATCCCCAGCGTGCTATGATCCTCGCGAGCGGATGAAAGTGCACGACACAGGTTACCAACGTGAGTCGGAATTCCCATTTTGCACTCCGCCGGATTTTCACTATGGACTCTAGCCCTGCCGAAAATATACACCTGACCGCCCCCGTATGCAACCGCCCGAATCGCGACATTGACATTTTGCGTCTGCTCGCGCATAATCGGTTTGCTCCACTTTTTTTCTTCGAACACGGCTGAGTTTTCACAACATCAATTCCTGGAGCCAACGCCCCGATGCTGCAGCGTTGCCGCTTCCGAGTGAGCTGTTACTCGACGAGCCCTCTACCGGCATCGTGCGCGCCTCCTGGCCTGACGATGACTTAACTTTGCTCGCGCGCTCCTACATTGTGTTCACGCGCGAGCATGCGATCCAAATGCAGTCACGGCTGGCCGAGCGGGCGCGGGGCTGGCAGGTTCAGAAGAGGACTGTGGCACTTCTCCGGCATTAAACGAAACAACGTCACCAGGCTTTGGGGAACCAAGGATGAGAGTCTTGCGGTCGTACACACTCTCAGCCGTCTGCGTTACGTTAGCGTTACTTCTGACGCTCCACACCCCTCTTCTCCGGGACCATTTCAGGTTTCTCCTATTCTGGTGCGCCGTCCTTGCCAGCGCCACTCAAGGGACTTGGCCGGGAGTGTTCGCGACATTTCTCGGCGTGGTGCTGGCGGATTATTTCGTGATTGCTCCCACCCATTCCCTGTCGATCTCCGATCCGGCAGAACTGACCCGAGCCCTTCTATACTGCGGCGCAAGTCTTGCGACGGTATGGGTGATCCAGCGCATAAAGCTTGCCGAGGATGGTCTGCGGGCGGCCGCGGCGGTCGTCGAAGACTCGGCAGACTCCATCGTGGGGCAGGATATGAACGGCAGGATCCTGAGCTGGAACAGAGCCGCTGAGGAGACCTATGGTTACACGGCCCGGGAGGCCATCGGCCAACCGGCCTTGATGCTTGTACCCAAGGATCGCAATGAGGAACTGCAGCGCCTGGTTGCGAGCGTTCAGCAAGGCGTCGCGGTCAAGAACTACGAAACCGTGCTCGAGAGGAAAGACGGCACACGCGTCGATGTGGCGCTCACGTTATCACCGGTCCGCGATCGGGAGGGAAGGTTTGCCAGCATCTCAACTATCGCGCGCGACGTCACGGATCGCAAGCTGGCCGAGGAGGCAAGACGGCAATCCAGCGAGCGGCTCGAGCACCAGACCCGCCAACTAAGGCTGCTTTCGGAAATGGGCGAAATGCTCCAGGCTAGCTCCACTCCCGCGGATGCCTATGCGGTGATCGCCCGCTTCTCACAGGGTCTTATTCCGGCAGCTTCAGGCGCCCTGTTCGAGTATTCGGCATCCCGGAACAGATTAGGGACCGTCATCCAATGGGGAGAGCCACAGCCGGCGGAGCAGGCTTTTCTCGCGCCCGATGAGTGCTGGGCGCTTCGCCGGGGACACGTGCACCACGTGGAAGATCACCACGCGGGCTTGCTCTGCCGCCACCTGCAGGAACCTCTGCCGGAATCGTATGTCTGCGCCCCCGTCATTGGCCACGATCAAACCCTTGGCCTGCTCCATTTGCGGATCGACCAGCAGGGTCAGGCATCGTCCGGAACATTGCCCCCGGATGCGACGGAGTTGGTCTGGATCGCGCGAACGATGGCGGAGCGATTAGCGTTAGCTCTGAGTGCTTTTAAGTTGCGCGAGGCTTTACGCTTGCAATCCATCCGCGATCCGCTGACGGGCTGGTTTAACCGCCGCTTCATGGAGGAAACGCTGGAGCGGGAGATTTCGCGGGCGGCTCGTAACCGGCGTCCTCTGGCGGTCCTCATGATGGACCTCGACAACTTCAAGGAGTTTAACGATTCCTACGGGCACGAAGCTGGAGATGTCGCCTTGCAGAGTATCTGCCAACTGATCAAGAACCATGTCCGAAGTGAAGATGCCGCCTGCCGTTACGGAGGAGATGAGCTGTTGCTCATTCTGCCCGATACATCCCCGGAATTGGCCGGGACGAGGGCCGAGGAAATACGGGTCGCCATCGGACATGCCGAATTGCAATACGACGGCCGAACGGCCGGGCGACTGACGCTGTCGTTTGGCATTGCGACCTTCCCTGCCAATGGAACCACCTCCCTGGAATTGCTGCGCGCCTCCGATGCCGCGCTCTTCCGCGCCAAGCGGGAGGGTCGCGACCGAGTACAGCTTCAGGGCCAGGCGTAGAAACCGTCCAATAGGCTCGCATCCCCGAGCAAGACAAGTCCGAAAGAAGCATGAAGACCACAACCACGCGATGCCGGAAGTCCACGAAGACTCCAGACTTTTATGTCATCGAGTAACCTGGAATTGGGCAGGCGGCGTCAGAGCAAACCCCAATCCGTCGATAAGGGGGGTCGAGGGCGGTAGGGCCCATGGCCTCGCGCCTCTATGCCGCCCGCGGCTGGACCCGGGCGGTGTAGGGGTAGGGCTTGCCTTACCCCTGTCAGGACCAGCAGAAACGCGGGGACGGCAAGCCGCCCCCCTACGGCGGGCCGGTTATCGACGGATTGGGGGCAAAACGCCCTGGTTGATTTTCAGATAGAAGTGGGAATCACGTCTGCCTCCGGCTGCTTCGGGCCCAAGATGCGGGCGTATGTGACGAATAGTGGCGGCCCTCGGGGAGATCAGGGTGAGAGGTGAAGCGGATTGAGTGAAGGGGCCGGCTGGCTACCGGGGCGGGAACAACCAGGATGGAGTTTAAGGAGGAGTTGGTGGGGTATGGACGAAAACCGGAGTTCCGGTTTGTCTTAAAGGTTGCCGAAACGCTTAAGTCGAGCAGCCGGCCTGAACGTCAAAGTCATGCAGCGGCCTGTAGCGTGGCCCAAGCCTGGGCATAGCGCCCGTCTGCTTCCAGCAACTGTTCGTGAGTTCCCGATTCCACGATGCGGCCTTCGCTCATCACGTGAATCATGTCGGCAAACATGGCGGTGGAGAAGCGGTGCGAAATCATGAGGACGGTGCGGCCGGATGCCATTTCGCGGAAGCGCGCCAGCCAATCGGCCTCGGCCCACGGGTCCATGGCGCTGGTGGGCTCATCCAGAATCAGGATGGGCGCCCGGCGCAGGCAGGCGCGAGCCAGGGCGATGCGCTGCCACTCGCCGAAGCTGAGTTCCGTGCCGTCGGCAAACCACCGGCCCAACGTGCTGTCGTAACCCTGCCGAAGACGCCCGATGATCTCCTCCGCCCCCGCTGCTCGGGCGGCCGTTCTGATCCTGTCGGGAGGCGCGCTCAGATCCGCCAAGGCGATGTTCTCGCGCACCGTATCGTTGTAATGCACCGGCTGCTGAAAGAGGACCGTGATCCGGCTGCGGAGTTGCTCGATGTCGAGAGCGCGCAGATCAACGCCATCCATCAGCACGCGCCCGGCCTCCGGGTCATAGAATCGGCAGAGCAGCTTTATCAGCGTGCTCTTGCCCGCGCCATTTGGACCCACTACGGCCACAATCCGCCCGGCAGGAATTTCCAGATCAAAATCCTCGAGCACGGGCCGCGCGCTCCCCGGATAACGGAATCGAATTCCCTCGAGCCGAATAGCGCTGGCCACCTTTCGAGGCGCGGGCGCCGGCCGCGGCGGACTCGTTACGCGCGGCTCCAGTTCCAGAAACTCGTAGAGGTTCCCGAGGAACAGTAGGTTGTCATAAAGCTGGCCGAGGTTTTCCAGCAGCCCGCGCATCAGCCCCAGCCCTTGTTGGAAGGCCTGGTAGAACATCGCCAGGTCTCCCAAGGTGGCGAGACTACGCACCACCCGCCCGACCATCCAAGCCAGGACGCCTCCGCTCGCCACGAGTCCCAGGCTGCCCGCGCTGAACTCCGCCAGCGCCTGCCGCCTCGCCAGATTTAAGCGCTCCCCGCGCAGCCGCTGGCGCAAGGCCTGGTAAGTGGACTCGAAATGCCCGGCCAGCCCGAAGAGCCTGACTTCGTAAGCCGTCTCGCCTGAGGTGAGCAGCCAGTCGAAATACCACGTGCGGCGTTCGATCGGTGTAACCCTGCGCCGCCACTGGTGCTGGAGCAGCGCATAGCGCATCGCCACGTAAAGCGCCGGGGCTGTACCTATAATCAAAGCGCCGGGCAGCCACGCGCCAAAAGGAATCAGGATCGCACCCATCGCGACCAGCGTGATGGCGTTCTGGAGAAGGCTGCCCAGGCTTTCGACCAGCGCCACGGGCCGATCAGCGGCTTCGCTTCGCGCCCGGTGCAGGTGATCGTAGAACTCCGCCGAATCGTAGAAGCTCATGTCCACCACGGTGGATTTCCGGTGGATCAGCGAACTGATGTGGTCCTGAACCCGATCCGACTGCGCGGTGCGGACATATCCCGTGGCGCTGCGCAGGACCTGCATCGCCAGTTGGATGGCCGCCATCAGGGCAACCAGTAGCAGCGCCGGCCGCAGGTGGTCCCTGGTGCCGCCGGCCCGAATCGCCGCCACCAGGCTATTCACCAGCCAGCGCGTCACGCAAACAGTAACGACCGGCAACAGGCCCTGGACGAGGAGCAGGAAACCCCACGCCGCCGTCCAGCCCCGCGCGGCGGTCCACACCAGTGAAAGGGTCCATGGCAGGTAAGACAACTGGGCCGACGCCTTCCGCAACCGCGGCAACAGAAGCTGGAAAGTCTCTTTCAAGAAGTCTTTTCTCTTTGCTGTTATTCCCGAATCTCTTTGCGAGTTGCAAACATTCCGGCTCTGGATGACATGTCATTCTGAGCGAAGCGCAGAATCTGCATTGGGTTGCGGCTTTGCCGCGATGTGTCTCAATACCTCAGTGGTGAAAAACCAAACTCTCAGATGCCGCCGGCAGCGACTTCGGCGAGTATTTTCCGTCGCAGGAGTTCAGCGGCCAGCCCCAGTACACCCTGCTCAACCTCTCCGGGTGCTGCCTTAAACTCCGCCGCGAGCTCCGCCGCGACCTTGGCCAGGTTCTTCTTCCCGTCGAGGCGATTCCACATGGCTTTCCCGGTCTCGTTCAGCGTGTAAATCCCGTCGTCGAGGTCGCCTATGCCCTCGGTCAGTGCGACTATTACAAGCTCGCCCTCGATCTCGCGCACAACGATGTCTGCCGATGGCATGCAGATTGTGTCGAGTGTGCAGACACTCGCGTTCATGACTGCTCCGCCTCAGTCGCGGCGCAGGATCCAGGAGTCAGGAGAAAAAACCAAAACAGCTCATCCGTCGGCTGACGGACTAAGGCGCAAAGCACCACAATGTGATGGTCCTTGTTCTTCTTTGCGGACTTTGCGTTCTTTGCGCCTTTGCGTGAAACCGGCTTGTCCGTCCGCACTAGTTCACCAGTTCCCACACGCGCCGTTCCGGAGTGAAGATCAGGCGGTGCACCGGGACGCGCTTGACGAAATCGCAGACCGTCTGGAAGACCATTTTCACCAGGGCTTCGTCGTGCGCCAAGAAAAGCACGTGGCGCATCAACTCGCGCACGGCCTCGGCGTTTCCGACCGGCACGATGCGATTCTCCGGACCCTGTTTGAGGAGATAAAGCGCCGCGAGCGGAGCGCGCACGTTCTTGCCCGGCTCGCCCAGTTCTCCGGCGAAAGGGGTGCCGTAGGCGGCATACCCGCTGCCTTCGCGGCGGAGATAAGAGATTTCGTCGGTCAGAAGCGTCGCGTCGGAAGGCGCCAGGCGCGATATCGTGGTCTTACCCGTGCCGGAGACCCCGGCAAAAAGGTATGCCCCTCCGTTGCGCACTGCGCTCGCGGCATGCACCAAGAGGCCGCCGCGCGAGGCCAGCAACAGCGAGTGGAGCACCCTGAGCGCCGCATCAATCGAATAGGGATTCGCCGACTGCCGGATCGTTCCCTTGCCGGATGCAAGGTCGCGCTCGGCGTGAAAGTCGCCGCGCCCGATCATCCAGCGTCCATCCGTAATGCCGACGTGCAACTCCTCCTCGTCCGTGACGGCGCCCGGCGGCGCCACGTCCACGTCGAAAGTGTAGATCGGCTCCGCCACTGGGTTCACGAAGCCGCCATAACGATTCGCCGGGATCCGCAGGAACTCGAGATTGTCAGTCCGCACCAGGATCGGCATGGCGCCGATTTCAATGGTGACCTCGTGCGTTTTCACTTCCGCCACGTACGCTCCCAATGCGTCAACAGCCCTCTCCCTTGGGGAGAGGGTGTCGCGCTCCGGCGCTTTCATCAGCCGGAACGTGACGGGTGGTGCGAAAGGTCAACTGCCCTCTCCCTTGGGGAGAGGGTGTCGCGCTCCGGTGCTTTCATCAGCAGGAACGTGACGGGTGGTGCGAAAGGTCAGCTGCCCTCTCCCTCGGGGAGAGGGTGTCGCGCTCCGGCGCTTTCATCAGCCGGAACGTGACGGGTGAGGGGTTACTTCCGTCCCAAGATCCTGAAGAGTTCGCCGGCGTGAGATAATCCGGTGAATGTGCAGCAACACCCGGGTGCAAAAGTCCGACCGCACCATGACCCACGACGCCAGCCGCCTCGAGCGGGTGAGCCGCGGCTCAGTGCGCCGCCCCCTGCGAAGGATCGCGGTAACGCGCCCCAAAAGTTCATCCGGCGAGACAGGCGCGTCAGGCGTGCGCAGCGCATCGCCGCGCGTGATCAGAGTGGCATGGGCATCCTGCCCATGCCGCACGGGCGAGACGCCCGTGCCACGATAGACCACCCGGTGCGCTAAGAATCCGCCATGGCGCGCGCAGAGGACAACGTCTCCAGCCGAAATCTCCGCCACGCTCTCGCGGCGTACCTCCACCACGTCCCCCGGCCAGATCGTCGGCAACATGCTCGTGCCCGTCACCGCCAACCGCGCTTGCCCGAAGGCTTTCAAAGTCTCCCGGAAGAGTTCGCCTTTAAGCTCGTTGCGCCTGTCGGTCATGGTAGCTACGTGTAGAAACGTAGGGCCAATCCGTCAGTTGACGGATTGCCCGCGGGCGGCCACAAGGGCCGCCCCTACTCGGCCACGTGGAGAGAGAAAGCTCGCATCTGTTCTTCAGCCCCAAAGGGGCGTTTTATCACAGCCCAGGCCAACGAAGCTTTGAAAAAATTAAAACAGCTCACGCCAAGGCGCAAAGAAGCGCGAAGAAGAAGTCCTTGGTTTTCTTTGCGAGCTTTGCGTACTTTGCGGCTTTGCGTGAACCCGGTTTCTCGGTTCATGGATTAATTCACAGCTTCAACGGCCTGGGTCAACGTCGCGTCTTGCCACTCGAAGCCCTGTAGGGGCGAAATACACCTCCGGCGCTCAGTCCCAGACATAGCTACTCAGTCCCGTGGCTCTCGAGCAGTCTGCGATCGACGGTTGGCGCAACGATTGCGGCATGGGAACTACCCTATTCCGCCCTTTCAGGGCTGACCCAATCTAAACGGGCCGCCATCGCGGTCCCAGGCCGTTGGCCTGGGCTTCGTTAGATCGCCCTTTTGGGGCTCAGCAGCCGACCTGCGCACAACGGTCCGCGCGGTGAGGCCCCACGATAAGGAACTCAGGTGAAATGTAGAAACTCCACGCCCTCTCCCCTGGGGAGAGAGTGGCAAGAGTGGCGAGCCGGGTGAAGGGTCGCGCCTGGAACTGAAAGCCCTCTCCCTTGGGGAGAGGGTGGCGAGAGTAGCGAGCCGGGTGCGGGGTCGCGCTTGAAACTGAAAGCCCTCTCCCTTGGGGAGAGGGTGGCGAGAGTAGCGAGCCGGGTGAGGGGTTTCTTCCCCTCGACCCCCTCAGCCTCGAAAATCGCTCCCACAAACCCGGCCCCGCTTGGCTCACTTGTTTCTGGGACGGGAGACCAGGACGGTACCGTATCAAGCGACGCAGGCCCGGACGGGCGGGGTGCGCAAAGAAAGCAGGCAGCGCGGACCCCAAGACTCGAGGTTCGCACTGGGTCGTTGGGCAGCTTAGCCCGCGCGGGCTCCGCAATTCGAAGGGTGCGCGTGGGCTGTGACGCAAAGGCCAATCGGCCCGCGAAAATCACCTGTGCCAGGGGCTGCGGCTACGACTTCTTGCGATTGCTGTGGCAGGATCCTTGCGTGGCATACACCTTTCCACAGGAGAGCGCCTCGACTTCAAAAACTCGCTCGTGGCGCACGGCGGGCTTGTGGTAGTGCTTCTTGAATGCTGGCTGGGCGTCCACCCCGCAAACAACCTTGCTCGTCATTTTTCGGCTCGCTCATTTCACTCCCTCTCTTTCGAGGTTGGCAGACAAGTCAAAACCGCGCGCGGGTGGCGCGCCCATAGGTTCTCGCGTACTTGCCTAATCCCGCCATTCGAACCGCGTGGCGCATTAGAACGATTCTTTGCACCACGCACGTAATCTCATTGCAGCGCTGATTGTGTCAGCTTGAAGGCGCATCCAACGCTGCTGGTGCCGTTACAGGTGTAGGTGGTGGAGGAGTTACCGCCATAGGTGAAGTAGATGCTAGGCGCCTAGTGGTGCCGAGATTCATCCATATGACCTGATTTGCGCCTGAGTTGTCAAGTGTGAGGCCCTTCACCGTCGCTCCGTTGACATGCGTTGCGGCCATCGTGCCAAGCTGTCCCCGGGTGACGGTAAGCGTGCCGGACCCTGATCCCGTAACTTTCATATCCTCGGAATCGACCTGGATGTAGTCACCCGACGTCGTGAACCCGCTCGTGGAGGTGACATTAATGGTCGTGGCGGAGGTTGAGGTGATCGCCGCGCTCAACGTTGTTGACACGCCGACCGTCCAGGTAGGTGCACTAGATCGTGGTTCTCTTAATAGCTAGACAATGTGAACTTCGTCCATTTTATATTTCCAACGAAACACGACCGGCTCTTCGTTGAGCTCGCGAAAATATTGATGCAACCTTTCGATCAGTTCGGCT
>Ga0209517_10006921_pt1 | contig 13814 bp, 8 predicted proteins | sample PeaSoiMetSII2010_FD_187695 | JGI IMG/M metagenome (GOLD analysis project Ga0209517, IMG submission 187695) | Peat soil microbial communities from Weissenstadt, Germany - SII-2010 (SPAdes) (version 2) | ecosystem: Environmental > Terrestrial > Soil > Wetlands > Peat | place: Germany: Weissenstadt...
CCGGCCCGAGTTCCCGTTGACATCGGACTCCAAGGCGTGACATACTCCCAAGCACTTGTGCACACTTTTGAGGGGATCCTGTCTGGACAACTGTCTCCAACCTTTGTCTTTAGGGCGAAGAAGAGCAATCCGTGGACTTCGACGCCGCTTTGCTTCTTCGCCGCCATGGCTGTAACATCTCTGGCTTTGGCGGCGGATACCGAGCCCGGGCAATGGCAACGACGCACCACGGAAGGCATCCATCTGCGCGAAACCGGCCACTACCGGGAGGCGGAAGCCCTTCTGCGCCAGGCGCTCGATGAAGCCGGCCAGGATGACGGCAAGGCCATCGTCCTCGACAATCTCGGCTCGCTGCTTCTCGTACAGGGCAAGTACGCGGAGGCGGAACAGTTGTTACAGCGCGCGCTGGGGTTCCGCGCGCAGGACCCCGGAGATCGCGGCCTGGCTGCGAATCTGCTGAATCTCGGACAGGCATACGCAGGCGAAGGCCAATACGCCGAGGCGGCCCCGGTGCTCGAACGCTCACTGGCCATCGCCGAAAAAGATCCGGACCGCATGCTCGAAGCGCGCGTGCGGAACAGCCTCGGCGAACTGGCACGCGCCGCGGGAAGGAACCAGGAGGCGACGGCGTTCTATTCGCAATCGGAGGCACTGATTCGGGCGGCCGCCGGGCCGGACAGTCCCGATCTCGCGGCCGCCCTGCTCAACCTGGCCAAGGTCTACACAGTGTCGGGCCGATACCCGGATGCGGAGCCGCTGATCCGCCAGGCGCTCGCCATCTGGGAGAAGGCGCCGGGTGAGAATGGCCCACGCCTGGCGGCCGCCTACAACAGCCTCGCCGATCTCCGCCTCCACCAGGGCCATTACCCGGACTCTGAAAAGCTCTTCACCCAATCTCTCGCATTGACCGAGAGCCTCCTCGGTTCCAGGCATCCCGATGTCGCCGCGCTCCTGGTGAATCGCTCCGCGGTGCTCGATCGCGAGCGGCGCTATGCGGAGGCCGAGGCCGGCCTGCGGCGGGCGTTGGAGATTCTGGAGGACTCGCTCGGACCACGCCATCCGCGCACTATGTCCTGCCTCAACAGCCTTGGCCTCGCCGCCTACTATCAAGGCCGGTATCGCGAGGCGGAGGAGTTGCTGACGCGCTCGCTCGACTGGAAGGAGAAGGCTCTCGGGCCGGAGCATCCGGATCTGGCGGCGACCTTGACCAATCTGGGCGTCGTCTACCGGGCCCAGGCCCGCTATGCGGATGCCGAGGCTGCGCTCTCACGTGCGCTCGCCATTCAAGCCGGGAGCATCGGCCCGGAGCATCCCAATACCGCCGGCACCATGCTGGAATACGCGCGCGTCCTGCGCCTGATGAAGCGCAGGCAGGAGGCGGATCGAATGGAAGCCAGGGCTCGCGCCGCCAAACTGCACAGTGCGCAGGAGAGCTTCACCGCCTATACCGTGGATGCGGCCGACCTGCGGCGGTGACCGCGCGCCTTGCCGCCGCTGAATTCGCGATCCAACCGCCGGACTACCGCGCGGCACAGTCAGTCTGGATTGCAGCTCCCGGGGGCTCTGCCGCGCTTCAGGCGGCGATTGATGGGGCTCTCGGCCCCCAGTTGTCGTAGCGACCGTCCCGCCGTATAATTCTTGCGTGTTCTCCAGTTGATCTTGTGGAGGCAGCATTGTGGGCAGTGGAGACAGCATCGCTCTGATCGGGCGCTTTCTCGAGGCGTGTGTCCGGGCTGACCCGGAAGAGTTCGCCAGCTACTTTACCGAGGATGCGACATGGTGGAATGCCCCGTGGAAACCTGTCAAAGGCCGTGAGGCCATCCGCGAGACGTTGCGCCGCGGAGCGGAGCGCATGGTTGCGTTGCCTTGGGAGATACGGCATATCGTGGCCGCGGGCGAGGTCGTGATGGTGGAGCGGGTGGACCACTTTCTGGCCGGGGAGACGCGCGTCAGCGTTCCTTCGATGGGCATCTTCGAACTGCGCGGCGGAAAGATCGCTGCCTGGCGTGACTACTGGGACCTGCAGCAGTTCGAGAATCAGTTGGCCGCCATACCGCCTGGCGCAAAATGAAAAAGGGGAGCCCGAAGGCTCCCCGCAAGTGCGCGAATGCACCTCCCGCCCGGCTAGAATGTCAGCTTCAGCGAGAGTTGAATGTTGCGCGGATTGCTCGAGAATACCTGCGACCACTGGCCGAACAGCGTCTGATTGGGTATCAGCGCGTTGTGCACGGCGGTGCCGGTGAAGCCCACTGAAGCCACGTCGCTGATGTTGCCGGCGACGTACTGCGGGTGGTTGAAGATGTTGAAGAAACGGCAATCGAAGCGCAGCTTGTAGCGGTCTTCCTTGCCGAACCCGATGTACTTGGCGATGGTCATGTCGACATCGTCGATGGGGTTCACGCGCATCGTGTTGCGGCCGCCGGTGGCGATAGTGCCCTTGGGCGCCACAATGTAACCGGCACTGGAATTGTTGGCCAGGTAAGCCACGGTGGCGCCGGAGCTGTTGGTGAGCGCCGTCGTGCCGCTGCCGATGCTGTTGTTTCCGCTGGGATTCACGATGGTGCGGTCGCCTGCGGAGTCGCCGTTCATGTTGCTGTCCACGCCGCTCTGCACGGTAACCCAGGTGCCGATTTGATACTGGTAAATGGGAGCGATTTCCCAACTGCCCAGGATATTGCGCTTGAACCAATTGCTGTCCTTCTTGAGGAACGGCACGTCGTACAGCACCTGGTAGCTGAAGCGTTGACGGTGATCGAGGGCCGAATCGGAGGTGTCCCCGCGAACGTTCTGGAAATCCTGCGGCCGGCGCGGCGTGGTGTAGGTGCTGAACACGTCGGCGGTGGAGTCGTCGATGTTGTGGCTCCAGGTGTAGGCGGCGATGAACTGCAGGCCGTTGGAGAAGCGCCGCGTCAACTGGTTGGCCCAGCCATTGTAGAAGGATCGGCCGTAGGGCATGAAGCCCACGAGATTGCTTCGGAATCCGGCACTATAATAGGCCGGCACGAAGTTCCCACCCGCGGAGAGTTGGCTGTTGAGAGAAGTCAGGGTGTTCGACAGTGAATTCAAAGTCGCCTGCGAGGGAGCGGTGAAAAACACCGGCAGAGCGTCCGACGAATTGACGACGTTCTGAATATCCAGACGATCCTGCACGGTCAGATTGGAGCTGTGCGTGCCCATGTAGCGGCTCTCGATCGTGTAGTCGTTATGGAACACGTGCTGAATTCCGAAGTTCCACTGTATGGACTTCGGGCGCTTCTGGTCGGGGACGTAGCCGCCGGTGGCGGCCCGCGCCTGGGCCGGGGTGAGGGCCGCGGCCGATGCGTTGGGCGGGATGCCGCCATTCGCCAGAAAGTGGGTGCCGTTCTCTCCGCCCTGATCCACTGTGATCGTGTCCTGCGGCGGCAGCGAAAGCAGACCCAGGTTGTCGTACAACACGTCGTAGTTGGTGCCGAAGCCGGCGCGGATGGAAGTGTGCCCGCTGGTCCCCGGAGAGTAGGCCAGGCCCAGCCGCGGCATGAAGTTCCTCTTCTGCGCCGCCGGCGCGCCGAAGGTGATGAGGCCGGGCACGCTCGAGACGGAGTTGATGGACTGCAGGCGCTCGGTGTACGGCAGGCTTTGATATTCCCAGCGCAGGCCGATGTTGGCGGTAAGGTTCCGGGAGATCTTCCAGGTGTCGTTGGCGTACAGGCCGGTGGTGATGCGGTCGCCGTAGTAGATCACGTTGCCGAGAGTGCGTTCCGCGAGATAATCCGGAGTGTAGTCGTACAGGTAGTCCGACAGGTAGCTCCATTCATAATCGCCGCGCGCGCGCTGCGTGAAGCTTTGCGGCGAAATCAGCTTGCTTCCGTCGAAGCCGAACTTCAAGTTGTGAGCGCCCTTGGTCCAGGACACGCTGTCGGTCAACTGGTACGTGTTTTGATAGCCGAATTGAGGCGCGTTGGGGTCGGGGCCCAATTGCAGTCCCAGGTCGAAGAGGTCGATGTTGGGGAACTGATCGAGACCGGGGAACTTATAGTTGCCGGCGGGATAATTGTCGAAATTCCGGTTGTATCCCATACGGAACTCGTTGGTCAGGGTCGGCGCGAACGTGTGGAACTCCGATACCGTGACGATGTACCCGTTGGCGGGGACCGTCTGGTAGAAGACCGGCAAGCTGGCGGAGGTATCGATGCTGCCCGACCGGTTGAGAACGAAACGGCCGCGCAGGCTGTCCTTGTCCGAGATGGTGTAGTCAATGGCCGCGACGGCGCGCTCGCTGTTGGTATAGGCAGGCGCCGTGATCGAAACCTGCCCGATGGGGATAGAGGTGCCAGTCGATGCGGCGCCGAGGTAACCCTGGTTGACCGGGCTGATCAGGGGATACGCTCCGTTGGGAGTGGAGGCGGCCGGCGCAGCGGTGGCAGCCGTGCCCAGGTACTGCTTGAGCACGCTCAGGTTGTTCTGGTTGATGTTCGGAATTCCCGCCAGCGTGTTCCAGCCCGCGGAGGTCGGCGCGTACAACAAGCCGGCATTCCCCGCGAAACCGGTGGGCTCATACTCGTAGTTGAAGAAATAGAAGAGCTTGTTCTTCTTGATCGGTCCGCCGACCTTCCCGCCGAAACGGTTGTCGTCGTACCGGGGATGCAGCGGATTCTGGTCCACCGCGTCGAGATTGTTGGCCGCATTCAGATTCCGGTTGTACATGTACTCGTAAAGCATTCCGTGGATCTGATTGGTGCCGCTCTGGACGATGGAATTGAACTGGCCCCCCGACGAGTGGCCGAAATCCGGCGAGAACTGGTTCTGCAGCACCGTGAATTCGGCGACTGCGTCATTGGGCAGCGAAACCACCGGGCCGGTGACGCTGTCGCTGTTGTTATCGATTCCTTCGATGGTGAAATTGTTGTTGCGCGGCCGCTGTCCGCCGACCGATGGGCCGGTGCCGGCTCCCGTCGCACCGCTGGTCGAAACCCCCGCGTTCAGCAACGACAAATTGAGCACGCCGTTGCCGCTGGAGGTGCTGGGAAGATCCATCATCTGCCTCTGCTCGAACGACGTCTGCACCTGGGACGTGGTGGTGTCGATGACCGCCGCCGAGGCGCTGACCTCCACCGTCTCCACGCTCGTGCCGACCTCCAGTTTCAGGTTGGCTGTGGCGATCTTGTTCAACTGGACTTCGACGTTCTTAAGCTGGGCCTTGTTGAACCCGGAAGCCGCCACGGTAATCGTGTAGGTTCCAACCGCGAGGTTGTTAATGCGATATTCACCGGTCGCGCCGGTTTTCACAGTGGTTTCGACGCCCGTGGCATCGTTCGCTGCAACCACCGACGCGCCCGGCACCGTGGCGCCGCTAGCGTCGTAGATCGTGCCTGTGAGATCGCCGCTGACGACTTGGGCGAAGCTCGAAATGCCCGCCGAAAGCAGGGCGACTAACATGAGGAGCAGACAATTCCTCAGTCTCATTTTTGGGGTACCTCCATCAACCGTTGAGAGTTTCATGGCGAAATTAACCGTTATTCAGTTCTGTCGAACCGGAAGCTCCCCCCTGCACCAGGGGAAACTCCGTAACGAATGTGAACCTGTTCGAAGGAGGGCAAGCAACTTCGTGTCCAAGTTGAAGCTGTTGTCCGAATATTGAAGATAAAAGGGTTTTAAACGGTTGTTCTATGAGAAACTGTTGAGAAATCCAATAAACGATAGCCGAAACCTATGGGTTTCGGGAGTTAAGGATCACGGGGGCACCAAAAGCATCGACCATGCCCTGACTGTCAATGTCGCGGATCTCGAGGTGTGTCAACCCGGCTCGGACCTGCTCCAGACCCAGTTCCGTCCGGCGGAGTGCCTCTAGTCAGTTAACATTTGTAAATTTAGAAAAGCGTGATTTAATATCCCACAGATACAGGAAAGAGAGCTACCTTATTTGGGTTCAGAGCGGACATTGAGCCAGGAACTGGGTGTTATGACTCAACGCGAGGGAAAGGGGCACGGAGGAATCCCCACCCCGCCGTCTTCCAGCGCCGCGCCAATTTTCAAGATCAGCGCCTCTTCAAAGGGAGGCCCGACGATTTGGAGACTGATCGGCAGACCGGAGGCGCTCAACCCGCAGGGCATGGAAAGTGCCGGCAATCCCAAGGCGTTGATGCCGCGCACCAGGCGAGTAGTGGCCAGGCGGACATCCTCTTCGCGTCCTCCCAGCCGGATGGTGGTCTCGCCGATCGCCGGAGCCGTATTGGGCGTTGTGGGTATGAAAAGGCAATCCACCGCGGACCAGAGCCTGGCGAATTCGCGCTGCATCCGGCGCCGAAGTCGCTGCGCGTTGACGTAGTCCACAGCGGGCAGCAGGCATCCCTGGTCAAGCAGAGCCAGCACATCCGCACCGAATTGATCCCGTTTATCCAGGTAAGGTTCCATCACGGCCGATGCCTCGGCCAGCAAAATGACGCGCGCCACCACATTTAACGCTGCCACATCCGGCACCACCACGGGCTTGACCTCGGCACCCAGCGCTTCGGCCCGCGCGATGGCGCCGCGAACGGCCGACTCGACCTCGCCATCCAGCCGCTCGAAATAGAAATTGTCTGGAAACCCGACGCGCAGCCCGCGAATGCCGCAACCATCGTCCGGAACGTAATCGACAACCGGATGGCGCGATGAAGCGGGGTCGCGGCGATCGTGACCGGCGATGGCATTCAGCACGATCGCGGCGTCGCGGACCGAGCGCGTGAGCGGGCCCATGTGGTCCAGGCTGTAGGCCAGAGGAAAAACACCGTGGCGGCTCACCCGGCCATATGTGGGCTTCAGCCCCACGGTCCCGCAGAAGCCCGCCGGAATGCGGATGGAGCCGCCCGTATCGCTGCCCATGGCGGCGTACACGATTCCGGCGGCGACTGCCGCGCCCGAACCGCCGCTCGATCCCCCGGGACTGTGCTCCGTGTTCCATGGGTTGCGAACCGCCCCGAAGTGCGGATTCGCCGAGGTGATCCCGTAAGCCAGCTCATGAAGATTGAGCTTGCCGAGGTTGACGGCCCCCGCTGCCTCCAGTTTCTCCACCACCGTTGCGTCGGCGCTCGGCAGATAGTTCTCGTACACCCTCGAACCCGCCGTGGTGCGCACGCCGCGAGTGGCAAACAGATCCTTCACTGCGATGGGGACTCCGTGCAGCGGCCCCCGGTCGCGGCCGGCAGCTAACTCGCTGTCAGCCTGCCGCGCGCGCTCGATCGCGCGCTCCGCCGTGACCGTGATAAACGCGTTGAGCTTGGGGTTGTAGCGCTCGATGCGGGCAATGGCGGAGGCGGTCAACTCCACCGCGGAGAAGCGGCGCGCGCGCAGCGACTCTGCGGCTTCCCGGATGGTCATGCGGTCTCCTCGGCGCGGAACCCCGTGGCCGGCTCATCTTCGGCCTTCAGGTCCTTCGCCAAAGGCCGGAAGGCCTCCTCCAGCGTCTCCAACGGCCCGGCGATTCGATCCATGTCTCGATCCGGGACTTCCAGTCCCCTGGCCTTCGCCATAGCTCTCCAGTCTTTCACGCTGCGCCTCCCAGTTTTTAGTTTTGTGGGGCAGGCGCTTTCGCCTGCCAACCAGTCTAAGATAGCGGATCTGCCTTGTCCTGTCGCGCCGTCCAGTGCGCTCCGGCCAGCACGATCATCGCGGCGGCGAAGCTCAACAACAGGATGGTCACCGAAAATCGAAAGATGTCGTACTCGTGCTTCAGTTTTTCGGTGAGCATCGGCGAAATCAGCAGGTTAACGTACTTCAAAGTCTCCAGCGCCAGCCCCACCAGGATGGCCACCGGCGCCACCCGCCGCGCTTCGATGGGCCGGTTCGGCAGCACCCAATACACCAGAAACAGCGCCAGCATGGAAAACGGCAGCGCGGCCAGCTTGAAGAACAACTGGTTCATCCACACCGCGGCGGCGGCGTGCGTGCCGGTCACATCCGAAATCCACCGCCGGTTCAGCGCCGTCAGCATCAGCGAAAACAGCGCCAGCCCGCCGCACGCGAAGATGAGCCCGAGACTAATGAGCTGGTTTCTCACATAGGAGCGGTTCTGCGCGACTCCCCACGCGCGATTGAGCGCCACCTCCAGCGGCTCGAAGATCCCATTGGCCGTCAACAGCAGCAGAAACATGGAGGTGAGGTGCAGCTTGGGAATCATCCACGGCTGCAAGTTCCGCACCAGGAACGCGCCCGGCTCACCTGCAAAGAAATCGCCCAGCGCCAGGTAGATGGCCTGCTGCGCGGCGGGCCAGTGGAGCACATCCCGGCAGAACGAGAGCATCACCATGAGAAACGGGTAGAAGGCCAGCAGCGTGCTGGCAGCCACAGCCAGCGCATAGACATGCGCCTCGGTCTCGATCAGGTAGTGTGCAGTCGGGCGGCAGCGGGTCCACCAGGGCCGCATGGGCGGTAGCGGAATCGGGATCAACTTACAGGTTAGCTCCGCGCGCGATACTCCCGAAAGATTTATCCCAGCTCACGCCTCATCAGTGGGTTCGGAATCATCTTTCTTGGATCTAGGACCCTCGCTTGGGTACAGCGCCGGAGCAAGTGTGCCCTCCCAAGGCCGCGTCATCGTGGAGGGCTGGCTGGAACGCATCCTGCGATAATACGAAAGATATGTCATCCGGCACGTTCGTCCGCCGCCCGGCGGTTCTCCTGGCCCTGGCGCTTTGCTCGGTGGGCGGAGTGGTGACGATTCTGGGACGCCTCGCCACCGGGCCGCCGGTGGAGCAGAAGCGCGTGCTGTTCTCCAATGAGCCCGGCACGAAAGCTTATCCCGCCTTCTCCCAGGACGGCCAGCGCGTGGCTTACAGCGCCCGCGGCGTGTCCAGCGCCCGCGGCCTATCGAAAATCGATGCCTTTCACATCTTCGTGCGCACCGTGGCCAAAGACACACCAAGGCAGTTGACCGAAGGCCCGGCCAATGACATCAGCCCGGCATGGTCGCCCGACGGAACGAAAATCGCCTTCCTGCGGATTGACGAAGGACGCGCCCGGTACCTGGTGGTCCCGGCAGGCGGCGGCGCCGAGCGCCAGGTCGCGGAATTCGCGGTGGCCGGGGACGAGTCGCAGGCCCCGACATCCCTCTCGTGGACCCACGACGGCTCGGCCCTGGTGGTGGTCCAGGCCGGCGAAAAACAGGCGTCGGGACTGGCCGTGGTGGCGATCGACACGGGCAAGGCCACGCGCATCACCAATCCGCCGGAGGGCACCGAGGGCGATTCTAGTCCGGCGGTCTCCCCAGACGGCAGCGCCGTGGCTTTCGTGCACAGCACGAGCGCCGACGCCTCCGACATCTACTTGTGCGACCTTTCCGGGGCCGCTCCCCGCCGGCTCACCTTCGACGATCGCGCTATTCGCGGCCTTGCCTGGACCTCCGATGGGCACGACCTGGTTTACTCGTCCAGCCGTTTTGGCGGATGGCGGCTGTGGCGCCTGCCCGCTTTTGGCGGCAGCCCGCGGGAACTTCCGATTGCCGGCAAGCAGGCCAGGGATCCGGCGGTAGCCCGCGCCGGATACCACCTCGTGTATGCCGATAGCCCTTCGGTCTCGGCCATCTGGCGGGCGACCTTGAGTTCGGCGGCGGGCACCACGGATGCGTCCACCGACGAGCGCCCGTTGATTCGTTCTACCGGCCGCGAGGCTTCGCCGGCATATTCGCCCGACGGCAAAAAGATCGCCGACATTTCCGACCAGACCGGCGCCGACGAAATCTGGGTCAGCGACGCCGATGGCGGCAATCGCGTTCAGGTCACGCGCCTCAATGGGCCATCCATCGGCCGCTTGCGATGGTCGCCGGACGGCAAGACGATCCTCTACGATGCGCGGGGCGATCGCGGACAAGACCTGTACACCGTGGCGGCCGCGGCGGGCGCCAAGCCCTCGCGCCTTCTGCTGGGCAGCGGAAACGCCTCGTGGTCGCGCGACGGCAAACGGATTTACTACGATTCCCGCGGCCAGATCTGGAAGGCCGCGGCCAACGGCGGTAGCCCGGAGTTGCTCACCAGGGACTTCGGCGCCGCGCAGCCGGTGGAGTCGTGGGACGGCAAGTACGTTTACTACCGCATGCGGCGAAGCTTCTGGCGCGTCCCGGTAGAGGGCGGCGAGGCCGAGGAGGCCATCATCCCCGAGCACGACCTGCTATGGTCCACCACTCTCCAGATCTCGAGGAAGGGCGCCTATTACGCGGAGTTCCAGCGTAGCATGCGCTCGTGGGTGATCTCGTTCTATGACTTCGCCACGAAGAGAAGCTCCACCGTCTTCGAGCTCAAAAATGCGGATTTCGGACAGGGACACTTGTTTTCGGTCTCGCCCGACGGTAAGTACATCCTGTTCCCCAGGGTGGACCAGAGCCAGACCGACCTGATGCTGGTAGAGAATTTCCGGTAGCGGCATCCACTTACCGCGGAGGCCAGCCCTATTTTTTCTGAAGCTTCATGCGGCGCAGCAGATTGCCGAAACGGGGCTCGGAACGCAGGACGTCTAATCTGGGATCGATTCCCAGGTAATCCATCCAGCTATCACGCTCGTCGCAGGCTCTCTCCAGCCGCGCCAACGCCTCCTCTCTATCGCCCAGAGCCGCATAGATGACCGCCACAGGATAGGAGGGCACATATTTTTCTTTCGACAGTGCGCTCAGTTGATCGAGGACCGCCTGGGCATCGCTCCTTTGGTGAGCCGCGGCGTAGGCGTGTCCCAGCAGCGCGACCATCGACGGCCGGCCCCCGGTAATGCGAATGGCATTCTGGAACTGCGCTATGGCCTCCTGGAAAGCTCCTTTTTGCTCGTAAGCCAGCCCAAGATACCATTGTCCAATGTGAAATCTGGGATCCATGTCGATCGTCTTTTGCAGTGGTTCGATGGCCCGGTCGTACTGACGTGTGAACAGATAATACCAGCCCTGGTGTGAAACGTTGGCAAGGTCCACCGGATCCAACTCCAGAGCGCGGCGGCCCGCCCTGAGCGATTCCTCGGTCCGCCCCACACTCATGAGGTAGTGAGCGTACCAGTGGTAAGTGGAGGATGGGCTGGGTTCATAAGTGGATGGTGAGCTGTCGTCGAGCTCCAGGGAGCGCTTGAACTCTCTCTCTGCATTAGACCAGTCCCACTCCCATTGAAATGCCCCGATCGCCAGCGAGGAGTGAGCGGCGGCAAGAGTATCGTCAATCAGGAGCGCCTTTCCCGCTGCCGCCTTGGCCTTTGCCCCAGCCTCGTCGGGCGGGACAAGCGCGAAGTTGTAGTTTGCCAGGTTGTTGTATAGGGCCGCCAGCCCCGCGTACGCCGGAGCATAGTTGCCATCTGCCTCGATCGCCTTTTGAAAATATTCGATCCCTTTCTTGAATCCCTCTTCCGTTTTTTTGTTCCAGTGATAACGGCCCCTGAGATAGAGCTGATACGCTTCCGTGTTTTGCGTATACCGTTTCGTGAGCCGTTTTCTCTCCTCTCCAGTCAGTCTGAAACGAAGCTTGTCGGAAATCTCCGTCGAGATCTCTTCTTGCACGGCCAGAATGTCCTGGAGTTTCCGGTTGTACTGCTCACCCCAGAGGGCGCGGTTACTGCGTACGTCAATCAGCTCGGCGCGGATCGAAAGGCTCTCACCGCGCTGCACAACCCTTCCCGTGAGCACCGTTCGCACGCTCAGTCGTTGGCCGGTGGCCTGCGCGTCGGTGTCGCGCCCCTTGAATCGAAATACGGAACTGCGCGACATCACGGCGAGGTTAGAAACTGGGACAGGCTGTTGATGAGGCTCTCGGTGATGCCGTCGCTGAGGTATTCCATGTCCGGGTTTCCGCTGGCGTTGATGAAGGGCAGGATCGCGATGGAATCCGACGGCTTGCCGGACCGGCTGACATAAAGGCCGGCCGCGCACAGCAACAGTACCAATGCTGCGGCAATCGAGGCGACGGGCTTGCGCCTGGCTCGGAACGATATAGCGGCAGGATGTCCGGAGCCGCTCAAAACGTCCTTCAGCGCAAAGCTCAGATCCCGGGCTGATTGAATTCGTCCCCCCGGGTTTTTTTCGAGGCAACGCGCGACGATGCGATCCACCTCCTGAGGAATCTGCTTTCCGGAATCGGCTAGCGGCAGCGGGTCGCGCTCCAGGATTGCGGTCATCGTCTGCGCAGCCGTCTCGCGGGCAAACGCCCGACGGCCGGCGAGCATTTCATAGAGCACACATCCAAACGAGAAAATGTCGCTTGGCGCCTCCGCAACTGTCCCCCTCACCTGTTCGGGCGACATGTAGCCTACCGTGCCCATAACCGTGCCGGGGTACGTTTCCGTGGGTACCGAGGTGTCATCCTGGGGCGCTTTCGGCGTTGTCCATCGCGCCAGGCCGAAGTCGAGAACCTTCACCCGGCCGTCTGCGGTCAGGAACACGTTTTCCGGCTTCAGATCCCGGTGGACAATGCCCCTGGAGTGCGCGGCAGAGAGGCCCTCGGCAATCGGCGCTCCGATTTCCACGGCCTTGCGCCACGGAAGAGCGCCGCGCCCTATGCGGCTGCGAAGGGTCTCGCCTTCGAGCAACTCGGTCACCGTATAGGCGACACCCTGCTCGCTGCCGACGTCATAGATCGCCAGAATGTTGGGATGCGAGAGCGCGGCAACCGCCCTGGCTTCCCGGTCGAAACGGGCCAGCGCCTGAGGGTCCTTGGAAAGGTGTTCAGGCAAGACCTTGATCGCGACGTCCCGGCCCAGCCTCGGGTCTCGCGCCCGGTAGACCTCGCCCATGCCGCCCGCGCCGATCGGCGCGAGAATCTCGTAGCATCCCGACTCCCGATAGAGAAGGGCATAGAACTGGCCGTTCCGCGATTCTATCCTAATCAGCATCTCATCGGGAACTCTGGGCTGCGTCCGCGCCGAACATCCACCCAGAACATTCCGGCCGACGCAATACACGGATGTACACGAGTGTTTTGACAAAGGATACGACGAGCAGCCGAATTCCGCCACTGCCCCGCCACCCCCTACAATAGTCCTGAATGCCACAATTCGACGTCGTCGGCGTGGGCCTCAACGCCACCGATACCCTGCTGATCGTGCCGCACTTCCCCGCTTACGCCGGCAAAGTGCCTTTTCACGAAGAACTGCTCTCGCCCGGGGGCCAGGTAGCCAGTGCGCTCGTCGCCTGCGCCCGCCTGGGCCTGCGCGTCAAGTACATCGGCGCAATTGGCGACGATCAGCGCGGCCGCATCCAGATGGACAGCCTGCTCGGCACTGGCATCAATCTGGATGACGTGCAGCTTTGCCGCAACTGCCCCAACCAGTCGGCCTATATCATCATCGACCGCTCCACCGGCGAGCGCACGGTGCTCTGGCGGCACGACGATTGCCTGCGCATCGATCCCGACCGCATCCTGCCCGAGCAGATCTCGAGTGCCCGCCTCCTGCATATCGACGGCTACGACACCGCCGCGGCGGCCCGCGCAGCCTCCATCGCGCGCAGCCACGGCATCCCGGTCACCGCCGATGTCGATACCATCTACCACGGCTTCGACCGCGTGCTGCCGAACATCGATTACCTGGTGGCCAGCTCCGAGTTCCCCACCGCCTGGACCGGTGTGAACGACCCGTTCCATGCGCTCGAAACCATTCAGAACCATTACGGCATGAAAGTGGCGGCCATGACTCTCGGCGCACACGGCGCGCTGGCCCTGGAGTCCGGAAGGTTCCATTACTCGCCCGCTTTCGTGGTCAACTGCCTGGACACCACCGGCGCGGGCGACGTGTTTCACGGGGCGTTCTGCTATGCTGTTTTGCAGGGCATGCCGATGCACGATGCGCTCGAATTCTCTAACGCAATGGCGGCCCTCAATTGCACCGCGCTGGGCGCCCGA
>Ga0209517_10006922_pt1 | contig 13810 bp, 10 predicted proteins | sample PeaSoiMetSII2010_FD_187695 | JGI IMG/M metagenome (GOLD analysis project Ga0209517, IMG submission 187695) | Peat soil microbial communities from Weissenstadt, Germany - SII-2010 (SPAdes) (version 2) | ecosystem: Environmental > Terrestrial > Soil > Wetlands > Peat | place: Germany...
GGGATCTCAAGTTAACTTATCGAATCTTACGCTAGCCGACTGGTACGCGAAGGTTAACGTGACTGTTAACGGAGAATTCAGTGCAGGTTCGCCCATTCTCTACGACCTGACAATCCCAAACAACAGCCCAGACCAGACGATGGCCATAGCCTTCATCAAATCCGTATTTAGCTCAGCTGGACAACAGATACTTCACACCAGTGGATTGACTCCACTAAATCCAGTGTTCATCTACAATCAGGCAGCAGTTCCGGCTCCAATAATCCAAGCAATCAATCAAGAAGGCATAACCATCCAACAAGTCACGACGACGAACACGACGAGCACTTAGTAAGCAAGTATCCCCATGTAACTATCTACGACAGAACAAGCGAAGTGCAATCAGCCCTCACCAGCAGCTCCTCGCCTCTGAAGAAACCTCTGAGGCGAAGTCCACGGTAGACTTCCCGATACGGGAATTTCACTTGATTCTGCGGCAATCATAAACTCATAAATGCTATCAACTGTCAAAGAACCGGTTAGGCGGCATCAAGGCGTGAGTTCAACTTTTCCGCTCCGTTTCGTAATTGCTCTCTCAGTGCTTAGTGGCATTTTATTCTTCGTTCTCGTCTCGCCGATCATCAGCCTAGTGGCCAACTCCACCCCCGGAGGACTCCTGTTATCTCTACGTGATTCTCAGGTCCTCGCAGCACTATACTTGACCATTTACACCTCAGGTCTGACTTCGCTCGTGGCAGTTTTGCTTGGTGTCCCTCTAGGGTACTTGCTTGGGAAGTACGAATTTCGAGGTCGATCATTCTTAGACTCGATAATCGAAATACCACTAGTTATTCCTCACACCGTCGCGGGTATTGCGTTGCTCACAATTTATGGCGCCTATCAACCGATCGGATCTATCTTCAACGGTTACGGAATACGATTGACGAATGACGTGATTGGGATAGTTATCACTCTTGTCTTCGTAAGCTCGACCTATACCGTGAAGCAGGTTGAAGACGCGGTTCGAGCTATGGATCCGAAATATGAGCTAGTCTCCAGAAGCTTAGGAGCTTCAGCCACATTCACGTTCTTCAGAGTAACAATCCCAAACATTTGGCGTTCAATAGTCTCCGGCGCAATTCTGACTTGGGCCAGAGCTTCGAGCGAAGTCGGTGCTCTGTTCGTGATGTCTTACTATCCCGCTGTGGCTTCCATCTTCATTTGGAATCTCTACGCTGGCTACGGGTTACATGAATCTGTTTTGAATGGTGTCGTTTTGAGTCCTGGCGCGGTGAACGTGGCGGTTCTAATGATCGTCATCAATCTCGCAATTTTTGTTCTCTTCAAGATGATACAACGTACGAGAGGAGGCAAGTGATTGGACGGCTTAGTCGTTGAGAATCTCTCTCATTCCTGGAAAAACTTCTCGTTAAAGGATGTTCAACTTTCTGTCGGAAAGGGAGAATACTTTGTACTACTCGGCCCTACAGGATCGGGGAAGACTTTGTTACTCGAGGCTATCGTAGGTGCCTACCAACCGCGCAATGGTAGAATTATTGTAGAAGGCGAAGACGTTACCAATCTGCCGCCCGAGAGACGCAAAATTAGCTACGCTCCCCAGAACTGCTTGCTATTCAAGAATATGAAAGTTCGAGAGAACGTTGAGTATGGATTATACGCGAAAGGTATTCCAAGCGACGAGCGACGGAAAACTGCCGAACAAGTTATGCAACTGGTAGGAATTCCACATCTCGCTCAACGCGGAACGAAAACTCTGAGCGGCGGAGAACAGCAGAGAGTCTCCTTAGCGCGCGCGTTAGCGGTTCAACCCAAACTCATCCTGCTCGATGAACCGTTATCCGCCGTGGACTCTGAAACTAAACGTACCATTCTAGAAGAATTACGCCACATACACGAGCAAACAGATGTAACAATGATTCATGTGACGCATGACCTATGGGAGGCAGCTTCACTCGCAGGCAGCATAGGCGTCATCAATGCAGGTAAGATTCTACAGGTTGGTGAGCCCGATGTTGTGCTTAGGGACCCGACCAGAAATTATCCGTCCGTCGAAAACATCTTCAAAGGCATAGTTGTACGTAGAACGTCTGATCTTGCTGAAATCGACATCGGCGACAACATTGTCGTTGACGCTATCACCGATCGTTCCGGCGAGGTAATGCTTCAGATTCGACCTGAGGATCTCATCGTATCAAGCACAAGCGTACCGTCTAGTGCTCGCAACGATTTTCCAGGCACTATAACTGAGATTACAGACCTAGGAGCCACGGTTCGACTCAGGATTGCTGGAGGCAAGACTTTCACCGCCGTGATAACACGTCAATCATTCTTTGAAATGCAACTAAATATTGGTACGCCTGTCCATGCGATATGTAAGACCACTTCCGTCCATGTTCTGTAATCGATGTTTGTTGATCAAAACGATCCTTGCCCGTACTCATACTATAATCCACTCAACATTGAGTGGATGGAGTTTGCCAATACCCTATTATTTGCTCGAGTAGGATAATCAATCTAGACGGTGCGGTTTCTTTGAATATTTCTGAAACACAGCCTCCCAACCAAAGAATCGCCGTACCCATTCCACCCGTTCCCCCAAACTCCCCTCCTGCATTTCATCTACTCGCAAAACCTAGAGGCGCAATCTGCAACCTCGACTGCAAGTACTGCTTCTATCTAGCCAAAGAAGACCTCTACTCAGGCAGCAAATTCCGCATGTCCGATGAGATGCTCGAGACGTACATACGCCAACTGATCGAAGCACACCGCGTACCCGAAGTCACGGTGGCGTGGCAGGGAGGAGAACCAACCTTAATGGGATTGGAGTTCTTCCGACGCTCCATAGAATATGAGAAGAAATACTGCAAACCTGGAATGAAAATTCTTAACACTATTCAAACCAATGGAACCCTCATTAACGCTGACTGGGCAAAATTCTTCAAAGAAAATAATTTCCTCGTAGGCCTAAGCATCGATGGACCTCGAGAAATGCATGATTTCTACAGAGTCGATAAACGGGGAGGTCCAACATTCGATCTAGTCATGCGAGGTCTAACCCACCTTCAGAAATATGCAGTCGAATGGAACGCCCTCACCACCATTCATCACGCGAACCAGGATCATCCTGTCGAAGTTTACCGATTCCTACGTGATGAATGCAAAGCAGAGTTCATGCAATTCATTCCAATTGTTGAACGCCAAAACGACGCGAACGGGCAACCAACAGGTCTAGTGACGGAACGGTCTGTAACTGCTGAACAGTATGGGAAGTTTCTGGTCGGCGTTTTCGAAGAATGGGTAAGACGCGACGTGGGCACGGTTTACGTGCAAATGTTTGACGTCGCACTCGCGAACTGGTACGGCGAACCTTCAGGGTTGTGCGTGCATTCGAAAACCTGCGGCGGTGCCCTAGCCATTGAACATAATGGCGACTTGTACTCTTGCGATCACTTCGTGGAACCGAAATACAAATTGGGCAACATTAGTGAGAAACATATGCTCCAACTAGTCGCGTCGAATCAACAAATAAAGTTCGGACAAGACAAGTACGATTCATTACCCAAGTACTGTCGCGAATGCGAAGTGCGCTTCGCCTGCCACGGCGGCTGCCCGAAAGACCGATTCATCTCAACACCCGACGGTGAACCAGGTCTAAACTACCTATGCGCAGGCTACAAAATCTTCTTCAACCACATAAACAAACCAATGAAAATAATGACCGAACTACTTGACCTGAACCGCGCACCCGCAGAAATAATGCAAACGTACAAACCCCAAAAAACATAGATCACATGGAGCAATTCGCGCTTCTAACGTAAGCGGCCAAGGAGAATTTTCGGTGTTCGTTCGTCGTAGTACTAGGCAGTTACGGATATATGCCTATTAATATAATCTGTTATTGATATACACTATTAGTCTAAGAAGGGCGAGTCTGCGTGATTAAGTCAAGAGATGCGGCTAAGTTCCAATTTCAGGTCGTGAACAATCTGTGGTTCTAGAAGTCGGTCGTGAAACGAAGTTAGATCTTCGATGCATACATACGATCATGTTCTTGGCACTCGATATGGTCGAGAAGGCTAGATCAGGTCACCCTGGCACCCCGATGGGAGCGGCGGATTTGGCTTTCACTCTTTGGGATCGCTTGCTTAAGCACAATCCACGAGATACACAATGGGCTGACCGAGATCGATTCGTTCTGTCACCTGGTCACGCCTCAGCTCTACTATACAGTCTGCTCTACTTGACTGGCTACGATCTCTCGCTTGATGATCTACGCAACTTTCGACAATGGGGAAGCAAGACTCCTGGGCATCCTGAGTATGGTAGAACGCCAGGTGTAATGGCTACAACGGGCCCGCTTGGTCAAGGTTTCGCTAACGGTATAGGCATGGCTATCGCTGAACGCTTTCTAAGCGAGCACTTCAATCGACCAGGACACGAAATCATCAACCACTTTACCTACGCAATTGTCTCCGACGGCGATATGCAAGAGGGAGTCACAAGTGAAGCGGCTAGTCTTGCTGGAACGTTGAGGTTGGGCAAGGTAATCTACATTTACGATTCTAACCATATCCAAATAGAAGGAAGCACCAGCATAGCGTTCAGCGAGAATGTTGCACGCCGATTCGAAGCATACGGATGGCAAGTTATCGGACCGATAGAAGGGACGGATACCGAAGCAATTTATGAGGCTCTCCGGCGAGGACAGAAGGAGACTGAGAAACCTTCGCTCATAATTTGTAAGACAATCATCGGACATTGTACCCCAATAGAAGGTACTGCCAAAGTTCACTCAGATCCGTTAACTGAATTGCAAACAGACGAGGCTAAGGACACCTGCCATTGGCCAGAGTCAAACTTCTACGTTCCTGAGGACGTCCTCGTATACATGCGGAAAGCGGTAGAACGTGGAGAAACAGCGGAGCGAGAATGGAATGAGCGATTCGAGCAGTATGAACGCGCTTATCCAGATCTTGCAAAGCGCTTCAGAACACAATTTTCAGGCGGTTTTCCACCAGACTGGGACACGGGTCTATCCGATCTCTTCAATACCCAAACATCGCCAATCGCTACTCGCGACGCGGGTGGTACGGTCCTCAACACGTTAGTGCAACGACTCCACGGGCTGACCGGTGGTTCTGCAGATCTAGCTCCCAGCACCAAAACATTCCTTGTTGGGTACGGTAACTTTGGGTGGCGAGAGCATAATGGTCACAACATCCATTTTGGAGTTCGCGAACATGCGATGGGTGCCATTGCTGGCGGGATGGCGTTGCACGGCGGAGTCATACCCTACACAGCCACCTTTTTGACGTTCTCAGATTACATGCGTCCTCCGATGCGCCTAGCTGCCATGATGAAGATTCGCGTAATCTACATCTTCACACATGACAGTATTGGTCTCGGTGAAGATGGACCTACTCATCAACCGGTTGAACAACTGATGGGACTCCGATCCGTACCAAACTTGACGGTGATTAGACCAGCGGATGCAGCAGAGACGACCGAGGCGTGGCGCGAGGCCATGTTGAACAAAGATGGCCCAACCGCTTTAGTATTCAGCCGACAGAAGCTGCCGATACTGAATCGAGCTGAGTGTGCACCCGCCAAAGGTGTAATGCGAGGTGCATACACTCTATGGCAGTCAGGAAACGGTGCACCTGAAGTTATCCTAATCGGAACAGGATCGGAAGTACACGTTGCATTAGATGCTGGAAAAAGGCTTGCCGCAGAGAACGTAAACGTGCGAGTTCTTTCGATGCCGAGTTGGGAAATATTCGACAAGCAACCCAGCGATTACCGAGAAAGCGTTCTTCCATCATCTATTCGCGCTCGTGTAGCTGTCGAAGCCGGGATTCGAGTCGGTTGGGAACATTACGTGGGACTGGACGGTGCGGTCGTAGGATTGGATCGGTTCGGAGCAAGTGCCCCTGGTGAAGTCCTCTTCAAAAAGTTCGGCATCGACGCAGACCATGTTGTTGCGGCCGCAAAAGATCTAATCAGGAAGCAAATGGTGAATTAGGATTTGCCGAAAATTCTAGATTTCGAGAAATTTGGCCAATCTATCTGGTATGATTATCTACGCCGTTCTTTCATCCAATCTGGTGAGCTGCAATCCCTAATTAACGAGGGCCTGGCGGGGATAACCTCAAACCCATCGATTTTCGAGAAAGCTATCGCGGGCAGTACAGACTACGATCAGGATTTGAAGAGACTAGTTCGAGAAGGCAAATCCCCACACGAAATCTTACAAATCCTAATGCTCGATGACATCACGCAAACAGCGGAGCTCTTCTTACCTGTGTACAAGAAACTCGACGGGGCGGACGGATACGTAAGCATAGAAGTGAACCCTCTTCTCGCCCACGATAGCGAAGGAATGATCGAAGAAGGCAAACGATTCTTCAAAGCGTTGAATCGCTCAAATGTAATGATCAAGATTCCCGCCACTCCAGCAGGCTTTCCGGCCATTGAGAGACTCATAAGCGAAGGAATCAACGTTAACGTCACTCTCATTTTTTCACGGACGCAACACCGTATGGCAGCAGAAGCCTACCTCTCAGGACTAGAGAAACTGCTCTCGAAGAACGGAGACTTAAGTAAGGTCTCATCAGTCGCCTCCTTTTTCGTCAGCCGAGTAGACACCGCAGTCGATTCGGAACTCGAAAAAATCGGCAACAAAGATTTGCAGGGAAAAATCGCGATAGCCAACGCCAAGCTAGCGTATGCCGATTTCAAAGAACTCTTCAAAGGCCCAAGATGGGAACGGCTCAGCTCAAAAGGTGCGAAGGTACAACGTGTCCTCTGGGCTAGCACTAGCGCAAAAAACCCACACTACTCAGACACACTATACGTTGACAATCTAATAGGACCAGATACAATCAATACCCTTCCACCCGCAACACTCCGAGCCGCACTGGACCACGGGAACGTCGCGCAGACGATCGACACCGAGTTGGACAAGGCACGAACTCAAATTGAACAACTGAAGCGTCTCGGCATCAACTTTGACGCGATCACGAATCAGTTAGAAGACGAGGGAATTGCCTCCTTCTCAAAAGCCTTCGACACACTGATCGACACCATCACCAGCAAGCGGGATAGGCTCGAAGTAGAATGGCATCATGAATCAGCTAATCTAGGCGTCTACCAGAGCAGGGTAGATGAAGCTCTGGTTTCAATAAATGAAAAGCGGATCATCCATCGAATCTGGGAGCACGACTATACCGTTTGGAAACAGGACCCGACAGAGATCAGTAATCGGCTCGACTGGCTACATACGGCAGAGATCATGCTTGAAAATCTACGCCGCATTGAGGAACTAGCGAAAGCCGCTCAGGATGCAGGCTACACTCAAGCCTATTTGCTCGGCATGGGAGGATCTAGTCTAGCACCGAAAGTTTTCATCAAAACCTTCGGAACCCGTTCTGGGCATCTTGATCTTACGGTTATTGACAGCACCGACCCCGAGTTTATTTTGAAATATTCCAAACTAATCGATCCTGTGAAGACGTTGTTCATTGTTTCATCAAAATCAGGAACCACCGAGGAAACGCTGTCCTTCTTCAAGTTCTATTACAATCAAGTAGCTTCAGCTCTTGGCAATAGTAAAGCTGGGGAACACTTTGTTGCCATCACAGACCCGAACACAAAACTAGCTAAGTTAGCGGACCAATATCACTTCCGAGCAACTTTTCTCAACGATCCCAACATTGGAGGACGTTACTCGGCACTCTCATACTTCGGACTTGTGCCAGCCGCGCTGATCGGAATGGACGTAGCTCGGTTGCTGAATCAGGCTATGACTGCGACTTGTAGCTGCGAATCCTGCGTCGATCCCAATGAGAATCCCGGCGCATGGCTCGGAGCCATTCTAGGCGAATTAGCGAAAGCGGGACGAAACAAAGTTACCTTCGTAGCGTCGGACAAGATTGCAAGTTTTGCAGATTGGATTGAACAGCTTATCGCCGAAAGCACCGGTAAAGAGGGCCGCGGAATTCTCCCAGTTGTAGGCGAACCCCTAGGCTCACCCGAAGTGTACGGTAACGACCGCCTCTTCATCTACCTGCAACTTGAAGGAGATACAACGAACGACGCAGAGCTATTGGCTTTGGAGAAAGCAGGTCATCCGGTAGTTCGAATTCGAGTCCTCGACTTATACGACCTCGGAAGACAATTCTTCGTGTGGGAAATGGCGATCGCAATCGCCGGTTACATTATTGGGATAAATCCGTTCGATCAACCAAACGTCGAAATGGCAAAAATGCTTGCCAAACAAATAGTGGCCGATTATGCCGAGAAAGGCGCATTACCGAGTGAGAACAAGTCACTTCAATCCAGTGGAATAAGCGTCTACGGATCCGTTAATGCCAACACACCGGGCGATGCTCTAACGAGTTTCCTGAAACAAGCGGAACAAGATGCGTATTTGGCACTCCAAGCATATATCAATCCAACAACGGAAACCTACAGAGCACTGCAGACGTTACGTGTTCTATTACGCAAACAATCCAAACTTGCAACCACGCTTGGTTATGGTCCAAGCTTTCTACATTCAACCGGCCAACTCCATAAAGGCGACGCAGGTCATGGCCTCTTCTTACAGTTCACATCTGAACATCGCCAAGACACGCCGATACCTAACGAAATAGATTCATCATCATCGACGGTGAGTTTTGGAACCTTTGAGGCGGCGCAAGCATTAGGTGATCGCAAAGCACTCGTTAGCTTAGGCCGGAAAGTAATCCGATTCCATTTTGACCGTGATGTCGTGGAAGGATTGAAACATCTCTCGGAGGCACTCGAATGATACTAATTGAGCCATCAATTCTCAGCGCAGATCTCTTACGATTGGGTGAGCAAGCTAAGGAGGCTGAGAACGCGAAGGCAGATGGACTTCAGATCGACGTGATGGACGGAGAGTTTGCACCGAACATAACCTTTGGTCCAGACTTGGTTCGAGCATTGAGGAGTGCCGTTAAGCTCAAGTTGGATGCACACCTCATGATCAATGAGCCTGAACGTTTTCTGATACCTTTCGCTGATGCAGGCGCCGACCGCATCATTATCCATGAAGAGGCTTGTACGCATTTCTACAGAGTGCTGCAGTCAATTAAGTCACTTGACGTTGAAGCAGGAGTCGCGGTAAATCCCGGAACGCCGCTAGAAGCCATACATGAGGTTTTAGACTTAGTTGACTTTGTTCAGGTGATGACCGTCAGCCCTGGCTTTAGTGGCCAACATTTCATCGAAAGTCAACTTGACAAAGTCAAACGCCTCCGGCAAACCCTGGACGAGCACAACCTGCAGATACCGATCGGTGTGGACGGCGGAATACATCTGGAAACCGCTCCGTTAGCGGTCGCAGCGGGAGCAACAGTCCTGGTGGGAGGGTCTAGCATATTCAATAATACTGGATCAGTGGCCGAGAACATTGCCGCGTTACGAGCCTCATTCACGAAAAAACAAGGATGAATTTTGAGAATGGAATTAGGCATAATTGGTTTAGGTAAAATGGGCGCGAACATAGCTAGAAGACTTTCACGAGCCGGACACAACATTGTTGCATACAATCGCACCGTTGAAAAAGCACTCGACCTTGCGAAGGAAGAGAAAAACGTCATCGCAGCGAAATCGCTCCAAGAATTAGTTTCTCTCATGAAACCACCACGCGCGGTCTGGGTCATGGTACCCTCAGGTGACCCGACAGAAGAGATGATAGACGACCTCTTAGAAATAATGCAAAAGGGTGACGTGATAATCGACGGCGGAAACTCATACTATAAAGATACTCTCCGACGTGCGACCAAAATCACAAACAAGGGACTCGAGTTCGTAGACGTGGGAACGAGTGGCGGCGTCTGGGGTTTAAAGGAAGGTTACAGCATGATGATCGGTGGCAAAAAAGAAATCGTTGACAACCTCAGCCCAATTTTTGAAACCCTCGCACCCAGCCCCGACAAAGGTTGGGGGCGCGTCGGTGAAAGCGGAACAGGACACTTCGTTAAGATGGTTCACAACGCCATCGAATACGGCATGATGGAAGCAATCGCCGAAGGTTTCCATATCATGCGAGCCAAAAAAGACTTCAACCTAAACTTACACGACATCGCCGAGATCTGGAGATCCGGCAGCGTAATCCGCTCATGGCTACTCGACCTGACCTCCGCCGCCCTTTCCCAAGACCAAAACCTTACCAAAATCAAAGGCTGGGTAGCCGACTCAGGCGAAGGCAGATGGACAGTGACAGAAGCGATCGACAACGCCATCCCCACCCCTGTCATTGCGTTATCGTTGCTCATGCGTTTCGTCAGCCGAGAAGAAGACAGTTACGCCGCAAAATTACTCGCGGCGATGCGCAACGAATTCGGGGGACACGAAATAAAACTGGTCTAACATTGAAGAAAAAAGCGCAAACCGAACGCGTTGATATTGTTATCTTCGGTGCATCCGGCGATCTGACAAGCCGGAAACTAATCCCCGCACTGCAAACATTAGCATGCGAAAGAGCATTACCGAAATCAGTTAACATAATCGGTGTCGGTCGCAGTAAGTTTTCTGACAAACAATTCCGAAGCGAACTATACAAGCATCTGAAGGAAAACTCACGCTCAAACCCCAACCTTTGCAAGTGGCCAGAATTCGCGAATACGATATCGTACTTGACAGGCAGTTATGATGATAACTCGACCTACCACAGCTTAACTGATAAGTTAATTCAACTCGACCAAGGGTTCCGAGAGAAAGGCAACTGCCTCTTCTACCTCGCCACACCACCAATTCTCTACTCAACAATTGTAAAGCAGCTAGGAGACGCGAGACTCAACCGCTCCAAAAGCGGCTGGCGACGGATTATAATTGAGAAACCCTTCGGCCGAGACCTGAAGAGCGCCGAAACCCTAAACCGGCAGGTGCACAACGTGTTCAACGAAGAACAGGTATACCGCATAGACCATTATCTTGGAAAAGAGACGGTTCAGAACATCCTCGCCTTCAGATTCGGAAATGCAATATTTGAACCACTTTGGAATCGCAACTACGTAGACCATGTGCAAATCACCGTGGCTGAAACTGTCGGCGTAGAACACCGAGCAGGCTACTACGACAACGCTGGAGTAGTTCGCGATATGCTTCAAAGCCACCTACTCCAATTAGTCACCATTACCGCAATGGAACCTCCAGCTGCAATGAAGGAACAAGAACTGAGAAATGAGAAAGTTAAGGTTCTACAAAATTTACGGCTTGCCGCACTAGATGATGTCGTGTTAGGTCAATATCGAGGATACGTAAACGAACCAGGCGTATCACAATCATCAAAAACACCTACCTACGTAGCAGCTAAACTTTACATTGACAACTGGCGATGGCAAGGAGTACCGTTCTACTTACGCACCGGGAAAGCCTTAGCTCAAAAAGCAACCGAGATCATCTTACAGTTTAAGCGAGTTCCATCCCTCATATTTCCTGAGGACCATGATCTCAACCCCAACAGAATATCAATCTACATCCAACCGGATGAAGGACATCACCTTCGATTCGAAATCAAGATCCCAGGAGCAGGTATGCGAACGACACCCGTGGACATGGTGTTCCACTACTCCTCAAAATTCAAACCGGCCACACTACCTGACGCGTACGAGCGCTTGCTGCTGGACGCGATACTTGCAGATGCCTCACTCTTCGCTCGCAGTGACGAAATTGAATTAGCCTGGGCTATCGTGGACCCTATCTTAGACCGAGCAAGCTCAACCCCACCGTCAATATATGATCAAGGCAGTTGGGGCCCACCTCAAGCTGATGAACTCATAGTTCAGGACGGACGCTCGTGGCTTCTGGGATGCATTGCAGATGAGCACTCATCGGGAAAACGTTCACGTCTGAAGATTAAACAAAAGAGTGGTCGACCTAGATTACCTAAGAAAAGCAAACGCCTCGTATGAGTATAATGTGATGATATGACGGTAAAACTGGTCCGAAGCCCAAAGAATCCCATCATTAAACCAAAACCCGAGATGGCATGGGAGTGTGGAGCGACCTTCAACCCCGGAGCCGTAAAGAGCGGTGAAATGACGCACATACTGTATAGAGCAGTCAACGAACGCAGCATTTCGTCCCTAGGCTATGCCACAACGACAGATGGCGAAACAATCCTAAACCGATCTGTGCAACCTGTCCTCGCTCCGTCTGACCCTTCGGAAGAGCTAGGTTGTGAAGATCCACGCATAACCGCAATTGACGGAACATTCTACATCTTCTACACCGCATATTCGCGACGAGGTCCACGAATCGCCGCGGCTTCGACTACCGACTTTAGAAGCTACACACGCTACGGAGTAGTAGGACCGGATTATAATGACAAGGATTCTGCTCTCTTCCCTGAGCGTATCAGCCTGAAATTCGCCGCTGTTCATAGAATAGAACCGAACATTGAGATAGCATTCTTCGAAAACATTCAGAGGATTGATAGAGTTTCGCAATACCCATACTCGAAAAACTACCTCAAACACATACAAGCAAACGTTATCATGAAACCCGAGAGAAAATGGGAAGAGAAGAAAGTCGGAATCGGTCCACCACCGATTCGAACTGAGGCAGGATGGTTGATCATCTACCATGGCGTGGATTCTAACACAGTGTACCGCGCGGGCGCAGCTCTTCTCGATCTTGAAAACCCACGCCGAGTAATCGCTCGAACTCCCGAACCTATCCTGGAACCAGAAGAAGATTATGAACGAGTTGGAGTTGTACCGAATGTTGTTTTCCCGGAGGGCGCGGTCGTAATTAAGAATGAGCTCAAGGTCTTCTATGGCGGGGCAGACAAGGTTTGCTGTGTTGCAAGTGTTCCGATGAAATTGCTCATGGAAACCCTAGAAGGCTAATTGACAGATCATTCCGAAACGCGACAATCCAGTTAAATGTCAAGTGCTATGGTAGTTAGCGGCAAGACGTGGATCATGATCAGCACTGAATCCATATCACAAAAAAAGATCATCATTTTTGATCTTGACGGTACTCTAGCCAAAAGCAAATCCAAGCTCGACAAGGAAATGGCCACACTCATTCGTGAACTGCTCCGGAAAAGATACGTTGCTGTGACATCAGGCGGTTCTTTTCAACAGTTTGAAACTCAGTTCCTCAGTAAACTACCGAAGAAAACCAATTTGCGGAACTTATTCTTATTTCCGACATCTGCGGCCACCGGATACTACTATGACGTGAAACACGCCCATTTCTCTCAGGCATATGCCAAACTCATGTCCGAACAAGCAGTCAGGAAAATAATCCATTCATTCGAAATCGTTTTCAGAGAAATCAGTTATATCCAACCAAAAAAGACGTACGGACGAGTTTTTGAGAACAGAGGAAGCCAACTTACTTTCTCCGCCTTAGGCCAGAAGGCTCCACTGCGGATCAAACAGAAATGGGATCCCAAGCAGGAGAAACGTCTGAAAATTAGACGGCACCTAAAGAGGCATTTACCTAACCTTGAGATTACCATTGGCGGAACTACCTCAATCGACGTTACGAAAAAAGGCGTGAACAAGACGTTATGCGTCAAGAAGTTGAAGGGACTTCTCAACATTGAACGGAAGAATATGCTCTACGTTGGAGATGCACTATTTCGAGGAGGGAACGACTATGTAATGAAAAGCACGGGCATTAGATGCATATCTGTCTCAAGCCCAGAGGAAACGAAAGCGCTGATAAGAAAAACCATCCAAAACTAATCAGACCATGATCCGATAATTGCACCAGTACACTGAAGCTACAACTAAGCGTATTATCGTCAAGATGGGGGGGGGGTTTATTA
>Ga0209517_10006925_pt1 | contig 13808 bp, 18 predicted proteins | sample PeaSoiMetSII2010_FD_187695 | JGI IMG/M metagenome (GOLD analysis project Ga0209517, IMG submission 187695) | Peat soil microbial communities from Weissenstadt, Germany - SII-2010 (SPAdes) (version 2) | ecosystem: Environmental > Terrestrial > Soil > Wetlands > Peat | place: Germany...
GAAAAACTGAAATGAAAACTGGGGAAAGATAAATCAAGAGGAAGGATCAAAAGGCAGAATCAAAAGGCAGAATCAACAACGGGGACACCACCGTCAGAATCGTCCCCGAATTCGTCGTCGCTAACAATATCGGACCTAAGGAGCGCATCTTCCCTGTCTGTTATTCGACAGTGCGGGCACTGATTAGGCGTTTGGCAGCAAAGTTCCATGTGAAGATATCGCCTCATGATTTCAGGCGCCATTCAGCCACTTATGCCAGTCGGAATGGCGTTCCTTTGGAGATCGTTTCAAAAGTGCTGTTAAGACACCATGACCTCAAGACAACCCAAATATACCTTGGCAAAGTTAACGATACTGAGGCAATCCGGTGGATGGATGTGCTGCACGGGAAATAGAATAGATAGCAAGTTTCAGTTCGTACTATTGCCTCTGGGGCAATAAAAAACAGGTTGAAGTGTGCAATGTTTTGATTCACGACAAAATAAGAGGTACTTCCTGTAGCAAACGAGATCTCATTCTTTGCAACAATGTAATTTTCAACCCGTAACATTAACTTTCCATTTGATCTCGCGACAACATATTCTCCCCTTGCTTTCTATGTGTCAATGACGTATAATTAACTATGCACTTTATAGAAACTACGGTCTTCACTCGAAGATTGCCGGCAATTCTTAGCGATGAAGAATATCGTCTCTTACAGGAGGAATTAAACAATCGTCCGGATGCAGGCAAAGAAATAAAACAAAGCGGCGGCCTACGAAAGATTCGCAGGGCGACAAAGGGTCATGGCAAGCGGGGTGGGGCCAGGGTTATTTATTATTGGATCGTTTCGCGAGATATAATTTTTTTCTTATACATATATGGGAAGAATGAGCAAGGCGACTTAACGTCGGATCAGCTTAAACAACTTAGGAGAGTCGTCAACGAAGAACTAAAGGAGACTTACGATGAAGAAGGAAATGTTTGAAGAACTCATTGCGAGCGTAAAGGAAGCAGGCGCGATTATGCGTGGAGAAAAGAAGGCCTCTCGAATTATAGAAGTTGCCGAAACCCCCGATGTTAAGAAAATACGCCGACATTACAATCTTTCTCAGGATAAATTTGCAGCGCTCATGGGGATCAGCGCAGGCACGCTTCGCGGTTGGGAGCAAAAGCGCCGAAAACCCGAGGGACCAGCTCGCGTACTGTTGCAGATAGCGGCTCGGCACCCCAAAGTCTTACTGGAACTAGCTTCCAGGCGTAAACCGAAGAAACGATCAGTGAAGATTGCGAGTGACGTTTAAACATCTTCGAATGCTGGTTTAATATGATCTTTAAGAACCAGGAGTTTTTCGATGCGTCACGCGAAAGAGTTGACCAAAAAGCAAAAAAAACACATCCGTGAAATGGCGAGTGTTTCATATGAACGCGAATTAGCCGCAGCCTTGGATAAACTGCTGTCGGCCTTCCAGAAGTGGAAACAGGGAGGGATATAGTTGTCGTCCGCATCTTGAATGAAAAGCATAAGTAGCGGGGACGGCATTGAGAAGACCGGCCCACTGATAATACAAAGGGGTTACAGCATGTGCTGTAACCCTTGAATTGATTGGTAGCGGGGGCCGGATTTGAACCGACGACCCTCGGGTTGTAGACCCCAAGGATCTTTTAAGCTTCGCTTCCAAGGTGAGCTGAATATTAATACTCGCGACTTTCAACTTGAAGTAAAGTATTCGCCCAATTTTCTAATGTTGAGCTCAACAAGGTTGTAGTGTCAAGATTTGTGACAAAGGCAAAAACTACTGGTTAACATGCATCTAGATGCATGTGAGGAGCGTTAAACGCACTTCCCCCGAATGGTTCACGAGAGAGAGCTATTCATGCGGCAGGTTCCCAACCGCCCATTCAATAAATCGTTTGGCGTGTTCCACCATTTCCTTTGCGTCTGACTGTGTGATGGATCTGCCCTCATATTCAACAAGATTCTTTTTTGCAATAACCCGCGAAACGTGCCTGCCCGCTGCCGCTGCCGCCGCAGACTCGCCTACGATGTCGTGAAGTAAGCCAACAACTTCCCTGTGGTCTAGTTCGATGCTCCTCACCCCGCCGTAGTACGCGATCACGGCGTCGCTGGCGGAGATCACGGTATGAACGGCCTGGAGTCCAGCGGAGTTCCATTTGCCCTCGGAAACCGAAACATCCATCATGGAGGCAAAATCTTTCGCTTTGACGAGGAAATCCCGATACGCATTTTTGTCGATAGAACGTGTTTTTCTTTTTTTTGTCATGCCAGTAATTCACGAAGTGGTTTGCCCGAAATCGTAACGCCTTCCGTCAGAATAGACCGAAGCAACGGCAAGGTCTTTTTGTCTTTCAGTTCAGGAAGAGCAAGACAATATAGGGAAAGGAGCGAATTATAACGCTGCCGGTAGAGTGAAATAAGCGATTCGGCCTTTTCCTCTAGTTGCGTCTTTATTCTACCATCCTGAGCAATTGCCAAAACATCTATATCGCTCTCCTTTTTCCCCATTCCACGAGCGAGACTGCCATAGAGGGTGAGACTGACTGTATTTCGACCGAAGTGGGCTTTGATATCCAGTTTGAGGCCATCGATCAAAGACGCTTCGGCCTGGATGCAAGGAAGAATGATCTTTTCAACAGCCACATTGTTCCGCACGAGGGAGTACTGATATGCTTTGCCGACTCTCCGCTGCTGCACCGCGCCGAGATCGACTAGGGAACCTAGCGCCTGAATTGCCCCCCGGTGACTGAGCCGCGCAAGCTCTCCTACCTGCCTGCCGCTCAGGGGTTGCGGAGAAGCAAAAAGAACACGAAGGATGCGGATTTTCGCAGGACTGCCGAAGACGGATTCTAGTGTGTTGCGGAAGATCATGCATGGATACTATACTATCCATAAGAATAAGTCAAGTATCCATTATCAATTTTCTGCTACTGGATATATTCTCTCCGCGAACCTTGACGAAGGCTGGTTTTGCAGTAGACTTGGTTTATGAATTTTAAGTCTGTCGTTACAGTCTGTCGTTAAACTATAAACGAGCCACTGACAGAAGATCGGCTAGGCACGTTTAATAGCTCATTTATACGTGAAAAAGTCACTAATTGTTTATCGATTCGTCCAAAAAAAAGATTCGAAACCGGCGGCTGAAAAAGTAAACTCCAATGTATAGGAAGAAAAGCGCACTATGTCAAATAAATCGGCCAAAACCTAAGATTCCGAATCTGCTATTATCACTAGCCTTGTTAAAGAGGTGTTTATGCATTATAAGGCGCTTACGCAATTTGAGGCCGCCATATCTCCGCTTGCTTATAGCGGTATCCCGCACTAAACCTAAAAACGGTTATAATTTCAATATTGAGAAAAGTCAGGAAAGAGTGCGTAACCAGTTGCGCCGTTGCAATTAGAGCCTGTTATTAAAGTGCCTTGCAGTCGAAGGACATTACTCCAGCAAAGAGTGCTGGAATCCAGTTGCTTTGAGATATACTGGATCTCATCATCATTTAACACCATTTTAGGCCATTCTAAGCCTTGAGGAGTGATCCCTAAAAGCCACATGATTTTCTACTTATATTAGCGAACCCGCCTTCCTTTTTCCATACTCTGCGGAGCGTGTTTTTTCTTCTCTGTCTTTGCAGGCAATTTTGATTTTTCTTTGTCGATAGATCTTTTCCGCTTCTTTACAGCACCACTATTCTCTTTTGCCTTTCCCTGGCGTTTCGTATTTTTTATCTGCACGGCTTTTTTTGCCGGCGCTTTATCACCATTGCCGGCGGCAGACATAGTAGTATGAATCAACTCTATTCCGAACAGAGCGGAGAGATCGGCATCATTGATAATCCGGGAACTCCTCTTCGATGCTTTTTCGAGCAGGTTCTCAGCCTTGCTTGAAACTGTCCGGCTGATGAGTTCGGCCGTATCAACGCCGCGGAGCGTGAAAAAAAGCGTAGCGTCTTCATCGAGCCGCGCGCCGACGCCATACAGTGTTGCTGCCACATGTTTGCACATGCTCGCCCAGTCAGGACAGGAGCATTCGAAAGCAATGTCCTTTGGCGCCGGAAAGAGTCCGGCATCGCGCTGCAAAAACAACTCGCCAAGCTCTTTTGGAAAATCTCCAGCAAGAAGTTCTGATACGGAATCGAGCATCCCGGAACAGGAAGACGATATCTGTTGCCACGAGTTTTTGCTGATTTTTTGGATCTTAATAAGAATCTCATAGGGCTTGGACCTCGAACCTTGCACAAGCGCCTTGATCTCGCCACCGCTGATCTGGAGGTCCAGAACGGCGCCATGGCGGACATAACTTCGTCCCCTTCCAATGCGGTTGCTGTAATCAGCATAGCGCTCTAAATTCTGGTTCCAGGATTTACCCCACCAAGTGCGCGCAATGGCGCTGCCCTGAAGAATAATCGGCTTCACGTCCCGCTTTTTCTTCAGTTGTTCAAGCTTCTTAGCAGCCTTCGCCTGTTTCTCCGCTTTGCTGACATAGCGCGGAAATCCCCAAAATCTCATGGATCCCCCTTTGGCAATGCCGTTAAATGGTTAATGCGAACATTTTCATCAGTTCTTTATTGCTCATTTCCGTAATCCATGCTTCACTGCCGGATTGAATGATCTCGTTCGACAATTTCATTTTCCCTTCGATCATCTCGTCAATCCTCTCTTCGACTGTTCCCTTGGTAATAAATTTATGCACAACCACGTTTTTCTTCTGGCCGATGCGAAACGCGCGGTCCGTCGCCTGGTTTTCGACCGCCGGATTCCACCACCGGTCGAAATGGATGACATGGTTCGCCGCGGTCAGATTTAACCCGACGCCGCCCGCTTTGAGCGATAGAACGATGTACGGGACATAGTCCTCTCCCTGGAAACGCTCAACGATCTCTTTTCTCTTGCCCACAGCCGTGCCGCCATGCAGGATAAGGCCTTGCCGCTGGAACAGGGTACTCAAGAAACCGCCGAGAGGTTCAGTCATCTCTCTGAACTGAGTAAATACGAGGACTCTTTCGCGTTTTTCGTATATTGTCTCGCAGATTTCCCGCAACCTGCCGAATTTCCCGCTTTCGCTTTCCTCGAACGCACCGGTACCGAGATAATGGTCTGGATGATTGCACAGCTGCTTGAACTTCATCAGCGAACTCAGTATTATTCCTTTTCTCTGGATGCCCTCAGCGCTTTCCATGGCATGGCGGAGATCGTCTACCAGTTTCTGATACAGGATCATCTGTTTTTTACCGAGAGAGGCCCAGGTCTTCATTTCAACCTTATCCGGTAGGTCAGAAATGACTGTCTTATCGGTCTTGAGCCGCCGCAGGATATAAGGACTGATGACCTTCCTCAGCTGCGCGTAGCCTTCGGGGTTCTTGGTCAGGTTCTTGGCATAGCGTCCGAACTCCTGCGCGCTTCCAAGAAGACCGGGATTAATGAAATCGAACAACGACCACAGGTCTGACAACCGATTCTCAACAGGCGTGCCCGTCATAACAATGCGGTTGCCTGCATTCAATTTTTTGACCGCTTTAGTTTGTTTCGTTCCGGGGTTCTTGATTGCCTGGGCTTCATCAAGAATTACACACTTCCATTCGTACGACTGGAGCCATTCATATTTCTGCACCAGCGAGTAGGTCGTGATCACGAGATCAAGGTTGTCGAGTTCGTTCTTGTCTTTGAGTGTTGTTTTCTTACCTTCCGTCCCCGAGGGATGGGCGATGGTGTATGTCAGATCAGGCGTAAACTTCCGGATTTCCGATGCCCAGTTAGCAAGCAGAGATGCAGGAACTACTAGCAGGCTTGCTCCTTTTTCACCCTTCGTTTTCGAGCTCTGAAGCAGCGCAAGCACCTGCACGGTTTTGCCGAGTCCCATGTCATCGGCAAGGCACATGCCGAACCTGAGAGACTGGAGGAATGAAAGCCACGCTACACCCTTCTGCTGATAGGGTCTTAGTTCCGCCTTAAATGAAGAGTCAAGGCGGACAGGAGCGATTGATTCAGGGCTGCGCATTCGCGTCATGACAGCATCCAGCCATTGTCCGCTCGTTACGACAACGCTCGCGTCATCTTCAGGAATATTTAATAGTGTTCCGGGGTTCAGCTCAAACCGAAGAGCGTCGCGGAAACTTAGCCCCTCCCGCTCGGCAAGCTTTCCCGCTTTTTCATAGGCATCAAGGGTCTGCTGCAATTTGTCGTGATCTACTGCAACCCAGCGGTTTTTGATCAGCGCAAGACCCTCAGACGCATCAAGGAGCTGCTTAGCCTCTTCATAGGTTATCTGGCCGTCCTCCAGGTGCAGGCTTATGTCAAAGTTCAGCAAAGCATCCATGCCTAAAGTTGATGGCTGTCTGCTGCCAAGAGATATATTTACTTTAATACTTGCAGCGCCGCGCTTCCACCAGTCGGGAATGCGGCACAAAATGCCCGACCGTTCATACAGCGGAATTTCGCGAAGAAACGTATATGCCTCCTTGGCTGACCAGGCGAGAGGATGGAACAATTCTCCGCTTTCAACAAGTTGCGCGATCAGGCTACTTTCCTTTGCCGCTCGATTAACTGTTGCGAGTAAATCAAGCAGCTTTGCGCCGTCCTTCCCATATTCCTGGAGGGCATGCGCCAGGGGGAGGTGCTGCGACTTGCCTTGTTTGTTCAACCCCGTCGTATACGTTGCGAGAAACGCAAAAGGATATTCTTCTTTCTTACTCTCTACAAGGTGAAAAAATACCCGCCCGAGCAGGTGAACATCAGGGCTGTATTGTTTGATAAACTCCTCAACACTTCCTTTTGTCTGTTCAATCTCCTTCCGAAATTCAGCATGCAACCGCTGCCAGAGAACTTCAACGACCACTCCGGTCAAATACTCAACGCCGGTCATCATCGGCGCTGATGCAAGAACGTGGTTTAATACATCATCGCTGATTTCAACTTTGACCTTATGACGAAGAATTTCCAGATCGGGTGTTTGAGTGAGCTTCCTGGCGAAAAGTCCACATACCATGCGCCAATAATCGAGGGAAGGTGAAAGAGGAACTGATTTATTGCAGAATCCGAGGAAAAGAAATGCCCCGTCTGGTCCCTTGGTATACCGTCGGAATATTTCCTGCTGGAGAAGTTCCTGATCCTTACTTACTTTTTCCTGGGCGTCTTCCCATTCCAGCCGAATAGCGCCGTGCGGCAAAATGACTGACAACAACTCCTGGTTCACGCTCATTGTTATTCTTCCGATTCAGTATGTATGCCCTCAATTTCTTCCAGAACGGCAGACAAATCAATGAGGATGTTGGACTCGACAAGTTTATCCGGATCGACATGCTTATGGTGAGGAAACGTCTTCAATTGGCGTGCACGGGGATCGGGGGAATTGTCATAGCGGAAAATGATAGTACTGCCCCGGCGATGATTGTATCCATATAGATATTTTTCAACCGCAGCGCCTTTACTCTCGATAAACTCCTTGAAATCAAGAACAGTACCGTTCCTGAATTCTATAGTTCCCGACAGAAAGGCGATATCGCGGGTTTTTCTATCTATGGTCAGCGAGTAAGAAAAAACGAAAGAATGCGATGAGATGACCGTTTCAAAATCTACGATATACCTATCGATACTCAAAGCTGATCTCCTCAAGCGATTTCAGTCTACTTTGAACACGTCGCAGAGATTCAGCTTCACCCTCCCATTCGACAAGGATCATATCGTCTATCGTACCGTAAAGATTCTTTCGGTCGAGAGAACCATATTTTAGTTCGAAGTCTTTTATTTTGCGATTAATCTTTTCAACCGTTTTTCTGAGCAAGTGTATTTCCGTATCGATGGCAAACTTGATCTTTTCGCGAGCCCAGGCGTCGTCGGTTTCTATAATCAATTTCGTCATGCTACTCACCTCCCGACTATCTAACTTTGCCGGCAGCTTTATCACGGTAGCGGGGAGAGCGTTGTGACGAAGGCCCACTACCGGCCCATAACCGGCCCACTGAGATGATAAAAGGGGCTACAGCAACTGCTGTAACCCCTTGATAAGTTTGGTAGCGGGGGCCGGATTTGAACCGACGACCTTCGGGTTATGAGCCGCTCCCCGTATAAAAGCAACAGACTGCAGGCAAAGACACTATACAAGGTTTTCAAGCCGTTAGCAAGCGGAACCATCGCCGTTCTACACCGTGTTTTTGCTGGATATGGGGTGTTTTGTTAGCAGGTTGTGGAAGGTTGTGGAAGGTTTTTACAGGCATGACTTCGATATCCGCTTGATTATATCTAACCATCAAACTGATACTTTAAGGCCCTTGGGCAACCAGGGGCCTTTCTTCATCGCTATAATCGTTTCTTCCTCCTATCCTATATATTATGTAGTGCCTCCCAAACAGCATCCATAATCACGGTTGATACACTGTCAGGGTGAATAACCTTGGCATCTCTGCAAGGGTGGGCGGGCGATCAAAATGGCTTGGAGCCGTAGTTTACGAAGGCTCGAAGCCAGACGTCGCCTTTATCCCACAGTTGTCAAGCTGACGGGCAACTTCGGACAGGGTCCAAGATTCTGTTTGGTCACGGTTTCTGGTACCGTTTTCTTTGTCTCGCGTGTTTTACGGAAACACGACCGCCGAGAGGGCCGCGACATTGCGGCCCTCTCGGCGGCGCTACTCTGTCATCTTTTCTGTGTCGATCTGCCGCTTGAAGCCCTGGTCACGCAGGTTCTTGAGCCAATGAGACAGGAACACATTCAGTTTCTGCTTTGCTCCGATGTTGATCTTTCCCGGCTCGGGATAGACGGTCTGATAGCCGTAGGTGTCCTGGTAGCTCAATGCCTCGATGGCCTTGAGCTCGGGCAGGATTCGGATCTCCATATCCGGGTCCGGGATGAGGTCGCCGTTCTGTTCGTAGTTGTGAGAAAGCGCGATCCGGTTGTTGCCGAGATTGTCCATGTTCAGGTCCATGAACCCGCTGGACTTAAGCTTCAAGTATTCGGGGAGCTTTGTAAGGTCTCCGAGTATTTCTTCGAGAATTTTGTAATTTTGTTCATACTGGTTTATTGCCGGCATTATCAATCCTCCTTTTCCTTTGTGATCATGAACGGGCCGACCATTGCACCCGGTTGCGCCTTCCTTTCGATGTCCCTGATAATTTCGTCCTGGCGCTCCTTCGGAACGCCTTGACGTGTCCACAGTTCCCGTAATTCTTTTTCTGCCTGGTCCATGATTAAGCCGCCTCCTTTGCCGTATCGATCTGCTCAGCCGCACGACCGAGGATAAAATCTGCCGCTCGCTGTGCCTGGGCCGCTGCCGATATAATCAGGCGCTTGTCCGTTGACAACCTTTCACGCCAACCGGCGATATATGCGGCGCTGTTCTCGATGGTCTCCTGCTCTATGCCCGTATGACCGCACAGAAAAGCGGCTCCAAGTTCTGCAACGAGTTCTTCTTTGCTGTATTCTTCGCTTCCGAAGGTGTTCTTTTCGGTGATTCCCTTCCGGTTGAGTCTCGATGCGTGGCCGGTGCTGTGCGTGATCTCGTGGAACAGAGTTGTATAATATCCGGCCTCGCTCTTAAATGCGGACCGAGGCGGCATTTTGACAATGTCCAGTGACGGCACATAACAGGCTTTAGAGAATCCGTGCTCGATTGTCGGGGCCTGCTGCATGTTGTTTATTACTTCCTCACACGTCACGACCGGCGCGAATGAGATAGACTCTTCATGGCTCAACTGCAGGCCGTCGATCTGCTGAAGATTAAAAACGGTGTAATAACGCATAAACGGGATTTCCTTTCCCTCTATCGTTCCGTTATTGCCCTCAACCTGGCGCTGCGTCCAGTTCCAGAAAATAACCGGCGTTCCCTTCTCGCCCTTCCTGATCTGACCGCCTCGCTCTTGGGCCTGCTTGAATGTCAACCAGTAAGGCGAGTGATACCCTTGCATTGTGGTTAAAAAGATATTGAGTCCACGGTAAGGCTTGCCGGTTACGAGGTTTCGCGGTGCACCTCCGTTCTTCCAGGGCTTGCGCCACGGAATAACGCCACTGTCGAGCTTTTCAATTATTTTGTCGGTGATGATTTCAAATGCTTTTGCCTTCATTTTGTATCCCCTTTCGCGTTCGGTCAGTGACCATTTAAGAGTAAAAACACAGAAAACTAATACAGCACGAGTAAAACAACAGCCAAGAACCATAAAGCCTAAAGCCACCTAAAACCAGATTACCCCCTCCCTCCGGTGGACCTTCTACAAGCAAAAAGGTCCACCGAGGAAGGGAAAAGAAACCCGCGATAATACACTTGGCTTTTGCGAGCCGTTAAGAATCATCAGGCATAGGGCATGACAGAGTGAAGCGATGGCGTGACAGATGCGAGGATTCAGGCTGCAAAAGTTATCGCGGGGCCGTTGAGAATCTTGTTTCTTCGGGGAGCCCTTGAGGGCAGACGGGCGGACGCATAGCGTGCCGCACGAAGTAAGGCTGGCTATGCGGCCTGGGTGGGCGGGTGATCAAAATTGCGAGGCGTAGGCAGTACGGCGATCGGAACGGAGCGTATGCGGGAGTGGAGAGCGTCGTTGTGCCGGAGCCGAGCAGCCTTATGGGTTTGTCAAGAGGTTAATAGAGAGCGGCCCGCCTGTGTTTCATGTAGGCGGGCCGAATGTGAATTGTAATGTCTTTGAGGTTTACCTGCTGAGTACAAGCAGTAAATAATGTCTTGGGGATTTTGATGTTTTAACAGGAACACCTACAATAGCGGAACGGACGATTTGTCAACGGCGTAGCAGAATACCAATAGTATTCTGCAAAATAACGCGCGGGGAGAGGGACCGCGCATCTCAGCGGTTCCTTTCGATCCCTTTGTTGGCATTGTCATCTGATCATTTTTAAAATTGCATTTGTTAACATCGAAGATGTGACCCCAAATGCCTTCTGTGTTGGCTGCTATGGTTGTACTCTACTCCGAATGTAGATAAAAATTGCTATCGCTATCAAAATGAACATCCCGAGAGTTATCCATGATTCATAGGGACTGTCCACCCCATCATCATGTTTAGGGAAGTGAAAAAACCAAAACACACACCCAATCGTACTTGTACCCGCGAGAACATTGCTCATAATCATACCAAGTGTTAGCTGAAAGAGAGGAACATTCCAAAGCGGTTTAGGGTCAAACCATACCCATGCTCCTATTCCTATTGCCAAGATAACCAAAGCTCTTAACAGCATCCCAAAGTAGTGCCCGAAGTCTATGGGGTCATTATGCATAAGAAGTTTCCCCCTTCGCTCATGTCGTTTGTGGACCGCTAATGCAAGCACAATTCATGCGAACTTCAAGAATAGGCCAAGATAGTTATCATGAATACCGCTTTTCCAAGGTTTACCAAAAAGCCGGAACCCTTGCTTTTCAAGAATTTTTACCATTGCTGGATTAGCTGTTATCTCAGTTGATGCCATTAAATTCCCCTTTCCATAGGCCTCAATAAGGAGCCGCGTAACGCATGATGCAATACCGCGCCCACTGTAATCGCTATCCGTGAACAAGTAGCCAAGTTCCCATTCGAATTCGCTTGAAAGATCTGGCAGTCCTGCTTTATCATTAGCGAAATCGGATGCCGTTTTTTGTTTGATCCCACCTATGGCGATTACTTTGCCATTGACCTTTGCTATGCAAACCAATTTACAGCGGTCCGCTTTTGTCGTTAAATCTCCTTTAACTTTTCCTTGTTTACACAGCATCTCGGAGAAGGTAGCCCGAACGGGGTCATCAATTTCAACGCGTTGAATGATTTCATATCCAATTTTCATTGTGTCACATTCTACCGTTCCGTTACAAGATAACGCCGCCGTGAGTGGCGTGATTCTCAGCGACCCTCTCGACGGCGAGGTTGGAATCATTGTGTCGGTTACGCTCGCTTTACCCGACCGCGACCGACTTGACTACTTTTTCATCCAGTATGCTTTCGTGTACGCAAGTGTCGTTACAGCTATTGAAACCGTCATCACAACAGCTATAACGAGAGAAAACCAATAAAGAGTGCCCAATTTAAAATAGTCAGCTGAGCCCAAGGACCCAAGACTTACGATAAGACCCCAGAGATTTTGGTTGAGGTTGATATTTAGATTGTCAACAGGTTTCGGCATCGGGCTCTCCGATCTACAGGCTACGTCACGTCAAGGTTATTTGCTACGTTTTTCATCGATATTTACATTAAGTGTTTTTTCTGGGATTTTAGTTGAGTCAAAATCGCCGACGTTACCATAAGATTCAACAACCCCATTAATAATTCGCACATAAAGCGGTCTAAAGAAATGGTAGTTAAGATATTTAACATCTTTTGTCGCTGATACCCATTCTGGTTTACCGATCATTTCGATTACTGCAAATTCTGGCAAGCCTATCGCCAAAATGCTAAAGCTATCGCGACCTTGCTCTGAAACGGCTAACACCTGGTCGTTCTGCATTATAATAAACCACGTACCGCCGCGTCCTTCCACTGATGTACTAATTTGATATTTCCAACATTCAACTCCACTCGCAGCATTCCATTTTGCGGCAGGCGCGCCCGATCTCGCGATGACTTCTTGTTTTGTCATACCTGTTGTAGCTGGCATCTTATGTGCGCAACCCAAAAAATAAAATGATGAACATAGAACGGTTAATGCTATGACTAATGTTCTCATACCTGTCCTCCTCGGATCAACGCGTCGGTGAGGGGCACGGTTTTCGCGACCCTCTCGACGCGTTGGTTAGATCATTGTGCCGGGCTTCGCTCAGATCGATCTGACCTACGAACATGTCGAATATTTTAATCATCTTCATGCTCCTACACTAAAACGAAGTCCAAGTTCCGCCATTGTTAGTGCAATTGGATGACGTCGTGCTTATTGTATAACTACTATTATAATAAGTATTAGTACTGGTCTGTCCCACCGTTGAACATTTACCAATCGCGACTATAGCGCAGTAAGAGGGGCTGTAGGTCTGATATGAATGTGAGCAGCTTGTCTGAACTATACTGCTGCTAAAACTGGAACCGGTGTAATCAGCACAAATAATTGCAGCACCAACTTGAGTAGTGCAACTACCAGCGAAGCCACTTGTGACCGGTGTAGATGAACTTCCGCCGCCACCCCCGCCGCACGCTACCAAACCAACTGCAATCATAACACATATCACAGCCCACGCAATCCTCTTCCTCATATGTCATCCTCCTTCTGAAAGTTAAGCGGCAATGACCGCTTGGACGGTTGGTTGGCGCATAAGATGTGCGTCAGAGCCAACACGCGCGTCGCGCGCCGCCTTTGGCGCGACGCTGTGGACGCGCTGGTTGTTTCATAGTATCGGATTTCTCGAAGCCCTTGCCTTCTGCCACCGAAAAACACATTACCACGAAACACCTTGCGAGTTTAAATAATCCTGTGCATCTTTGCTCCCTAAATTGGCGGCACTCTTAAAATCACTCAGCATCTGTTGGTCGTTATGGAGCAAGGCGTAAACAAGACCTCGGGAACGGTAGGCTTCTGCATTTTCTGGATCAAGTTCGATGGCCCTATTGAAATCTTCAATCGCCTTCTGGTTGTTATTGAGTAGGGCGTAAGCGCTCCCTCGGCCTATATAGGCGGAAGTGTTTTTTGGATCAAGTTCGTTGACTCTGTCAAAATTACTGACTGCCTGCTTGTAATTGCCTAACTTTTTATAAACATATCCTCGGAAGAGATAGTGCTTAGTTTCTTTTGGATTGAGTTCTATGGCTTTGTCGAAATTCTTGATTGACTGTCGAAAATCGCCGAGCTGGTCATAAGCAAGTCCGCGCAATGCATAAGCCCCTTCATGTTTGGGGTCACGTTCAATGGCTCGGTTAA
>Ga0209517_10006926_pt1 | contig 13808 bp, 12 predicted proteins | sample PeaSoiMetSII2010_FD_187695 | JGI IMG/M metagenome (GOLD analysis project Ga0209517, IMG submission 187695) | Peat soil microbial communities from Weissenstadt, Germany - SII-2010 (SPAdes) (version 2) | ecosystem: Environmental > Terrestrial > Soil > Wetlands > Peat | place: Germany...
CTCGAACGGGCGGCGCTGCGCGTCATCGCAGCAGTCACCAGCCAGCACCGGCCGGGCCGGGACAACCCCAGGCACGCCAAGCGCAGCCACCGCTACCCCGCCAGGGCCGCTGATCCAGCGAAGCGCAGGAAACCCCGCGGGCCGTTCAACCTGGTCATGCTGCCTCTGCCCGTACCCGGACCCGTCCTGCACGGACCTTAAGTTGAAGGTATTGCCGGCACCGCCCCGGTTCCCGATGTACCGAAGATTCCGACAAGGTAGCGTCAGTCCCTCCGAGGTTTTGCTCCTCGGGCGGCCAGACATCCGTCGCGACATACGCGAAAGGGCTCGAACGTGACCAGATGGAGGCGCGAGCCGAATTATAAGGCTCATGGCATCACCGGCACGCGCCCGGGTGAGCAACAAACTGCACCTTCCAGTTCCACGGAACATCGCGTCATAGACGCCCTTACTCATGAGATCGCTGCCTTGTCGCACTCCATGCGTGAAGACCTCCAAGCCGCCGACAGAGGAATTGCCGCTGCGGGAGCGCTGATAGTCGCAGGCCTTGGCGTCGCTCTGCTACAGAAGGCCACCATCGTCCTAGTGGCTCTGCCGTATGGACTCGGCATCGTCTTCTTCTTCACGCTCCAAAAATACGCCGAACGGCTCAGTTCAGCAGGTATCCGCAGGTATCTCGAAGATATTTTGCAGAAGCTCTCACATGGCACATCGCCGATTATGCAGCAGATTGTCGCCGACTACTGGCACAAGCGACGTGTCGACGAGAAAGCGGCGTATGTTCTTTACGGCTTGGTCATGTCGGCGTCTGCATTCGCAAGTGTCTACGTGGCTAATCACCAGACTAGGCTGTCGCCCGCCGTGCCTCTAGCCCATTGGATGTCCGCTAAACATCAATTGACTACATCCGCCGCACGATTCACCGGACTTGCCTATATTGACATCATCATGCTCATGGTCATGATGGTCGCGTTGTACTTTCCGTATCAGGCAATGTCCCATGCGAAAAGCATTGCTCGCGCGAGAGCCGAGTCGCAGGGTCCGAATGTTGCATGACTTCACATCCCAAGTCGCTATTGACGGTGTCTGAAAGTTATTGGCCGACAATCGACGGTGGCGCATTGTTCGAACATCGCCTGTCTCATGCTTTGCGCCTGCGTGGCTGGCAAGTGCATGTTTGGGCGCCAAGCCAGACCGCAAGATTTCGGGTTCAAGATGACCACGGGATTCTAATAGTGCGGGAATCTTCAAGAAGGCTCAGAAGCAATCCGCGCTACCGGATAGCTAACCTCCCGGTCCTACATACGGCAGCGGTTTTCCGCCTGGCAAAGCCGCACGTAGTGCACATCCACAATTTCGGCCCACTGGGACTGGAGGCCCTTCGCTATGCGCGATTGCACAAAATACCCATGGTAGTAACCAATCATAACATGCCTCAAAATTGGACTGCAAACTTCTTTAGGCGTCCGACCCCAACAATCGACGCCGCACTAACAACCGTCTTCAGGAACCTGCTGAATAGCGCCGATATCGTTGTAAGTCCTTCACAGACGGCCGATAGCTACTTGTCGCGTACAGGTATCCGGGCAGAGCGACGAATCATCTCTAACGGCGTTGACATCAGATTCTTTCATCCGCCAAGTCCTGATCATCGAAGTCTTCCAAATGACTCCCCTCTACGTCTCGTCCATGTCGGGCGGCTCGACTATGAGAAGTCCTGTGAGGTCCTAATTGCGGCCGCTGCACAGGTTTCGCTTCATCGGCCAACTACGCTGACGATTGTCGGTAGTGGAATCGCGCAGCAGACCCTACGACGCCAAGTCCGCCGACTCGAACTCGAGGGCGCGTGCCGCGAGGATGCGATCAAATTCGCAGGCTGTGTCTCCGAGCAGGCGAAACGCAGACTGTTCCAGGCAGCCGATCTGTATGTCACGGCATCGACTTTTGAGCTGCAAGGAATCGCTGTACTCGAGGCAATGGGGTGCGGAATTAGCGCCATCGGGCCCGATGCCGGGGCCCTACCGGAACTCTGCCGCCCAGGGCTCACTGGGATGCTGTTCAAGCCAGGTCAGCCCGCTGACTGCGCTCGTCAGCTTTCTGCTATCGACTTCCAAGCCCTTCATCGTCTCGGGGCCCGCGCACGCCAGCTCGTCCGCACGCAGCATGACGCAGAAATCACATACGATAAATATGATCGCTTGCTAGATCGAGTTGGCGCAAGTCGGCAGGTGATGAATCAATGAGCTACATATTCTTCTCGGACACATTTCCTCCGCGCCCCGACGGAGTCGCGCATTCCGTAGCCTGGAGCTGCCAGGCGCTAAGGGATCGACATAAGGAAGTCGTCCTTGTCAGGCCCGACACAACCGATAGGGAGTCGGGAGCATCAGATATTACTCTACCTTCACGAAGGGCCTTTGGGCGCGACTACCACGTTAGCTGGACAAGCTATTTTCGATCGTGCAGCAGGATATTGCGCGCTAGCGGAATTAGTATTGATGACATAGAGGCAATCCATGTTCATTCGCTTGGGCCAATCGGGTTGCTAGGGCTTAGGTGTGCGTGGATGACGTCCAGCCCTCTTGTTCTTAGCTGGCATACTGATCTAATCAGCTATGCGAGCGTCTACCCCGAGATCTATCTTGGGGCCCATCTTGCGCTTCTCCACGTCATTAGGTATAGACGAGGGGGCGATCATCCGCTGCATGACCTGTCAGTCTCTGGCGTTGCCAGGACTATTCTACGATCGGTAGACGCCGTTGTCGCGCCGTCGATGAAGACTGCTAGCCAACTTCGCACTTTGTGTCCGGACGTGACCTTGTCGATAGTTCCTACCGGATTGCCAACTGACATGCATCGCCGTACAGACATGGACGTCCCGTTGCTAAGAAGCAAGTTGGGCATTGGCCCTGAAGAGCGAGTTTTGTTGTTTGTAGGCCGCCTTTCTGCCGAGAAGAATCCTCAACTTCTTGTATCGACCTTCCGCGAGATCCGGTTGCGGTCCTCGAATGTTAGGTGCGTGGCGGTGGGTAACCCTGGCCCGGGAAGCCAAGGGCGCGCGTGGCGGCGGGAATTTGGGCGGAATGGCATCGTAACACTGCCGTCGATGAGCCATTCTGAGCTGCTTGCCCTCTATCGAGCGTCGGACTTGCTTCTCGTCACGAGCCTCACTGAAACCCAGGGACTTACAGCGCTCGAGGCGTGCGCCGTTGGGCTGCCTGTGCTCTGCGTAGACCCGTCGGTTGCATCCTTCGGAGAGGCGACGCTGCGTGAGGTTAATATAGTTGCTGCGGCCACACCCGCTGAGATCGCCGCTGCTACTATTCGGACACTGGACTCACCGGGCGGCGCCAATAAGTACGCTGAAGATATAGCTCGGCGTTGGCTCGAGCGGAGCTCTGCTACCCAGGCGGATAGATTGATAGACCTGTACGATCACTTGCAGCGGCGCCGCAAGCCACACGTCGTGAAGCGATCAGACAATCTGCATTGTGGATTTGAGTGTTCATTAACTTAAGCGTTGATGTGGAGTCGGCTGGTGTAAAGAGTATCGTTGGAGGGGAGACGATTCTCGATATGGCCTATGACGAAGCACCTAAGCTCATTCAATGGCCCGGACGTCGGATATGTACGCGAAGCGGGCCAATGAGAGCGTCGCTGTAGCAGCGATGACCGCGCCGGTAATTGCGAGGTAGCTCGACCTGACATGATCTCCTAGAATGAGGATGCCGAAAGCGGCCGATCCTCCCACTTGTGCGAGAATAAGGGCCGCAGTGGTGGTCGTAACATTGCCTTGCGCGAGGCCGCTGGCATAGAATATGAAGCCCAATATGCCTCCGGCGAGAAGCGCATATGGCACTGGGCTGGCAAATAGATGGGATGCCGCGTGGCCCGTCAATGCCCGTGCCGCTACACCTACGGCGCCGAACGCCAAGCCGGCCAGGAAGCCAAACGCCGCTGCTGTGATCGAGTGGGGTACCTTCGTGACAAGATAACCGACAAGGGCGAGCAGCACCTCGAAGAGTATTGCTCCATATAGAATGCTGCCTTTCGGCACCGACACGTTGCCTGAGCCGATCCCGGCAAACAAGGCAGCTAGGCCAAGAATTACTCCCGCAATGGAGATCCAATCGTGGACGTGTATTTGGAGGTCAAGTATCGTCGTCCCGACGATCGCGATCACGACAAGATTTAGCCCTTGAGCGGACTGAACAACAAATAAGGGGAGTTCGCGGAAAGGCTCGATTTGGGCTGCGAATCCTGGGGCGCTTAGAGCTAGGCCAATGAGATAGGCAGGCTGTCGGCTCAGCAGTATGAGACGCCGAACGCCGACTGTCGGATTGGAACGGATGGCGTTGACACCGCGAGCTTGCAAGACCGACGAGGTGCCGTAACACAAAGAAGAGCCGATCAGAAGGAACGTTAGGCCAAGTAGCACAGATAGCATGCTAGCCTATTGATGGGCAGTCTGCTGGAAGCCGTACAGTACTGGAAAGGACGCGGGGCCCTGGGTCCGATCGCGAGGGTCACTGCCCTGCGGGTCAAAACGAAGATCCCGTTCCTGTCACGTCAGGAGCGACGGATCCTGGGCGATCCCCTGAGAAGCCACCTCTAGTCGCCGGTCCTCGAACCGGATACTTGAATCCCGGATGTTACGCAGCCGCGTCCGGCGACTGCAGCGAAACGATGTCCAAGGAGCACATTGGATTAGCGCCAACATACTCAGAGCCATCTCCCTGAGATCGGCATCATCACGTAATTTCAAGGTTCAGGGGCTGAGATGGCAAGGCGGCAGCGTCTCTCAGCTGTCCGTTAAAGGAATGCAAGCAAAGATCCTCTGCCAAAGACACAGTAGCGCGCTCTCGCCGCTCGATGCCGAGGCGGGAGAGATGTTTCGCGTCATGCAGACCTATCATCAGGTGATGGAAGCAGGCCAGCCCGTCAACCTCTTCGCTATCTTCGACGGCCAGTCTATCGAACGGTGGCGCGTTAAGTTCCTGCTCGGAGGATTGGCAAGCCGAAACGTGGGCCTCCAGGATCGCCAGAAGGCCGAGCTGAACGACGAGATCAGCTACGATCTCCTGCTCGAGAGTCTCTTCCGGCGATCATCGGTCGTCCCAGAGTGGACACTCTACCAGCATGGACGGGCAGGCTCGATCTTCAAGTCGGCAGCTGACATTGAATGCGCTGTTTAGTGCGGCGCGGCTTGGCGAGGCACCGGGTGCGCTGCAGCAGTCGGCACGATTTGCCTCATGCTGGTATTGACGGAGATCACGCCCCATGTCACCGGCAGAAACTTCATTGTTCGCCCGGCCGGATTCATCACAGGCTCTGCCGTAACCGATGCCCAGACATACCTGGGGCTAAGTGGTCTGCTCCGGAAATCCTTCGGTCGACGGTCCTGGTGATCGCGGTGTTGGAGATCAAGGGCCGGCGTTGATCACGTGCAGGTCGCAGACCAGGTCGAAGACCTCCTCGATGGTGCTGCTGAACCAGATCTGGTTCTCGTAGCTGTCCGTGCTCGCGACGTAGATGGCTGTTCCCCATCGGTGGGCGGATCCGCCGTAGCGCAGCCTCATGAGCGGCAGCCGTTCGCCGCCGGTCAGTTCGCCGTCCACGTAGGCGAACTGACCGCGATAGCGGACATGGACCGTGGTCAGCTGGGGCCAGTTCGCCGTGGCGTGCGCATGCAGCCGCTGGGCGAGCGAGGTCCTGGTCGACTCGGGGATGGCCGGCATGAGCGACATCATGCCGCTCCGGCGCGTCATTCGCCTGGCATGGGCGTCTTCGGCGGCATGATCGCGAGGTCATCGTGAAGATCCTCTCGCTGGAGCGCTCCCGCCCGTGCCCGTCCCCCGCCCATGCCAGATCGTGCTGCCCGCCGCCGAGCGGCACTACCTGAAATAGCTGGCTTATTCCCAGACCGCCCCTTACCAGCAGGTCGTCCGAGTCCGGATCATGCTAGACGCCGCGCACGGCTACTCCAACGCAAAGATCGCCCGCCGTCGCGGCGTGGTCGCCGACACCGCCCGATTGTGGCGTGGCCGGTACGCCAGGGAGGGCCTGGCAGGGCTGGCCGACCGGAGACGGAGCGGACGGCCGCCGAAATTCACCCCGGTGCAGGTCGCCGAAATCAAGGCCCTGGCCTGCCAGCTGCCGGCCGAGACCGGGGCGCCGCTGTCGAGGTGGACCTGCCCGGACCTGGCCGCCTGCGCCGTCAGCCAGGGCATCGCCGCCGGGATCTCGGCCTCCACGATCCGCCGGATCCTGGCCACCGACGCCATCAAACCCTGGCAGTACCGATCGTGGCTGTTCATCCGCGACCCGGACTTCGCAGTCAAGGCCGGCCGGGTCCTCGACCTTTACTCCCGGGTCTGGGACGGCAGCCCGCTCGGCAACGACGAATACGTGATCTCCTCCGATGAGAAGACTTCCATCCAGGCGCGCTGCAGATGCCACCCCACCCTGCCGCCCGGCACGTCCCGCACGATGCGCGCCAGCCACGACTACGACCGCGGCGGCGCCCTGGCCGCCTAGGACGTCCGCCGGGCTCGCGTGATCGGACTCTGCTCGGACACGACCGGCATCGAGCCATTCACCGATCTCGCCGACGAGGTCATGACGCAAGAACCGTACGCCTCCGCCCGCCGGGTGTTCTGGGTCGTCGATAACGGCTCCTCCCACCGAGGCCAGGCCGCGATCGATCGCCTCGCAGCCCGCTACCCCAACGCGGTCATGGTCCACACGCCCGTCCACGCCTCCTGGCTCAACCAGGGATCTTCTTCTCCATCCTCCAGCGCAAAGTCGTCACTCCTAACGACCTCACCGACCTCGACCAGGTCCAGAACCGGCTGACCGCCTTCGAACGCCACTACAACCAGACCACCCGGCCCTTCAGCTGGAAGTTCACCCGAACCGACCTCAGGGAACTGCTGGCCCGGATCTGTACTTTAGGCCCATTACGGCCGATATCTGGATTCACGGATTGTAATCGCCCGGTCAGGCCGACGGCTCCGAGTCGCCGCTAGTGGTGTGTAAGAGCGTTCGTCTTAGTCTTCGCGCGTCCGATCTTGGCGAGGATCTCGTCGGCGTCCTTGGTCCAGGCGAAGGGGCGGGGGTGGTCGTTCCAGCCGCCGGTGAACGCGCCGATGGTGTCGGTGAGCTGGCGGACTGAGGTGAAGGAGCCGCGGCGGATCGACTGGCGGGTGATCACGGAGAAGAAGCACTCCACGAGGTTGATCCAGGAGCATCCGGTCGGCGTGAAGTGCATGGTGACTCTGGGGTTCTTCTCCAGCCAGGTCCTGACCTCGGCGTGCTTGTGGGTTGAGTAGTTGTCGCAGATGACGTGCAGCCGAGTGCCGGGGTAGGTGGCGGCGGTCTTCTTCAGGAATTTCAGGAATTCCTGGTGCCGGTGCCGGGGGTAGCAGGCGTCGGTGACCTGGCCGGTTGCGGTGTTGAGGGCGGCGAACAGGCAGGTGACGCCGTGCCGGGCGTAATCATGGGTCTGCCGTTCGGGGATGCCGGAGCGCATCGGCAGGATCGGCTGTGCCCGTGCCAGGGCCTGCCACTGGGACTTTTCGTCGATGCAGACCACGACGGCGTTCTCGGGGGGATGGAGGTAGAGGCCGACGACGTCGCGGACCTTGGCCTCCAGCTGCGGGTCGGTGGAGAACTTGAACCCCTCGGTCCTGTGGGGCTGCAGGCTGAACCGCCGCCACAGCCGGGAGATGGAGTCGTGGCTGACCTCGATCTTCCTGGTCCGCCGCAGCCAGTCCGCGAGCCGCCGGGACGACCAGTGCGTCACGCCCTGCGCGGCCAGGGATTCCGGCGGCGGGGTCACTGTCGCCGAGAGGATCTCGGCGATCACCTCATCGGTCAGCACGGTCCGCGGGCCACCCGGCCGGGGCGCGTCCTCCAGCCCGGCCAGCCCGTCCTCGGCGTACTGCCGCCGCCACTTGATCACCGTCGGCTCGGTGCAGCCGACCCGCTCCGCGATCTGCGGCCCGGTTAGTCCCTCCGCCGCGAGCAGCACGATCCGGGCTCGCTCCGCGACCCGCGCCTCGGCGCCCCGGTCCCGGGCCCGCCGCTCCAGCTTCGCCCGGTCAGCGTCGGTGACGGTCAGGATGCGCACGCGATTCGGCATGGGACATTGTCCCGCATCCTGAACGAACACTCAAGAGAAACACGCGTCACACCACTAGTGCTGATGCTGGCGTGCCGGAGTTTCTGCAGCGGGAGCTTGTGGGCTGGCATGTCGCGGGAGCCGTCCCTGGAATGACCGGGAGGCGGCGTCGGTTCCCGGACGGATAGGGCGACGACGGCAAGGAGTTCGCCGGACTCTAACGCGTGGCCGGGGAACTCGCCGAGCGAGCCGACCGGGCGGGGCGCCGGGTGTCTGCCGGATCAGGTCAGCCAGCCGGCGCCAGGAGTGAGTGCCTGCTAGGGCTTCCCGCTGCCCGGGCACTGCTGTTCGTGGCGGCGACGTCGATGCTGGCCTCTTCAGCGGTGTCGCATCTTCCGAGGTGCTGACGGTCATCGAAATCTGCCTGCTGGCGGCCATCAGGAACTGCCCGATGGCGGCCAGCTCGGTCGCTGAATGTGACTGCCTGATGCGCTGCGGCGCGCCAAGAGCCGCCGATCGGCGTGGTGCGCTCCTTCTGAGCGACTTGCTCGCTGACCATCCGGATGAGGGGTTATGCATTAGCTGGGAGCGGTCCTCGCTTGAGGACCACGGCCAGCTGGGTGGCGACCTGCTGTAGCGCTTCGGAATCGCCCGCCCAGACGTTCCAGGCCAGGGCCGTGAGCCCGATGTGCAGCTCGTAGCAGTGGTGCCGCACAGGCGCATCGATCCAGGCGCCGGCGTCATCTCGCATCGAGGGTTCCCGGCGGACGCGGTCCCACGGGTCGGCGGCTGCGATCCCCGGGTACCAGATGGCAGAGCAGAAGGTGCACCAGGCCGTGTCGAACAAGAAGTCACCGCGCAGCGAGCACTTCCAGGAGAAGACGGCGTTCGGGCGGCCGGCGTCCTCAGCAACCAGCACGTTGGCGTGGAGCAGATCTCCGTGGATCAGGTCGCGTCGCTCGGGACAGGCTCCGATCAGGTCGCGGACGCGTGCTTCAGCGGCTCGGTAGACGCGATCGATACCGCTCTGAACGGCAAGGGCTGCCCTCCAGCCGTGAACCTCCTGGCGCGGGTCGTCTACGAGCCGCTCCGAAAGCCAGCCCCGCCACGTGAGGTCGCTACGAGGAGGCCGCCAGTGCCAGCCAACCGGCAGGTCCGAACTTTTCGGCACCCTGAACAACGCCGCGAGCAGTGACGCCAGCATTGGACCCGCGGCATCTGACTGGTCCGGCCGGACATCTTCGAGGTTGATCCCGTAGCAGCGGACTGAGATGGCGTACGCCCCGTCGAAGGCTTCGCCGACTTCGACGACCTCGGGCACGGGCAGGTCCGGCGAGGCGAAGGCAAAGGCGGCCCTGTCGGCCTCAAACCAGTTCCTGTTGGCCCCGAAGCGGAGGACCAGCTCACGATCATCGTGAGAGAAGGAGTAGGCGGAAGACCAGAACCCTCCTGCGAGGGGTCGCAGCTCCTCGACGGCACCGTACTTGCCGACTAGGAATTCTTGCGCCTGAGCCTGCGAGACCCGATGAGGCATCGCATCCCATGTTGCCCCAGGAACGGCACTGCGTTGAGGTCCGCCACGCTGGTGAGCGGTCTTCATGAGATCCGGGACCTGCCCGCAGTCACGCGCACCGAACATCGACGACGGGGCGGCCACCCGTCGTCCGCCAGGTGCCCCGAGTGGCGTTAGGCAGCTGGCTAGCGGCGCGAAGAGCGGCCATCTTGATCACTCTCCGTAGCAGTCATAGCGCCGGCTTCATGGCCGTCACTGGGCAGATGCTGATGACCGTCCACACCGAGGAGGATCCGCGACCCCAAGGACGGGCGCGTGGGGCCTGAGAAGTGCGGGCCGGCTGGCTGCTGCCGGGCCGCGAGCCGGCCAGCTTCCCGGCAGACCCCGGGCAGACCGATTAGGCTTTAGGAGTTCGGCGGTGGTGGGTGGTGTCGCTTGCAGCGGCCGGATCAGCGTTTGATGACCATATAAGTTGGCCTACAGCAACGCGCAGTGCCCCTGACCTGGCCTGGGGCGGAGCAGATGGCTACACCGTAAACCCGTGGATAGATGGTAAGGAGAAGGTCTACGGTTCGATTCCGTAAGGGGGCTCCAGGTCGTGAGGAATATTCGAATATTTATCCGGTGACCATCGGTGTAGCGGGGGCACTTTCGGGGGCACTTTTCGATCAGTAAAAGAGGCGTGACCTGGGCAGATGCGTGTTACGTGGGACGGGCGAGTGGCTCCGCAGCCAGAATCAGTCAGCGGTCCAGCAGATGACGGAGGCAGTGGCGAAGCTGGCTACGCTGAGTAACGCCAGTCATTTGACAGTCGGCGCGCGTACGGCTCGATCTGTACTGGCTGATCAGTCCATGATCGAGCGGCGGCCAATACCGAGTAGGCAATATGTGCCATGCTGCCGCCGGACCATGGGCTCTCGTGCTGACCCGACGATCCGTCTGTCGCCGCCAAGGACACCGGAGGGCAGCGTCGCGGATCCTCGCTGTGGTGCCTGCGGGTCAGAAGGTCATGGGGCACCAGGGTGCCGGTTCCCACGACAGCGCGGTGGAGAGCACTGCGAGGGAGCCTGGCGTCAGTTCGGTGGCCAGGCCCGCCTCGGCTATGGCCCCGAGCTTCGTGCCGCCGAGGTACGCGGCGCCCAGCGCCTGTACGGGCAGCACCACGTCGGGCGGGGCGGTGGTCCGTTCGCAGGTGGCGCGGAAGCCCGCGGGAGCGGCATCAGCCGTCGCGGCCAGCCGCCAGCGGCCGGCGTTGTGCGGGCACAGCTCGTCGGCGACCTCGATGACCACGTCGGCCGGGCAGGCGTAGTGCCGCTGCGCCAGGGCGCTGCTCACATCTGCCAGCCGGATCCACAGGCCGTCGCTGATCAGGGACCGGACCCGGCGCGGGTCGGCCAGCAGATACAGCAACGGGTCATCGACCGGCCGCATCCTGGCGTGGAATTCGCTGATCAGGTCCCGGCTGAGCAGGTTATCCCAGAGCGCCGCGGTCGCCGCGGGGTCGGTGGTGATCGCCTCGAGCACCTCGAGGACGCCCTCGGGCAGCACAGCGTCCTCATCCCAGCGCTCCTGCGATGTGAATACCGCGTAACCCCGCGGCCCTGAGGCGTCCTCGGCCAGCACGCACCGTATCTGCCGGGATGTAGCGTCGGAGTGCAGGTCGGTGAGCAGCCGGTCCCACCATGGCGCGGTGCGGACCCACAGGCCGGGCCGCCTGGCTAGCGCCTGGTCGTAGACCCTGGTCAGCTCGGCCCTGACCGACAGCGGCTCGGCGATCCGCAGCCGCAGGCTGGGATCGGCTGGCGCGCCGCGCGCCAGCGCGCCCTCCCCGCCGGACAGCCGGTAGGCGGCGTGCCAGGAGGCGCGCCCGTAGCCGTACCGCCCGTAGATGCCTGATTCGGATGCGAAGAGCGCGGCCACCGCTTCACCCCGCTCGTGCACATCGGCAAGCTGGCGGCCCATCAGCGCGGACAAGATACCCTGGCGGCGGTGCGAAGGCAGCACCGCGACCAGGCTCACCCCGGCGACCGCGGCCATCGCGCCGGGCACCCGCATCTGGAAGCTGAACGCGCCCGCGCCGCCGACCATCGTCTCGCCGTCGAACGCGCCCAGCGTGCGGTCGAATTCAAGGCGGCCCAGGAAATTGGCGTAAGCGCGCCGGGACAGCCGCGCGCCATGGGACGCGTGCCGGTCAACGGCGAGAAAGTCAGCCAGGTCGGCTTCGACGATCGGGCGGATCGGGCACGTAGTCATGTCCGCCTTCCTACCAAGCGAACGCGACAGTTCCCACTCCATATCCTCGCCAGCCTCGTGCCCCGTGTGCCGCGGCCCGGGCCGGCGCCGCCCCGGGTGCTCAAAGGCGCCGGGGCGGCCAGGGCAACTGCCCCCTGACGCGACCCACGCGGCCTCGCCCGGCACCAAGGCCAAGCCCGTCAGATGCCAGCCCCGAACCGGCGGTTCTGTCCCCGGAGTCGCACCAGCATGGAGCGAGGAAAGCCGCACGAAATCGGCGGTACGCACTTATGGCAGTGCGATGTCCCCTCTTACGCTCGGTGTTCGGAACCTGATGCGGGCGGAGGCCCAGGATGCGACCCCGCCCGGTTCAACGTTCCCTGGCAGCGGCGTGGTACTGCGATATGACGTCGGCCGCGATCCGCCCGGCTGGTCGTGCTCCGCGCGGTCCGGTGGGCCGGCCGCGGCTGGGCTTTGATCATGTTTCGGCGCGGTCAGGCTGCGGCCGCCAAGAGCTCGCACTCGTACCGGCTGTTGTTTCGCGTCCGTCGTCGCCAGCCGCGCGGACCGCCGTGATTAAACGTGCATCGCGATGAGCACGCAGATCATAACCAGGATCGCAGTGGCCGCAGGTACCAGGACTATGGTGGCGACGCGCAGGGGGACCCGATTCTGGCGTGCCTGCCGTTGCCGGTTCTGCAACGGGATTTTCGGCTCGTGCGGGCGATAGCCAGGGTAAGGCGGATCGTGCAGACGTGGCCGGGGTACGCCTCTCGACTTAGGGCCGAGCCAGACCATGATGCCTCCCCGCCACCTTCTGCTTGCAGCGTACCGGCCGCAGGCTCACGTCACCATCGCCCACGCATCTCGGCGGTGCGGTGACAGTCCCCTCGGGGCGGCAGACATCTGTGCGACCATCTGCTGATGAGAGCCGGCGACTTCTCGGTCCGGCCGGCGGTGGACGGCGACCGCCGTTCCCTCGCCGTGCTGCTGGCCGCCGTGGCGGCCGAACGCGACGGCATCGCGGCCGAGCCGCCGATCGACATCGACGAGCTGGCGGAGAACTGGAGGATCGACGGAACGCTCGTCGCGGTGGCCGATGGTGTCATCATCGGGGAGATCCGCGTCGATCCGAGCTGGATGGGCTTCGGCGAGATCGGGATGATGGTGGCCGCTGACTGGCGTGGCCGCGGAGCGGGAGCAGCGCTCGTCGCGGCGGCCATCGACCGGGCGCGAGGACGCGGCCTGCACAAACTGGCGCTCAGCGTCTTCCCGCACAATCAGGCTGCCATCGCGTTGTACCGGAAGTTCGGCTTCGCCGAGGAGGGACGGCTCGTGCGGCACGTCCGCCGCTCCGACGGCCAGCTCTGGGACCTGATCGAGATGGGACTGCCGCTCTAGCGACCAGGATCGCTAGGCGTCATCGTTTCACGGAACGTGACGACCACGGCCGACAGCGAAGCGCGCCGTTGGCTCGTTCTGTACTGAACGCCGGGGTAGCTTACCGACCGCCGGCAGCAGGCAGAACTGCTGTTCTTGCCGGAAGGGACGCAGGACGCATCCGGTTCCGGCGATCGTCCGCGACCGGGCGTGCAAGCATGGACGGCATGTCTCACGTCCCCCAGAATGGCCCGGTCATCGCAACCCGGCTGGTCGCCGAGGGCGCTGTGCCCGTGGGTTCGGCCAGGGTCAACGATTACGACAGCTTCGCTGAGGCATACACGGCCGTCAACGATGCGAGCCTCATCGGCGCCTACTATGCGCGGCCCGCGATCCTGGCCCTGGCCGGGGAGGTGGCCAGACGGAGGATCCTCGACGCCGGCTGCGGCTCGGGCCCCCTGTTCGAGGCGCTCCGCGACCGGGGCGCCATCGTGACCGGCTTTGACCAGAGCGCCGCGATGCTGGATCTAGCACGGCGGCGGCTCGGCGACGACGCGGACC
>Ga0209517_10006929_pt1 | contig 13803 bp, 5 predicted proteins | sample PeaSoiMetSII2010_FD_187695 | JGI IMG/M metagenome (GOLD analysis project Ga0209517, IMG submission 187695) | Peat soil microbial communities from Weissenstadt, Germany - SII-2010 (SPAdes) (version 2) | ecosystem: Environmental > Terrestrial > Soil > Wetlands > Peat | place: Germany: Weissenstadt...
ACGAGCCACAACCCCTACGCCTCAGAATTCCTGGACCTATGTGACCGCATGGGATTCCTGGTGATGAACGAGGCCTTCGACGAATGGAAGGTACCCAAAGGCCAAATCGGCCCCAATGGTTACAGCAAGTACTTTGACGAATGGTACGAGCGTGACGTGCAAAACTTCGTGCGACGCGACCGCAACCACCCTTCCGTTGTGTTATGGAGCGCCGGCAACGAGGTTGGTGATCAGGGCGCCCCTGATGGCTCGGAGACACTTGGAAAACTGCTTAAGGAATTTCATGCCGAAGATCCCACGCGCCCCGTTACGGTTGGCTGCGATCACATTTCCTCGGAACCGGCCACGGAGGCCGCGCGGCCGGAGTTTCTCGCTCTGCTCGATGTCGTTGGTTACAACTATGTCGACCGCTGGCGTGACCGAAGGGAAAAATATTACAGCATTGACCGCGCCGCGTTTCCGCAGCGTCGTTTTATCGGCACGGAAAGCGAAGCAATGGGCGGCATCCGCGGCGATTACCGCGCCCTGTTTCCGGGTGAGATTCCGGCGGGATTTCCCGGTTTCCTGGCTAGAAGAAACATCGACGTGGAACAGTTGTGGAAGTTTGTGGACATACATGATTACGTTGCCGGAGATTTCATGTGGACGGGCATTGATCACCTGGGAGAAGCACGCTGGCCGATGAAGGGTTCGTCCACCGGCGTCATTGACGCCTGCGGCTTCAAGAAAGATGGCTTCTACTTTTATCAGAGCCAGTGGATCGGCAAGCCTGTCCTGCACATCTTTCCGCATTGGAATTGGAAGGGCAAGGAAGGCCACATCGTCCAGGTAACCTGCTACACGAACTGCGACACAGTCGAACTGTTTGTGAACGGCAGGTCCTACGGGGTGAAAGGGTACGAATTTCCTCGATTTGGTATGAAAGACAAATACGGAAATTATCCCGACCGGGCCAAGGTGACGCGAACCACGGCTGACCTTCACTTGACGTGGGATGTATTGTATGAATCCGGCTCGCTGAAAGCCGTGGGAATGAAAGATGGAAAAACCGCCACCACAAGCGAGGTTTCCACGACGGGAGAGCCGGCCGCGTTAGGTTTGTCGGCTGATCGTGAACTCATCGCAGCGGATCAGCGCGACCTGGCTCACCTCACCGTCCAAGTCTTGGACGACAAGGGAAGGATAGTGCCTGTGGCGGAAAATGAAGTCACATTCGATTTGGAAGGAGATGGAGTGCTCCTCGGAGTGGACAATGGAAACCCCGCAAGTCACGAGGACTTCAAATCGAATCGTAGAAAAGCTTTCAACGGGCTATGTCTGGCCGTCATCCAATCAACCGACAAATCGGGACGGATTAGGGTCACGGCGTTGTCTCCCTCGCTCAAATCAGCGAGTGTAACCATCGCGACCAGGTAGTGAATGGCAAACGTGTTCGATTAAGCTCGGAAAAGATACCATGCTGGCTTCGCTCTTCGGCGTTCGCAGAGTTCCCGCGCCGACCGATGATCGGACGTGGATCAGCTAACGCTTAAAGTCCAAGTCCTCAAGCCTGAGCGCGAGAACTTCACCTATCCGCATGCCCGTAGAGCACAGCGCAAATCAGATTGCCCCAAGTGGTCCTTTGCTGGTAGCGGATAGACCTATCGCCACCCTTTTGCATGTGCCTCAAAATGCAGAGCTTGAACGATACAGGAGCAAGCTACGCCGCCTGTCGGCCCGGGCGCTTCTAGCGGATCGCAAGCTGCTCTAGTACATGGCTCAGAAAAAGGTAAAACGAAGTCTCGTTGAACGCTGGCCAGCAACTAATCCCGCCGCACGGGGTTGAGGGCTAACAAGACTCGGGAAAGTTCCGACCGCCTCCATAAATTGCTGGTCGCACCCCGGCAAAATGCGTGGCGGGGAGAACTCTTCAGCTCGAATCATGAAATTGCACGAATACGATCGAGCCAGGCCCAACCTTGCTGGACTCGCGTCTCCAGTGCAACAAGCGGAGATGAAATTACTCCTGGCCGGCAGGTGGCCACCACTCAAGCCGTTGCCAGTCTTCAAGTATAAAACACATGAGTATCGCGCCTCGATTGATTTCGACAAGATCCGAGGAGAGTGGGTCTGTCGCAAAACATCCTTACCGTCCAACAAGGTTCAGGTGCTGCGTGGTGGATTGACCGAAATAACCCAGGCTTTACCCCAAGGTCAACCAGAAGTGTTCGCCGAATTCGCCGCAGCAGAACAGCAGGAACGAGAATTGGAAAAGGACGCCACTCGCCGTCTCCAAGCCATGCTTGAGTGGCGAGAGAATTACGAAAACGGCGGGCTCTATTCCGGCCTGCGAGACTTTCTTTCCAAAAGCCAGCAAGCTGAAATCGACGAAAGCATCCGGCTGACTCTTACCGCCCGGCAGCTTCAGTGCAGCCCGAAGAATATTTCTTACGTCTTTGACGCCCTTTTAAAGGCGGGCGGCAAGTTGGCAACACTCATAGAAATTGCGCAACGGAATAAGACGGGGCCGGGAGCGGGCGTGCCGGCCCAAACGGAAGGGGAAGCGGCCATACTGGGCGCCGAACACCCTGCGCCAGTTGAGGCGATTCTTCCTATGCGCGACCGCCGACTTCATCTGCGAACGACTCCCGCCTCGCGCGCGTACGTCGACCTCGGCGGTACCAATTGCGGCATGGTCCTGGATATAAGTGAGACGGGTATGGCTGTTGCCGTAGCCGATCCCTTTGTAGGAGATGACTACCTTCGACACATTCGCTTTCAATTGCCCAACGCCAGGCAGCGCATCGAAATCACCGCGCAGATTGTGTGGCTAGCGGAATCGAAAAAAAGGGCCGGCATCCGATTTGTTGATCTCACCGCCGAGGCCCGCGAACAAATTTCCAATTGGATTGCGTGCGAAAAGTCAGCTCCAGCAACTGAAATCTTTACGCCGGCGCCTGCTGAAAGCCTCATCCCCGCAATCCCCGAAGGCTTCGCAGAAAAGCCAATTGGGAGTGTCTTCCCTGAGCAAGACCAATCCTCTCCAGTCGAGCAGATTGAGCACACGGCGTCTCGAGCATCTAGGATCGTGGCGCCTGAGTTTCTGGATGCGGACCTGCCACTGTCTGTCGAAAATCTCCAGGAAAAAGTGCACCACGTTACTCCAATCTCCTGTTTTGGATTGGGAGTTCGACGGCCAGGAGTCAAGTACTCAACGGATCGCAACGAAAATTCCCCTTCACGCAAACATGTTCTGGAAATATCCGGCCCTCAGGTCGCCGCATTCGCATTAGTATTCTTATTCGCGGTGATCGGTTTGGCCGTTGAACTCACAGTGGGACGCGGCCCGCTCGGAAAACGCCTCCGAGACGCCCAGAAATCAATCCTGGCTGTTGATGCCACGTCACCAGCACTGCCTAATCGCCCAAGCGACACGACTTCGCAAACTTCCACTCCGCCAGCAGCAGATACCTTCAAAACGCCTGCGGCAAAACAGCCAGCGCCGGACACGGATGAATCGCGCTCAGAAAGTCCATCCGCTCAATCCCTCAATGCACGACCAGCAGATTCAGCTTCCCGCGTGGGACCAACCGGACCATCTTCAGAATTAACGAGCCGATCCCTCATCGATTCCGATAACTCCTTTGGTACAAATAGACTCGATCAGGCCACGCCTTCCGAAGAAAAATCCAAGGAAAGCACCCGGGATTCTGAAACTTTCGCAAAAGAGCCTTCCACAGATTCAAATTCATCTCTGACAATAGAATCTAAACCAACAGTTAATCCCGAAGCCAGTCCGGGGCGCAATGGCTCGGCCGGGCTAATCGCGCGAAACGCGCCGCCACCCGCGAGTCCCAAACCCGCACATTCAACCAAGGCTGGTGGCCCAATAAGTGGCGCGCTGAAGAATCCCGCCCCACGCAGGGTAACCTCTGCGACGGGCGCAGCGCCACACCCGTCACCGCCTTCCGCGATCCTTGTCACTGTCCCAGCCCGTGGCGGCAAACCGTTCCGAGTGACCTTCCCGGAAAAACCGATCGCCGCCTCTTCTTCGATCGCGATGACCTCGGAACTTTCCGTCCTTGTTTCTCCTCAGTCCGGACCCGCTGCGGCTCATAAACCCGCTCGATTGCAGGCGGGTGAACTCATCTACTTCGTTTGGCCTCGTTATTCGAGGGCAGGGGATCGATATGGATCGGCACAAACCGTAAAGGTTCGCATCACCATCGGGCAGCTCGGCCAAGTGCTGGATGTGAAGCTCGTCAGCGGTTCGATCTCTCTTCTTCCTGCAACCATGAGCGCCATTCGCCTGTGGCGTTACAGACCCACTCTTTTGAACAAAAGGCCTGTCCAAGTTCAACAGGACGTCACGGTTGAATTCCGGCCGTCAGAGTATTTCTCGCAGGTGCGCACTCGGAATACATCGCACAAGTAGCGGCGGTTTGAGATAATGATTTTGCAAATTACTTATTTAATGGTGAGAGCTTCTACAGGTATGACGCGTCGAAAATGCAAACACGGCCTCTTTTGCCAATGTTTTGGGACACAATACACGACGTATACTAGTCCATGCTCCGTCGAATGATATGGCTCGATCAGGGTCAATTCCGAGGTTGGGCTTGCACCAACGTTCACAGATTCTCGCAGTTATCGGAAGAACACCCTCAGTAGCTTCAAAGTGCGTGGGCTCCTTCAAAGTACCTGAGAAGTCATAGCGGTCTCAAAGGCCCTGCTTTTGATCTTGGTGGAGTGCCATTTTCACAAATAAATGAATAGCAGACTTCGTCTGGAAGTTTATGTGCGATTGTGAGCAGTTTGTCCAGTATGCGCAGATGAGTGTCGGGAAATCCGCTTTTCACCGGTAACCGTTGCCCGGCAAGTGAGATAACGGATTAGTCGCCTTGCAGGTAACCTGGGTAGCCCTGACGCACGTGTGGTTTCAGTTGCGGACGCTATTGTTTTCGGTGTTGGCCCTGAACGCGGGAATTCTCGCTTAGGTCATTAATCTCTGACGCAACTCGTTTTACCCGTACCGGGGTCTGTATGGCTATGCTCCCCTGACGGGCATGGTTCGTCATGACCTCCTCGAGTCTTGTCGTCGGCCCGTTTTTGTTCATCGGCTCCTCTTTGTTCGTCAGCACGCCTTTGTTCGTCGGCCCGTCTTTGATCTTCCGCCCGGCGCTGATCTGCGTCACGGCTCGAATCTCCGGTCTGGCCTGTCGCGCCCGTCTGCCCCTGCGGTCCAGGTGGTCCCGGCGTTTGGCTCGCGGTGCATCCGGCGATAGATAGCGCTAACGAGAACGCACCCACAACTAACGATGTCTTCAGTTTCATCTGATTTTCCTTTGTGGTGCCGCTCGACCCCGAACGCCGCCACGGCGGATGATTGCACACAGCAAAGAGGGTATTCGTATTTCACCGGTTGGCGCTGTTCGAATTCGCACAGTCCTCAAAAAAAAAACGTCGATCGCGGGGAAAAAGTTCGTGTAGCTAGTTGGGATTCGAATCTTCAACCGATCCGATCGCCAAGTTCCGGTTGCGTTACCGGCGACTTGCGTATCGAAGTGAATGCGCGGCCTCAAACATCTTCTCTTTCCGAGCCGCGCTTGGTGCGGAAGAAGTACGCGGCCGCACCAATCACAATAGCGAAAAAGGCCACCACTCCAGCTAGGATCATGAAGGCTCCTGGGTCCACCCGGGCTCCGGCGACCGCTGCAAACCGCTGCGACCAAATGGCTGCATAACCCAAGGAGTCATGAGCAGCAGGGCTCCCGACCGGGGTAGTTGTCCAAGGAGCAAAACAACAGAGAATGGCCAAACCGATCAAGAGGGCAAAGGACGTTACGCTGTAGAGAGTCCTCACAGAGACACAGTCTACACCAGGCGGTTGCCCTTCAGGATAGACACAGTTTGCCGAACACCTTAATTCCGCATGTGAAAGGTGGCGGTAAGCCTAACTATTCTCATTTGGATGTGTAGTTTGATTGCATAGGTCGAAGGAGGAGCGTTAGCAATGCCTTACATCGATTCACGCTGCAACCGCGGGATGACTTTGCGTAGTCTTTAGGCGTCGTTCTCACATCTCCGTGCCGCAGCTGTGGTTAACCTACAGTTGGGGTTCGAACAGTCGTTTTCAGGACTTGAAGCCGACCGTAAGAAATAGCATCCTCAATCATGGACCCTGCTGCTACCTCCGCCAGTTCAGCATCAACTTCCGTGGCCGCCAAGGCACTATCGCGGGTCGGCCACTTTCGCTGGTTTATTTGTGCCCTCCTTCTTTTCGGAGTTACAAAGAACTACATGGACCGCCAGGTCCTCGGAGTTCTGAAGACCACTCTGCAACATGATTTAGGCTGGAACGAAATCGATTACGGCAATCTGGTGTTTGCGTTCCAGGCGGCATATGCGGTTGGCATCTTGCTTATGGGCCGGCTGATTGATCGTATCGGCACTCGGCTTGGCTACGCCGCAACCATGGTTTTCTGGAGCCTGGCCTCGATGGGGCACGCCTTTTGCGGTTCCCTGATGAGTTTCGTATTTGCCCGATCGGCATTGGGTCTCGGTGAATCGGCAGTCTTTCCGGCAAGCATCAAGAGCGTAGCTGAATGGTTCCCCAAGAAAGAACGAGCGCTGGCGACTGGGATTTTCAACGCCGGCTCCAATCTCGGCGCGATGATCACTCCTCTGGTCGTGCCCTGGATCACCATCCATTGGGGCTGGCGCTGGGCCTTTGTCATTATGGGCGCGCTCGGTTTCGTCTGGCTCATACTCTGGTTGCTGCTGTATCGCAAGCCGGAAGAACATCCGCGCCTCTCGAAGGAGGAACTGGATTACATCCGCAGTGATCCGCAGCCGCCGATGGTGAAAATAAGCTGGGCCCGCCTTATTCCGCATCGGCAGACTTGGGCCTTTATTGTGGCCAAGTTCATGACCGATCCCATCTGGTGGTTCTACCTGTTTTGGGTGCCCGATTTCCTGCAACGCAGACATGGCCTGGCGTTGATGAAAATCGGCGTGCCTCTAGTGGTGATTTACATGATCTCGGACATCGGCAGTGTCGGGGGAGGTTGGCTTTCCTCGTGGCTGATCGCTCGCGGCAGGAGCATCAATGTAGCCCGCAAGACCACCATGTTGGTTTGCGCGTTCTGTGCTGTGCCAATGATTTTTGGCTTTCATCTCCAGAGTACATGGGCTGCGGTTCTGGTGATCGCACTTGCAGCCGCGGCTCATCAGGGATTCTCAGCAAATCTTTTTACACTGACCTCCGACATGTTTCCCGCCCAGGCGGTCGGCTCGATCGTTGGCATGGGAGGCATGGCGGGTGCTATTGGTGGAATGTTGATCGCCGAGATTGTCGGATACACATTGCAGTGGACCGGCAGTTATATGGTTCCTTTTTTGATGGCTGGCCTGGCCTACTTGCTGGCGCTGGCTGCCATTCAGCTACTGGTGCCCAGGTTGGAGCCGGCCAAAATTCAGTGAAGTGGACTTCCAACATGGTTAACGATTTGACTTACTGCGCCATGCCGCGGCCTCAGCATCTGCATGCGCGCCAGGAAGTGAAAAGCGCACGCTCCGAGCTTGAGTAACTCGAATGCGCCGTGCTTCGGCAGTGAACGAAAACGGAGGATTCACCTCGATGAAACTCATCACGTCGCTGGTTTTTGTAGGATTGCTGGCCGCCGCTCCGGTCGTTTGCGCTCCCGACCCGGCGCCAAAATCATGGTCCATTGCCATGGCCGACACCATCATGAAGCGCAACCCCGGCACGCCGCAGGACAGACTAGCCGACTGGTCTTATTGGAAGGGCTATACGCTGAATGGCTTTGAAATGCTCTGGCAGTCCACCGGAGACGCGAAATATTTCGACTTCATCAAACGTCAGATGGACCTGTCCATCGACGCAAACGGCAACCTGGTCAATGTCGAACTGAACAGCCTGGACAACGTTATGGCCGGTAACATCGTCGTGGGCTTGTACGAGCACACTCACGATCCACGCTATCGCACTGCTGCGGCCTCGATCCGCAAGGCCTTTGACACCTTCCCTCGAAATCCCGACGGTGGCTTCTGGCACAATCGCGAACTGCAAGGAGAGATGTGGGTGGACGGTGTTTTCATGGGGCAGATGTTCCTGATTCGCTATGGCAAATCCATCGGCGATCGCGAGTATTGCTATGACGAGGCCGCCAAACAGATCATCCTCTTCGCAAAACACGCGCGGAAAGATGACGGCGGTCTGTATTACCATGCATGGGCCGCGAAGCCAGAACTCGCCAAGGTGATTCCTGGGCGCAAGGTGCTGTGGGCCGATCCCAAGACCGGACTCTCCAGCGACGTCTGGAGCGAAGGGCTCGGCTGGTATGCGCTTGTCGTCGTTGAAACTCTAGCCGACCTTCCATCGGATCATCCGCGCCGCCCGGAGGTGCTGGACATCTATAAGCGCCTGGCTGCGGGCCTGAAACGCGTTCAGGATCCCAAGTCTGGCGGATGGTTCCAGGTGGTGGACAAAGGCGATCGCCCCGACAACTGGATCGACAACTCCGGCAGCGCCATGTTCACCTATTCCATTGAGCGCGGCATCGAACTCGGTCTGCTGGACCGCAACGAATACGCTCTCTTCGTGGCGAACGGCTACCGCGCAATCACGGCCAACGCACGCGTGAATAAGGATGGCTTGGTGGATATCCTCAGCGCGTGCGATGGCGTTTGTGTCCAGGCCAATTACTCCGATTACGTGAATTACAAGAAGTCCGTGAACGCGAAGGAGGCCGTGGCGGGCTTCTTGTGGGCAACCACTATCGTCGAAAAGCCCACGCTGGCAAGGAACAAGAATTAGGATTTCGAGCATGCGCAGAAATCTGCGGGACCGTGATGAGCCGCTTGACTTGTTCGAACCCATCTGCGCGAAGTGCCGGAGACAGACCAGAAGTGGTTAGTCTTCCAATCCCGCTTCAATCAGATCCATAAGGCAGTGCAACAGAAATTGATGGCCCTCATGAATTCGGGCCGTATCGTGGTGACCGACGATCAGGGCGCTATCCGACAAGGGAAGGGCGGCCCCACCGTCGCTTCCGAGGAACGCAATTGACTTCATCCCAATCTCTTTGGCGGTTCGCAGTGCTTCGAGTATGTCCGGGGAGCGCTCGCTGGTGCTGAGCGCGATCAGCACGTCGCCGGTTCTTTCTCCCAGCAGCGCCTGTACCGCCTGGCAAACGTCCATTGCCGGTTTCAGCGCTTCCTTACGGTACTTTCGAGTTACTGCGCGGAGCTCTCGAAGTTAAAAACGTAGCTCCCCGATCCAACTTCCATCTCTACCGCATCATCACTCTGTCGCAATCCGGAAATGCCCGGGCTGGACTGCAATGGTTTCCCACTTTCCGTCACCTGTTCCAGCTTCGCCCTGGGCAAGCGCACGGTGGCCGTTGTATTCGCGGGAACTTCCACGCTCAGCGTCATCTGACCGTTTTTCAGTTCCCAACCCGAAGCGACTCTTCCATACATACTGTGCACGGAGCCTTTCGCGAAGGTCAATCCTCCGCCCGGGTGCGGCTGCAGCAGGATGTGCTTGTAACCGGGCTGCTTGGGGTCGATGTCAATGCCGGCGATCACGCGATACATCCAATCGCCAATCGCGCCGTAAGCATAGTGATTGAACGAGTTCATTCCCGCGTCCTGGAAAGTTCCGTCCGGCTTGATGCCATCCCAGCGTTCCCAGATCGTGGTGGCATCTTTCGTAATCGGGTAAAGCCATGATGGATATTCCTTCCGATTCAGCAGCATGTAGGCTTCTTCCAGATGCCCGTAGTCGCTCAGTTCCTTGCACAGCACCGGCGTGCCGAGAAAACCGGTGGTGAGGTGCTGGAAATGGCGGACGTCGGCGGCGAGCCGATCTGCTGCCTCCTGGCGCTGCGACTCCGGCAAAAGATCGAACGCGAGTGCCAGTGAATAAGCAGTCTGCGTGTTGGAGGAAAGCCGCCCATTAGGAGTGACGAACTCCTTCTGGAAAGCAGTCCGGATGTGCTCCAGCAACCCGGCGTAGAAGACGGCGTCGTCTTTTTTACCCAGAACCTCAGCAGTGGCGCGCAGCAATTCTGTTGAGTGGGCGAAATACGCCGTTTGAATTAAATCCTTGTCGGTAGTCGCTCCTGGGTAATCCGAATCGGTTGTGGCGAAGGCGAGCCAGTCTCCGTAGGTCGCTCCCGTGTTCCACAGGTATATCTCACCCGCGGAGCGCCGCATGTATTCCACCCAGGCTTTCATGCTGGGATACTGCGCTTCCAGTACACGGCGGTCCCCGTAGGAGAGATACACCGTCCACGGGATCACCGTGGCGACATCGGCCCAGCCAGCTGAGGCAGAGCCACCCTCGCGTGTTTTATGCGAAAGCACATTGGGCACCACGTCGGGCACGGCGCCGTCGTCTTGCTGATCCAGCGCAACATCCTTCAGCCACTTGGTGTAGAAGGTTGCCGAGTCATGATTGAAGGATGCCGTCCGGGCAAACACTTCTGCATCTCCAGTCCAACCCAGCCGCTCGTCGCGCTGCGGACAATCCGTGGGAACGTCAACGAAGTTTCCTTTCTGTCCCCAGACGATGTTGTGCTGCAGTTGGTTCAACAGCGCACTCGAAGTTTCAAACGTGCCGGTGGGATCAATCCCTGAGTGAACCACAATGCCGGTAAAGGCATCCAGCGGCGGCTCTCCAGGCCATCCAGAGACGGCAACATAACGGAAACCCTGAAACGTGAAATGCGGCTCGAAGGTCTCAACGCCCTGGCCTTTTGTGGTGTAGCGAATGGTCTGCTCTGCTGCACGCAAATTTGCGGTATAAAAATTGCCGTTTTTGTCGAGCACCTCGGCATGTCGCAGCGTGATGGTAGTTCCAGCTGGGGCCGTCACGTGAAATTGCAACCACCCCACCATGTTCTGTCCCATGTCGAGCACGGTATCGCCTTCCGGCGTCTTGATCACTTTCACCGGTTTGATTTCCTGAATCTCTCGCACCGGAGGTCCCGCGGGTGCCACCACGGCTTGCTTCGGGGTTTCCAGTGAAGTCACGCCCTTCCAATCCTTGTCGTCATAACTGGCATCGCTCCATCCCTTAAGTTCCAGGCGCGCATCGTAGGTCTCGCCGTTGTAGATATCGGACATCAGGATGGGGCCCGTCGTAGCCTTCCAGTCCCCGTCCGTTCCGATGATTTGTTGTTTGCCGTCCTTATAGGTGATCACCAACTGCGCCAGCAGGGCCAGTTTCGATCCGTACGAATTGTGGTTATTCCCCCAGCCCATGTATCCCCGGAACCAGCCGTCACCCAGCCATGCTCCGAGGCAGTTCTTTCCCGGTTTCAATTGCGCTGTGACGTCGTAAGTCTGATATTGAAAGCGGAAATCGTAGGCCGTCCATCCGGGCGTGAAATATTGATCGCCGACCCGTTTGCCGTTCAATTCCAATTGATAGAGCCCCATCGCGGAGGCATACAACCGAGCGCTCGCAATTTCCTTTTTCGCCTCAAAGACGCGGCGCAGCATCGGGGAAGGGTTGGACTTCGTTGAATCTTCCTGCACATTGGGAGTGATCCAACCCGCTTTCCAGTCGGAGGCTTGCAGCAGTCCCATTTCCCAGTAGGCCGGTTCGCTCCATGCCGAGGTGCGCCCCTGGTTGTCCGAGACCTGTACTTGCCAATAGTAACGCTGGCCGGTCAGTAGTGCCGGTCCCCCATAGACAACTTGCGTAGAAGCATCCGAGGTTTGCTTGCCGGAGTCCCACAGCAATTCGTTCTTCGCCAATTTCGCGGCGGATACAGCTACGTGAATCTGGTATGCGGTTTGCGTCGTGCCTCGTTCAGAGGACACCAGTTCCCAACTCAGGCGAGGTTGTAAAACGTCCGTCCCTACAGGATTGTTCTTGTACTCGCAGCGCAGGTTGGTAACTGTCAGGGGCGTACTGGCCAAGCCCACGCCAGTAAGAAGTGGAACGACGATTCCGGCGCAAACTGCAAACAGTCTGGCAAAGCGCATGGAAACCCCTTTCATCTGAGACAACGATTTATCTGTAAGTTCGATTCTGAAATTATTTCAAGCCTGATACAACGGAGTATATGCCTTCTCCCCGGTACCCTTCAATGACTGGCCACTACGCCCTCGGCATGCGCCGACATCATCCGATTCCGTTGCACGTCGCTCGCGAACCAATTGTGCCTGCCCGACTCTACGCGCCTCCACTCAGGATGATTTCGGCGTCACTCACGCTGGCGTTCTTGTGCACGATCGCGCTGCAAGCTTTCAGTATCCTTCCTGGATGGCGATGCTGATAAATGTTCCGGCCGACGGTTTACAGGAAAGAATGTCGAGTTTCAGGATAATCGAGGGGCTCTGCTTTGAGCCTGAATGGTGCCTGTTATAATCTTCTCCTACGCAAATCTTCGCGCGCCATTCGTCAGGTTGCTACCATGATTGGAATCACGCCCGAGGTTTTTGGCCTTTCTCGAGTTCCAGGAGGATAGAGATGACGAGATTAGCTCGTTGCATGGGAATGGGCTTGTTGGCCTCTTGTTTTTTGCACGGAGGGGTGGCGGCACAGGGTTGGCAGCACATCGGAAAGGTGCAAAGCGTTGAAAAACTAAAGGATGGAGTCGAGTTGACGGCTGGCAGCGCGAAGGTTCGTGTCACGGCATTTCGCGACGGTGTGTTCCGAGTGCGGGTCGCTCCGAACGGGGCATTTCCAAAGGATTTCTCCTGGGCCGTGATTGAACCGCCCGAAGTGCCCACACTCACAATCGAGGAAGACCAGAAAGAGGTGCGCGTCACCGCCGGAAACACCATCGCGACAGTGCAGAAATCGCCGCTGTTAATCAGCTTTTCCGATGCGGCCGGGAATGTCCTACTTGCCGACGAACCGGACCTCCCGATGGCCTGGAATGGGCAGCAAGTACGCGTCTGGAAGACGATGCCGCTGGAGGAGAATTATTATGGGCTTGGCGACAAGGCCGGGCCCATGAATCGCCGCAATCGCGCCTTTACAAACTGGAATACGGACGCGTTCGGCTGGCAAGAATCGACCGACCCGCTTTACAAAACGATTCCGTTTTTCGTCGGGCTTAGGAAAGGCTTGGCTTACGGCGTGTTCTTTGACAACACCTATTGGAGCAGCTTCGACTTCGGCAAGGAGTCGCGTGATTATTTTTCGTTTGGGGCAGAAGGCGGAGAGCTGAACTATTACTTCATCGCTGGACCGGAGCCGAAGAAAATCATCGAGCGTTATACGGATCTCACGGGGCGTTCGCCGCTGCCGCCGCTGTGGACGCTCGGCTACCAGCAGTGCCGCTACAGCTATTATCCGGAGACGCGTGTACGGGAGATTGCCCGGCTTCTGCGCGAAAAGAAAATTCCCGCCGACACCATTTATCTGGACATTGATTATCAGGATGGCAACGCGCCCTTCAGCGTTAATCGGCAATATTTCCCTGCGTTTGAAAAAATGATTGCGGACCTGCGGGCGCAAGGCTTCCACGTCATCCTTATCACCGACTTGCATATCAAGAAAAATCCCGATCATGGTTATGCACCGTACGACTCCGGCATAAAAGACGATGTCTTCGTGAAAAATCCGGATGGTTCGGTTTATGTGGGCAAGGTGTGGCCGGGAGACAGTGTCTTCCCGGACTTCACGCTGACGCGTGTGCGCGACTGGTGGGGTGGGCTCTACAAGGACTTTGTTGGCATGGGCGTTTCGGGCTATTGGAACGACATGAATGAGCCCGCCGTCTTCCGGTTTCCCCAGAAGACCATGCCGCTCGATGTAGTCCACCGGCTGGATGATGG
>Ga0209517_10006930_pt1 | contig 13799 bp, 7 predicted proteins | sample PeaSoiMetSII2010_FD_187695 | JGI IMG/M metagenome (GOLD analysis project Ga0209517, IMG submission 187695) | Peat soil microbial communities from Weissenstadt, Germany - SII-2010 (SPAdes) (version 2) | ecosystem: Environmental > Terrestrial > Soil > Wetlands > Peat | place: Germany: Weissenstadt...
CGCCCGTGGAGCATTGCCCAGCGTGTAGTCGGGCGTGCGTTGAAAAACAGTGGTATCCACAAAATAGTTGTTTACCCAGTCCGAACCGTGATTGCGCCGGGGTGTCCCGACGATGTCCGGCCGCTGTGGGCCGTAGGTCGGCAGCGCGGTTCCGTCGGCGAGGGTGAAAGCCAGAGGCCGTCCATCGGCAATGCGCCAGATGCCGTTGGTTTTCCAGCCTCCCACGATCGCGTCGACGGCGCGCGGCATATTTCGGCCCAGGGCCCGACCCCGCCCGACCGGCAGATCGTAGGTGTAGCTGAACTGCACCACGTAGGGTATGTCGAACGTGGATAGGCTCCGTTCCAGCCATGGCTTATTGGGATCCTGCAGGCTGGAGAAGCTGCCTAGCCAGGTCACGTTGTCGTCCGCGTTGGACGAGTCATCAATCGACTTCGACCACACGAACGTCGCCAGGAACTGCAGCCCGTTGGAGTATCGCTTCTCGGCCAGCAGTTGCAGCGAGTGATACACGGAATTGGCAATCAACTTGGGTTCCGTGGCCACGCCCGTGAACTGCGGGAATGGGAGCAACATCTGATATCCGGGGACCGAACTGGACATCGAACTGTTGGGATCGGTGATGATCCCGAAGAACGGATTGCAGTAGGGGGGCGAACATGGAGTCGGGAGTGCGTCCGGATTCGTGTACTGCTGGTTCAGCGCAGCAATCTGGGCCGGGGTGTAGCTCTCGATTTCCGGCCCCAGATGGTTGGTCTCGGTGGAGCCGCTGAAAGGAAGATGCGTTCCTTTCTTCCCGACGTACTCCGCATTGATCAACACATTGCCGGGCAATTCGCGCTCGACGCCCAAACTCCAGCTTTGCTCGTAAGGCGTCTGGTTGGCACCGGGGGTGCGGAGCGGACCGTTCGCTCCGTAGCCGACGTCGTTCATCAGGCCGAGCGAGCTTCCCGCAGGCTGAATCAATCCGTTGGGAAAAGGATTGTTCAAATGCAGGTAGGGAGTGGCGCCATCGCTCTTATAGGTGGTGATCACCGACGTAACTTGGTTGAAACCCTGGCTGCCGTAGGGCACAACGCCAGTGACCCCCGAGCGCGACTGCCCGTAATAGATGCCGTAGCCTCCCCGCAGCACCATTTTCGGGGCGAACTGGTAGGCGAAGCCGAAGCGGGGCTGGAAGTCGCTCCAGTCCGTCACATAGTTTGTCCGCTGGCTTGAACTGGCGAACACTTCGCCACCTTTCAGTTGCCGGGTGGTGGGTTGACCAGTGAAGGGATCGTTGTAGGTGAGGCTGCCGCCATTGAACGGACTCGCCACGTTGGGATCAAACCAGTTTTGCCGGTTGTAGCGATCGGTGCGCGGCAGCGTCACGTCATAGCGTACGCCCAGGTTCAAGGTCAGTTTGGGGGTTACCTTCCAGTTGTCCAGCGCGAAGAAGCCGTACTGGTAGTTTGAGGTGGCCGGCCGGAACTGGATTTGGTAAAGAGAGCCATAGCCATTGCCGTTATCGGTACCGGTTTGGCTCATCTGGCCAATCAGGAAGCTGGCCATGGCGTCTCCGCCGCAATTCTCAACTCCCGTTAGCCCCAGCGGGCAAGCACTGATCCCGTCCTGATTGAAGGTGAAGAAGCCATTGGGAGCGTTGGTTTGGACGTAGTTGATCTGGTGTATCCGGCCGTCAAAGCCGAATTTCAGCTCCTGCGAGCCACGCACCTTGTCCAGGGTGACGCTTAGCTGTCCGGTGTCCTGGCCCAACAACATATTGCCGTAGGGATCGCTGCCGATGTTGGAAAAGCCCGCATTACGGTACGAGTTGATAAAGATAGCGGGAACCCCCTTGAATTCGTTGCTATACAAATACGAGGGGAACCCCAGTTTACCCAGGGGATCATTCACCCCTTGCGGGTTGTAGTTAGTGTCGTGCCACACTCCGCGCGTGAATCCCAAGGTAGCGTTCAGCAGTAAGGTCGGAGTAAACGTGTGGGTGTCGTTGATGGCAAACAGATGAGCGTTGCTCCAGCCAAAGCCGCCTTGGCACGGGTCGGTGAAGTTCTTGAAGCAGTTGTACGGCGTACCGCTGCTGTACTGGTAGGAATACTTTACGCTGGCCAGGTTCTTCTCGTTGAAGCGGTGGTCCACCTTTATGTCGTACTGGTGGTTGGAATTCTGGACGGGCCCGGTTCCGATCCAGTTATTGTAAATTCCTGCACTAGTCTGGTTGTTCGGCTTGGGGAAGTAGGTCATCAGGTTCTGGGCCGTGGGATCGATGAGATTCCCGGGACCACTTGTTGGCGGTTGCACCTTGGCATTGCCCGGGCTGGTGTAGGCTGCGAGGTTATTGTTGGGAATGAAGCTTGTGTCGCTGTTCCTTACCGCAGCTCCCGTGCCGGGGTCGTAGTAACGGAGATAAGGATCCCAAAGCTGGCCGGCGTCCACGCTGCATCGTCCCGTGTTGTCAAACGTGCCGCCTTGCGCAGAACACACCTCGCTGAAATCTCCGCCGCGCATCAGATCAGTGGGCACGCCCGCCTGCCGTGTCCCCTGCGTGGTCTCGCGCAGCCCGTCAAAGTCAAAGAAGAAGAACGTCTTGTTCTTGATGATGGGGCCGCCGATGGTCCCGCCGTAGTTGTTGCGCCGCAGCGCCGGGATGGGAAGTCCAGCTTGGTTGGCGAACCAGTCATTCGAGTCCAGCACCTGGTCACGCACGAAATCGTACACGCTGCCATGAAACTTGTTCGACCCTGACCGCGTGACCATGTTGACAACGGAAGCTCCGGAAAAACCATACTCCGCGCTGAAGTTCGTCTGCTGCACCTTGAGTTCTTCAATCGCTTCCGGAGACGGAACATAGGTCGCTTGCGTGATGCCGCCGTTCGGCTCAGAGTTTGTGACGGAAGCGCCATCCGTCAGAACGTCAGCGGTAGACCCGCGGCTGCCGTTGGAAACAAAATTCGTGCCGGTGCAGGTGACGTCGCATTGGTCATCCATCTCAGTCACGCCCGGCGCCAGAGAGGTCAGCACCATCACATTGCGATCAATCAACGGCAGATCATTGATGAACCTGCGGTTGACGACCTGGCCGGTCTCCGCATCCTCAGTCTGGATGGCCTGCGCTGTCGCTTCCACCTTGACCGTCTGGATGGCGCCCGCCACCTTCAAGGTCAGGTTCACGGTCGCGTTCTCATTGATGTCGAGCCTCACCCTGGCGCTCGCCGCCTTTTCGAAACCCTTGGCCTCCGCCGAAACCGTGTAGACGCCCGGAGGGATGGAGCGGAACAGGTAGCGCCCGTCGTTGTCCGAGGTCGTGTTGAACGTGTATCCCTTTTGCTGATCGGTGAGAACGACCTTGGCCCCTTGCACCACGGCGCCGGTGGCGTCGGTGAGCACGCCGCTTACGGTTCCGAAGTAGGACTGGCCCAAAAGCATGGCCGGCAGCAGGAGCACAGCGGTGAGGAAGAGAATCTGAAGTACGGCAGGGAAATTCCGGAAAGCTGAAGTAGACGTGCGCATCTGACCCTCCTTGATCGCAATGGACAGGTACAGCCAGTGAGACCCGCGCGAAAGAGCTTATTGAAACGATTTATTATGCTCTAGCCGGAGGAGCCATCGTCAAGTAAGTTTTTTGGCGATTCCGGGGTTTTCGAAGACACAGGGCGGCTGGCCCACCTTGCTCTTGCTCCACAGATTCGCGGCAGCAATGAAGAGGCTGCCCCCACCCTTCGCGGTTTTCGAAGGGTGGGCATTCGTGCAGATGGCAGCGGGAGATTTCTTGAGCCCCGAGTTTCCGGCGGCAGATAACGAAGGTCAAGGGCTCAATGTGCCGGCAGCATCGTGCCCACCCTGCGAACATCGCGCAGGGTGGGGCAGCCTCAGTTTGGCTGGGCCCGTCCCTGGGAACGCGTTCACTTCAAATCCGCCAGGTCCCCCTGCAACTGCTGCAGGCTGAATCCTTGCGGGGCCAGCTTCTTTCCATTCAGGTAATCGTTGCTCAGGATCGCGTTACCTTCATCGCAGTACGCATCCCAGAACGACCATGTCATGGCCTGCAGCGCTCCCCAGGTCACGACCGTGACGGTGCGGGCGTCGTAGCCGACGACGGGAACGGCGTGGCCTCCCCATGATCCGGGTTGGCCGTCGCCGGTTGGGCCTCCCGGCGGCACCGACCACGGCTGATGATTCTGCACCTGCGCCTGCGCGCTGGTGGGCAGCGCCAGCCCGATGTAGCAGCCTTCGAAGATGTAAACCGAATCCATGATGTGGGTGTGGTTGGAGGGTTCGAGGGCGACATAGGCGCCGATCTTGTGCCCGGCGATGCCGGTTTGCCGCCAGTAATTCAGCACGTCAATTTCATTGGCGCCGTTGTCGTTGGCGCCGGTCTCGGGATTGTAGCCGGAGATGGCCGAGTAGGCGGCGACGATCTGCTTATCGGAGGGGGCAAACATTTTCTTGCCGGCGTTCGCGGTCCACTCCATGAGCAGGTGTCCGGCGGCGGCGCAGGTGCAGTCGCCGATCTGATCGTTGTCCATCATGCCCCATGAGGAACCGACCTTCGCCGTGAGATCGAAGGCGGCGGGCGGCGTGGGCAGCGCGGGCGTGATGTATGAGGCGAGCAGCAGCGTGCGCGGATCGTGCCGCGCCGCCTGCTTGCCCAGCTTGAGTTTTCGCGGATCGATGCGCGTAGGGTCGGAGCGCAAAGCCACGCTTTTTCGGGAATCGGCGAGTGATGACTGCAGTTTCTTTATCACCATGGAGAATCTCCTTGGGCGAGAGTTCAGGGTCCCAGAAAATTGCGAAACGGGCCGCACCGATTGCCGAAGTACCTGTGTAAACGGATGCGCCAGGAACCAGACCTGACAAGGGAAACCAAGTCGTGGGGCGAATGTTAGTCCGGGATAAGGACGAGGTCGGGCGCGGGAAGGAAGTTGTTACGAAAACCGAACAAGAGGGACCTGCGAACACCGCGCGGGGTGGGGCAACCACATTTCATTTGGGCCCGGAATGGGTGGGCCAGCCCCCGCCAATTGAAAAGTGCTTGACTCTGGAACCGATTCCAGGGCTGATACTGATGTCGTGAGTAACAATTCTTTGCGCTCGGGAGAGCTTGCCCGCCTGACTGGCGTCAGTGCCGACACGCTCCGCCATTATGAGCGGCTCGGCATTCTGCCTACATCCCAGCGGACCAACGGCGGTTATCGGATGTTCCCCGCATCTGCCGTTGAGCGCGTCCAGCTGGCGCAGCGCGCACTCCAGCTAGGTTTCTCGCTGAACGAACTGTCGGAGATTCTGCGCAACCGCGACAGCGGCGGCGTCCCTTGCCATCGCGTGCTTAAACTGACTGAAGAGAAGCTGCACTTGATTGGGCAGCGGATTCAGGAATTACAGCGAACCCAAAGTTACATGCGCACGCTCCTCCATGACTGGAGGAAGAAGCTGAAGCACACTCCGCCGGGTACTAAGGCGTTGCTGCTGCATTCGCTCGTTGATAAGCCAAAGAGCAAGTCTGGGGAAAACAATCTAAGAAGGAGATCACGTTCATGAAACGTCTCGCAATCGCACTTTCGCTTTCGCTAGTCTCGTCACCCCTTCTCTCGCAAGTGGCGCAGTCGGATGACTCGATGAAGGACTGTCCCATGCACGCGCAGCACCTGGCGCAGCAGGCGCACCGCGCAGTTGTGGAGAGCCACGGCGATGAGGCGATGGGATTCCCTCACGACAAGACCACTCATCACTTCCGCATGACGCCCGACGGCGGCGCGGTTGAAGTGAGCGTGAATGACCCGAACGATAAACCGAACACGGAAGCGATTCGCGCGCACCTTTCGCATATCACGATGATGTTTGGCGATGGCGACTTCTCTATTCCGACGTTCATACATGACGGCGTGCCTCCCGGTGTGACTACGATGAAATTGATGAAGTCAGCGATCCATTACACCTACGAGAAGATGCCCTCAGGCGGAAGAATACGGATAAAGTCTGATGACCCGATAGCGGTTGCCGCAATCCACGACTTCGTCCGTTTCCAAATCAGGGAACACCAGACGGGTGACGCGCTCGAAATGACGCAGAAGTAACTGTTGAAATCAGCGATTTCACTAACTACCCCATGCTGGCCATCCGTCAGACAACTTCCAGATCCTTGTCCCGTTTACGGCGTAACCGTCAACACGGTGGCGGGCGGGTAACGTACCACCGCGGGCGTAGTCGGGATCAGAAATTGCGCGGCATTTGATGGTGGTCACAAAGCCGGGGAAGGTCAAAAGCATTTAACCGCGAAGGGCGCGAAGAAAGGCCGCGAAGGGCGCGAAGAAACTTGGAACAGTGAAAGTCAAAGTCCCTAAATCGAAATTCAAAAATCAAAACTCAAAAAATCAAAATTCAAAAACCCCACCCTAGCCGCAAAAGGCGCGGCTAGGATGGGGCACCCACACCCGCACCGAAGCCCTGCACGCGAAGAAAATCACTGGGACGTGATGCGGGTTTACAGCCAGAAGTCGCTGTTGGGGGCGGGGTCGGAGGCGGAACTGGCGCTGGCGGCGCGTCCCATGCGGGGTTCGACGCGATTGCGGCCGGCGGACTTGGCCAGGTAAAGAGCGGCGTCGGCGGCGTGCAGCAACTGCTCGGAGTCGGAGGCCGAATCGCCGGCGGCGATGCCGAGGCTCAAAGTGACGTTCACCTTGGCTTCTCCTGCGACCACGATGCTGCAGGCGGCGATGTGGCTGCGCACGCGCTCGGCCAGTTCCCAGGTTTCAGCCAGACCGCATCCAGGAGCGACGATCAGGAATTCTTCCCCGCCGTAGCGTCCGACCGAGTCGTAGGGACGAACCACGGCGGCCATGGCGCTGGAAATGATGCGCAGGACAATGTCTCCAGCAGCGTGGCCGCGGGTGTCGTTGATGATCTTGAAGTTGTCCACGTCGGCCATGATCACGCCGACGGGAGCGCAATCGCGTTCGGCGCGCAACAATTCGCGGGCCAGGATTTCGAGAATGGCTTTGTGATTCCACAGTCCGGTCAGGCCGTCGCGGGACGCTTCGCGGCGAAGAGCATCTTTTGTCACGACCAGGCGGCTCTGCGTGACCAGCAGGCGGGCACTGGAACCCACGAAAGAAAGGACGACGACCGCGGCGGCCAGTCCCAGGCGCTCGCGCGCGATGCGCAGCGACATAAACAGGACCAGCATGGGGTAAAGCAGAAAGAAGATTTCCGTGTAGATGCGTTTTTCGCGGCGGGGTGCCTCGAGAGCACGGTCCACCGATTCGGACTGCTTCCAGGTGACGGCGATGAGCAGGGGAACGATCAGGAGCGCGCTCCAGACCAGATCGAGCCAGATGTTGAGGGTGAGACCATTTGCAGGCCCGTAGTAGCCGAAGGCGTCGACGCAGCCGGAGAGAGCGAGAAAAGCTCCAACGCGTCCGAACAGAACGCGGATGTCGCGGGACGGGCTCAAGAGAGCGCGCACGACGAAGGCCAGGGCGACAAATCCATATCCGAAGAAGTAAGGCGCCCAGACTTCGTGGGTCAATTCGCCGGGAGACGCCGTTCTGGGAAGGTAATAGAAATACAGATAGGCTGCGACGCAGAACAGCACGGCCTGCATGAAGTCGAGAGCCACCACAGCGTCCAGCCGCCCGGCTTCGCGGTCCGGATCGAGGAGCAAGGCCATGGCCAGGGGGACGAACCAGAAGCAGAACAAGATGTTGCTGATCCAGAGCGCGGTGGGAGACGGCGAAAAGTCGTTGTAGAGGCCGAGGCTCTCGGCAATGAACCACAGAACATAAGCCGCCGCGGCGAGACGCCAGAACGAGCGCGGCAGGCCTTCGGAGGCCTTGCCGGCCAGCTGGATGGCATAGATCAGAAGCGCGCCCAGCGCGAGCTGAACCAGCTCAGAACAAACGGGGCCGGGCGAGCGGTCGCCGAGCCCAGCGAGCACAGCGACGTGCACCAGCCAAAGTACTGCGGCTAGCGTCAAGATGACGCGCGTGCGTGGGAGGGCATTCATCTTCCAGCAGCTTTTACTGATGTGGCGCAGGAAGGACTGAACCGGACTGCCCGGCGGCTTGACCCTCTGTCAAGTCATGGCGCCGCAGGCCTGCGATACGACCACTCCAGTATCCCGCATCAAGCGGGCAGGTGCACCTCTCCATGGTACCCGGAGTGGTAGTTACCTCCAATAGAGGAAATCTGCGGTAGTGGTGCAGATATGAATTCTGAAAGGGCATCATCCTGAGCGTGGCCGTTTTTTCAGGCGGAGCGAAAGATCTCGCGTGGACGCAACGGGTGCGTATACCGCACGCGAGATCCCTCGCCCCGCTGGTGAAAGCGCGGGGCTTCGGGATGACGCCCATCTAAAGACCGCCAAAACGGTCCAAAATGCACCACCATCGACTTTCCTAAGGCCGGAGGTCTGAGGTCAGAGACCGCGGGCGACCGCTACTGCGCCATGCGCGGCATTGCTGAAGCGATGCCCTGATACGAACCGGTATCTCAAATCTGCGATAATGCCTGCCAATACGGTTAGCTAAGCTGGCGGCAGGAGGAAGACCATGACTACCATGACCCCGGGAGTCGGCGTTTCGCGGCTGGGGCAGGTGCAGATCGGCACGCAGGACGTGGAGCGGGCCGCCGACTTTTACGAAAACGTTCTGGGACTGAAACTGCTGTTCAAAGCGCCGCCCGGGCTGGCGTTTTTCGACTGCGGCGGCGTGCGGTTGATGCTCGACCACCCGGATAAGCCGGAGTTCATCCATCCCAGCTCGATTCTGTACTTTGCCGTGCCCGACATTCAGGCGGCGTACGCCCGGATGAAAGAAAAGGGAGTGAAGTTCGAAGACGAGCCGCACATGATCGCGCGCATGCCCGATCACGAATTGTGGATGACATTCTTCCGTGATTCGGAAGGGAACCTGATGGGGTTGATGAGCGAAGTAAGATAGAGCGGACGTCCGAGGTTGTTACGGAACTGGTGCCGTCCGCTGAAGCGGGCTCGGTTCATTCCACTTTTGCGTTCCCGGCACTGCCGTGCCGGGCTGTCACATGCCGCCGCTTCGCGGCTGGAGCAGGGTTTGTCCCACCGTTACCGTATTCCATCGAGTTTCGTGACAGACTCGGCCGCATTCCCCGCTGGACACAGGTTTCGAGGTCGGGATATAGTTTTTTACCCGTTGCTCCGGGTTCGCCACAGGAGGGGTCCGATGTCCGTCGCGCGCCGCAGATTCTGCCTTCTTGCACTGGTCTCTGCTTCCCTGATTCTGACCGCCTGCGGAGGTAGCGGCGGCCAGAAGATTTCGGCGCAGCCGCCCATTTTCACCAGCACGCCAGTCACGGCTGCCGCGCAGGGCGCCGCCTACAGCTACCAGGTCGCGGCCACCGATCCTTCCGGCGGAACCGTCAGCTACTCTTTGACCACCGGCCCCACCGGCGCCACCGTGAGCGGCAGCACCGTGAACTGGACGCCCACGGCCGCCCAGTCGCGCACGTCGAACGCGTTCACCGTAACCGCGACCACTTCAGAGAACGCAACCGCCACGCAATCCTGGACCGTTTCTCCCACCGGCATCGTGACCGTCAAAGCGGTCAATACTTACTGGGAACCCGCTGGCCCGGTACAGGTATCGTTCACCTCCGCCGCGAGTCTTGCCATTTCTGCCGTGGTGCCGCAGCCTGACGGCTCTTTGACCGTGCTCAAAGGCGTGACCACCTCGCCCGGTGTGATCAGTATCCCAGGCGTCCCCGCCGGCAATTACTGGATGGCTATTGGCGGAATCAATCTGCTTCCAGACTCGACTTCCGCTTACTGGACCAGCACCAGCACGTTTGACGCGGGGCACGATGCGGCCGCCACACCTCCGGCGGTACTCAGCAACATTCTGGTAACGGTTTTCGATTTAAACCTCTCCGGCCTCGATTCTGTCCCCGCGCAGACTGCGGTTCTGTTTCAACCGGAGAACAACTCTCCCGCCCTGCCATTTCCAGACCCGGCCAACTCATCGAGCGTCGCCGTGGGGATAAACGTAGAGAGCAATTACGACTGGTCGCAGGTGAACGCTCTTCTGTTGGCGCAGTATGAATCGGTTGCTCTGGGCCCGCTGACTAACGCCGTGCTGGGTCCTTCGGTCTTGCTGGCCAACCCATCTTTCACCGACGGTGGAACCAACAAGATCACGCAGACGCTCGCCTCCTCGCCGGTTTCGTTCGATGTCACGGTTGAGGGATCGCAATGGGCAGCTTTGCTGAACGCCGCCGGCCCCGCCGCGCCGACCTCCTACGCCGGAGCGTTCTCCGTGGTAGCCGAGCCATATGTCTCCGGCCGCAATGCATCCACCGTATCCGGTCAACCGAACTTCGTCCTCGCAACCACCGCTACGCCCGGCCCGATCTTCGCGTTCGATCCATTCGCTCCCGGCTGCGATCAGCTGGGCGTGCCCTTCACTCCGGCCAGCACGCCCGCCATCCAAACCGATGATGACCTGGGCACGCTGCAATACAGCGATCCGTTCGATTCCACATGGACCCGCGCCGAAACGCTCTGCCAGGAGGCCCTGATCCCGCTCCCAGTGCCTAATTCGAACGCCACGGTCAGCTTCGCGGTAGTGGCGGGCGAGTCCGTCCCGCCCTCCGCTTCGCCGTTAGTGCCGGTGGTCACGGCGGTTCAGAATCCCACCATCGCCTCGGCAAGTCTTTTCACCGCCGCTACACTCAGCACCACGACGCCCTCCCTGAGCTGGTCCGCACCCGCGACCGGCTCGCCCTATGGATATCGCGTCTCGGCGTTCGTGCAGCAGACTGCGAACGGAGTAGAGACCTACCTTTCCGCCGGTGTTTTCTACACATCGCAGACTTCCGTCACCCTGCCGCCGCTATCCGCCGGCAATACTTACGTCTTCGCGATCACCGCCCTGGTGGGCGGCACAGCCAACGTCCAGACCGCTCCCTTCCGCTCCTCGCTGCCCACCGGCTTCGCCAGCGTGGTTTCGGCTCCCATCACCATCAGTTCCGGCGCCGCTCAGGTGCGGATTCACGGCGACGCCAGGGTCGTAAAGCGGCTCTCACAACCGAGGCCCGTTTCGGTCAACCGCGATTCGCAGGGAGCTTACGAGGTGAGAATCCTGCACTGAAGTCCTGAGGTCTGAAGTCTGAAGTCCGAGGTCTAGCGCGGGCTTTCCACATTTCTTTACTTTTTTTCATTTGCGTTTCATCCGGCTGTTACCTGCCATTGATTTTTCTCTGCTATTAGAAAGCCAGCATCTGTTCGATCCTCAGGAGGAAATCCATGAATCTTTCTCGCAGGCTTAGTGTCGGAGTGTCGGTGCTCGCGCTTCTGCTGGCGGCATCGTCGGCCGTTGCGCAAGACCATGACAGGGACCACAAAGGAAAGCGTATCCAGCGTGTGCTGCTCATCAGCGTCGACGGCATGCACGCGGTTGATTTCGCGAACTGCGCCAACGGAGTCAGCACGGTGGACAATGGCGCACCTTATTGCCCGGCGATTGCTGCCTTGGCCAAAACCGGCGTCAACTATGTCGCCGCCAGCACGTCGAAACCCTCGGACTCCTTCCCCGGCCTGACCGCGATCATCACCGGCGGAAGCCCGGCATTTACCGGCGTCTACTACGATGTCGCGTATTCGCGGAATTACTCCGCCCCCGCGAAGACCACCGGCAACGGCGTTGCGGCCGGCCCCTGCACGCCCTTCGGTGCGCCGACGGGTACCACAACCGAGTACGAAGAAGGCATCGACCTCGACCAGAGCAAGGTCAACGGCGGCGCGCCCGGTGCGGGCCTGACCGACGGCGGCATCGCCTCCATCGACCCCAAGAGACTGCCCCGCGACCCAGCCAATGGCTGCAATCCCGTGATGCCGTGGGATTTCGTCCGCGCCAACAGCATCTTCAGCGTGATTCACCAGGCTGGCGGATACGCGGCATGGTCCGACAAGCACCCCGCGTACTCCTCGGTGGCCTCTGGCATCGGACCGAGCGCGCTCGACGACTTCTACGCGCCGGAAATCAACTCCAACGTGATCGGCCTCCCCGGCGTGACCACGCCGACAGGCATATCCTGCGCCACAGTCCGCGATCCAGGCTCGGACCTGACAGCCTGGACCAACAGCTTCCAGAACATTCAGTGCTACGACACGTTGAAGGTCGACGCGATCCTCAACCAGATCGATGGGAAAAACCACCTCGGCACCAGGAAGACCCAGGTTCCCACCATCTTCGGCATGAACTTCCAGGCCGTGAGCGTGGGCGAGAAGCTCATTGAGGCGAGCAACAACACGACGGGCGGATATCTGGATGCAGCCGGCACGCCCAGCGCGGCGCTGCTGGACGAATTCAAGTTCGTTGACGCCTCGATTGCGGCATTCGTCAGCGAACTGAAGGCCAAGGGTCTCTATGATTCGACGCTGATCGTGATCACGGCCAAGCACGGCCAGTCGCCCATCGACCCCGCCCGCTACGTGGCTCAGACTCGCAACTACACTTCACCCGCTACTCTGCTCTCCAATGCGGGCTATATTCCGGACTCGGAATCCACCAACAACCCCACGGGCATTGGGCCTACGGAAGATGACGTTTCGCTGCTCTGGCTGAAGAGTTCTGCCGACACTGAAGCCAGCGTCAAAATCCTCGAGGACAACGCGTCCGCCACCGGAATCGCGCTCGGGCAGCTCTATTACGGTCCGTCGCTTTCCCTTAACTACAACGACCCAACCGTAGACCCGCGCACACCGGACATCATCGTAACCCCGAACGTCGGCGTCACTTATTCTGGCAGCCACGCCAAACAGGCGGAGCACGGCGGGTTTGCCCATGACGACACCAATGTCGTTCTGCTGCTGTCCCATCCGGGCTTCGATCCCAAGACGGTCAAAGCCGCAGTGGGCACTGCCCAGGTGGCGCCTACCATTCTCCAAGCCTTGGGTATCGATCCTCGGGCACTCGATGCCGTTCGTGCCGAGGGAACGAGCGCCCTTCCGGGGGTTGACCTCAGGTAATCCGTCCGCAAAGACGTACAACTGACGGTGGACGCTCCCTCGGGGAGCGTCCACTGCCTTTTTACCCGGGGAGAGCGCAAGCCGAATGCAGGAAGTTAGATGCCCCATCCTGGCCGCGTTCTCTAGTTTCTGCGGTCTGGGTGGGGACTGTCGGGCAAATTCAAATTCCCCACCCCTTCGGCTTCGCTCAGGGCAGGCTCTGTCTCCGCAAAGAGCGCGGAGACAAGGGTGGGGCACCCGCGCCGATCGGGCCTTGAAGTTCGAAGGTACGAGTCCGAGCGCCGAAGCCGGGGCGAACGCACGGCGAAGGAGGAATGTGGCTGCTCCAACCCTTCGGCCAGCTCAGGGCAGGCCCTGGCCGCGTTCTTTGTTCTGGCGGCCAGAATGGGAACAACGTATTGGGATTCCGCGGCAGTTCGCCGCGCGCGCTTGCGATTCTTCTTCCTTTTCGCCATTCCGTGTGATAACAGGATAGTCAGCAGCTTGTGCTTGCAGTCCTTGCAGGCTGTACCGAACGTCGTGCTATAATCACGCGCCGTTGGAGCAGAGGTCCCGGTGGTCTTTTAAATTCTTTCGTGCCCGCAGCCAGGGCGCTCTACCCGCACCCGGCCGCCACTGAAATCAGGAGGAGCAATGACTTTCTACGATCCCACGCTGTACGGACGTGATGAAGAAGAAGAATTCGGCGACAGCGGCGCTTACAGCGAGTCGCTGGAAGAAGATTTCGAGGAAGAGGAGGAAGAAGAAACCGGCGTGCCGGAAGCGGAAGCGACCGAAGCGGAACCGGTAGGCATGCCCGCGC
>Ga0209517_10006931_pt1 | contig 13797 bp, 11 predicted proteins | sample PeaSoiMetSII2010_FD_187695 | JGI IMG/M metagenome (GOLD analysis project Ga0209517, IMG submission 187695) | Peat soil microbial communities from Weissenstadt, Germany - SII-2010 (SPAdes) (version 2) | ecosystem: Environmental > Terrestrial > Soil > Wetlands > Peat | place: Germany...
TGCCCACGAACCCTCAGTTCCTGCTGGAGATCAAATCCTGTCATGCCCGGCATGGCGATGTCTAGCACGAGGCATTTAGTTTGACCAAGGCTATCGGAGACGAGGAACTCCTCCGCGGATGCGAATACTCGAGCGTTAAAGCCCAACTCCCCCAGCAAGTCCGGCAGCGACTCACGAACAGATTCATCGTCATCGACAACTGCCACAAGTGGGCGCTGAATAGTGCCCCTTCCGTCTCGCGACTTCATAACACAAGAATGCGGCGGCAAAGGTGGCAGGTCAATTAGACTTAAGTATTGGTACTGCAGGGGATGGCAAAGATAAATGTTGCGCCCGGACCCTCGTTCCGGATCGCCCAAAGACGGCCTTGATGTCTTTCCATGATGGAGCGGCTGACGGAAAGTCCAATTCCCATGCCGTCACCCTTTGTCGTATAGAAGGCTTCGAATAGCTTCTCCTCGATTTGGGGGGCGATGCCCACTCCCGTATCTTTGACGCTCAGGCGCACGCCACCGCTTTCATCGCATTCTGTCTTGATCAGCAATTCCCTTGGACGATCATCAACGATGCTCATGGCATCCGAACCATTCCGTAGCAGATTCACAATGACTTGCTGAATCTGAATTCGATCCCCTGAGACGGATGGCAAATCAGCGGCAAGATCCGAACGCAGAATGACCTTATTTCGCTGCAGCTCACTGACGGATAGCGAGGCCACTTCCTTGACTGCCTCATTCAAATCGAACACTTCGAATGAAGGGTTCTGCTTGTTGAATAGTGCGCGCAGCCGTGTGATCACTTCAGACGCACGATTGCCGTCGCGAATGGTCCTTCTCGCGGTTTCGCGCGCACCTTCCACATTTGGAGGATTGCCATCTAACATCCGAAGACATGTACTGGCATTGGTGACAATACCGGATAGCGGCTGATTGACCTCATGCGCGATCGATGCCGTCAACGTGCTTAATGTTGTGACCCGCGCCATATGGGAGAGCTCAGAGCGCGTCTCGTTGAGAGCTTCCTCGGCTAGACGATGCTCCGTGACATCTTCGGAAAGTGCCATTAGAAATCGCGGCACTCGCTCTGTGCCCGGCACGACAGAAACGCTGTTACGCACCCATACCGTGCTGCCATTTTTTCGCCGGTACCGCTTCTCGATCTGAAATTGCGGGCGTTTTCCTTCCAAAAGCTCCTTGATGAGCACCCGGTTGGGATTGCGGTCCTCTTCCACGGTAATATCGATGAAACTAAGTTGTCCGAGTTCCTCTTCCGTATACCCCAGCATCTTCTGGTACACGGGATTCGCTGCGATGAATTGACCGTTCAAGTCGGTCAAAGCGACGCCGATTGCTGAGTTCTCAAACACCGACCGCCACCGCTCCTCGCTCCGTGCAATTTGCCCGTGTGCTAGACGCAATGCCTCTTCGTTCAGCCGAAGCTCTTCTTCTTTCTTTCTACGCTCACCAATCTCTTTTCTCAGTTCTTCATTGATTGTGGCAAGTTCCCGCGTTCGCTCCGCGACCCGCTGATCGAGCTCGCTGGCGATCCGCCTTTGTGTTCTCAGGAGGTTCGATTCCTGCAGCCCTATGGCGGCTTGGTTCGCCGCTATGTTCAAGACGAGTCTCTCGGTTTGTTGCGGGAAATCAGCTCTTTGAGAACCTGCCACGATGACGCCGATTTCTGCAAGCATTCCCAGTTGCAAAGGTACCAAGGCAATCGCTTGCTTTCCGAAAAACTCTCTTACAATTACTGGCAGTTTTTCAGGATCATTTTCCAACCATGGTTGGAGTTTCTCACGGATCTCTTCGGGTCGAGGCTTGGACTCCCAGCTTGAACCAACTCGCACCATTTCGGTAAGTACTGTGCCGGTTGACTCTCTTAGCCGCGCATAGATGAAATCGAGGCTCAACATGCTCACTAGGGCATCGAGCGAATTGCCGACAATCTGTGAGGGTGCGCCGCCAGTCCAGGTGGCGGGTAGGGCAATCACGCTCACCAAATCGTTGATACAGCGCCGAAGATGCTTAATTTCTTCCGTGGAGCTTTCGGGTTGGACTGCCATTTCAGCTTCCTGATGAGGTTGCTGCGCTCCGCCCAACTCTTCGTTCGCTGAACTCTCGAAGGAATTCGCCCGGAGGTACGAAGAATGGATTTCGTTGGAGGATTCCGCCAATGATGATCATCGGATGCGTGCGCATGATGTCGATCACCGTGTCGCCACCAAATTGCCCGAGATGGTAAGTGCAAATCACTGCGTCGTCGTGATGCTCCCATACATGATTTACTCGTGATTCGAATTCAATCAGATCGTTCGTGTAAGATTTCCCTTCAGCCGCCCAGTCCATTCGACAAACAATACGGCTCAGCGGAAATGCACCAGTAGCATTGCCACTGGCGATTTGTTCGAATGCATGCAGCATTCGATCCTTATCAAATTGGCCATCGCGGAGGTAAGTTTCGGTATTGGTTCGAAGCTCTAATTGGCCACTGCGTTCCGCTGCGGCCGGATCGATCCCTGCCCCAACCAGCCGCTTCATGTGCTCGCTCCGTTGGTGCGCGTTGACAACATGAACAGCCTTGTGACCACATTCGAATCCGCCCTTAATAAACGGAAGCAGCACTCGGTATTCTTCCTCTTCGCTGTTGAAGAATGCACATACATGACGGGTTTCTGCGAGTTGTGAACCAGCAAACGAGATGGGGGCCGCGGTCTTCATGACTCAATCCTCCCAAGGGGGACTCCACCTAAAGTGTGGGTCTACACCCTATCGCGGTCACGGGGATTATTCAACCGCTACGGTAAATAGGATCCGGTGTACTTTCCTGTCCCAGTCTAGGCACGTTCGGCGCGAAGAGTTGGCACCGCACGGCACGCAAGATTCGCGAAGAGATTCGCACAGAACTTCAGTTGACATGCAAAAAAAGGGGGGCTCAGTGCATTGACGGGATTACTTTGATAGCCTGTTCAGCCTTTATTCGGATGCCTCTTGAAGACGCCTAATTGGCCCAGGCTACTGTGAACAAGTCCAGACGGATGGCCAACACTGGCGGTTTCCGAAAACGATTGCCGCCTTACCAGAGGCACTATCGGACGTGCGCAAGCGTGACCGTGTACCAATTGCGACTGTCCTTCCAGGATCGTCCGATCTCAAAACCGGCGTCTCGGAGAACGCTTCGAATGCCCTGGTCCGTGAACTTATAACTGTTCTCCGTATGAATCGTTTCGCATCGCTTGAAGTGAAGATCAAGAGCCGCGTACTGGATGCTTACATCCTGCTCTTGCGTACTTTCAAGGTGCATCTCGATCCGAGAGTCGACGGAATTCCAAAGAATTCGATGACGGAAACAAGCGGTGTCAAAGTTGGCCCCCAGTTCTCTGTTGAGGCGATGCAGGAGATTCAGGTTGAATGCCGCGGTGATTCCATCGCTGTCATCATAGGCAGCCAGGAGAATGGGTTCGTCTTTGACCATGTCCGTGCCGACCAACAGCGCATCCCCGGTTTGCAGCTGAGAACCCAAATTTCGCAGGATCATTCGCGCTTCTGAAGGTGAAAAGTTACCGATGTTTGTGCCGATGTAGAGCGCGAGTGTCGTGCCGTCGAAAGGCTCGAGCTTCAGCGGGTGAGTTATATAGTTGCGGACGACAGGCTGTATGCGCACCTCCGGCAGCGCGCACGCGATGTTTTGGCACGCAGACTCGAGAGCTTCGGAGGAGACATCGACTGGCATGTACGAGACATCGCCCGATACACGCAAAGCCGCTTCAAGCAAAATGACAGTCTTTGCGGCTGTGCCAGCGCCCAGCTCAACCAGGCGCAATGGCGACGACCGGTCGGCGTGAGCTGCAGCAGCGATCTCATCCGCGTGTCTCACCAAGATGGCTCTCTCTGTGCGGGTGGGGTAGTACTCGGGAAGGGCCGTGATGCGCTCGAAAAGACGCGAGCCTTCCGCATCGTAAAACATCCAGGGTGAGAGCGAGCGTGGGCGTCTGATCAAGCCGCGACAAGCCTCGTGAGCCAGGGCTTGGCGCGTGTCCACCGTTGCGATGCGCTCGATGTCAATTACGCGAGAGTATGCTGCCATGTGTAGGAATCCTTTCAGCTGGCCAGCCGAACCCCGGCGAACTGCCATCTGGTTGCTGGTGGGAAGAAATTCCGATATGTCGCGCGAATGTGACTCGCAGGAGTGACGCACGATCCCCCGCGGAGAATCATTTGACCGGACATAAACTTGCCGTTGTATTCTCCGAGCGCACCAGGAAGAGGTTTGTATCCCGGATAACCCGTGTAAGCGCTCGCCGTCCATTCCCAGCAATCGCCAAAAAGTTGCTCAACACCACCGCCTCGTGCTGCTGTGGGATGGAGTCTTCTCGTGTCGAGTAGGTTTCCCCGCGGCGGCGTTTGGCCCGCGACGTATTCCCATTCCGCTTCAGTCGGAAGTCGGCAACCCCTCCAACGTGCAAACGCATCGGCCTCGAAAAAACTTATGTGGCAAACGGGCGTATCGAGCAGCGCGGAAAGACCGTGCCAACCCCTCAGTGTGAACACACGCCAGCCGGTCTTATCGCTAGCGTCACGCGCCCAGTAGAGAGGTGCCTGCCAGGCCGCCCGCTTCGCGTTATCCCAACCTTCCGAGAGCCAGAATTCGGGGCGTGTGTATGCGTCAGCTGACATGAATTCCAGGTACTCTCGGCAGGTGACTTCGCGGTTTGCGATCTGAAATGGTTCTAAATAGACCTTGTGGCGCGGAGTTTCGTTGTCAAAGCAAAAATCGAGAGGATCCGCCGTTTGAAGCGCATAACCAATCTCAATCAGTCCCCCAGTAAAGCTGTGCCAACTCAGTTTGGAGACTGGAGGCTCCTTCTCTTCCGAGGGCGGGCCCGCAATATACGAGGGGTGCAGTGGATTGGAAAAGAAGGCGTGCTTAATGTCAGTCAGGGCGAGTTCTTGGTGTTGCTGCTCGTGATTTAGGCCCAATACGGTGCGCCGCGTTGCTTCCTCATCAACGCCACTCGCAAGAAATCTGTCCATCCCCTGGTCAACACGTGCGCGGAAAGCAAGAACCTCATCGAGCGAAGGCCGGGAGAAGGCCGAACGCACGCTTTTCTCCGGAATCTCCTCGCCGAGCGAGCTGTAATAGCTGTTGAAAAGCCAATGAAACTCTTCGCGAAAAGGCTTGTAGTTCGTGAGGAAGGGGCGCAGCACGAAGGTCTCGAAAAACCATGTGGTATGAGCCTGGTGCCATTTCATCGGACTGGCTTCCGGACACGACTGGACCATCTGATCTTCGGCCGATATGCTCGCCGCCAGAGCGCTCGTCGCCAACCGCACGGCTTTGTATTGGGATCGGATGGCAGTGTCCCGGATGTAGTTTCCAGCTCTGGAGCGAACAGCTTGCAGACTCCCTCCTTGGCTTTGCGCTTCGGTAGCACTGGTTTGAGCCATAGTGTCCTCCTGCGGAGTTTTTCGTGCGCGCATACCGGATTGATTCGCATGTGCTGAATGCATAAAAACAGAGGCGTCAAAACGAGACAATTGGACGATGGTATTGGTGATACGTTGGTATTAGTTCTTGAAGCGCTGGGCAATGGTCGCTGGCGGTAGGGATTACCGCCTATCGAAGGGGCGTGATGCAAGGTACGGTTTCCACGCGGACGCCCGCACAGCCAGCGAATGTGTCTGTGCGTTTCCTCGAAGAACAACCGAGCGATTCAGGCTACGAACGAGCGCAGTTGGTTGCAAAGCTTAACAAAAACAATAGGTTATCGAGGACTTGAAGCGACCGCTGGCAGAACAAACGAGGTTTGTCAGCGCCTTGAGGACGGCATCCACAACGTCTGCTCAAACGTCGCCCCCCCGTACCACCTATGCCCCATACTTCGGACGCGGGAAAAACACCGGGCTGGGCTGGAGCGACTCCACTTTCGTTGGCACGGAACCGACTCCGCTCTCGCAGTAGGCCTGTGACGTCCTGCACGCATGGAAGCGGAAATCGTCGCCCGTGGGTGAGTACGTTTTTACGAGCCCGGCATACCCCGGCAAGCCCATTTCTACCGTCAAAACGGCCTGGCGAGCAACGCTCAGAAGAGCTGGCGTGACAGCATTTCCGATTTGCAACTTGCGTCACGTACTCAGTATTCGCCTGAGCGAAGTGGCAGCGGACGCGGTCGTACAACGTGCCATGCGCCATACAAGCGCCGAAACAAAACGTCACTACCAGTTGCGAATGGCAGAGCAGGTAAGGCAAGCAGTGGAAAAAACCAGCAAGCGGCTGTACGGAAAGCGGGCACCGTCACGTTTCCGCGAAAGTTTGCCCAAGAACGAGGAGGAGGAAAAAACCGCAGTCTGTAAATAATTGAGAAAGAAGGAGAAGTTGGCTCCCCGGGCTAGATTCGAACTAGCAACCCTTCGGTTAACAGCTATTGGGTTCGCACGTTCAGGGTGGCCCTTCTAAGGCTCCCAAAATGCAAAAACAAAGGACTTAGCAAGAGAGAATAATCTGGAAGGCACCCTCAAGAGCTATTCAAATTGACAGTAACGGGACAGTAGCACACGCGAAAAATAGCGTACGCTATCGAGCATCCCAAGACGAGATGCTGCACTCGAAGGAATTCAATAATTGCGGAAAAATGAAAGAGACGACTAGGTGGGAGAGAGCCTAAGGGGCGGGTTGTTGTTTCGGTGGGCGGGGGCGGACCTGCAATTGAATCCGGCTGGCGCTGGCAGAGCCCGTGTCCATTTCAGATTTGCCTGGCGTGCGACATGATACGAAGTCTAAAGACGATGTGCGCCGCGGAAACTATCAGGTGCAATCCGATTCACTTCCTATCGAGATATCATTGTGCAGACTGCCGTTTGGGCTTGCCCAAGCGGATATCGAGCCCAACCATGGGCCCGTAGACATTTATGCCGTAGTTCAAAAACCTTGGCTCCGATAAGTAAAGATTTGATACGTGCATCCAACTTCCGCCCACGGAAATGGCATAGCGTGGATTGAAATTGTATCGCAAGCCACTCCCCATCATCATCGTAAACGTGAAGTCCTGTCCCTGCGCGTAGACCACCCCTTTGGGCCCCTTGGCGTTAATATCACCGAGGCCGAGGCGATATTCGAAGTACGGCACAATTCTCCAGTTACGCTGGACAAAATTGCGCCGACAGCCCATGTCGTAGGCCCAATAGCGTGTTTCAGGTCCCCTCGGAATTGCGGTGAAGGCCGCACTGAACGTCCAATCCCAATTGCCGCGCAGAACCGAGGGACCTTTTACGTCGCCTGCTTGCCAGCGGAGAGAAGCAATGTTGGGCACCAGCGTGTACTTGAGCGGAGTCATCTTGTACCCATTGCCCAAGAGAAAGTCGAAAACAAAAGGGATATTGATGGGAAGCCATCCCGTTTCCAGGGAGAATTCGAGCTTGTTTTTGCGATAGATGCCCTTATTGAAATCAGCCGGTTTAGAGCTCTTTGAAACCTCATCCGAAGGTTGGTTCGTTGAATCTTGGCCAAGGGAGAGCGCGGGGTGGGTAAGACTTGCCAGAATCAGGACAAGCAACGGTGGGGTTCGTAGGCTCATCTTTGCAATTATTTCCCGAGTTGGAATGCAGACGAACTCATCGGCCTACGCCATGAGCCGGCAAGTAGAAAAGGCCACTCAGGAACCGGACGCTACCTTGTGGAATTGCGCTTCGCGTTTAACGTTTTCCCGGTTGAGCTCCGCTTCCAATCGGGCGCAGGCCCTCTCGACGGCCTTCGAGAGTGCGGCAGAGAACTCCCCGGTCAGGACATTCACATCCACGGCAATGGGCCTGCCATCAGTTACACGAAATAGTGAAAGGTATCCCCAGCGCTGATGGGTGGTGGAGATTAATTCCAACCGCAATTCCCACGGGGCATTCTCCAAACTGCGCGCGGCCCAGGAGAGCACCAGTTTCCCGTCCGATTCGCAATTCATGGGTTGAAAGGATTCTGCGGAGAAACCATTCGGATGCAACATCTGGAATTGCATACCATCGAATCCAACAGGCTGGAGAGTGTCTTTCAGCACATGACAGATTGACCGAAACTCATCGCAACTCTCCAACGATTCCGCAGCGTGCCTCACAGCCACATGATTTGCGACGATTTGACGCCTGCGTGTCGCTCGTTGAAGAATCGAGAGCATCTCGCCAAATTCTCCGTATCGCAATTGCTGCACACCGATGAGCACGCCCGTACCGGTCAGCGCAAGGACCAGAGCGACGGCGGTAGAACGGTGAAGAAGGACGAGACTGATGAAGCCAAATGCTGCGGTCACCGCATAGAGCAGGAGAACGGCTTCCCGTTGCGACAATCCGCGTTTCAGCAATTTGTGGTGGATATGGTCGCGGTCTCCTTTGAAGATTGGCTTACCGCCAACAAACCTGCGAGCGATTGCAAGAATGACATCCAGGATAGGAAGGCCGAGACAGACCAGCGGAATCGAGACGGCAACAACTGTGGATGCCTTTTGGGAAGCCACGATGGCCAGGGCGCTGATCATAAACCCGATGGATAAGCTGCCGGAGTCTCCCAGGAATATCGAGGCGGGATGAAAGTTATAGCGCAAGAAACCAAGGATGACGCCCGCCAAAACTATGGCGAGGAAACTGACCGTGGGGTTCGGAGTAAAGAGCGACAGAAACAGGATAACCACCGTGGAGAAGAGGCCCGATCCCGCGGCCAATCCATCCAGGCCGTCGATGAGGTTGAATGCGTTGGTGATCAGCAGGACCCAGAAAATCGTAAGCGGGAGTCCAATGAAGGCCCGCAGAGGATGCGTGGAGAAGAGCAGGTCGAAGTAGTGAATGCCATAACCGCCAAAATACAGAAGTGTGGCGGCGATTGCCTGCACCAGAAATTTCCCTGCGGGGCTGACGCGGCGCAGATCGTCGTAGAGGCCTAGAGCGAAAACAATGACCGCGGGCGCCAAAAGCTTCAGGATGGGAAGCACTGGCAGCGTCAAAGGCGAGAGGAACCATCTCGCCAGCAAAAGCGCGCAGCCGACGACAATCGTGAACGACGCAAAGATGGCCACACCGCCGATCCTGGGTAAAGGCGTGGTGTGCACGTGCCGATCGAGCACAGGGGTCTCCAGCCATCCGCGGGCATGCGCAAGATCGCGCACAATCCGGGTGAAAACTGCCGAGAGAACAAGAGCGAGACAGAATAGGAGTACGAGCAAAGTGGACACGAGGTCGTCCCTTTCTTTAGTTGTCTAACGAATGGATAACTTAAACTCGAAGGTTAGGTACGAAAGTGAAGCGGGTAATACTTAAAAACTACTTGCGGATGACGACGGACTTGAGATCTGCATGATCGTTCTCTCATCGACCTGATTAACGCAAAACTCAAATTGCTGCGTGATCTGCCGAACGGCCGACTCGACGGAAAACATCTGGTTCAGTAGCCGCCGGGAATTGACACCCATGGTGATACGAAGTTCGGGGTCATTTGCAAGCATCAATGCTGCAGTACACAGCCCCTCATCATCTCCGTTCAGGAGACAGATCCCCGCTTGATTCTTCTCGAGAATACCGAAGAGATCATTCCCAGGGTTGATGCTCGCAAGGACCGGCTTTCCACATTTCATGTATCCAAGCATCTTACCGGGCACGTTATGAGTCTTAAGGCGACGATCAAGTGAGATCAGCCCGACATCAGCTTCCGAGAGCATGGACATGTATTCCGAATGAGGCACAGCCGGCAGAATTTGAATGTTGGTCAGATTATTGGCAGCAATCAATTTTTTTAGTCTGGGAACTTCACTCCCGCCACCGACGAACAGAAAGTGGATCTGACTGTGAGGTATGAGACGCTTCGCAAGACGGATGATGTTATCCAGATCCTGGACAACACCGATATTGCCGCCGTACAAGAAAAGCACTTTTCCCTGAAGACAGAGCCGGTCGCGAAATCCAGTCGAAGGAAGCGCGCTTTCATGTGATTTTGCCCAGTTGTAAAGCACTTGGAGGCGGTAGGGCTTCCCGGGAAATTCCCGGGAGAAATAATCGAGATTGGCGGGCGATTCAACGGCGATTATATCGGCCTCAGCGTATTGCTCGATCTCTTTCATTCTGAAGTATCGCCATAATAGACCCTTACGCAGTATCCCCGCGTCAACAGCCCACTGCGGGAAAATGTCCCTCAGTATAAGATAGGCGGGACACTTCCAACGCTCCTTCAAAACGCGTACGAGTTTCCCAAAGAAAATGGTTGGCGAATAGAAAAGAATTAGGTCGGCCGGGTTCGCCAAAAGGAATTGCCGGGTGCGCCTCCAGATAGATTGTGAAAGCCGTATCTCACGAACTGCGCGGAGCATTTTTCCCGTACCCTTAATCCGGCCGCTCCTGACCCGGACGATACGGAGGCCGTCTTCCGTACTGACATGAAAGCTCTTAGAAATCGCTTCACTGGGCGTAATGATGGTTACCTCATGGCCGCGCCGCTGAAATTCCACCCCCAGTTCCTGCATTTGCGTAGCGCCAGATTTCGAATGTGGCAGATAGCAGTCAACGATGAAGAGTATTCGCATGTAGCGCCAATGTAACTAAATTGATTAGTTCAGTTTTTCTGAATCGTTTGCTGGTGCGTGCAGTTTTCAAGGCCGTAGGCTTCACGCACAAATCGGCTTCCCTTAAGCGCGTCGACCCCCCGTGACTTCGCAAAATAGCCAGATTGAATGCGGCTTAAAAGATCTCGATATATTCTTTCGCTGGGGCTCCCGCTCATTGGGTTCAAGATATTGCGGTCCCAAATTGAAGTCATTTGCAGAACATGAACAGCGTTCGCGCAAAGATCCCCATCGGCGAGAATCGTGGCGCTGGCCGCGATTGTCTCTGGCCTTTCCGTCGATCGCCGGGTGACCAGGCACGGCACACCCAGAATCAGAGCTTCCTCTTGTACCGTGCCGCTGTCCGTGACAATCACGCGTGCCTCTTTTTCAAGCTTAAGAAACTCGATAAAACCCAGCGGTTCAGTAACTAAAACCTTGGATTTTTTCAACATTCGTCCCAACCCATATCTCCGAATGCGCGCTTTCAACCGCGGCATCATGGGCAGGACGACAGGAAGAATCTGTGACAGTTGCCGAAGGCCTTTCAGCTTTTCGAGCAGCACGGTCTTGTTATCAATATTTTCTTCCCGATGAAGTGTGCAGAGCGCGTATTCCCTCTCTTTCAGGCCCAAACGACCCACCACTGGGCTCTTCTCCGCGGCTGGGAGAAAGTTTGAAAGCGCATCAACGATGATATTTCCCACGGTGACGATGCGGAACTCTGGAATACCTTCACTCACCAAGAGTTGCTTGTATCGGTCCAGATAGCAGTAGATCAGGTCAGACAAGTGGTCGACGATGATCCTGTTCTTCTCTTCCGGCATGCGCCAATCGAAGCTCCGGCCCCCACCCTCAATGTGAATGACGGGGATGTTGTACTTGGCGACGATGATTGCGGAAAGAACTGTGTTTGTGTCGCCGAGGTACAGGACGGCGTCAGGACGCAAACGTTCGAGCATTTCCGCGGTTTTCTGAAAAAGCAGTGCACTCTGGTGGACATGACTCGTTTTGCCCGTTCGTTTGAGGGTCCGCCCGGTCCTAAGATTCACTTTCGGAACCTGAACGTTCAGTTGCTTGTGAAAGACGCCATCGAGTTGGTAGTCAAAGTGTTGACCGGAGTGCACGTACGTGTGCCGGTAGTTGTGTTGCTTCTGACCTTGGTCGAGAAGAGCCATGAGTTTGTGCATGCGAATGATGTCGGGTCGAATGCCCAGGAATGTTACCAGCTTGAACGGCTTCTTCATCTCTCCTCAGCTTTCGAGTGCGTCTAACATCTCGGCAAAGGAAGGAACCTTCAACATCTGATTCAGTTCCTTCACTGTCGTGAGTGTGCGGTTTAGCTTGTTTTGTTCTTCCCCTATGATCGTGCACTGAATGTGGTACTTGTGTTGAAAAGCCAGAAGCATCTCGTATTTGGACACAGCCGTCGAAAATACGTGGTAGACACCGCGCCGGGGATAAGCCTCAGGCGACTCCATGATTTGATCGCACAGCTTTCCGAATTGCTGCGTAGTGATGCCATTCCAATAATGCGCCGCAAAGCCCGTTATCGTCTTCCCGCTTTGCTGCAAGAACCATTCCAACAACCCGGTGAATCCGTTCAGTTCACGCCCGATGATCGAGGTGCGAATTGTCAGACAGTTCGCTGGTTCACCGAGGCTTTTGGAAAGTCCGTAAACATCCACGGGAGATTTGGGTGAATTCTCATCATAGGGGAATCCAGCCTTGCCGTCGTACACGCAATCAGTCGTGATATGGATGAGCTTCTCTTGAAAATGTTTCGCCAATATGTGCGGCAGCGCACCATTGACAACAAATGTCACCGCCGGCTCACGCAGGACGAAAGGGATCGTAACCCCGATCGCGTTAATGACACTATCCACCTCACCAACCCGCTGAAGGAACTGGGTCATGTACTCGCCCGGAAACCCCTTTTTGGCAACGTAGTCCTGATAGACAAGTTCCGCGTCGAAAGGGAGAATCTTCGCTTTGTCTGTGCCGCCAAAGGCCTTCTCGAGCAGAGTAACTTTATCAGGGTTCCTGGCCCCTAGAATAAGGTCGTATTTTTTGTTGAGAACGCCATAAACGGCACTCCCCAGCATGCCAGTGGCACCCAGTAACAAGACTCTCTTCATTGTTCTATGCCTTTATGCTCGCCCAATCTCATCGGAACTCTACCTCCCATATCCCCTTTCCCCAGTGGTCATACGGAAAGCGGTAATCGTCTTTCCCGGATTCTTCCAGGGTCGCTGTGGAGAAAAACATGATTTTCGACTCAGGCTCAAGGGTGCGAAAGCCGTTGGCGTAACCTGCTGGGATGAAGAGGATCTTCGGTTGGCGATCAGACAGAACAAACCTGTGAGGTTGGATATCTCGGTTCGGATTGACAGGATCATCGATTGGGACAGCAGCAACGATTGCCGATCCGCCCACGACAAAGATAAATTTTTCTTCCTTCAGATGGCCGTGAAATGCGCGCACAACTTCTGTTGAAAAATTCTCCACAAGGTAGAAGCGCCGGATTGCGTCGAAGGCAAAGCCGTTCACAAACGAGACTTGGCCGCGGTCGTCAACGGCGAATCCACCGGGGATGAGAGTGGGTTCCTTAGGCGAATTGGCCATTGGCTTTCAGGCTCTGCGCGTGGCGCACGTTGAAGTAAACCTCATTCTCGGTCTGCTTAATCCGTCCCAGCCCAACCAAATCCGTAATTTCTCGCACTCCGTCCTGCACGGTGCGCATTGTGTTGGGATTAAAGATCTGGTCCCGCAACGCCTTGGCGGTACTCACATGATAATTGCGCTGGTCCTGAAACTTCTGCTCCGTGTGTTTTACCCGGCAGCCTGTCATTTGACTGACAATGCTTGCAAGGTCTTTGATCTGTACATTTTGCGCTGCCAGGTTGTAGACACCCCGCACGGGACGCTCAAGATTGTGCACAATCGCCTGAGCGATGTCTTTGACATGGACCAGCGGTCTCCATTGCGTCCCACCGAACACCGAAAGCTCTCCTTTGGTCAGGGCGTTCGCGGTCATGTAGTTCACCACTAGGTCCATCCTCGGACGCGAATAGGTGTCCGACACCCCAAATGCCGTCCCCAAGCGGAAGACCAGGCTATTCTCGGCAGTCAGAAATCCTTCCGCAGCCAGCTTCGTCTGAGCGTAAAGCGAAAGTGGTTGGACAGAAGCCTCCTCGTCCACCTCAGCGTCAAATTGGCCGTAAACAGAACAA
>Ga0209517_10006936_pt1 | contig 13778 bp, 3 predicted proteins | sample PeaSoiMetSII2010_FD_187695 | JGI IMG/M metagenome (GOLD analysis project Ga0209517, IMG submission 187695) | Peat soil microbial communities from Weissenstadt, Germany - SII-2010 (SPAdes) (version 2) | ecosystem: Environmental > Terrestrial > Soil > Wetlands > Peat | place: Germany: Weissenstadt...
TTCCGACGTAAACAGACATAGCCGGGCCTCCTTTCCGAGCTCGTCTTTCACCCGGAGCATCGCGCTACCGGGCTGAGCAGGAAAGGGGGTCCGGCCTCACGCCCGGTCCCCCATAGGGTCAGGTCAGGGGCGGTGCTGGGGCGCAATCCCAGCACGATTGGGAGCGGTGCCCGAGACCGCCGGGAACCGCCCGGGTTAGCTCGAGCAGGCGTCCGGACGCATGCAGCACAAGTCGGGGTCCGCGGCACCCTGTTGAGCGAATAGGCACGCTAGTACGCGAACTCGGTCGTGGTGTTCCGCATTGTGCGGGCGGCGCAGGCGTACTGACCAGGCGCAGGATGCTGATGTTCGGGTCGGCCGATGGAGTCCTGCCGTTCGAGATGGCTGGATGCTAGTGGGTGAGGGTGATGTCGGCGATCTGGCCGTTGAGGTAGTCGAGGTAGCCGGTGTTGCCGTTCTTCCGGTAGTAGTTCTCGTTGGGCCAGTCGCCGCCTATGTACCCGGCGCCGAAGCTGAGGTTGGTGGGGTTGCCGATCCCGCCGAGGCTGACGGTGCCGGTGAGGGTGCCGATGTTGGTGCCGTCCAAGTTGAGGGTCTGGGTGGTGCCGTCGGTGCTGGTGGTGAGGACGACGTGGTGCCATAGTCCGTCGTCGACGGGGCCACTGCTGGAGATGGGGCTGACGTGGGCGGTCCACCATTCGGCGTAGAGCTTGCCGTCGTTGCCGATGTACAGGACGGGGTTGTAGCCGACGGGGATGGTGCTGCCGGCGGTCAGGGCCTGGTTCTGGATGGAGGCGAGCACGCCGTCGGGAGTGGTGGTGTTGAACCATAGCGAGATCGACGGCGCGGTCCAGGAGCTGAGGAGGGTGTTGGCGGGCGGGATGGTGTAGCTGGTGCCGTTGGCGTCCAGGACGGTGCGGAAGGTGGCGTCGCTGTCCCAGGCGGGGTTGGTGATGCTGGCCGCGACGCCGGTGATGGTGTCGGTGGCGGTCGGGGTGGTGGCGGTGCCGCCGACGGCGGGGTTGCCGTCCGTGAGCGGCCAGTCATCGGCCGGGCTGGCGATCGATGTCGTGGCTGCCTTGGTCAGGGTGGTGCCGCTGAGGTTCCAGGCGGTGAGCGCGCCGCCGGATTGGGTCCAGATCTGCGGGGCGCCGCTGCCGGGTCCGTTGGCGCCGTTGCCGCAGTCGGCGGAGACCAGCGCGGGCGGGCTGGATCGCCACGGTGTGGTGATCGGCGTCCAGGTGCCGGGGCTGCCGATGATGGTGCACACCGACTGGGCTGGGCTGGTGCTGCAGGGCTGGCCGGTGGGCGGGTTGCTGAGGTTAGGGTTGGCCGACTGGTATAGGGCGCCGGTCTGGTTGTCCAGGGCGAGCAGCACGGTGGCGGCGGGGTCGCCGTTCGGGTTGGCGGCATCGGGTGGCTGGTAGGTGGCCAGGGTGTAGTTGTTCCAGTCGTTGGTGCCGTCGGGTGCGACCGCGGTCGGGGGCGACAGGACGGTGCTCACGCCGTAGTCGCCGATGGTGTTCGCGGTGTACAGGACCAGCTCGTAGTGGTTGGTGCTGTCGCCCAGCCATCCGATCAGGTCCGCCGGGTGGGGGGCCTGCTGGCTGGCGTTCCCGGCGGCGACTAGGTCGCCGGGCTCGTCGACGCAGCCGTCGAGGATGTAGTCGCACAGGCGGACGGGCTGGACCTGCCAGGGGCCTGTGGTGGCCCAGAAGGTTTCCGTAGGCTGGATGGTGATCGGCGCGCCGGTGCCGGCCAGGATCATCCCGGTTCCGGCGGGAATGGCGGCCGACCCGACGGTGGTCTGCTTGGGCCAGTAGGCCATGACGTCCTGGACGTGGTCGGCGGTGAGGTCGCCGTGCACGATCAGCGCCCCGGCCCAGTCACCGGGCCCGTCGGCGGCACCGCCGCCGTTGATGGCGTTGCCGAGGCTGCCGATGTCGGCCGGCGCGGCGAGGTTGCCGGCGCCGGTTCCCATGGCCAGCCACAGGCTGGGCTTGCTGCCGCTTCCGGTGAACAGCACGTCGGCGTACTTGCCGCCGGCGAAGTACCCGTCGGCGAGCGGGGACGCGGAGGTGCTGTTGGCCTGTACCGTGTTGGCCGCGCCCGGGTTGCCGACGCCGTTGGTAGCGGTGACCGATAGCTGCAGCGGCCCGAGGGAGTTGACGGTGACGGGCCCGGTCCAGCTGTCGTTGCCCGAGTTCCAGCTGCCGCCGTGGAGGCTGGACGAGCTGACGGTGACCGGGGCGGCGGTGCCGAGCTGGTAGGCGTAGCTGGCCGGGCAGGTGCTCGGCCCGGGACAGCCGGTGGTGCCAGGGGCGAAGGTGACGCCGGTGACGGTCTGGCCGAGAGTGACCGCGGAGGGGAACCCGGTGATCTGCGGCGCGCTAGGCCCGCTGGAGTTGTAGAGGAAGTAGCAGCTGGCCGATGACGTGGACTGGCCGTCCTGGTTGGTGGTGGTGACGGTGTAGTAGTACCGCCAGGCGCCGGGGCCTTGCCAGCTCTGGATGGTGGCCCGCGGTATGACCGGCGTGGTCAGGGGCCCGGTGCCGTTCACGGTGATGGTGTCCCACGGGTTGCCGTTGTTGCTGCCGTCGACCGCGTACACCCGGAACTTGGTGGCCAGGCCGGTGTCGCCGTCGGCGTCGCCGGCGGTGGCGTACAAGGTGACGTCGTCGTTGCCGATCTGGGCTTCGGCCGCGGCGTTGGTGTGGCAGGCGCCGCCCGGCTGGCTGCTCAGGTCTGATGGCACGTTCGGCGGGTTGTACCAGGTGAACTGCAGTTCGATGGCTGAGGACTTGTCCATCCACTGCCGCCACTCCTGCCACGCGGTGCCGCCGGCGCTGTTAGGGGTGGTTGACTCGTTGGACGCGCGCAGCCCGAAGGTCTGGTTGGTGTACGGGCTGGACCGGTCCAGGTCCTCCTGGATCGTGTCGGCGAGCGCGGAGGCGGACCCGCCGGTGATGGACACGCCGTCCTTGGTGCCGCTGGCGCTGCCGAAAACCACGTCATTTGGCGCGTACCCGTAACGGGAGCCGCAGCTGCCGTTGCCGTAGCCCTGGAACGACTCGTCTTCCAGGTTGTTGGAGGATGAGCCCCAGTTACTGGCGTTGGACCAGTCGGTATTGCTGCTGATCGCCGGTGTGGTCCAGAACTGGACCTTCTCCGCGGAGCAGATCGGCGTCCACACGTTCTCCAGGTACAGGTCGGCGGTGGCGACCGTGAGGTTGGTCGGCAGCCCGGCCGGCAGGGGCAGCCGGAGCATGGTGCGGGTGACCTGAAGGGCGCCGCAGTTCCAGTAGCCGGGGGCGGAGTTGTCGCAGAACCCGCTCTGCAGGCACGACCCGCCGTTCAGGCACCCGGTATCCATCCACATGCTCTTGTCGTAGACGCTGCCGGAGTTGATCTCGGTCCACGCCGAGGCGTCCTTGGTCGCGTGGCCGGGGGCGTAGCTCGGGTCGATGTACACCGGGTAGGTGACGCCTTGCCCGGTGACGGCTGAGGCGGGCGGGGCCAGGGCGATGGTGCCGCCGGAGGCGGTGACCGGGATGGCGGTGATGTGCGCCGCGGCGCCGGGCCCGGCCGGGCCGGATGCGGCGGGCAGCCCGGACCCGGCGGCGAGCACCTGGCCGCTGGCCGGGTCGGTGACCGTCGCGGTGCCGGGCGGCAGCGCCGCGGAGTCCCACATCCGCGGCGCCGTGGCTGTGAACGCCGGCAGCGCTGCCGGGCTGGCTCGCCATGCCATGTTCCCGGTGCTGTCAGCGGTGACGGTGAGCCCGGGCGAGGAGGTGCCGAACGTGAGCGAGGCCAGCGCCGGGCCGGCCGTGGCGGCGGTGGTGACCTCGATGACGGTGGATACCGTGCCGTCGGGGCTGACGGTGACGATCAGGTCCGCCCCGGGCACCGGCACGCCGGGGTAGGTCGCGGTCGCCCCGGACAGGGTGGGGGCTGGCAGGGTGACGCCCGGCCAGGACACCGACAGGGTCCGCCCGTAGCTGCCGAGCGTGGCCAGCGGCCCGGGCCCGCCGCCTGACAGCGTCACAGGGGCGGCGGTGAGCGCCGGGGTGACGCGCCCTCCTGCGGCGTGGTGCAGCGCCGGGTTGAGCGCCATCCACCTGGTGCCGACGCGTGCCCGGACCGGGGCCAGGGACACGGTGGTGGTGAACCTGCCGTCGGGCCGCGCGACGGTCTCAGAGTTCGCGGTGGTCAGCGACGTGGCCGTCACCGGCCGACCGGTGGCCCGCGCCCGGGCGGCGGCCTGCGCCAAGGTCAGGGGACCTGTGGCTGGCCGGGCGTGGCTGCCCGCCCGCCCCGGGTACCGGGGGACGGCCTGGGACGCAGCCGCGGCAGGAATGCTGGCCAGGGCGGCCGCGGGGATGGCGAGCGCGGCCGCCGCGGCGGCGAGGCGGCGCGTGGGCCGGGAGCGGGGCGGGCGTGCGGTCATCTCGTGCCTCCCTGGCGCCGGGCGGGCTGGCGCCGCCCCGGCCGGCTGCGGGCCGTGGCCCGTATGCAACCGGCGGGTACCCCGGCACCGCAACGGCTGTTATTTCATTGTTATGATCATTTATATTGGCAATTGATGATCTGCTCGTCTTGGCGGAGCTCGCTCCGGTACGGTCCGGGACACCCGGCGCCGCTCGCGGCGCGGGACACGGCGCGAATGGCGAGGTGGCCGATGGCGGGCAGACGGAACCATCGTTGGCGGCGGGGATCGGGATCGGCGGCCATCGCGGTCGCTGCAGCGCTGCTGGCCGGGGGCGCCGTGCCCGCCCAGGCGCTCACGGCCGGTGGCGCCGGGCACCACCACGGCGGCCGGCCGCCTCTGCCGGTCATCCGGCCCGCGTCGCCGGCGGGGGTCCTGGGATTCAGGCATGCCCGGCGGCTGCGCCCGCTGCCGGCGTTCCGGGCGCTGCACGACACGTGGCCCGCGCCCGCGTCGGCCGTGATCAGCCTGGCCGCCCCGGCCCCGCCGCCGCCGTCGCTGCCCGGCCCGCTGCGCCGGGTGCTGGCGGCCGAGCCACAGGCTGTGGCGCCGACGCGGGGCGCGGGCACCCCGCTGCTCGCCTGGCCTGCGGGCGGCCCGCACCGCATCGCGGTGACGCTGCTGGCCCAGCGGGCGGCCGCGGCCGCCGGGGTACGCGGGGTCATCTTCACCGCCCGCGCGCCGGCCGGCAGCGGCGGCGGGCCGGCGCTGCTCGGGATCAGCTACGCCGCGTTCGCGCAGGCCGCCGGCGGCTATTACGGGCCGTCGCTCGGCCTGGCCGAGTTGCCCGGCTGCGCGCTGACCACCCCGGCCCGCACTGCCTGCAGGCGCCAGGTCCCGTTGCGGTCGTCGGAGAATGACTGGCCGGCGCGGACCGTGTCCGCCCAGGTCACCTTGCCCGCCGCCAGCGCGTCGGCCGCGGGGCCGGCGGTGGTGCTGGCCGCCGTGCCGATGCTGACCGACGGCGGCGGGGCCGGCGGCAGCTACGCCGCCACGTCGCTGCGCCCGTCGGGCACGTGGACCGCGGGCGGGTCATCGGGATCGTTCACCTACTCCTACCCGTTGACGGTGCCCCCGGCCGCGGGCGGGCTGGAGCCGGCTCTGTCCCTGGCCTACGACTCGGGCACGATCGACGGGCAGACCGCGGCGGTCCAGCCGCAGCCGTCATGGATCGGGGACGGGTGGACCCTGCAGGGCGGGTCGTCGTTCATCGAGCAGTCGTTCATCCCGTGCTCCGACGACCCCGAGGGCTCGGCGTCCCCGAAATCCACGCCGGACGAGTGCTACAACGGCCCGGTGCTGACCCTGTCCCTGGGCGGCTCCTCGGTCCCGATCGTGTGCCCGCTGTCGACGTTCGGCTACACCAAGAGCAGCGCCTGCGCCGCGTCGGCGGACAACGGCGAGGTGATCACCCACCATGTCGCGTCGGGAAACAGCCAAGGCTGCGGGCAAGGCTCGGCGTTGTGCGCCAAGTTCGCCGACTTCTGGACCGTCACCACCCGGGACGGCACCACGTACTACTTCGGGCTGAACCACCTCAAGGGCTGGGCCAGCGGGGACGCGGCGACGAACTCGGTGGACACCGTGCCGGTGTACTCTGCCCACGCGGCCGACGCCAGCAAGGGGTTCTACGATCCGTGCTACAACAGCACGTGGTCGTCGTCGGTGTGCCAGATGGCGTACCGGTGGAACCTGGACTACGTCACCGACATGCACGGCAACGCCATGGCGTACTACTACAAGCAGGATGTCAACGCTTACGCCGAGGACGGTAACACCTCCAGCGCCGTGTCCTACATCCGCGACAGCCACCTGGATCGGATCGACTACGGGTTCACCGACGGCAACGCCTATTCCGGGCACGCGCCCGGCCAGGTGACGTTCGGCACCGGGGACCGGTGCACGGCCAGCAACTGCGACCCGATCAGCACCTACTACGCGAACTGGCCTGACGTGCCCTACCACCAGGACTATTGCGCGGCGGGGAAGAGCTGCAGCGTCAGCAGCCCGACATTCTGGTCGACGGTCGCGCTGACCTCGGTCACCGCCCAGCAGTGGAACGGCAGCTCCTACGTGCAGGCGGACTCGTGGGCCCTCCAGCAGAAATTGCCGGCTCAGTCCGACGGCACCGCGAACCTGTGGCTCGCGTCGGTCACACGCACCGGCCAGGACACCACCGCCGGGGGCTCGGCCGTCCCGCTGAAGCCGGTCAGCTTCAGCCCGGTGCAGCTGGCCAACCGGGTGAACCCGGGCACCTACCCGTACCTGTACCGGAATCGGATCGGCCAGGTCACTACCGAGGCCGGCGCGGTGATCACCGTGACCTACGAGACACCGTCAACCTGCACCGCCACCAACCTGCCCAGCCCGTCGTCGAACGCGATGTCGTGCTTCCCGGTGTACTGGCAGGACTTCACCCCGCCGAACCCAGACTGGTTCAACAGGTACGCGGTCAAGTCGGTGCAGGTCCAGGATCCGGCCGGCGGCTCCCCGGGCCTGCTCACCTCCTACAGCTACAGCGACCCGGCCGGCCATTACTCATGGCATTACGACGACAACGAGCTGGTCATGACCAAATACCGCACCTACGGACAGTGGCGCGGCTACGGCGACGTGACAACCTACTCCGGCAACGGCGACCCGCAGACCGAGACCGAGACCACCTATTACCAGGGCATGTCCGACGACAACAACTCGACCGCCGTCACGCTGACCGACTCCCAGGACGGCCAGCACGACGACACCGGCCAGCTCGCCGGCGACGTCCTCGAGCAGACCGCCTACACCTACCCGGGCGGCCCGGTCGACCACTCCGAGATCTACTCGTACTGGGTGTCCCCGGCGGCGATGACCCGCACCCGGTCCGGGCTGCCGGACCTGACCGCGAACTTCACCGGCCAGGTCGAAGACTGGGCCCGCCAGGCCCTGACCGACAGCGGCACCAACACCTGGCGCAAGACCGAGACCGACACCAGCTACGACACTGGCACCTCCGATGCCGACCTCGGCCTGCCGCTGTTCACATTCCGGCACGGAGACCTGTCCGACACCTCCCAGCAGGCGTGCACGTCCATCACCTACGCCCCGGCCAACGCCCCGGCGAACCTGGTCGGCCTGCCCGCGGAGACCGAGACCGACGCCCAGCCGTGCGGCGGCGCTAACCCGGGCGGCGCCAGCGCGCCCGGGCCCGGGCAGGTCAACGCGCTGACCGCGCCGACATCGCTGAACCGGCCCGCCGACGTGATCTCCGACACGCGCGTGTTCTACGACAACCCGTCGCTGGCCACCACCTGGCCCCAGCCCGCGTCGCCCGCATGGCCGCAGGCCGCCCCCGGCAACGCCGACGTGTCCGTCACCCAGCGGGCGACCGGGTGGAACGGGTCGGCGTTCACCTACCAGACCACCGCCGCGCGCACCTACGACTCCTACGGCCGGGCGGTCAGGTCCTACGACGGCAACGGCGGATTCAACGGCACCAGCTACACGCCGGCCACGACCAGCTACACGATGACCAGCGGCAGCACCACCAAGACCGTGGTCACCAACCCGCTCGGCCAGGCGGTCACCACCACCCTGGACCCGCTCCGCGGCCTGCCCACCCTGGTCACCGACCCCAACGGCATCGCGACCACGCTGCGCTACGACGGGCTGGGCCGGCTCACCGACGTGTGGGAATACGGCAGGGCCACCAGCGGCACCCCCAACTGGTCGTACAGCTACATCGTGTCCAACACCGGCCCGTCGTCGGTCACCGCGAAGAAGGTCGTCGACACCGGCGGGCAGAACACGATCGTCACCTTGTACGACTCGCTGCTGCGGGTCCGCCAGGTCCAGGCCCAGGCGCCGCTGCCGTCCAGCGGGTCCCTGGTCACCGACCACTTCTACGACTCCCGCGGCTGGGAGTACAAGACCAACATCAACTGGTGGAACTCGGCCAGCCCCGGCACGTCCTGCCCCCAGGGCATCACCCCTCCCTGCATCTGGACCGTCGCCGACAGCAACGTCAACGACCAGGTCGTCACCCAGTACGACGGCCTCGGCCGGCCGGTGAACCTCACCTCCTACTACCAGTCCGCGGTCAAGTCCGTCGGCTACGCCGCCTACTACGGCGACCGGGTCACCACCATCCCCCCGGCCGGCGGCACCCCATCCTCGACCGCCGCCGACGCGCTCGGCCGCAGCACGGAGCTGGACCAGTACACCAGCGCCCCTGCGGTGACCACCGGCACCAACGCCGGCGGATTCCCCACTGTCACCATCACCGGCGGCACCACCCAGGCCGCCACCTACTCCTACGACCACCGCGGCTGGCTGGCCGGCATCACCGACGCCGACAGCGGGGAGCAGTGGACCCGCTCTTATAACCTGCTCGGCGAGGTCACCTCCATGACCGACCCGAACGCCGGGACCAGCTCGATGAGCTACGACGCCGACGGGAACCTCACCCAGAGCACCAACGGCGACGGCAAGGCCATCAGCTACGCCTACGACCCGGTGGGCCGGCGCACCGGCGAGTACGACGGCCCGTCCACCACCTCGCCGCCGATCGCCACCTGGGTCTACGACAACTCCAACAACGCCGTCGCCGGGATGACGGACCCGGTCGGCCACCTGACCACCGCCAGCTCCTACGACGCCGCCGGCAACGCCTACGTCATCCAGCAGACAGGGTTCAACAACTTCGGCGAGTCCAAGGGACAGAAGGTCACCATCCCCTCGACCGCCGCGACCACCGCAGGCGGCGGATCGCTGGCCGGCACCTACACCCTCGGCCACGTCTACACCACCGAGACCGGCCTGCCCTCCAGCGACTACTACCCCGCCTCCCCGCTCGGCGCCGGGCAGACCACAGCCGCGCTGCCCGCCGAGCGGGTGGACTACGGGTACTGCGCCGGGATGGACCTGCCCTGCACCCTCGGCGGCAGCCTGGCCGGCTATGTGCAGGCGGTCACCTACACCCCGTTCTCCCAGCCGGCCCAGGCCAAGGTCGGCTCCACCACGAGCTACGCCTGGGTCACCGACACGTTCGACCCGCACACCGGGGCGCTCACCGACACCAACGTGAAGAACAACAACGTCTCCACCCCCTACGACGACACCAGCTACAGCTACGACCCGGCCGGGAACATCACCTCCCAGCAAGACAACCGCAACGGCACCCAGTCCGAGCTGCAGTGCTACAGCTACGACCTGCTGGACCGGCTCACCGCCGCGTGGACCACCGACGGCACCCACCAATGTTCGGCCGGGCCAACGACCGGCAGCGGCGGCACCGTCGGCGACGGCATCCCCGGCGGCGCGTACTGGACCGGCTGGGCCTACAACCCGCTCGGCGACCAGACCCAGCAGACCCAGCACTCGCTGACCGGCGGCACCGACACCGTCACCACCTACAGCTACAACGGCAACGGGCAGAACCAGCCCGACACCCTCACCAGCGCGGTCACCACCGGACCCGGCGCCGGCACCGCCACCTACACCTACGACGCGGCAGGCAACACCACCACGCGCGACCTGCCCTCCGGCAACCAGGCCCTCACCTGGAACGACGACGGCAAGCTCGCCACCGACACCACCAGCGCCGGCAAGACAACCGACCTTTACGACGCCGGCGGGAACCTGCTGCTCGCGGAAGACCCCGGCCAGACCACCCTGTACCTGTTCGGCGGCACCCAGCAGCTCTACCTCAGCACCGCCACGGGCGTCATCACCGGCACCCGGTTCATCGCGCTGCCCGGAGGCGCCGGCCAGGTGGTCCGCACCGGATCCGGCAGCAGCTACTGGTTCGAGCTAGCCGACCAGCACGGCACCAGCCTGCTCACCCTCGACAGCACCACCGCCAACCCCACGTGGCGGCAGTTCACCCCCTACGGCGCCTCCCGCGGCACCCCGCCCGGCTCCTGGCCCGACACCAACGGCTACCTCGGCGACCCCACCGGAGCCGGCAGCGGCCTGACCGTCATCGGCGCCCGCCAGTACGACCCGGCCCTGGGCCGGTTCATCTCCATCGACCCCATCCTCAACGCCGCCAGCCCCCAGACCCTCAGCGGCTACGCCTACGCCGCCGGCAACCCCGCCACGCATTCGGACCCGTCCGGGCTGTGCATCACCAACGGCGACACCTGCCAGAAAGACCCGAACACCGGCAGCACCGGCAACGGCGACCCGTACGGCGGCGGCGGCGTCACCGACACCTGCACCCCCGCCACGCCCGGCTGCGCCGGCTACACCCCGCCCGGCACCGCCCTGCTGCCCCAGGGCTCCCGCGCCGCCTACGACACGTTCGTGACCGGCTGGCAGGACTTCCTGGACCCGCAAGCCACATCCAGCAGCCCGCGGTACATCCTGGACTCCCTCTACACCTTCTGCGGCGGGATCACCGACGCCGCGTCGGCCTGCGGCGGCGCCCTGTTCGGCCAGCTGTGGACCTACCACCGCGACGAGGTGATCGCCGCGACCGGCGGCATCTGGTTCGCCGACCTGATGATGGCTCACGGCCTCGGCGACGCCGCCCCCGGCGGCACCGACCCCCGCGAAGCCCGGATGAACACCTACGCCGCCACCGACTACAATGCCATCGCCGCAGAAGACGCAGGGGCGGCAGCTCCGAGGTTCATCGCGAACAGCGCTGGTGACCTGCTCGATACCTCGCGGATCACGATTCCCGAGGGGAAGTTCAGCTACTTGCTGGAGAATCCGAGCAAGGCCGGGGTGTTCAGCGACTCGATGGGATTCGATAAGGCGACGCTCGGCTCGGCCCTTCGCGACCAGCTCGTGGAGAATTTCGGCAACGCCTCTCCCGAGGTGCCCATGTTCAACGGCGAGGGTGCCCAGATCGGGCTGAAGTTCACGGTGACGAGTCCCCTCACAGGCCCGAGTGGTGCGATGTGGGATATCACCTCAGCGTGGGGGATCGACTGGAACGGAACGATCCGGTTGATCACGGCGACGCCATGAGCGGGGGGCGAGGTCCGGTGGTGGTGGTAGTGGCTGGCTGTCATGTGATCGAGATCCGGGTGGATCGCAGCGGCGGCCCGCGCTCGATGATCGTCAGCGTTGAGCTGGATCATGAGCGGTCCTGGTTGTTCGACGAGCCCGGCTGGCAGGACGTGGCAGTCGGCGTCTCCGACAGTGTGGCTTACTGGTGGTCGGCGCGGCATCTGGTCGTCCTTCCGGCTGGCGAGCGGCAGGGCGATCCTGTGGTCATCGCCACCGACGAGGACATCCGCCTGGCGTTCGCCGTCGCCGGCGGCTGGCTGCTGGTTTGCGAGACCTCAATCCGGTATTTCATCGAAGGCGAGTTGGCTTCCCAGCTCGAGTTCGGCGAGGTTCTCCTTGCGGGGCGCTGGGAAGGCCCTCAGCTTGTCGTCCGGGACGCGGCGGGCCAGGACATCAAGGTCATCGTGAGCGAAGGGCGCCTGGTCACCGGCTGACGGCGGGCAGCACCTGTGCCGGCCCATGGGTTCGTGTCGCGTGTCCCTGGCGTGTGACGCGGCGGATCGTTTCAGGCCGCTTCCCGCGCGGTTCGATGGGACGGCGCCAGCGGCCTGCCGCGCAGCTGCTGCATGCGCAGCCGGGTCGTTCGCTCTGCCCTTGCGTGGCGCCGGCTTGCTCGCCCTGAGTCGTGCCCTTGCGTCCATCTGGCTGTGCTGGTCTCGCCGACTGTCATCACGCCCGTTTTGCCGCCTTCGGCTTGATCTTCGGCCCTACTGCACACGAGCTGCCGAAGGCCGAGTGGCGGCTGCCCCGGCCGGCGCTCACGCAGGCGGAGGCGGAGCTGGTGCTCGCCCAGCCCGACCTGGCCGATCCTGTACCGCTTCAAAACTAATCGCATGGTGTCTGACCTGGGGTTCATACGATCAGCCAATGTCGGCCGGTAGTACTCGTTGACGCCGCCCAGCACCTTCCGCCGCTGCACCGGCAAGTCCAGTGGAACGTCGGCTTCGTCGTCTTGGCCGGGCGGTCGTTGTTGGCGGGACTGGTGCGGGCGGTACATCCGAGGTACATCGCAGGTCGATGGCGGTCGCTAGCTTGGCTGGGAGATCGCGGCCGGGCCGGGGCTGGCTCGGCAGGTGGATGGCGGGAACGTGGCGTGACCGTGAGGATCGGTTCCACCGTGCCGGTCTCAGCTGCGGCCGGGAATCTGTGCCGGGGAACTGAAATGGTCACCCAGGCCGGGTTCGTGAGGTGTGGCAGCGCTCGGCGCTTGTCCTGGCCGGAGCAGTTCGGCCGCCCCCGGCCGGCGTCTCGGTGCGCGTGCCCAGCTGGGCCGGAACGGCAGGGTTGCGGTGGGAGGATTGGACGCGGCGGGACTCGGCTGGACTTGATGGGACATGATCGAAAAGGTGCGTTCGCGCTGACCAGGGACGCTTTGGAACTGCGGACGCCACACGGACGGAACACGGGTTTTCACGCGGCGAGAAATGAAGAAATGGCAGGTCGGAGGGCATGAAGAGGGGAGATAATGGGCTCCCTGTAAAACCGTCGGCTCAGCCTACGTTGGTTCGAACCCAACACCTGCCACACACGCAAAATGCCAGGTCAGCCCTGGTGTCAGTGTCGGACAGGCGCTTGTTTCGGGCGGCGGTCCGTAGACCGCTCTCCAAAAGGGCTCCGCGCCAGGTTCGGCCAGGTCAGCGGCCTGTGGGCGCCCGGCGTACCCGGTCTAAGGCTGATCTCGTTCCCACTGCGTTCCCAGCCCTTCAGGCCTGTGCGTGCCGAGAATCTCGGCCGCGGCTGTGACCAGCAGGGTTGCTCTTCTTGCCGTCAGGTCGTGATGATCACCGGTCATGTGCCCGCGGTTCGTCTTCCTCCTGATCACGCGGATGACCTGATGGCTGCGGCTGTCCCGGCGCGAGGAGACATGGAAGACCGCAGAGATCCTGCTGCTGCGCCACCAGCTCGCCGTCCTGCAACGGCAGCAGCCATGGCGCCCGAACCTGGAATGGGCAGACCGGGCAGTCCTGGCGACCCTGTTCAGCGTGATGCCGAAAGCCCGCCGCCGCGGGCTGCGGCTGCTGGTCACCCCGGGACACGATCGTGCGCTGGCGCCGCGGCATCTTCCGCCGCCGCTGGGCCGCCAGGTCCAGGCGGGGCAGGGCCGGCAGGCCAGCCACCCGCAGGAACATCAGGACCCTGGTGCTCCGGCTGGCCCGCGAGGACCCCTGTGCGTGCCGAGAATTCCGTCCACGGCTCTGACCAGCAGAGTTGCTCGCCCAGCCGCCTGACCGTCACGATCACCGGTCATGTGCCTACGGTTCGCCTTCCTTCTCGTCACGCGGGTGACCACCTG
>Ga0209517_10006937_pt1 | contig 13777 bp, 14 predicted proteins | sample PeaSoiMetSII2010_FD_187695 | JGI IMG/M metagenome (GOLD analysis project Ga0209517, IMG submission 187695) | Peat soil microbial communities from Weissenstadt, Germany - SII-2010 (SPAdes) (version 2) | ecosystem: Environmental > Terrestrial > Soil > Wetlands > Peat | place: Germany...
ATTTGAAAATCCTAACGAGACAGTAGCAGAAAATCTGGTTCTACTAGAAAAAGGTCAATACATCTGTACTACTTGCGGTTCAATTCTTGCAGAGTATAGAAATTTTAGTAAACCCGATGAAGCTGCTTCAGTGGGAGTTGCAATACCTGTTACTAGTACTAATGTTGTTACATCGCCTTCAGCTCAAAACGTTGAATTACAAAATCAGCCAAAAACTTCTAGTGTAAAGACATTCAGTTCCATTACAGGTTTAGGGGTGTATGATACTGAGGCAAAAAGAGTTGGAGTGGTCAAAGAGATGGGTATTCAGCCAGATCAATCAAGCATAGTTCTAGTTGTAACAAAAAATGATGGAACAGATGTTACAATAAAGTGGGACGAGATAAGAAAGATTGGTGAGATTGTGTTACTTGGGGGCTCACTTGGTGAAAATAATTTAAAATGTATCAAGTGTAATTATACCAATAGCCAAGGCTCAAAATTCTGTGAAAGTTGTGGTAACAAGCTAAAATAAAGCATCATTGTTAAGTAAGATTTATCTTACGATTTTAGAGAACTAGAAACAATTGAGTAAACTTTCTCTTAAATCAGGCATTGTAAAGGACATCATAATAGTAGTAATAGGTATTGCAATAATTTGGATTGGTCTTCGAGTAGCCTTTGGAACAGAAAATCCATTTTATGTGGTCTCAAGTGGAAGTATGATACCAAATCTGAATATCTATGACGTTATAGTGGTTCAGGGACATGTAAATTTTGATCAATTAAAAGTTGGAGATATCATAGTGTTCAATAGGCCAATTGTGCATGATAAGGTAATAGTTCATAGAGTTGCAGAGATACTAAACAAAGATCCTTTGGTAATCAGAACAAAAGGAGATGCAAATCCTGGTTCCATACCTGGAACTGACTTTCCAATTACAAAGGGTGACTACATTGGAAAAGTAGAATACGTTGTTCCTCAGATAGGTTATGTCACAAGAATACTAACACCTCCAATAAATTACATCATAATAGCTGTCATTGTTGGGATAATGCTAGTAAAACAATTTGGAAAACCAAAGTCCAGCATAGAAAATTGGTCTGATAATAATCCAGATCAACCAAAGGATTCAAACGAGTTGACAAAATCTGATATGAAAAATTTGTCAAATGAACCATACATAACAAAGGATTCAAATGAATTTGAAAGTAAGTCAGATGATAAACTTGGAAAAAGTCAGACTACAGAAGATAAAGATTCAGATAAAAAACAAGATTGAATAAATTTTAACTATTTTCTCATCTTGAATACACGTTGAAAGTAATCAGATTGTTCAGGCTCTGATTCTGAATTTTCTTTAACATTTGCAAGATTTTTAGCAAGTTTTTTCTTGTATCCAAGCTGCATTTGACGTGCAATGTTAATTCTTTGAGCTTGTGGCGAACCTGCACCATGCATTGATTCAGTAAGATATCCTACTGCATTTCTGCCCAAGGTCATGTTTTCTATGAGTCTTAAGATTCTGAACCTATCTTCAACATCAACTCCCTTGCGTCCTTTCAAATATTTTTTCAATATTGGACCTGTAATTGGATTTCTTAGATCTTTCTCAGATGGAAGTGTAACAACAAGACCACCGGCAATATCCTGGGCAAGTCTACCAATTTCATATGGAAATCTAGTTACATTATGTTTGGTAACATTTGCTAACATATCATCATTTATCCATACACCGGATTTTGTTTTATGAGCTTGAAATGAAGAAGCAATACCAGATGCATATATTGTTTCATTGAGATGAGTCATTTCGATTAGCTTGTCTTTAATGTGAGAAACATTAGGCACTCCATTGTAATCAGCAATTGCAGCAGCTGCACCAATTAGAACATCGCCCAAGCCTGTCTTGCACACATAACTTCTTCTATGATAACAAGTAAACCTCTCTACAAGCATTGCAGCAAATTCGTATTCACCAAACATAAACACCTTATCCCATGGAATGAAAACTCTATCAAAAATCATCAATGCCTCTTGTCCTGCAAATTTTGAATTTCCTGAATCAATATCTCCTTCCTCCATACTTCTTGTATCACATGACTGACGACCATAGATGTATGATATACCAGGTGCATCAGCAGGCATTGCACCCACTATTGCATAGTCTTTGTCTTTTTCTTGCAGTCTCATGGTGGGCATTACTATAATCCAGTGTGAGTTTATACAACCAGTCTGGTGAGCCTTGGCTCCTGTAACAAATATTCCCTTGTCATTTTTTTCTACTACACGTAAAAATACATCAGGATCTTCCTGTTCATGTGGTGCTTTACTTCTATCTCCTTTCGGATCAGTCATGGCACCACCTATGACAAAATTCTCCTTTTGAATCATCTTGATAAATTCAACTAGTCGTTTATGATAATCAGTCTTGAATTTTTCATCAATTTCAAAAGTAACAGAATATAATGAATTTAATGCATCCATTCCCACACATCTTTGGAAACATGTTCCAGTAAGTTGCCCAAGTTTTCGCTGCATCTTATTTTGGTTTACTAGATCATCTGCACTTTCTGCAATATGTAAGAATCTATTAACTTGTAAACCAGTTATAGATGACTTTGCAGTTGCAACCTCACTTTCCTTTTCAGCAAGATCATATGTCTCCGCTACTGCATTAATTGAAGGTCTAATCATTGGATGATCCACAGGTTCTTTCACAAGTTCCCCAAAAAGGTAAACCTTCATGTTACGGCCTCTGAGACTTTGGATATACTCAGAAGCTGTCCTAATTGGCATATCTGCTATACCCTTTAGAAGTAATATAAATATTATAACAAATTTGTGAGTCTTTAAGCAAGTCCAATTCTTACATCAACGACTTTGCAACCTTTACCCTTTTCAAATACAAGAACTGGATTCATGTCAAGCTCTTTAATTTCTTGGAAATCAGTCACTAGTTGAGAAATTCTTTGAATACAATCAGAAAGTTTGTTTATATCAGATGGTTTTTCTCCTCGTACACCTTGTAACAACTTGTTTGTCTTAATTGATGATATCATCTCATCTGCCTCAGAATCTGTAACAGGTGCAACTCGGAATGTGACATCTTTTAGGACTTCAACATAAATTCCGCCCATTCCAAACATAACTACAGATCCAAATCCTGGTTCTTGTTTTGAGCCGACAATAGTTTCTTTTCCACCTTTTACCATCTCTTGGACCAGCACACCTTTGATGATGGCTTTCTTGTCGTATTTTTTTGCGTTTTTTATTATTTCTTTAAAGGCTTTTTTGACTTCTTGTGGAGTTTTTAATCCCACTTTTACTCCACCTGCATCAGACTTGTGAATAATTTGTGGAGAAGCTATTTTCATAACTACTGGATAACCAATTTTTTTCGCTGCTTGAATTGCCTCACGTTCTTTTGTAGCAAGAATACTTTTTGGTATAGGAAAACCGTATGCTTTCAAAACTTCTTGGCCTTCTTCTTCTAATAGATTTTTTCTTCCCTCTAACTTGACTTTAGAAAATACTTGTTCTACTTTTTTCTTGTTTACTTTGAATTGTTGTATTTTTCCTTCTGGTGTTTGTGACCATTGAGTAAATCTTAGCATTGCTTTGAGTGCTCTTATTGCCCTTTCGGCATAAGTATAATGTGGGACTCCACCTTCTGACAGAATTTCTTTATTCTTTATTCCTTCGTCAAGACCCATTAAACTTGCAAGAATTGTTTTGTTGTATTTCTTTGATGCAGTAACAATGACTTCGGCAAGATTGTTGTAATCAAGTGTTGCAGATGGTGTACACATTGTTATAACTGAACCAACATTTGGATGAACAAGTACAAGATTTAGTACATGATCAAATCTATTGAAATCAGCATCACCTACAATATCTACAGGATTTCTAGAATTTCCCCAAGGAGGAATAACTGCATTAATTTGTGGTCTTATGTCATCTATATTTGCCATTTTAATCCCCATCTTTGAGCAAGCATCAGTAGAGATTATTGCTGGCCCTCCTGCATTTGATACTATTACCAAATCTCCTTTGAGAGGTAATGGTTGCTTTGAGAAAGCTACAGCGTAATCAAATAATTCTTCCATTGTATCTACTCTTATTGCACCAGATTGTGTTAACAGTGCGTCATAGATTTCATCAGAACCCATAAGTGCACCTGTATGAGACATTGCTGCTTTTGCACCCTCTGGACTTCTACCAGATTTTAGAACAAGTACAGGTTTCTTTAGTTGATTTAATCTAGTAATTTGCTTGCATATTTTCAAAAATTCTTTTCCATTTCCTATATCCTCAAGATACATTACAATGACCTTTGTCTGTTCATGTTCAGCAAGCATTTTGAGAATATCAACTTCGTTGAGGTCTACTTTATTTCCCATGCTAATTACAGAAGAAAATCCTATTCCTTGAGCACTAGCATCTTCAACAAGTGCTGCACATATTGCACCGCTCTGGGATACCAGGGCAATTCCACCAGACTTTGGAGTTACTTTTAGGAAAGTGGAATTCATCATTGTTTTTGGTGCTAGATTCATCACACCAAGACAGTTTGGTCCTATAATTTTGATATTGTATTGCTTTGCAATTTCTGCAAGTTTTTTCTCAAGTTTTGCACCTTCTTCGTTGACTTCTTTGAATCCAGCTGTTATTACAATTGCTCCCTTGATTCCTTTTTTACCACATTCTTCAAGTACTGCTGGAACTACATCGTTCTTTGTAATTATAACTGCAAGATCAATTTCTTCTGGTACATCTAAAACACTTTTGTATGCTTTTTTATCAAATACGGTTTCTCTTGTTGGGCTAATTGGAAGAATCTTTCCGGTATACCCCTTCAATATATTAGATGTAATTGCGCGCCCTACACTTCCCTCCTTATCTGAAGCTCCTATAATAGCAATAGATTTTGGAGATAGGAAAATTGACTCACTCATTTAATGAGATCGACTCGGATGGATTTGTATAATAAGTTTATCCAAGAGAATTACTTGATCTCAATAGATTGGTACTAGCTGCCAAGCATTTTTCCAGCGATATTTTCATTTCGTGGAATCCAGTTTATCTTTAGATTTGCAAACTTGGGTATCAATTCCCATGCTTCTCTTGCAAGACTCCTCAATTGCTCATTGTTTATAGCATATTCATGGTTTAATTGCGAAACAGTATTTTTGGAGTCACTATAGATGACAACCTCATCGGTATTACCTGCAAATTTTTTTAGAACAGAAATTATGGCCAGATATTCTGCCTGGTTGTTTGTTATGTCAGATTTTTTTTCGTAGAACGATTCTCCAGTCTCTTTGACAAAGAATCCAAAGCCAGAGTTTGTTCCTCCCGAGCCGTCAACAAATATGCTAAGGACCATCTTTGTATAACCTCATAAATTTTACACTCAGGTTTACTGTAATCATATAGATTACAGTCGATATAGATTGTGACACTAGTGATGCAATATAGGCATGATATGAATTTGTAAGTAAATAATATTGAAGAGACCATCTACAAACTGTATAAACAACCTCGCCTATTCCAAGTGAAGAAATTATTTTTATCAAATCTCTTCTAAGACTTGCCTTGTCTATCTCGCCTGTTTTGAGAAGATATTTTTTCTTGTTGTCAAAATAATAAAGTGTTCCAAAAGTGGAAAAATATACAATGTAATCAGCACCTAAAGTAATGGTAGCATTTACGTAATTTTGTTGGCCAGAAAACAATTCTGCAATAATTGCTGAAACAACAATTGATGCCAAGAATCCAAGGAAAATATTCTTGTTAAGTTTTAGATATTCCTTGTATTGTGGCTTCACAAACTGTTTTTGTTTCTCTTACAAATAAATCAAATCTATTGCAGAGTTATTCTCAACAATACCAGTATGCCTGCAAGTTCTGCAACATGTATTGCTAGCAGGTATGGTAACAATGCAGCAGCATAGAGATCCATCATTGTAAAGTATGCATAGACTCCAATCATATTATGCAAAAACAACAAGCCTGCAAAAAATATCATCCCAAGTGGCAATTGCGCTTTTGTTTTGGAATACATCTTGGCAAAGACTCCAATTAATACTCCAAGAGATATCAGATTGGCTCCAGACACGATTGTACTTGCAGTCATTATTGGTTCCATTTGAAAAACACTATCCCCACTTTACTTATGTACTTTTTTCCAATTTGCTTACAATTTCATCAAAGACATCCAAATTCACCTCAAGAAATGTAGATATGAAAAATGTTGCACCATACTTGTCACCCACACGAGTTATCAGATTATTCTTTTCAAGCACTCCTACATGATGCTGTATTGCTTTGTAGTCAAGATTCATTTCCTTGGCAAGCTGATTTGCGTTGAGGGGTTTATTTCTAATATGAGAAATAAAACGAATTCTGTTTAATCCACCTTTTGAGCCCATAAAGATAAACCACAGCAAGCGTTTGGCATATGGATCTGTTGGCATGTTCATATATCGTCAGTTAATAGATCTTTTATCTTCTACTGCTCTAGAAATCAAAGGATAAGCATTATTCAATTATAATAAAATTTAAAGCATTTTTGCAGCAATACAGATCGAATAACTGATAAGATAGATTGAGTAGATGAATACAATGTTTGATTATGATTATCCCCTTTACAGGCCTCCATCTGAAGCCAAGTCATTAATTTTCCAGGTTACTCTGGGCTGCTCATTTAACAAGTGTTCATACTGTAACATGTATCGCTCAAAGGAATATTCTGAAAGACCTTGGGAGGAAATCAAGGCCGAGATTGATCTTGCCTCAAAGCACATGCCAAATAGTAAAAGAATATTTCTTGCAGACGGTGATGCACTAAACTTGCCAACGAATAGAATGCTGCAGATTTTAGGATACATACGAGAAAAATTTCCAGACTATGAACGTATATCATGCTATGCCATGCCACAAAACATTCTAAAAAAATCGCCCGAAGATCTCAAAAAGATGTATGATGCTGGACTGACAATGTTTTACATTGGAATAGAAAGTGGTTCAGACATAATTCTCAAAAAAGTTACTAAAGGAGCTACTGGTCAGACAATCATAAAGGCTTGTCAAAAGGCAAAAGATGCTGGATATACGATATCATGTATGATCATTCTAGGTCTAGGTGGAAAGACTTACTCAAAACAACACATAGAAGAGACTGCCAAAGTTTTGAGCGCATCTGCACCTCATTATGTTGGAACACTTACTTTACATTTAGAAGATGGAATACGTGATGAATTTCTGACAAAATTTAAGGAACCATTTTTACCAATTGATGACTCTGAAGCACTAGATGAATTAGAACTTCTAATTTCAAAAATGGAACCTAGTAGTGAAGTTGTCTTTCGCGCAAACCACGGTTCAAATGCATATCCAATAGGTGGAACTTTTCCACAAGATAAACAATCCATGCTTCAGAAAATTTCTCATCTAAGGTCACATCCAGAGTTATGCAGACCAGTAGGTCTCAGAGGATTTTAAGTGGATCCATAGATTTCTTTACCCACAGAGGGTTTGGACAGGACGTTTTGTGAAAATAATTTCACACAAAATGGGCAGTAAGCTTACCATAGCTACAAAACTCTTTTCCTTAATTTTTTATTTTTAAATTTGTAAAACAGATTCATTAAATTTTAGTAAATCTATTTTAAAATTTTATAATCTACAATTATGAGAATCTCAATCTTGTTCTTGACGAGATGATTATGATTGACATTATGGAAATAACAAGTACTGCTAATGAGATTGGACCAAATTCTGGAGTTGTTGCGCTGGATGTTGGACTAGCTGTTTGAGGTGTATTTGTAAGACTTGTTGAATTGTTACCTAGTGCTGCGCCCAAGTCTGTAGAGTTGTCAGGAGAAAGAGCACTCAAGTCTGTCGCGTTGTCAGATGGAGCACCAGAGCTTGTAGAGTTGTCAGACGGAAGACCCAAGTCTGTCGAGTTTGGTAATTGATTAGCACCAAAACTGCGAGGAGTTTGCGCATATGCTGCATTGGAAAGAGACGAAAAAGATGTAGAAATATTTGGAAAAGCAAGATTAGTGAAAGTAAGAGTGAGAAGTGTTATCAAGAATAATGTAGACCCTAGACGCATAAAAATTCCGTGTGAAGATAATATTTAAAACTTGTTTCATCATGTGATTTGGTAACAATACAGCGCATTCCTTATATCTGATATTTTATGAAATATACTAAATGAATTATAAATCGGATAAACAAAGTAGGTCCGGAATAGGAATTAAAACTGCAATAGCTGGAAGTATGATTTTCATATTGCTATTTGGTTTTACAGCCCATCTAGATTTTGCAGCCGCACAAATATCTAACAATACAGCTAGTCCAAATTCGACTACCAATAGTTGTGCGGTGACAGCAAAACAGACCTACCAGTCAGCATTACAAAGTGCAAAGACAGCTCGAGATTCTGCAATACAGCAAATAAAACAAACTGATCAAACATCAGAGAAGCAATTCAGAGCAGATTATCAACAAGCTGCACAAGCTGCACAGTCTTTGTACAAAACTCAGCAGCAAGCAAATCTTACAGCTGCAAAAAGTAATTTAACCGCAGCTCAGCAGACCTTAAAGACTGCTCTTACGACAGACAAGGGAGATCCTACCAAAATTGCTGCAGACAGAGTACAACATGCCAATACCGTTGATGCAACATACGCTCACTATTACCTAACGATATACCAAGAAGCTTCTGAGAGAGCGCACACCATTTGGAGTGCAGCTGCTACAAGGGATGCTAATATCGAAGGCGTTAGAGAGACAATGTGGACCAACATAGGTCAGGCATATGCAGCTTACTATGGCACTATTAATGGACTTGAGGTTACTTACGACGATGCGTTAGCTGCGTGCAAGTCACAAACCACAAGTACTGCTGGAACAGGTTAATTCTCAAAAAGAGAATTTCCTCAAATATTTTTATTTTAGACCTTTGAGACCTATTACATCTAACCAGCCGCAAGAAATTCCTGCATGGATAAAAAACATTGCAAGCTGGTGAAGTAAGAGTCAAGCTGAAGATACCTACTTTTCAAGTATAACACAGTGGATAATACAAACTCTAACAGCAGAAGAACCCATCAAACAGTGAGGTAATCTACACGAATCATAGTCATCAAGAATGGTGAAAATATTTACATGTGATACAATCATCTAAACAAGAGATAATTTTTACAAAAAGAATAATTTCAATGTCATTTAGTTTTTATGAGAGAAAATTTCCCAATGTTATCATGAAGATTCTAGTTTTGGTTTCATTATTGATAATTACAGCTATCATGGGACAATATCAAACCAAAGCATTTGGAGAAATATCTACTCTTACACCACCTCAAAATATAATCAAAGTAAATGGAACAAGTTTCACAATTCCCTATAGCGTTACAGGAGGGACTGTTACTTTGATTCAAGCTGATACGGATGCAAAATCGATAGATGTGAACGTACAATCATCAAATGGAGGCAGCTTGACGATAACCTTGCCAACCCGACTTATTGACGCATACGAAGGCACGTCTCTAGAACCAGAACATCTACACGATGTAGGCAATGAAGCTCATTTGGTGGTAATGAGTAAAAATCATGGAATTTCGTATAAATCAGTTGATACATCTGATAATAGAACACTGACTATACCATTGAGTGTTGGAAGTAATACAATTGAAATTAAAGGTACGTACATGGTTCCAGAATTTGGATCCTTGACATATATCATGCTAGTAATTGCAGTCATTTCCGTAATTGCAATATCGAAGAATTGTTCTAAATTATGATTGGTAAGCTAAACTTTCAGAACCCATCAGATCTTCGATCTTGTATTAATTTATAAAAATTTCAACCCCGAAAGTTAGCACGGAGAACTTCAATGGCTGAAACCCTATCTACTATGGGGTTTATTTTCTGGTTCCAATCAATACGTGTTTTAATCATCAAATGTGATTAAAAGATATATTCTCTAAAATTTATGGTTTATAGATCAAATGAGACATGGTATTGACTCTACTATTTAGCCTTCATCCGTTTTATTTTTTCTTGAAGTAACATACATCCTTGGATTAGTGTTTCTGGTCTAGGCGGACAACCTGGAACATAAACATCAACGGGAAGAACCCCATCGATTCCTGGTAGTACATTATATGAGTCAAAGTATAATCCTCCAGTTATTGCACATGCTCCCATTGCTATGACATATTTTGGATCAGGCATCTGATCATATACCATTCTCAATCTAGGAGCCATCTTTCTGGTTATAGTTCCCATGACAACAATAAGATCACATTGTCTGAGAGAACCAAATGCTTCGATAATACCAAATCTTTCAACGTCATATCTAGGACTAGATGCTGCACCAAATTCTACACTACAACATGCAGTCTCAAGATGAACTGGCCATAAAGAGTAAATTCTGCCCCAGTTTATTGCCATGTCAAATGGTTTTCCTACTGCCTTGATAAGTACATCACCAAGCTTTCCAAGTAAAACATTAGTTGCGTGCGGTGCCGTATCTTGATTAAGTAATTCTTTTAACATTATTCTGTGTCTATTACGTCTCAGTCCCTATTAAACCGGTTTAGATTATTTACACGGTACAACAGTTCTAAATTGTAATTTTTTTATTTTCAGACGATTGAGTCCCATAAGACTCAAACTCACACATGTCTCAAAGGCTAAAGGGTCTAAAATAAAATAATGACAGAACTTTGATCTTATCAGATACTTGTTATTCGGTAGCTACTCGTACCAATTGAGAAATTTGCTTGCCTTTCCCTTGAGAAAGTGCGTTTATCCCACCATTCAAACTTTCAGCCGCAATTCCTTTGCCAGCAAGTACTTGAGCAACCATGAGCGAAGTATTTCCCATCATGCAAACAAGCAATGACTTTCCATCAGCTCCTCCAAATGCTGCATCCAATTCTTTTGGAATCTCGTGGGTTGCTAAAAGTCGTTCCACATCTCTGGCCTTTGGAACAAAGATTTTACTTTCATCAACGCCCAGCGAATTTGCAATTAGCTCTATTCCTTCCTTTTGTGGAGTATACTGTGTATGAATCCAGAGAACTCTATCATATGTACCAATATCAGAAAGAGCTTCTTGTAGGTTAACCTGCAAACGGTTCTGCTTTATTTCTTTAGCCTCCAGACTCTTTCTGTACTTTTGGATTCCATCAGCAATTACTACGACAAACTTTCCTCCATAACCGCCAAAGTTTACCATCTGCATGACCGCATAAAGTGCAAGGGCACTGCTTTCCCCCATGTCATGACCCTTGTCTACAAAAAATTTCATAAGACGTTTTGCCTGTCCAAAATCTACTTCATGTTGTCCAGCATATCGCTCAGGCTCATAGAACTTTAAACCCGCTGCCTTGTTTTTTGTCCTTATTCCTGCAACATCTTGATCACTTAGTGGAAAGATCACATGCAGTGACTTTTTTTCAAATTTTTCCATCAAGTATCTGCTCAAACCACCAGATGTGCCACCAGTACCAAAGGTACAGACAATTTGAAATTCTGCAAGCGACTGGCTTTTTTCGCGCAATTGCTGATCAATCTCAGTTGCGGTCACAGTTCTGTGTACCTCGATGTTTAGCTCATTGTCGTACTGTTCTGGACAGAAACAGCCGTAGATCTCTGCAAGAAGCTTTGCCAAGTTTATGATATCCTGTTTTGCAAGAAGTACTTCTACCTTAGAACTTGAACTATCAAAAATCGTAGGGTCAAAGCCTAATTCAGAGAGCTGTGAACGAATGTTTAAAGCAGTTGCTTTGGCAGCCAAAAGATTCGAGCTGTCCTTCATTCCCGGAGCAGGGCAGATGTCCATGTCAAGATTTATGATACGAATTTTCTCGTTTCTTAACTCCTCAAATACTCCTTCCTGAAGCCTTCTCGATACAAGTGTAACTACATCTAGGCCAATCTTTGCTATCTGTCCCAACGCGATACCAAAGTTACCAGATGTAGCTTCAAATATTGTCTGTCCACGTTTTAGCTTGCCTGTGATAATAGCATCGTGGACTATATGGACTGCCGGCCTTACTTTTATGGAACCTGCTAGTAAATTAGAATCGAACTTGCCGAAAACTTGCAGATCTTTATCTGCAAGATCCAGTCCGTACACTTTTTTTGCACACTCCCTCAAATCTTCAGTAATATCAATTAGGGGTGTTGTGTTAACAACTCTCACTCCGTCTGGTTTTTCTTCTAGATGAGGAACTTTGTTCCATATCTCTCTATCAAATTGCTCAAGCAGAACACTGTCAATGTCACTTCCTTTATTTTCCTGCAATCTTCTTCGCCGTGCTATAGTGTGAAATAACGTCTTATAAAATATAAGATTCTAAAGTTTAGCCTGTAATACACAGTTACTATCTTTTAATAATTTCAGACTCGTGTTACATCTACATCGGGGGATTCAAGTACCATCATGGGCTTATTTTAGACCCACTTGTGCCTAATTGAAAAGTGTATATTCATTTTCTAAAATTCAACACCTTTAATGTCCTATTGGAACATCGCTTGTAGAACCTTAAAGGTTTTCTGAAGGACAATGAACTAGGCCGATGAGTTTTTGATTAAATTCTTACTTTACATCACAAGTTATACATCCAATATCAAATATACCAATTTTTCTTGTGCCTCTATATCCACCACATTTAACAGGCCCATTTGTAATCAAAAAGACCCATTTGGCAACTTTTAACTTTAATCGTCTTTTGAATACAGTGATTATACATAATGTCATCTGATGTTAAGAATCGTAAATTAGACAAGATGGATCTTGCTTATGCAGCCATACTCGGATTGACAGTTGTTGTAACAGCTTGGTGTGGATATCAACACGAGTTATGGAGTAGTGCATTGACATTTGAATTAAAAGCGGCAAACACTGCACATCGTGAATTTACAACTGCTGAACTAAAGGAAAGGCAGTCTGAGATAATTGACATAATTGAATTTACTGGATATATCAATGCGGAATCAAATCATAATCAAAAATTAAGTGAATATTATAAGAATAGTTTTCGACCAGAAATGAAGACTGCCTTTGACGCATGGATAAAGACTGATCCTTTTAACAATACCAAAGCAAAGACTACTCCATTTGACATGCCTGAATATCCAAATCCGTCAGACTCGGATAAAGTAAATAGTTTCTTACAATTAGCAGATGAAAAATCTCAAAATGCAGATAAGATGAGTTCGATTGCATCAAATTATGTTTTCTTTACAACAATGTATGCCAGTATTTCTTTTCTAGAGGGAATTGGTAGGGTTTTTGCTTCTAAAAAAACGCAGCTGATATTTCTTATAATGGGTGCGGTATTCTTTTCTGTTACTACAACAGTCATGTTTTCAATAATGCCAATATACTCCAATAGCATCTCTCTTTGATTAGATTTTCATCACTTCATAATTTACTTGATTTGACATCTTCAAGTGAGAGTACAAGTCGGATTTCATGGCTTTTCTACCCTAGAATGGTTATAGAGTAGCGCGATATCGCATCTAGCTACCTTGGGAGTCCCACAAATGTACCCGAAAAAGGATGGGTCCACAGGGGTCCACTAACTGCAGCGTCTGAAACCTCTGAATTTTTCTCATTTTTCATGGTTTCATCATTCATGTTAGTTATGATACTGGACCATATTGTTAAATTTTTGGTTTCATTTCATTCAACATACTATAAACAATTACAACCCAGCTAAAAGGTGGTTATAATTTTTCAATGATTTAATTTTGTTAATTCAAATCCAAGCC
>Ga0209517_10006938_pt1 | contig 13777 bp, 9 predicted proteins | sample PeaSoiMetSII2010_FD_187695 | JGI IMG/M metagenome (GOLD analysis project Ga0209517, IMG submission 187695) | Peat soil microbial communities from Weissenstadt, Germany - SII-2010 (SPAdes) (version 2) | ecosystem: Environmental > Terrestrial > Soil > Wetlands > Peat | place: Germany: Weissenstadt...
GGCCCGCGACGGCGTGTTCATCAGCCGTCGTGGGCCGGGTGAGGGGGTCCTGGTTCGCCGTTCTCATAGCAGCGAGGAATCTCGCACTGCGTCGGGCAGGTCGCCAAAGAGGAGTCAGGGCAAGATTCCTCGCGGAGTTTACCCTGAGCACCCAGAGCAAGATTCCTTCACTTCGTTCAGGACAGGCTCTTCGCTGCGCTCAGGATGACAGCGAAGGGCTCGGAATGACAAGCAACTTCAAGGCTGCTAAGAGGCTCGGCTGTTGTAATTTCGACCTTCTGAGGAGATTCTTCCTACACCGCCGGAGGATCGGGTGAGGCCTTGACAAACGAGGCGGCCGGAGCGATACTTTTCACGGAGGCGAAGAAAAAGCGAATACTCGGAGTAAAGTCATGGCACGAGATTTTAAACTGTTGCGCTCCCAAATTGCGTCGGTTCTGGCTTCCCGTTTTCCAGATCCCTTTAATTATCGGAACAGCAAAAGGGGAGAAACAGTTCCCACTGGAAACTCTGAAACCGATTGCCTGACCGGGGGATTACCCCGTGGCGCCATTACGGAGATTTGCGGGCCCAGCGGCTCCGGCCGGACCAGTCTGATGCTGTCGGCACTGGCCTTGCGTACGGCTGAGGGCGAAGCTTGCGCTCTCATTGATGCGCACAACACTTTCGACCCGTACTCCGCCGAAGCAACGGGCGTGCAATTAAGACAATTGCTTTGGGTGCGCTGCGCAGGCATCGATCAGGCGTTTCGTGCTACGGACTTGGTTTTGCATGCCGGCGGCTTCGGGCTCGTCGCTTTGGACCTGGGCGACATGCCTCCGGAAACGGTCCGCTGCATTCCTCTCTATGTGTGGTTCCGGTTTCGTCGAGCCGTAGAGCAAACGCCCACCATCTTCCTTGTGCTCGAGCAGGAGCCTCATGCCAAATCTTGCGCGTCGCTCGTGGTTCAAATGGAGACGGAGACCGCACAATGGTTAGAGGGCGCGCAGAATCACCCGGGGATCCCCGGCGATCCGCGCGCGCGACTGTTTTGGGGTTCGCGGCTGAAGGCGAAAGTCGTCTGTTCGCGAACTCGCTGAATCGCGGCGCGAAGATGGTGTGAAGAAATCGACCAGTTGTGTCATTCCGAGCGCAGCGAGGAATCTGCATTTGTTTTCAAGGGGGTAAATGCAGATGCTTCGCTTCGCTCAGCATGACAGCCAATTCTTTCGCACCTTCGAAGGAATAAGAACAACGATTGTCACTCGCCGGTCGAGCTATGTCTTTTGCTTCCATTTTTGTTCCCGATTTCTTGCTTCAGGCGGTAGTGCGTTCACCGCCTGGAATAAAGAGCAGACCCATGGTTCTTGTGGATGCGGCTTTGCAGCTCCGCCCGGTCATTTGCGAGAACCAGCAGGCCTCGGCGAGGGGAATCAAGCTCGGAATGTCGAAATCCGAAGTGGAGCAGTTTGGTGGGATTGAGATCCTTCAACGCTCGCGCGCGCAGGAGAAGATTGCACATGCCGCGCTGCTTGAACTCGCCTGGTCTATTTCGCCCCGAGTTGAAGACACTGCACCGGATAACATCGTCCTCGATCTTGCCGGGCTTGCTTCCTTATCCGGGTCAGATGAAAACATCGCCCGCAGCCTTGCCGAAGGTGCGGAGCGCCTTGGTATGGATGCGCAGATTGCCGCCGCCTCCAACATCGAGGCCGCTGTTCTTGCTTCCCGTGCTTTCCCCGGGATCACTGTTATTCCGGAAGGTGAAGAAGCGGCCATTCTTGGGAAGGCGCCGGTTACCGCCCTTTTATCCTCTGCTGCAGGAGTGAATGTTTCCAGGCAGAAAGACGAAACTGCAAGTGCAACATACGATCAGGCGGACCTTTCGGGAACACTGGAACGTTGGGGCATCCACACCTGCGCATCGTTTGCGGCCTTGCCCGTCCTGGAGCTTTCCGAGCGATTGGGGCACCAAGGAGTTCTCCTGCATCAATTGGCCCGTGGTGCGGCAGTGCGAGCGCTCATCCCGGCGCAACCATCTGGTTATTTCGAAGAGGAGATGGAACTGGAAGACGCCGTGAGTGAGATGGAACCTTTGTCAATTCTCCTGGGCCAGTTGCTGGAGCGAATGTGCTCAAGAGTAGCCGCGCGTTCATTGGCCGCGGGAGCTATTCATCTGCGACTCCGGCTCGAGCCTTCGTTCGAAGACGATCGAAATGCTCCCGGGCGGCCATGCGCCGAGATAACTGATCAGCAGAAAGGGGCGGCATCGGAGGTTTTTGAGTTGACGCTGCAACTCCCAGTGCCGATGAGCGATGCAAAGACTCTCTTGAAGTTGCTGGTCTTGCGTTTAGAATCTGCTCCCCCTTCCGCGCCAATTGTGAAGATCATGCTTGGCGTGGAAGCGGCGCCTCCCCGCACTTTGCAAGGAGACCTGTTCTCCCCGATTTGCCCTGACCCTGAAAAAGTCGAGTTGACGGTTGCGCGCCTGGCGAGCTTGGTTGGTGATGCGAACCTCGGCTCCCCAGAGCTTTTGGATACGCATCGGCCGGAGGGATTTCGAATGCGCCGGTTTGTTCCCAGTCTGGTTTCCAGGGATTGTTGCCGTCCACTGCGAAGGCCGCCTGGGGGCGGAATCCAAAAAGAACTGGTACTCCCTGACGAAAATCCGCGTCATATCGCGGAGTACCGGGAAGGGAGGGGCTTTAGCCCCGCCATGGAAAACGGCCTGCCCTCGGGGGCTTCGGCCCCTGAGGCAAAGTGGCTTCAGGGCCTAAAGGCCCCACCCGTCGCGCTTCCGGAGTCGGCGGGGCTGAAGCCCCGCCCTTCCAAAGTGCCCCGTTATGACGGCGATTTCCGTCACTCAGGGGGACATGGCCGCACTCCCAGATCCCCGAGTCAACGGCTTCAAGAAGAGGTCCAGACTGCCTTTCGAGTGTTCCGGCCTGCGGCGCCTGCCCGAGTCGAAACTCGCAACGGCTATCCTGTGCATGTTAGTTTTTCAGGCCTTCGCGGGCGAGTCATTGCCGCTTCGGGGCCCTGGCGCTCTTCGGGGGATTGGTGGAGGGAAGACTTTTACGACAAGGACGAATGGGATCTTGAGATTCAATCCAATGCGAAGACCGAAAGGCGCAAGCAACAGGGAGTCTACCGGGTGTGCTATGACTGGACCAAAAAGGCGTGGTTCGTCCGGGGGGCCTTCGATTGAGCTACGTTGAGCTTCACGCGCGTTCTGCGTTTAGTTTTCTTGAAGGGGCATGCACCCCGGAGGAACTGGCGAGCCTGTGTGCGCGCCGCCAGATGCCGGCCATGGCGCTCCTTGACCGCAATGGTGTTTATGGATCACCCCGCTTTCATCTCGCGGCACGCAAAGCAGGTCTCAGCCCTCACATCGGCGCCGAGCTGGTATCGTCACAAGGTTGGCGGTATCCCCTGCTCGTCAAATCGCGCGCAGGGTATCAAAACCTCTGCCGGCTGATAACCCAAATGAAATTGAGGGGGAAGAAAGAGGATGGTTATGTTCTCGATGAAGAGATGGCGCTGAAAGCCTCCGGCCTTGTTTGCCTGACCGGGGGAGACGAAGGACCGTTGGCATATGCTTTGGCAATGGGCGAAATCCGCCTGGGAATTGAAAAAGTGGAACAGCTTTGCCAGGTGTTTGGCCGTGACAACGTTTATGTCGAACTCCAGCGGCATTTCAACCGTGCAGAGGAAAGGCGAAACCAGGCGGCTGTAGAAATCGCGAGGAAACTGCGCCTGCCTCTTCTGGCGACGAATGGGGTATGTTATGCGCGCCCGGACCAACGTCAACTCCTCGACGCATTTATTTGCATCCGGAACCATCGGACACTTGCCACAGCGGGTCGAATCCTTTCCCAGAATTCCGAGCGCTACCTCAAGGCTCCGGATGAGATGGTGCGCCTGTTTTCCGACCTTCCTGAAGCAGTGGAGAATACAGGGATTCTTTCCTCGCGTTTGGAATTCACCCTAAATGATTTGGGGTATCAGTTTCCGAAGTATCCAGTTCCCGCAGGCGAAACTCAAATGAGTTTCCTGCGGCGGCGAGTCCAAGATGGGATGATCGCTCGATACGGATTGCATAACGAGAAAGCTCGAAAACAGGTTGAGCGCGAACTTGCCTTAATCGAAAAGCTCGATTTGCCCGGGTATTTTCTGATTGTGTGGGATATTGTGCGCTTCTGCCGGGATCAGAATATTCTGGTGCAAGGACGCGGCTCTGCGGCCAACAGCTCGGTGTGTTATTCGCTGGGCATTACTGCGGTCGACCCTGTTGCAATGGACCTGCTTTTCGAACGCTTTCTTTCTGAGCAGCGCGGCGAATGGCCCGACATCGACCTCGACCTCCCTAGCGGCCCCCAGCGTGAGCGGGCGATTCAATACGTGTATGAGCGGTACGGAAAATTGGGCGCGGCCATGACGGCGAACGTCATCACCTATCGTGGGCGCTCCGCGGCACGCGAAATTGGCAAGGTGCTCTCCTTCCAGCCGGAAGTTCTCGATCGTATTTCAACCTTGGTAGGAGCTTGGCAATACCCCGATCCAGGCCAGACACTCGAGGGCCACGTTCGCGAAGCAGGCCTGGATTACCAAAACCTGCAAATCCGGAAATTCGTCGAGCTGTGCCTGATGGCCCAGGATATGCCCCGCCATCTGGGGCAGCATTCCGGCGGGATGGTGGTGTGTCAGGGACAGCTCGATTCTATTGTTCCACTCGAGCCGGCCACCATGCCTGGACGAGTGGTGGTGCAATGGGATAAAGAAGATTGCGCCGACATGGGGATCGTGAAAGTGGATCTGCTCGGCCTGGGCATGATGGCTGTCCTGGAGGATTGTATCGAGATTATCCGGGGAGATTACAAAGAGAAGATCGACCTGGCGCATTTGCCGCCCGATGATCCAACGGTGTATGCCGCGTTGCAGAAAGCGGACACGGTGGGAATGTTCCAGATCGAGAGTCGAGCACAGATGGCTTTCTTGCCGCGGCTTCAACCAAAATGCTTTTACGATATTGTGGTTCAAGTGGGCATCATCCGCCCCGGCCCGATTGTCGGCAAAATGGTTCACCCCTACTTGAAGCGGCGGCAGGGTCGCGAATTGCCCCACTGCCTGCATCCTTCGCTCGAACCCGTACTGGCACGTACGCTCGGAGTACCGCTTTTCCAGGAACAGTTGCTGCGCATGGCAATGATCGCTGCGGGATTCTCGGGAGGAGAGGCGGAGGAGTTGCGGCGGGCCTTCGGGTTCAAACGGTCCGAACTGCGGATGAAGGACATTGAGATAAAGCTGCGGGCCGGAATGGCCAACAAAGGGATTGAAGCGGAGACCCAAGACAAAATTGTAAAGGCGATTACTTCTTTCGCGCTGTACGGGTTCCCGGAATCGCACGCTGCAAGTTTTGCTCTGCTGGCGTATGCCAGCGCCTTCTTGAAGTGCCACTACCTTGCGGCCTTTACAGCGGCGCTCTTGAACAACCAGCCCATGGGATTCTACCAGCCGGCGACTATTGTGAAGGATGCGCAAAGGCATGGTCTGAAGATCAATCCGATTGATGTTACTTGTTCGGATTGGCTCTGCATGCTCGAAAAATACAAGCAAGGTTTTGCCTTGCGAATGGGGCTTCGCTACGCAAAGGGCTTGCGGCAGGAGATTGGACTGCAGATCGTGCATGAGCGCCGCATTCGACCGTTCTCTTCGGTCGATGACTTGAAACTTCGTATCCCAGCAATCCAAAAATCCGAATTGGCGGTGTTAGCGAATATCGGGGCTTTGAACTTTATTGCCTCCCCATCGTCTGGATTCCATCGGAGGGATGCGTCTTGGCAGATCGAGCGGGCGGCACGGCGTGCGGGTCCGCTGCTTGAGCGGTTGCCCGGACAAACCTCGGGGGGCGAGAATTCTCCATTAGCTCCAATGAAACCGGAGGAGAGGCTGGTTGCAGATTTTCGCGGCACCGGAATGACAATCGGGCTTCATCCCATGGCTTACAAACGGCCACAGTTGAGGAAAGAAGGTGTCCGATCGGCTGCCGATCTTCACCTTTTGCGCAATGGGTCGACAGTCCGGATCGCCGGAGCTGTCATCGCCCGGCAGCGGCCGGGAACTGCGAAAGGTTTTGTTTTTTTGAGCCTCGAAGACGAAACGGGCATCACCAACGCTATCATCACGCCTCAATTGTTTGAGGAAGATTATGCGACTGTGGTCCAGCAACAATTCTTGCTGATTGATGGCAAGCTGCAAAACCAGGAAGGGGTAGTTTCCGTAAAAGCAGAACACGTTCGGCCGCTGCCGGTAACTTTCGCGGAGATGGCCTCACATGACTTTCATTGAGGGTTCACTTTTGGGGCGGCGTTTTTAGCAGTGTAATCCTCTCGGCGGCTATCTCACCGCTTTCGGCAAGATCGCCTTCCACCCTGATCCTCAGGCCCACTTTAAGGTCGGTGCTCTGGATAGGCTTGCCGTCTTCATCCTTGAACTCGGTCTTATCATCGTAGGTCACATGGAAAATGATGTTGTCTTCAGTGTGAACGGTGAGCTTGTTGTGATCCAGAGAGTTGATCTTGCCTTCAAGAGTGAAATTCATTGCCTGCCCGGCACGCAGAATTATGGCCGGCTGGACGACAGAGGTCGAGCCCCATGCGCCCATAGGCAGAAACATCACCATAGCTATTGAAAGGGAGGCAATGCGTAAGATGAACATGGTTTACCCTCCGGGACTAGTATAACCCAAAGGAAGGCACACGGATGGTGGGATGCGACAAATGAGATGGCCACTGGGTTCTAGCCAACGAGGTTCAGGCAGGAGCTGTCTCTCTAAGCGCTATTGCGGCACCGGTTGCCCTTTAGGTCCTGACGCCACGAACTTGACGCCTCACAAGGGCTCAGCTCGGTCGGCGTGGTGAATCCTGTTTTTCTCACCACACGATCACCCTTCCCGTAACTCCCGCATCGGAGGCTACAAAATAGATGTTCGTGCTGTCGTAGTTAGTGGGCGTTTGGAACCAAATGGCGCCGGCACTAGTCATTTGAATAAAAGCGCAAAGGGGACAGCGACCGAGCAGATGTGGAACTATGCCATTGCCCGCGGCGCTGGAAGTCACGCTCACCGCTCCGAAGATAGTGGTCGCTGGCTGGACGGCGGTAACTGTGGTGGCATTGGTTGTGACGATGCCCAGCAGGGCGTCGCCGGCGGTCGCGCCCACCGCCCCGGTTTGGTAGTAAAACCCATTGGTCGAGTTATAGAACAGGTAGCTGGTTTGGCTCGCAGGCGCAGGTCCCAGCGTGGGTGCGCTAGTAGGCACATAGTCTAAGCCTTGTGCGAAAAGCGCCCCGGACGTGATGCCAGGGACCAAGGAGCTGGATGTGGACAGAACGAATCCCGACACCAACCCGTTACACCCGAGCGGCTGAAAGAGGGATACAGGAAGGTCGCTCATGAATGCCACATTCGCGTCGAGTAGCGTCCAGTTTTGGTCCTGGTCAGCCTCATAGCTGGTCAGGCCGTGTTGGGATTGGATTAAGCCCTTGCGCGGGAGAACTGTTCTTGTTACCGCCATTTAGGAACCTCCAGGATTCAGGATTCGGGATTCAGGATTCAGGGCGCCGGGTTTCGTTTCTGAATCCTGAATCCTGACTCCTGAATCCTGTATTTCTCAATTTGCGCTGTTCAAGCTCAAGCGCAAGCAGACTGCATAAGCCTTAATAATTCCGTCGTTGGTCACAACTTCCGTTCCGTTTTGCCAGTAAGTTGTCCGAAGGCTGACTGCACCCGTCGCATCGCAAACGTCCCAGGCGCCGGGAAAGTTATAGAGCGAGCCCGCCTGTGAATTGGCCTGGGCTGGAGGAGCCGCCTGGCCGGGAACGAATCCCGGGGCGGGGGCACGATTGCTGTAAATCAGCCAGACGAATTGGCATTCAGCACGCGAATAGGAGTAGCCGTCGTCAGGGTCGATTGGCGTGGGCACGGTGTTGCCGTTCGCATAGAAGCCCATGAAAATCAGCTTGCTGCGCACGGCGCCAAACTTGGCGTTGTGGGAGATTTTCAGCATGCTATCGTCCGTCAAGGGCTGGCCGGCAGCGATGGCGCTATCTGCAAGATCGAAAAAGCCGGGTATCGAACTCAATGTTAGTTGAGACATTCATCACCATTCTGGAAGCTGGAAAATGGAAGCTGGCAAACGGAAATTGGAAAATGGAAATTGGAAAATGGAAACTGGAAAATGGAGAATCGAGTCTGAGGAGCGGAAATCACAGCGCGGAACGAACCCCAGGACCCATTTTCCAATTTCCATTTTCCAGTTTCCAAAACCATTGTCCACTCTCAAAAGATTGTGTTCCCTGCCGTCCCGTCGCTGTTCTCGCCGCCCGTGCTTGCGGATGAGATGAACATGTACTGCGCTCGCTGCTGGGTCGAAGCCTGGCTCCAGGAAGGAATATTCTGGGAGGCTGCTGCGATCTGGTAAGGAGGCGAGATACTGATGAAGCGCGTATCAAGCAGGGTGAAATCAACTGTGGCCCGGGCGTAGTTGGGCTGCCGATCGAGCACTTCGCAGACTACATTGTTCAGCCCGAGCTTGCCTGTTTGAAGGTCCAGGACGTTCGGGTGGCTCAGCCAAACATAGTCGCCTAACTCCACAGGCAACGTGGCGAGCTGCGCGGTAAGTTTGTAAGTGGGCGGACCGAAAGCGTGTCGGCGGAAGATGCGATCAGAGAGCAAGCGGGAGAGCATCATGCCGCCGCGCGCCACGCGCAAGCCGGTAGACTGAATTTGCTGTTCGAAGACTTGGCGGTAGGTTTGAAGCGAGGTTTGCTGCTCGTAGCTCACCTGGTAGCCGTATGTGCGTGCCGCCGTCGTGACGCCGCCTTGCTGCACGTCCAGTTGAAAAGTGGCCAGGTTGATGATGTTCTGCCGCTGGGTCTGGGGGATTCCCATGATGTTCTTGGCGCTGAAGGCGAAGACGGGCGTCTGCCCGACGGGCGGCTTCATGGTTTTGAGCGAGAGGTGGCCATCTGCACGGACTATCCAGTAAAGGCCCAGGGGCTTCAGAATTTGCTCTTCGATGAATTGCTTTCCGTCTATAGGCCGAGTAATGACAAAATCAAACCAGACGCCTGAGAACTCCCCGTCGCGCAAGGCCAGTAAACCCGGCACGTCGATATACGGATTGGGATTTATCAACGTCGAGTCCTGACCCGGCATATAGATGGCCCAGCCTTCCGGTGGCGGCAAGGGATCATAGTTTTGCTGCGATTCGTACACGGGCACGAGGCTTTGCATCACGTAATTCGAGGTGAGGAGGGCGGGATCCTGGCCCACTCCTAACTCGTTCTGAAGCGCCGCAAGAATAATGTCGATAGGATTGCCGGCCACATACCGCGGGTTCTGGTTGCTTACCGCAAAGCCGTTTTCGAGCCAGGATGCCCCGACGGGCTGCTGTGCCGTGGGGCCGCCGGGCGCCCACCAAAGCGGGCCGCCCCGCAGCCAGATCTGCATTCCCTGAATAAAACGCTGAACGTCCGCGCATTGGATGGTGATGCGTCCGTCCGCGTCCTGGCCAACCTGAGTGATCTGCATGGTTTGCAGGGTAGTGAAGTCGCCCACGGCCATGCCCGGAAATCCTTGCTTGAGCTGAATCACTCTGCCGATCAACACATCCTGAGCTGCCAGTCCGTTGAGCGTGCCGTTGGGGTCGATGCAGGAAATCGTCATGCTGCCCAGCGAGGAGGCTCCTTCCAGCTCATCCACAGCTTGGCTTGCCCCCTGGGGGATTTGAAGGTAAGGAATAATGGTTGGAGTATTTCCCAGAGTGAGGAGCAAGCCAGGATGCGTCGCGACAAGATAAAACCATGCCGTGGCAGTGAAGGCCGGCCAGACCTCGAACTCATAAGGTAAATCGCGCGAGGCCAGGGAATACATCAGCAGCGAGCCGTCGCCGGTGGTGGAACGCATGGTGCGCTGGCTGGTGATCAGCGTGGTGAGGTAGGCGTTGAGGCTGCCATAGACGCCCGCAAAATAACTGGATACCCCTGAGACATTGTACAGAGTCAGCAAAGCAAGAAGCATGCTCCAACTCTGTTCTTGCGAGACGCTCAGAGGCGAGCCCGAATAGCCTCCCGGAGAATCACTGAAAAACTTGAATCCGCTGAAGGGGGTTAGCTGCTGGTAAGTTTCGTTATAGGAATTAGTCGCCGAGGATAACAGTATCTGCTGATTCTGAAGCCGGAAGTTCTGATCGACGAACTCGAGACATTCGAGCGCCAAGTCATCACGCCCGATGGCGTGGCAGAAAAGCGCCGCCCAAGTGCCCGCGGCATCGCATGCCTGGCTGGTGTCGAGGCCCGCAGGGGGGGCGGCATCAGTTCCGGCTCCCTGAGCAAAGTGGCCGGGCACGCCGTTGCTGGGGGGAATATAGAGGTTGCCAACAACGTTTGTGGCGATGGTGTTCGACGCGAGGGCAACCTGCGCCGCCGTGGCATTCATCGCTGCCGCCTGAGCCGCCGTGATTGTGCCGGTTTTCTGAAGCTGAATCGCCGCGGTAGGCAGCGTGGCGGCGCTGCGTTGGAAAGCAAAATAGAGGTCGATCTGGTGTTCGGTGGAGACGCGACACTGAATGCCAGGCACGAACTGATACCCGGGATTGACATAGGTGCCAAAGCCAAGGTAAAAGAGACCGCCGGTGATATCCCCGGTCCCATATGGAGCGATGCCGTACAACCCCACTCCGTAACCGCCTCCGGTAGTGGATTGAAGGGTCAGAATGAATTCGAGCATGCGCTGGAGATAGAGAGCCGGGCTGTAATCTTGAGTGAGCTGCATGTAGATGCAGTAGGCGTAGCACACCCATGCCATGGCCCCGGCACGGATATAAGCCTGATCCGCCAGGCCGTTGTAGGTGTCGTAACTGAAGGCGAGAGAATTGGCCGTTAGGACATTTCCGGCGGAGAAGTTATCGAAGTACATACCGCCCGCCGCCGTCAGCGCAACCACAAAACTATTGATCAAAGTGAGCGTGTCACCGGCGAGTGTCGAGACCAGGCCGGCCACGTTCACCAGTTCGAAACGGTAGGTGCCGCTCCCTGGACCGACGGCGATGGTGATCGCGGTTCCGTTCAGAACCGCCGGCGCCGGAGTCCCTGAGGTTACCTGTACACTCGTCACCTTCCCCGCGGTCGTGGTGACGCCGATGGCAAAATTAAAGGTGACGGCCTGGACTTCCTTGTGCTGGAACTGGACCTGTGTGTCCGTGGTCTCTGGTAGTCCAGTGCCGCAGTAAGTGAAGGTGTCGTTGGCAACCAACGCGTGGAAATCCACCACCAAACCGTCACCGTAAGGCGGCTGCGCGGGATCGTTTATATCAGTTACTGAATCTGCGGGGTTGCTCTTCGTCCAGCGCGTCGCCGATTGTCCGTCTTCACCATTCTCGAAGACAATCACGGGCAAATAGCCGGGGGTGTCCAGAATTTCGTCAAGCTGCTCGATGATGCGCGCCGCTGCCACAAAGTTCCCCGAGGCCGTGAACGCGATGATCGCCAGCGCGCAATCGTAGATGCAGCTGCGATTTTGGAGGGCGGCCCCGTTGGTTATCGTGGGATCGGGGAGGTAGAGCGGGTCGGACGTGGGAACAACATAGCTGAGCGGCAAGGTGGGGAATGCCCAGTCGGCCGCGAGCGAAGTGCAAACCTGTGTGGGACCCTTCACCGGATCGTTGTACATCACGTGCACGCTTGGCGTGCCGGGATTAAGCGGATGACTCGAGCCACAGCGGGCGTAGTAATCGTCCTGTACGATAATCGGGATGTTATCTTCCTGGAGGTATTCAACGTCCGTCTTGGCGTAGATTCGCGCGAAATAATCCGTGAGCTTATAGCCGACTCCTGTATTCGAGTGGCACAGCCAGCCGGCCGGCAGGGATGCGCCCGACCAGCCCGGCGCCGGCTGAGGGACGCTGGTTGGGTAGAGCACCGCGATGATCAGTCCCGGATAGGGCACCTGCGCGCCCCAATAACCGTAAAGTCCTTGCTGAACCAAAAGCGATTGAAATTGCGAAGGTGCGGGGTATTGCCCTTCCAGCGGCCCTGACGTGTAAGGGCCGGCGCCTACCGCTGATCCCTGGTAATAAAAGATGTCTGTTTGAGCGAAGAGGTCGATGCGATAGTTCGTCATCGCTTGCTGGGGGTTGAACAGGTAGCCGTTGATCGTCAGCCCCGGCAGCACTGGACAAGTGACGCCGTTGATCACGCAGCCATTGGGGCTGTCAGCGCACATTTGCTGGTAATAGGCGCTGATCTCGACAGCCGTGACAGGAAGCACTGGCGGGAAAAGGGGCCCGTAAGGAAGTGGGATGGGCGAGAGGTCAATAGGGCAACCGTCCGGACCAAGCTGGTCGTCCATCCCCAGCATTAATATGGTGGGCGGGATTATGACAATGGTTTCGCAAGCGGTCTGCGCGAACTGACTTAGGTCATTTTGCGAAACAATGCCGCATTCGATAAAGGGCGGCGTCGTCGGGACGCATGGGGCGCCCGGCCAGGCGGTTACTGGAAAGCCGGTCTCCAGCGCGTTCGCGTCCCAACCTTGAACCAGCTTTTCCTGCTGCGCATAGAGCCAGGCGAGCGACTGGGCAACGTCGCCGTAAAGATCGCCTGGATAATATTGTGAGACCGTTGCCATTTTCTAAATCCAGGATTTAGCATCCAGGATTCGGGATTCAGCAGGAACCAAATGAGTTCTCCGTTTGAATCCTGAATCCCGAATCCTGAATCCTTTCTACGTTCCGTAACCGCCAACGCCGTATAGCGTGACACCATACCCGCTGAGGGTTATCGCGACGTTAGCCGTTACCGAAAAGCTCGCGATGGCGATGGCGAAGTCCGGAATCTCGACTAAGTAGTAGGGCTGCTTCTGCGCTTGCGCCAAGGCTTGCATCCAAGTTTGGTTTCCTTGAATCATAAATTCGTCCGAAGATCGGGTGATCGGGTGATCGAGTGATCGGGTGAAGATTCGAAACTCGAAATTCGAAACTCGAAATTCGCCGTTACGGATTTCCGATTTTCGACTTTCGATTTTCGAATTTCGGGTTTGGCGTTCGTCCGATCTCCGGATCTCCCGATCATCCGATTCACGTGACCACCTGCCTAAACTTCAACTTAAAAGAATACTGTCCCGGCGCTTTATAGTCCGCCGTCCAATTGGTGTCCTCGAGCCAGTAGTTGGTAAATGCCGGCTGGGAGGCGTCCGGATAGTAGCCGAACTGCCCGCCGCTGAGCGCAAATTGCATGAACTGATTCCAAGCCTGCACATCTGCGCCGACGGTTACCCACTCCATTTCCAACTCGAGGAAGGTGTCAATCCGTTCAAGCACGGCCTCGCGCACACCGGCGCTCGAAATGTTATCGTGCCGGACCGCGCTGTAATCGTATGCCGGTACCTTACGTGGGGGATGCAGAAACGCCAGCGTCACTGGGCCGGTTCCCGGATCGTAAATAATCTGTGGGTAGCTCATGTTCAGTTTTCAGTCCTCAGTGTTCAGTCGTCAGTTCTTACTGAAAACTGACAACTGAAAACTGATGTCTATCCTGCCGCATACGGTGACTTCTGCACCGTTGTGGCGTTCAACGGCACGCCACGCTGCACAGCCGTGTTCAGCGTGGTGGCGAGCCATTGGCCGGCTTGTGCATCCCCTACTACCATGACAGTCAGGTTGCCGCTTGGGGGATTCAGCGCGCCAGCCGCGCCTGGGGCAAGACCGTAGGTGCCCATTTGCGGAGTGCTTCCGTATCC
>Ga0209517_10006939_pt1 | contig 13775 bp, 9 predicted proteins | sample PeaSoiMetSII2010_FD_187695 | JGI IMG/M metagenome (GOLD analysis project Ga0209517, IMG submission 187695) | Peat soil microbial communities from Weissenstadt, Germany - SII-2010 (SPAdes) (version 2) | ecosystem: Environmental > Terrestrial > Soil > Wetlands > Peat | place: Germany: Weissenstadt...
CCGCCGATCCAGGCCACGCCGAGCGCCACCGCCGAGATGACGACGAGCGCGACGAACATAGAGACGAACGTCGTGACCACTCGGGGGTCGTCACGCCGCGCCTGGTAGAACCTGAGGAAAGACAGGCCGAGCCAATCGAACAGGATGGTCGAGCCCAGCGACATTATGACCAACGCCAGGCCGAACAATCCGTATTCGTGCGGGTCCAGCAGGCGGGTCAGGGCGGCCGTCGTCAGCAAGCCGAACAGTCCGGGCAGCAACTTGGCGATGATATAGAGGACGCTGTGTTGGATCAGCATGCTGCCCCCGAGGCGGCGTATCGCCCAAGCCGCGGCCAACCCGTCCGCGACGTCCGGGACGCGAAACGCGTGATTTGGGCCGCACGCGGTGTGCTGGGAGACGCCGAACCCGTGAACTTATAGGCCAAAACCCGGCTGCATGCGGGCCTCGGAAAAAACGTCGCAATCATTCGCGGATATTCGCCTCGAGTCATATAGAGATGCTGGATCAGCATCCGCGCTTCCCTTCGCCAACGGTGCAGACCGGGATGTGGAAATAAACGAAGGGCTTGATGCATGACCATGGCGAAGTGCGGAGGCATTTTCAATCCAAAGCATCCACCGCCCTTGGGCGCGTTCCGCGTGAGCGCGTCTCCTGAGCGTGTTCGTAAGCCGCCATCAGCGGCGGCACCGAATACTCCCACGCCAGCTTCTGCCGCACGCGCGCGATCCCGATCTCGCCCATCCGCCGCCGCCGCTCGGGATCATCGAGCAGCGCGCTGATGCCGCGGGCGAGCGCCGCTTCATCATTCGCCGTCACGTAGACCGCCGCTTCGTCGGCCGACACGCGCGCTTCGCGCAGATCATAGGCGACAATCGGCAGGCCGAAATACATATACTCGATGATCTTGTTCATCGTGCTTTTGTCCGACCAGGGATTTTTCGGGTCCGGGTCGATCGCAACCGTGGCCGAGGAAAGAACGCGGCACAGCTCTTCGTCGCTCACGCGGCCGGTGAAGCTCGCAACGTCCATGACGCCGATCTCCTCCGCATAAGCGCGCAGCGTCGGCTGATACGGTCCCCCCCCGACAAAGACGCAATGAAAATCCGAGCGGCCCAGCTCGTCCCGCAGGGTCCTCAGCGCGCGTACCAGGTGGTCGACGCCGTCCTGCTTGCAGATCTCGCCGAGATAGACGAGCAGGTACGGTTTGCCCTTCGCCCAGGCCGGATCGGGCGGGAAGGTGGTGAAGCGCCGCAAGTCCGGCCCGGAGCGTACGACATAGACTTCCTCCGGCGCCTTGCCGCCGCGCTCGAGCGCGATCCTTCGGTGGCTATCATTTGTCGTAATCACGAGGTGAGCCGCATCGAATGTCTTGCGCTCGAGCCACAGGAGCGCGCGCACCGTGCGGCCGCCCGGACGCTCGGTCTTCGCCATATACATTTCGGGCGACAGATCGTGATGATCGAAGATGAAGCTCTTGCCGAAAAGGCGCCAGAACCGGGCGAGCGGCCAATAAATGTCCGGCGGATTGCAGATGTGAAGGACCTCGAAGCTGCGCCCGAACAACGCTACGCGAAAGGACAGCAGTGTCGTCCAGAAAAAGCACCAGACGAACTCCGCGACGAAGCCAAACGCATTCTGTGCGTCGATCGGAAGCGGATAGCGAAAGATCTCGACATCCTCGAGGATTTCATGCGAAGCGTTGAAGCCCTTCGCCTTCGGGCAGATGACAGTCACGACATAACCGTGGCGCTGCAGTGTCGTCGCCTCGAGCCAGACTCTGCGGTCAAAGGGGACAGGCAGGTTGTGAACGACGATCAGCACTCTCATCCGATCATCTCCCGAAGCTGAGGCTCGCGGACGAGTGCGCTGTGATCGGCGTCGCAATGAAGGGAGATGCGCGAAAGCAGGCGTTGATTCGGCTTTAGCGATCCGGATCCGATGAGTGTCGTACTTGGAACGCGCGCGCCGAATCGCGTTGAGTACCAACCGAGCGGCGGATTCATTTCGCCGCGATGCATCCGCCAGTCGAGCTCCGGCGGCAGCGTCAGCGCCGCCTCGCGAGCCTCGCCGAGCCGCTGCCATCGCAAGACGGCCGAGTTCTCCAGCAAAGCGCAGGCAATCTCCGGTCCGAGATGAAAGGCGAGCTGCACTCGATGCGGGTCGCGCGCCGCGGTCCAATCCGCGACCTCCATGACTCGCGTCGCGCGATCGAGCGTCACCGAGCGGAAATGGCGAACGGGATCGCGAAGCCGGCGATAGCCGTCATGCCACGCCTGCCACGTCGCGAGGCGCCCGCCGCCGAGACCCGCAGTCGCTACGAGTGCGCTTCGCGGCGCGTCGAGCCAGAGGAATGGCCCGGCTTGTCGCGCCTGGTCCTCGCCATCGAGCGTGAGCGTGTTGTGCCCCAGCGTGCTGCGAAAATACCGCCGAAACTCCGCATCGCCGTGATAGCAATAAGTCCCAGGATCGACCAAGACTTCGATGCCGCCGACCCGCAGCTCGATCGAAAGCGCATCGGCGTGTCCATGCGCCGCAATCGAAAGAAAGCCATGCGGGCCATGGTCGCAGCGGCACCAGATTTCTTCGCCGGGATCAACGGGGAGTGTGCGCAGGAAGGCCTGCCCCGCATCGGCAAAGAGATTGGGACGTTGGAGAAGTTGTGACGTCGGTGGGCGCTTCGGCGGCACGTCCCGCGTCGTGGCAGAAACGATCGCCGCAAGAATACTGCCGGAAGGATGCGTGCCCGGCCACCAAGGCGCGGCGCCGCCGAGCCGCTCGACCGCTTCCAGCATGGTCATCCAGCGGTTCTGTTCGGGCGCGTCGAGAAGAATGCCGCGGCCGTCATCGCCGTCGCCCATGCGCGGCGCCCGCCCAGCGCTGTCGAGGGTCGCTGCGGCGGCGTCGGCCATGCGGATCAGCGTCCGCCAAATGCGATCGTCGATCGAACGTCCGGCGAGACAGCCGATGATCGCCGCGCCTAAGCCCAGATCGAAGACAAAGCCGTGATAATCCGAGGCTTGCTCGCGATTGAGGCCGTCGGCATGCGTCTGCAGCACGAGCTGCGCCGCCAATTCCTCCCAGGCGATCGTCGCCCAGGCTGCGCTGTGGCGGAACCAGGGGAATGCCGCGCTGGCAGCGGCAAGCCCCGCCATTTCGGCGATGAGGTGATTATTCGCCGATGATCCGTAGCTGCGGAACGCGGCGACGTAGCGCTGGTGGTTATAGAGCTGTAGGTGAAAGAGCCGATTGCCGTCGAACAGGTCGCCTACGCCGCCCCATCCGGCAAGCAAGACGCGCGTCCAGCTCCAGGACAGGAGACGGATGCCACCCTCGATCGCGCTTGTCCAATGGACGCCGCGGAGAAACGGGTTTTGCCGCCACCAGGACTGCAGGTGCGCGGCCGCACGCTCGGCATAGCGCGTCTCGCCAGTCAACCAATAAGCCGCACCGAGAAGAGTGACATGCTGATGGCGTGACGGTTCCCAGAGATGCTTGATATTGCCGACGCAGCTTTCGTCGCGATAAGGCACGGCGAAGCAATAATCCCGATCTGGCGCGCGCTTGCCGGTCAGCGGATCGGTGAACCAGTCGATTTCGGCGCCGGTACTCTGCATTTCCGCCGCGAGCACGCGCCAATGCCCGCTCATAATCCGATCGGCGGCCTCGATGGCGGCGTCGGCAGCAGCGCCGGCGGGACGCGGAACGCTTTCAAGACTCCTCAGCGGCGCCGTCAGCCGTCCGGGGAGAATGGCCCTTTCAACATCGGTGGCACCGATCTGGGAGCGCCACAGCCACCGTCGGCCGGTCGAGACGCAACGCCACCACATCTCGGGTGGCGACATCCGCCCGAGGCGCCGCAGGTACCAGCCAGGCGTCATCTTGCGCTCGGCAAAGCCAGTCGTTGAGGTCTCCGAGGCACCGTCACAAGCACAGGCAAGCCGAGGGCGCGTTCAACGCCCTCGCCGCTGAGGAGCGTGTTTTGCATCAAAATCGAGGCGAGCAATACGAGCCCGGCCAAAGCCACGCCGGCCACGCCGCCGGCCGCGGCATAGAGAAGCTTATCCGGTTTCACGGGCTTGGTAGAACCCGACGCAGGTTCGACAACGCTGACGCTGACCACCTTCGATTTGTCGAGTTCGTCAAGAATCTTTGAGTCTTCGAGCCGCTGGCGCGATTGGGTCACGGTAGTTCCCAGAGTTTCGATCCGTCGATCCAGCATGCGCAGTTCGAGATCGCTCTTCTCGAGCGTTTGCAGCTGCTGGTCGTAATTGCCAATCGTTTGGCCAAGCGCGTCGATGCGCGGTTGCAGAGGCAGCAGCTCTGCTTGCGTCATGACGCGCTCTTCCTTGACTTTCGTCATGAGCGGACTCGATAGTTCCGCCCGATCGACCTGGCCGGCCGCTGTCTGAAGGGTCTTCAGCCGCACCTGCAGCTCGGATTGCCGGCTCTGCGCGTCGTAGAGCTGCTTTGCCGCGTCGGCGCGGGCGGAGATCAATGCATTTCGCTGCTGGTCGCTTGAATAGGCGCCGGCGCTTAGGCGCACGCTTGTCCTGCGGTTCTCTAGCCGCTGCAGTTCCTGCTCCATCTTCTGCAACTGGTCTTCGACAAATGGCGTGTGCGGCTCGCTATAGACCCGGGAATGCGCCTGCTGGAAGGCGGCCACGATGTCGTTCGCCACTTCGGTCGCGATCCCAAGGTTCTCGTGATAGAAAGTGACCGCGATCATATCCGAGAGCCTGACCGATTCCGCCTTCATGTTCTTCGCGAATGCCGCTATCGCAGTGTCCATGACGGACATGCGGCGCGGCGGATCGGCGAGAATGTCGGGATAGAGCCGGGCAAGGCCGACGTCCTTGATGACGCGCTCGGCCAGCAGGCGTCCTTCGAGAATTCCGATCTCCGAGTTGATCAGTGCCTGTTTCGTCTCCTGCAAGGCGACCGAACCAGGGGTGCCGGTAACGTCCGTCCGGCCCATGTATTCGCGCCCGGATTTCACCAGCAGCGTGGCGACCGCGGCGTAGCGCGGCGTCAGGAGAAACGCGACCGAGATCGCTATGATCGGCGGCAGGACGAGCGCAACCGCCAGCTTCCACTTGTCGCGGCAAACGATGGCGACGAGGTCGCGAAAGGGCAGGGCAAAGACGCGCGCATTGGATGTCATGGCCCACCAGGCTCCCGTTTCGCGGCGCCGCAACACGCCGTCCTTCGCAGGCGGCCCGTTTATATGATTTTATATCATGGTCATCTTAACTTGTCGATCGAATCTCCGGAATCAAAGCATTGAAACAGGTATCGTTAACCATAATGCCTGTGTAAACTGTATCAGATCTGGCGGCTGCTGCGGCACGACTTTCACTGCCATGTAATGGTTAATGCGGAGACGGTTTTCGTTTGGGTGAAAGGGTAAATTTGCACTGGCGTGACTAAGCTCGTCCCGAGGCACGGACGTCGGGACTTTCTTTGGGGTGGCACATGCGAGTCTCCGTTTTTGGCGTCGGCTATGTCGGCACGGTATCGGCTGCTTGCCTGGCGCAGCTTGGCCACGACGTCATCGGCGTCGATGTCAATCCGCAAAAGGTCGCGATGATCAACCAGGGCTTATCGCCGGTCGAGGAGGAGGGCCTTACCGCGGTGGTCACCGCGGGCGTCAACGCCGGGCGGCTGCACGCAACGACCGATGCCCAGCGCGCGGTGTTGCAAAGCGAGGTTTCGCTTATTTCCGTTGGCACGCCGATGAACCTGAACGGGACGCTGTCGCTGGAAACGCTCGATGCCGTGGTCGAGGAAATCGGCCGCGCTCTGCGCGAAAAGAATGGTCGACACACGCTGGTGCTGCGCAGCACCATTCCGCCCGGCACGACGGAAAGTCGGGTCCTTCCCGCGCTCTGTGCGAGTTCGGGCCGAGAGCTGGGCGATCGGCTCACCGTCGCGTTCAATCCCGAATTCCTGCGCGAAGGGGCCTCGGTGAGCGATTTTCGCAATCCGCCCTTCACGATCGCGGGCGCACCGGACGAAGGGGGTCACCGCGTCGTCGAAGAGCTCTATCGCGGGATCGAGGCACCGTTCATTCGCACCACGATCGCGATCGCCGAATCGGTGAAGGCGCTCAGCAACGCCTTTCATGCGGCGAAGATCGCATTTGCCAATGAAGTGGGCGTGCTCCTCAAGAGTCTCGGCATCGATCCGCAGGAGGCGATGCGGATTTTTTGCGCGGACCGTCAGCTCAACATTTCCCCGGCATATCTGCGTCCGGGCTTCGCCTTCGGTGGCTCTTGTCTGCCGAAGGACGTGTCGGCCCTGGTCGCGCTTGCCAGAACGCGCGATCTTAATCTGCCGTTACTCTCGAATATCATGCCGGCGAATGACGCCCATATCGAGCGGGCGCTCGCCGCGGTATTGGGGCAAGGACGGCGGCGGGTGGCGCTCTTGGGTCTCGCATTCAAACCGGGTACCGACGATCTCCGAAACTCGCCATTCGTTTATCTTGCCGAGCGGCTCATCGGCAAAGGCTATCAGCTCGCGATCTTCGATCCCTGCGTCAATACGAGCCGGCTGCTCGGCAAGAACCGCAACTTCATCGAGAGAGAGATCCCGCATTTCGAGCAGTTGATGGTCCCGGATGCGGTCGCCGCGCTCGCGACCGCCGAGATCATCATCATCGGTCACGCCGGTAAAAGCGACATCGATTACCTCAAGGCTCACCACGCCGGGCGAGCCATCTTCGACCTTCAGGGTATCAAGGAGCTGCGCGACCTGCCAGGGGCGCGTTATTCGGCGCTCTGTTGAGGGCGGGCCGCCGGCGAGCCTCGCTTCGGCGAAGCCAAACGCAGCCCTGGCCTCGGTTCAGCGGGCTGCGACAGCCGCGGCGGTCGCGGACGGCTCGCTTCGCGCGCCGCAGCCCGCAAACGGGCGTGTTCCGCCCGCCATAAGCCGAGTGCCACCAGGAACAGCGACAAAAGTGCGGTGTAGGAGTCGGCTTCCAAGATATCGGTCTCGGTAATGTTCTGTATCAAGTAGTAGGCCAAAAACAGCACCATGCAAAATGCCTCGGGGCGGTCGCTGCTCGCCCATTCCCGAATCGCCGAAGCGGCAATCCGCCAAACGATGAACATCACCAGGCCAAGACCGACGAAGCCCAGTTGCAGCACGGTATCCAGATATCCGTTATGGCCATTCGGCGCGTTCCAACCGACGGACTTCCAGATATCTTGGGTGAGGGCGGCATTTGCATTCCAAAAGCCGTTATAGCCATAGCCTAACAGAGGTCGTGCGCGCACCGCTTGCCAAGCGGCCTCCCAGATCGGCCCGCGACCGGTGAGTGTCTCGTCCTTGCCGATGAGATCGAAGACCTGGTCCGGCGCGTAGAAGGACAGGCCGCCGAGGCAAAGTAAGCCGACGATCAGCACATAACAAACGATGGCCTTCCGGCCCGGCCCTTGTCGGCCGACCATCGCCACCGCCGGCGCAAGGAGCATCAGCGCAACGCAAATTTCGGAGGTGGCCGATTTGGATACCCAGGTCTCGGCGGCGATCAGAAAGATCATGAGCGTCGAGGTCAGCCGCCGCTTCCGTGCATAGATGGCGTAAACAAAGAAGATGCTGCCCAATCCCATGATCGAGCCCAACTGGTTCTTTTGCGCAAAGACGCCGCGCAGCGCGCCTTCATAGGGAGCAACGTCGAGGCCCACTTGCGGCAATGCCAGGGCCACGGCAATGTTCGCCGCCGCGATGAGCATCATGACAATACCGAGCACGCGCAGCGTCCGGCCCAGTCCAACCAAAGCAATGGCGTAAAATCCCCAGAGGCAACAGCTCGTCAGCGCCAAGCCGCGCCGCAGCGTGTTCTCTGGGAACTGGGACCATGTCGCGGAAACCATGATCAGGGCCAATAATGCAAACAGCGGCAATCCATACCGAAATGTCGGCACGATCCTGCGCCAATTGAGGGCGTAACCGACGAGAAGGATCAGAAGGACCGCGGATTGCGCGACCGTGGTCGGGGGATCCTGCGATCCCGGAGCAAGCGCCACTTCCCCGAGGTAATTCCGAAGTGCCGGCAGAAACCCTCCGGAATAGACGGCAAAGGCGATGCCGACGAACCACGCGTGAAATCCGGCGGCGTTCTCGGCATGAGCCGAAGAGGCGGGGCGCGCCTTCGCGCTGACGCGGATTCCGCCGACTGCCACCTTAAGGTCACTCATCTGGGCCTCGATTGCGACGGCTTGGTCGGGCGCGGCGCCGTCTCGTCTTCACAGCGTCGCACTCGGCTGAAGCGGTGGCAATGCGCTCGCTCCCGCGCCTGAGAGCTGCGTGCCTGGCAATTCCAGAATCACGTATGGCGTCTTTCCGTTGCTCGTCGTCTCGAGCCGATCCACCATCTCGAAATCGATGTCCACCGATAACGGAATCTTGGCCCGCGCATTGGCAAGGAGCTTCGCTCGATCGGTCTCGCCGAAACCGGGCATAGCGAGCACGCGTATGGTGACGCGATCGAGCCTGCTTTGCACGAGCTGGACCTGGAGCAGGTTCGACACTTCGCGGGGAATCTGATCGAGCCCGGCGACGCGACTCCGGTCGGGCCGGTAGATGAACGACTGATCGCGCCCGGCGATGCCGAAGAACGGCAGCAGCCCCAGAGTCATGGCGTCGAGCTCCTTGGGACCGGCCTCGGCCGGCACGATCGCGAAATCGCCGGTGTCATAGCGCACTAGCGGCATCGCCGGAGTCCAGAAGCCGGTGGCGAGGATGCGCAGGTTGCGGCGACCGGCGAGGACCGAATCGTCTGGACTTGGCAATAGCTCGACGCGGCCATAGGCGGGCTGGAAGAAATACCGCTCCGGTTCTTCGGCGAATGCGAAGCATGAGCGCTCTGCGAGTCCGTAATGATCGACGACCGTGGCGCCTAGAACCGCTTCCAACTCGCGATACAGCGTCGTGGATAAGACCTCGGAAGACGTCAGCACGGTCGGCACGTGCAATTCCAAGCCCGTCTCGGCCAGCAGGCGCAAAAGGTTGGCCGCCGTCGTCGGATAGAGCCAAAGCAAATCCGGCCGGAAATCCCGCAGCCGCGCAACGTACCAGCCGATGGTCGTCGGCGAAAGGTGCGGGCTCGAGAGAACGAGGCGCCGGCCCCAATGGCTTTCGACACTGAACGGCGGCCGCTGTTCGCTGACGTCCTTCACTAAGTCGCCGCGCAGCACGGCGATCCGACTCTTGCGCCAACTCAGGCCGCGATGCGCGAGAAGACGGTCGAGGAACGCCGTTTCCGCCGCCACCGAGCTCAACGAGCGCCAGAGCGTCAGAGGAACGCCGCTCGTGCCGCCCGTTGACGCGGGCACCCGGACCAGCCCGCCGACGGTGAAGGATTGAGGCGCGTCGCGAATCTGCTGCTTGTGCAGAACCGGCCAGTGCGCGTAGCCGTCGGGCAGCGACCGGCCATAGACCGTCTTCCGCGCCTGCGCGATGACCTTGGCGGTGAGGGCTTCCGTGAGCTTGCGCCGCGCCGCAAGGTCGCCGCGCTCAAATGCCGCAATCGATCGGAAAACTCGAGCGCGCACGATCGGGTCATAGCGCAGCGAAAGGTCGATGCCGCCGCTTCGCTTGGCCTGGGAGACTAGCTTCGTAAGCCTGACTCTAGCCTTCATGGGATGCCCGAGGACGGCGGTCGCGGCCGAACGGCCTTCCCGATTGGTCGGCCGACCGCATCTTAACTTAAAAGCATGGAGCCCGCGGCGGCGCCGAGACAACCCCTAAACAAGCATTTCCGCCAGGCACTTTGGTCCTTGCGGAGCGGCATGGCCTTCCAATATCCCTGTCCCCGGTGTCCGAGGCTTGAGCGCAATGACCATTCCGAGCGGCATCCGGGCGCCGCCCCAGCCCGACCTTGGCGTCATTCGACGCGTCATCATCCTCGGTCCCGTCGCGTCGCCGGGGAAGCCCGCCGTCGGGGGGTTTCAGATCTCCAACCTGCGGCTTGCGGCACTGCTGCAAGGCTTCGTCCCACGGGTGGACTTTCTTCGCTATCCGGAGTCGGGTGGCCCGATCTTGCGGAAGCTCGGCGCCTATACGGCCGCCTTCGCCCGCATCGCGGCGATGCTCGTCATCGGCTCTTCGCGCGGCTGCGTCGTCCACTACACGCCCTATGTCGGATATTTTCTCCCCGCCGAGTTCGGCATTGCGCTCCTCGCCCGCCTCAGGGGCTACCGGCTGATCATCGACTTGCGCGCTGGCGGCAAGGATTGGCAGTTTCGGACCTATGGGCCGCTCTACCGGCTCGCCTTCGCCCGGTTTTTCCGCCTCGCCCACGCCGTCGCGTTCGAGGGCCAGGGCTACGCGCAGATGCTGCGCGCTATCGCGCCGAGGAAGCCGTTGTTCCATCTGCCGAACTTCGTTCCCGGAAGCATCATCAAGGCGCGCGGTGCGGCCACCGGCGAGGGGCCGAGGCTCGTCTACGTCGGCCGCATCTCCGAAGCGAAGGGTGCGGCCGCCGCGCTTGATGCCTTCGCGGCGTTGCGCGCCCGCCTGCCTTCCGCCGGCTTGACCTTCGTCGGGTCCGCCGATCCCGAATTCGAGCGCCGGCTTCGCGGCGCCGACCCGCGGAACTCTGGCATCCGTTGGACGGGTCCGCTCCCGCTCGATCGGGTGCTGAACGAACTTGACGTTAACCATTTTTTTCTGTTTCTCAGCAAATGGTGGGGCGAGGGGCATTCCAACGCTCTGACCGAAGCGATGGCGCGAGGATGCGTGCCCGTGTGTACCCGTCATGGCTTCAACGAGACCGTGGTCGGGCACGCCGGATTGATCGTTGACGATCGCGCCGACGCCGCGGCGATCGCCGAAGGGATAGTAGCGGTTTGGATGCAGCACCAATGGCCTGATTTATCCCGTCGGTCGGTCGAGCGCGTCGCCGCCAACTTCACCGACACGGTCATCCTATCCACTTTGCGTCGGCTCTACTGCGATGTCCTCCCCGTCTAGCCGCCAGTCCATCGTCTTCGTCGGCGATTTCGTGTCGCCGCGGCGGAGCCCGGCCAAACTGGCGCGGTTCTCGCGGTGGGTCGGCGGCGATCTGCTGGTGGCCAATCTCGAGGGGCCGGTGCTCGCAGCCGATAACGCTAAACCCCGTTGGCAGCTCAAATACAGCCTCGCAAGCTCGCGCGATTTTCTCGCCGGTATCGATCGGGCGAGCTACGCATTTTCCATCGCGAACAACCATTACGAGGACTTTCGCGAGGATGTCCGCCTCGACATCACCAAGGCCGCGGGCATTCGCACCTTGGGGCAGGCGGGGTTCGAGCCGATGCACGAGCGCATCGGCGACCGCGAGGTCGTGCTGGTCGGCGGCGTGTTCCCTTCGACGGACCCGTGGCGGTGGCGGGTACGCGACGCTTCCGCCTTCGCCGCGCCGAGCGCGGCGCTGAAGAAGCTCGAAGACATACGTAAGCGCCATCCGCAGGCACTGCTGATCTTTTACGTTCATTGGGGCTACGAGCTGTCGGCGCTGCCTTACCCGGCGGATCGCGCCTGGTCGCGCCGGGCGATCGAAGGCGGCGTCGACCTCGTCGTCGGCCATCATTCGCATGTGCCGCAACCCGTCGAAACCTTCGCCGGCGGCACGGTCGCCCATTCGGTCGGCAATTTTTACTTGCCGTGGGGCGAATTCTTCGGCAAGCGCCTCGTCCATGGCGAGGCCACCTACCGCGGCCTGGCGCTTCGCTATAACGGCAAGGCCGTGGCGCTGTATCTGACCCGCGCCGACTATCAGTCGGGCGATGTCGATGTCGCGCCGGCCGAAGTCGAACGCCCGGATCTCTGCAAGCCCGTCTTCGCGGGCTACAGCGACCGCGAGTATCTCGCCTTCTTCCGCGACCAGGTGAAGCAGGGCGTCACGCGGGTACCCCAGCACGTTCCTATCCTCGAGACCTATTTCTCCGCACTCGGGCTCAAGGAACGGAGCTTCCTCTGGTGGACGGATACGCGCCAGCTGGGGCGGGATCTGCTGATCGTGCTCGGCGTGCACAATCCGTTCGCCGCGCCTTCGGCGGCGGCCAGGCAAGACGCCGGCAAAGCCTAAACGAGAGGCGCCAGGCGAGGATCGTCCATTGTGGGGCGCCGGCCAAGCGGTCCGGCATCGCGCGCGCGCTCGCGCATCAGCGGATGTCCGACCGCAACGTCGTGATCGTCGACGAGCTGCATTCTCTCGCACAAGTAGGGAAGGGGGTCCCTGAGGTAATATCCGAGCATCCGCCAATCCGGCCGCGTATATCGCCAAGGCTTCAAGAGATTGCGGAACAGCGCCCCGTGAATGCGAACCCTGACGTCGATCAGCGTCCGCATGTCGCGAAAGTCCATGCTGTCGAAATTGAGCGCCAGGTCGACGAAATTCAGGCCGAGGATCATCGGCATGTAGATCGTGTACCAGAACCTGGGATTGCATTCGACGATGTAGCTGAGCCCGGTCTCGCTTTCGACCACGGCGTCGAGGTTGGCAGGGCCGTGGAGCTTGACGGCGCCCGCCAGCTTTTGCACGTTCTCCAGCAGATCGGGGTTGGCGAAAAGCGAATAGGCATTGTCCTTGCGCAGTTGGATCACGCTGGCGACCACCGCGCCGCGGCGGCACAGCACGGAGATACCGATGGTCTCGCCATCGATGTGCCGCTGCGCCAAGACCGGCCGATAATCGACGGCGTCCAATTGGCCGAGCTCGCTCGCATCCCGAATGTGAAGGACGCCGGCGCCGCCTGAAAGATTCGTCGGCTTGACGGTGAGGGGGAGCGCAAGCCGTCCGGATTTCAATGCGCCGCGCAGATCCTCGGCGGTTTCGAACAACCACGACTCGGGAACCCGCACCCCGTGATCCCGCGAGAAACGGGCGAAGTTCCATTTGTCGTTCATCGTGTCGAAGCAGTCGAGGCTCGGAACCGGCGAGGTGCGAACCGGCAATCGGTCCGCGAGCGCCGCCAAGAGTCGCGTCGAGACGTCGTCGGACGGCATGATGAGGTCGATCCGCTGCTCTTTCACCAACAGCTTGATCTCATCGAGGATGAGATCGTAATCGTCCGAGCGATAGTCGAAGCGGGATTCGTGAAAGCCGGCACAATATCGGGACAGCCTGAGCCGGCGCGATGGGCCGCTGCCGAGCACGTGGACCGAGGCTCCGGCGGCGGCGGCGCAACGCATGACGTGATAGGGCAGCGTGAACGCGAAGGCGATCATCAGACCTTTCATGTTCGCGCCTCTCCCAGCCTCGCGGCGAGCGGCCGTAAGCGCGGTCCGCCCGCAAGTTCGCGGTCAGCGCGCCCGGACGGGTGCATGGCCGGCAATCACGCGTCGCGTGGCGGATCGAGCGAGGTGGCTCGCGATGCGGCGGGCGGTGTAATTGGCGCCGTAGACGAACCGCATCATCGGTCCGAAGCTGTTGGCCGAAGCGGTTCCCACGAAATAGAGTCCCGGAACGGATGATTCAAATGCCGCCGACAGGATCGGCGTGTGCTCGACCGAGCGGAGCTGCGAGCCGAGCGCCTCGCTGAAGAACGTCAGGCGCCGCAAATCGACCTTGTACCCGGTCGCCGCGATCACATGATCGGTGGCCAATTCCATCCTCGTACCGTCCGCGAGCGCGAGCCCCAAGCGCACGCGGCCGGAACTGACACCGGCCCGCTCGATCGCATGTCCGGCAAGGAGCGGAATATGCCCGACGACACGATCCTTCATGAACCAACCCGCGGCCGGACGGATATGATTCCTGACGATGCGCAGGCGGACCGGCTCCG
>Ga0209517_10006940_pt1 | contig 13775 bp, 12 predicted proteins | sample PeaSoiMetSII2010_FD_187695 | JGI IMG/M metagenome (GOLD analysis project Ga0209517, IMG submission 187695) | Peat soil microbial communities from Weissenstadt, Germany - SII-2010 (SPAdes) (version 2) | ecosystem: Environmental > Terrestrial > Soil > Wetlands > Peat | place: Germany...
CGCCGGTGCACGAGTTTGCGGTGTACATGGAAATCGTCGCAGCAGAAGAATTCAGAACGTAAGCGAATGTGGGTTGGGTCGACGGTACGCAATTGTGTGAAGTACTCGGTGGAGTGGTTGCCATTTGTCCACACCCGGTTCCAATCGCGATAAGGGAAGCTAGGAAGGCAATTCGGGGAAAAGCGGCGCGCATAATCCCTCCGGGTTAGGGCAGAGGATCTGAGGGAGGAGAGGAACTGCTCACTCACTCTTGACCGTATGCTGAACCCTCACGCATGTCCAGTGGCCAGAGTGTCGTTCGCAAATGGCGAAAAATCCCGATTACACTCATGATCCAGACGGCCAAAAAAAATCAGGCCGCCCACAAGGGACGGCCTGGTTTGGCAAAGTCCTCCGGGGAGGAGGGAAAAAGTTATAGCGACGGTGGAGTCGCACTCGCTGTCGGGGTCGGGTTGCTGGTGGGCGCCTGCGCCGGTGTCGGTGTCGTTCCAGCCTCGGTATTGGTCATCAGGCGGATATCCACGCGGCGGTTCTTGGCGCGACCGTCGGCAGTCTTATTCGACTCGACCGGCTTATCCTTGCCCAGCCCAATCACATAAATCTTGTAGGCCGGAACGCTCTTCTCCGAAGCCAGATACTGAATCACAGCCTTGGCGCGGCGCTGGCTCAGATCGTAGTTGTATTCCGAACTGCCCACTGAGTCGGCCCCGCCCTCGACCGTGATGATGTATCCCTTGGTAGTGGCTACGCTGGCGGCCAGTTGGTCGATCGCTTCCCTGGCTTCCTTCGTCAGATTGTCTTTGTTGAATCCGAAGTGAACGGCCGTTTCCACCACGGGGCGATAATTGTCGAGGTTGACGACAGCGTTGGTCAGGACATCGACACGCTGGGTGGCCGCATTCGCCGACAGTTGCGCCTTATCAGCTTCGCTTCCCGCAGCCAGAGCCTTCTGGTCCACTTCTGCGGCCTTGGCCTGGACAGCCTGGATTCCGGCCTGAGCGCGTTGATCGACGTCCTTGATGTCTTTCGAGTTCTTCGCCGTCAGGTCGTCGAGTTCATTGGTCTTGTTGATCAGCGGCGTGGTCTGCTGGCGCACGTAATTCTTGGTTGTGCATCCGAGAGTTGCGGCCAGTGCAACCGCCAGCATTAGGGTCAATCTCAATTTCAATGAGGTGCGATTCATAAGCGTTTAAGGGGCTCCTTGCCCAAATATTGCTCTGTTCCGAAATTTATGTCGGTCCTGCTAAAAGTCTCTCCACCGGACCTGTCCTTTGGTAATGCACGAGGAATGCCATTGCAGGCTCGCAAAAGAAACGGCTAAACCATTTTATATCAACGCCTTGGAAATTGACTGTGGGAAATGCATAATTCCCCGACCAAGGCAATCGCGGTATTAACCGTAGAAATTTTATACTGTTTAGAGTTTGGCTGGGAATTGGTAGGAGGGGATGCGCCAGCCTCAATGCGTAATCTTGTCCCAAGCTTGTTCGAACTGAGAAAGCAGCGGCATCTCGCCCTTCTGCAACCCGGCGCGTCCCATCACGCGCCACAGATAGGTCTGGGAAGGCCGGCTGCTGACATCCGCGCCGTGCGCATCATAGACTGCCAACACATCCTCTGATGGGCGAGACTGCACGAGCAAGATGACGTCAGCGTCTTGCGGCCGGTATACCACAGTCAATTTACCCCATTTCTGGATTGAATCCTGGACGCGGCTGATCGCTTCGCGGTCCTCGGGAAGGAGGTTGGGATTGAACTGATCGCCATCGTAGGCAGCCACGTATACGAAGCGCGCGTTGGCAAAAATGCGCGGCATCTCCGGAGCGTTTGCTGCCCAGGCGGCAGTGCTCATCGTCAGAGTTAGAGTTAGACTTAACGTCAGACTTAGCAACACCACGGCAAAGATATTCTTCTTCATGCGACAGTCCTACTCACTATCCTACTAAGTAGGATGCCGCCTGGACCAGCGGAGTTGTCACTCCTCGGTAACTCGCCTCACATTACCGGCGGGACAGTGATCCCCATGGCCGCGAGGACACGAATGAGTTCCCGGCGAACCACGGCCGCGGTGGTCAACAGGAATCTCTTCCGGCCCTCATCCGCTTCGCTCAGGATGGGATAGCGGTGGTAGAAGGTGCTGAACAACTGGGCCAGTTGGAACGCATGCTTGGCAAGGTAAGCGGGTTCCGTGGTCGCGATGCACTGGCCCACGATATAAGAGGTTTTCGCAGCCGCCAGCCAGAGTTCCCAGATGTCGTTGCCGGAGTCGCCCGTAAGGAACTTAGCAAAATCCGCCGTGGAGACGCGGCTTGCCGCGTCTAGGCAAAACGCATCCGGATTCAACCCACCTTTACGGAAAATGTTGGAAGCGCGCACGACGGCATATTGCGCGTAAGGACCGGTATCGCCCTCGAAACTCAGGGCGTCTTTGAAATCGAAGGCGATCACGGAGGGCTTGGTGAACTTCAGCATGAAGTAGCGCAGGGCCCCGATTGCAATCTGCGTAGCAACGCTGGCGCGCTCTGCTTCGCTTAACTCGGGATGTCGCGCATCAACCTCCTTACGCGCTGACGTGATGAGAGCATCCAGAAGATCGTCCGCCTTCACGCCGAAGCCCTTGCGGCCGGAGACCTCGATCCACGGCCTCGCCTTATCTTCTTCGCTCAGGTCGTAGCCAAGTTCGGCGGCACAGCGCGGGGTGAGCGCGACCATCTCGTAGGAGAAGTGCGTGTAGCGATCGGCGGCTTCGCCGTGGCCGAGCCCGCGCAGCGCTTCGATCACCGTGTTCTGAGCCTCAGCCTGGCGCGCATCGATGACGTTGTAAATTTCCGCCACATCGCCGAAGTGGGGATGGTCGGGCTCGCCGTCGGTGGTAGAGATCCAGCAGTCGTGCGCATTGGGATAGCGATAGAATTTCCGATAGCCGAAATCGCGGCCGAGCAGGCCGAACTTCCACATGTGATAGGCGATGTCTTTGCCGACGTAGCCGACCGTGCTGTTGGAGCGGACGATAACTTTCTGATCTTCTTCTTTTATCTCTTCGCCCGCAGCGTTTTCAGCGGCTTCAGAATTTGCCGTTCCTGCGCGCCGCATCACCCAGCAGCCCTTATTCTTGCCTTCCATCTCGTAGGTTAGAACTCCGGCTTCCTTCAGCTTGGTAAAGGCCGCATCCCAGAAGTGAAGGTGAAGGATTTCGCTCTCGCGCGGCAGGAAGTCGTACTCGATGTCGAGCCGGTCCATGGTTTCGAGATGGCGCTTCAGGACGGCAATGGAAATCAAATCCGCAACCGCCGCCGTCTCATTGTTCCCCTCCTCAATCGCGTGCAGCGTCGCGGCGCGTGCCCGCAGGTTCGCCTTGTCCGCTTCGTACCAATGCGAGACGCGGGCATAGAGATCCCAGCATAGGTAATCGAAGCGGGGCGCGGCGGCGAGCGCTTTAATCTGCGCGCGTGACTTCTGCTCGATGTGGAGGAATCCGACTACGACGTCGGCGACTTGCACTCCGGTATTGTCGATGTAGTTCTGGACGTCCACTTCCCTACCCGCAAAGCGCAGCAGGCGGACGAAGGTATCGCCGAGAATGGCGTTGCGCAGGTGCCCGATATGCGCCGCCTTGTTGGGGTTGATGCTGGAATGTTCGACCAGCACCTTCCCGCTGGGAACATCGGCGGCCGGTGATTGATCTGCGGCGAGCGCCGTCGCCAGCTCGGCCCGGTCGACGCGAACGTTGATGTAGCCGGCGCCAGCCACCTCGAATTTCTCAAAGCCCGGAATGGCGCCTACGCCGGCGACAATCTCTTCGGCTATCTTCCGTGGCGCCTTGCGAAGTTTTCGGGCGAGTTCGAAAGCGATGGGCAGCGCGTACTCGCCAAACTCGATTTTCGGCGGCTGCTCGACGACGATGTTCGCCATTTCCAAGCCGTAAGCACGGCGCAAGAAGTCGCGCAGATGTTCGACCAGCCGGCGTTCCAGATATCGATACAAGGATGTCCTCTAACTTATTGAAGAAACAGTGATTCTAACAAACTCGCGGCAGTGGCGGGTTTGACGACAATGCGAGTGGCACCTATGATGAAAACTCGGCGGAAAACCGCTGTTAGCCGTTAGCTCTTAGCTAAAAGCCAAAAGCTAACAGCCAAGAGCGATTTATCATGCGCATAGCCTACCTCGACTGTTTTTCCGGCATCAGCGGCGACATGTTTCTGGGCGCGCTGGTGGATGCCGGGGTGTCTCCCAAGCTCCTGGAAGACGCGGTCGCAGCGCTCGATATCGGTGCGCGGCTGGAGATTTCGCGGGTGCTGCGAGGCGGAATTTCGGCGACCAAAGTTGATGTGTATGCGAACGGCGAGAAAGATCTGCCGCGCGGAGTCTACAGGGAGCAGCATAGACACGATCATGCTCACGGCCATCCCCATGGCCACGAACACGGTCGTGGCCTGAAGGAAATTCGCGAGATCATCGAAAAGGCTGCGATCAGCAGCACAGCGAAGGCAACCGCGATTCGCATCTTTGAGGCACTGGGCGAGGTCGAGGCCGAGATTCACAATACATCCATCGATCAAGTCCACTTTCACGAAGTCGGCGCCGTCGATGCCATGGTGGATATTGTCTGCTCCGCAGTGGGAGCAGAAGCTCTTGCGGTTGGAGAATGGGTATGCTCGCCGTTGAACGTGGGCGGTGGAACCGTCAAGTGTGCACACGGAACGCTTCCCGTACCAGCGCCGGCGACACTGAAGTTGCTTCGGGATGCGCCGGTGTATTCATCGGGACCACAGGTCGAACTGGTGACACCGACCGGTGCGGCGATCGTGAAGACGCTGAGCAACCGTTTCTCGCCGTTTCCGGCGATGAAAATCGAAAAGGCGGGATACGGTGCTGGCACTCGAGATTTCCCTGAGCACCCGAACCTGCTCCGGCTAACGATTGGAGAAGCTGTGCTGGCGTATGAAGTGCCTACATCGCCAGGCACTTTGAATGACAGGATCGCGGTGCTTGAAGCAAATCTCGACGACCTGAGTCCCCAGGTGCTGGCCTACGCTATGGAGCGATTGCTGGCGGAAGGAGCGCTGGACGTGTTCAGCGTCCCAGTGCAAATGAAGAAAAGCCGTCCCGGCGCCTTGCTCACCGTGCTGGCTAAGGTGGAAGACGCGGATCGCTTAACCAGGACGATTTTTGCCGAGACCACAACTCTGGGCGTGCGCCGCCGCGAGGAACAGCGGCAGACGCTCTCTCGGAGATGGGAAACGGTGGATACGACTTGGGGCCCGGTGCGCATCAAGATCGCTAATATGAATGGTACGGTCTCGAACTACGCGCCCGAATACGAGGACTGCCGGACGTTGGCGGAAGCACAGCATGTCCCGCTGCGCACGGTGATGCAGGAAGCGATCCAGCAGTATCTTCGACAACTAAACTCATGAGCAAGAAGTTCTACATCACGACCCCGATCTACTATGTCAATGCGCGTCCGCACATTGGGCACGCCTATACCACGATTGCGTGCGACACCATCGCGCGCCGCCATCGTATGCTGGGCGAGGATACGTGGTTCTTGACCGGCACCGACGAACACGGTCAAAAGATCGAGCGCGCCGCCCAGGCTGCGGGCAAGACGCCGCAGCAGCTCACCGATGAAATTTCCGCGGAATTCCGTTCCCTTTGGGACCGCATGGGTTTGACCTACGACGATTTCATCCGCACCACCTCCGGTCGCCACAAACACGGCGTGCAGGCATTGTGGCGCAAGATTCGCGACAACGGCTACATCTACAAGGGAACCTACACAGGTCAATACTGCGTTTTCGATGAGCTCTACGTGGATGCGGAACCCGGCGCCCCGTGCCCGGATTGTGGCCGCCCCACAGAAACGGTGCACGAAGAAAATTACTACTTCAAGCTCTCGGCCTTCCAGGATCAGTTAATCCGTCTTTACACGGAGCAGCCGGATTTCATCCGCCCGGAGACGCGACGCAACGAGGTGCTCTCGTTCGTGCGCGGCGGCCTGCGCGATCTTTCCATCAGCCGCTCGACGTTTTCGTGGGGCATCCCCGTACCGGACGATCCCAAGCACGTGGTCTATGTGTGGCTCGACGCGCTGGCCAACTACATCACCGCGCTCGGCTATGGTTCCAATGACCCGAGCAAATTCGACAAGTACTGGCCTGCCGACGTGCACATGATCGGCAAAGAGATTGTGCGCTTCCATTGCGTCTACTGGCCGGCGTTTCTGCTCGCGGCCGGATTGCCGCTGCCCAAGGGCATCACCGCGCACGGCTGGCTGCTGTTTGAAGAAAGCAAAATGTCGAAGTCGCGCGGAAACATCGTGCGCGCCGAAACCATCGTAGATGTGCTCGGCACCGACGCCCTGCGCTACTTCCTGCTGCGTGAAGTCGTCTTTGGGCAGGATGGATCGTTTAGCTTCGACGCGCTGGTGCAGCGCTATAACTCCGATCTGGCGAATGGGCTCGGCAACCTCGCCAGCCGCACCCTGACCATGATCACGCGCTATTTCAAGGGCGAAGTGCCGTACCCTTCGAATACAGCGCACACCCCGGCGGATGCCGCAATTGCCGATGCGGCAAGAAAAGCGATCGCCGACTGTGGCACGCTGTTTGACCAGTACCAGTTCTCGCGAGCGCTTGAAACGGCCTGGGGACTGGTCTCCGCCGTGGACAAATACATCGTCGAAAACGAACCCTGGTCGCTGGATGAAAAAAAGGATGAGGAGAGCCGCTCACGTCTGGCAACCGTGCTCTACACCAGCGCCGAAGCTTTAAGGATCGTAACGGCGCTGGCGCACCCAGTGATGCCCGACGCGACCGCGAAAATCTGGACCCAGATGGGCCTTGGGGATATCAAGAAATTCGATCTGACGCAATTGCAATGGGGACAACTGCACCTCGGCACAAAACTTGGCGAGGTGCAAGCCGTGTTTCCGCGCGCAGATAAATCGGCAGTCGAGAGGATGCAGAAAATGGAAGAACAAGGTGTAAGTCTGGGGACGGGCGCCTCGCCCGTCCAGCCGAGCGAAGCTCGGCCCTCGGGCGCGCCAGCCAAGCCGGAAACGACGGCCGTCAAGCCGGCCGCGGCAATTCCGGATGGCAAGATCAGCATCGACGACTTCGCAAAAGTGGAATTGCGCGTCGCACAGGTAAAGACCGCCGAGCGCGTAAAGGGCGCCGACAGATTGCTGCGTCTGGAGGTCGATCTTGGAACCGAAGTGCGTCAACTGGTGGCTGGGATTGCCGAAGCGTATGAGCCGGAGGCACTGATCGGACGCAAAGTTGTGATCGTGGCAAATCTCGCGCCCCGCAAGCTCCGCGGCCTGGAATCAAACGGAATGATCGTCGCCGCCTCGCCCGAAGGTGGCAAGCCGGTGCTGGCCAGTTTTCTGGAGGATGTGCCGGTCGGAACACGACTGAAATAACCCTGCCGAACCCTGAGTTTCGGAGAATTCTTGAGAGGAGGTAAAGTGAAGACACCTTCAGGCCACCACGGAAGCCGCCTCTTATATTCCGTCCGTGCCGGAATAGTCTTTACGGGATTGCTGTGGGGCCTGACTTATACCCGGATAGGCCTGGCGGCCATACCGGCTCTATTGCCCGGGCTCACTATCAGTCGGCTACTCTTCCGGAGTCAAGACTACGTGCCAGTAATGACGGTAACCGCATTCATATACTCCGGTCTTGCGTATGCAGCGTTTTCATTGATTAGCCATAGAAATCATCCGCGATAGAGGGCTGCCCGAGAACCTGGGTAGGCGAATGTTTGTCGACGACGTGATCTCGCGAACGACCAAAGACGAACGACCGGCGACTGTGTTCATCGACTCTCACGCTCATCTCGAAGGCAAGCGCTACGATGCCGACCGCGAGGCTGTGCTGGCGCGTGCAAAACAGAACGGGATCGAAGCCTATCTCGCCATCGGCAACGGCGACGGTCCGGAGACCGCCGACTGCGGGATTCGGTTGGCGGACAAATACGACGGCAACTCGCAGTATCCGCGAATCTGGGCCAGCGTGGGAGTCCATCCCCACGAGGCATCCCTAGCGAACGAAGCCGCCGATTCCCAAATGCTGCAATGGGCGCGGCATCCCAAGGTGATTGCCTGGGGAGAAATCGGCCTCGACTACTTTTACGACCATTCGCCACGCGATGTGCAGAAAGCGGTTTTCCTGCAGCAAATGGAGTTGGCAAAGGCGGCGAAGTTGCCCATCATCATTCATTGCCGCCCATCCGATAGCAGCGAGAACGCGTGGGACGACTGCCTTTCGATGATCTCCGAGCACTGGAGTTCCGCGGGACTGGGCGGCATTTTGCACTGCTTTACCGGGAGCGTCGAACATGCTCGACGCGCGCTGGATATGGGCTTCATGATTTCTTTTGCCGGCAATATCACTTTTCCCAAGGCGCAGTCGATCCGCGACGCGGCGCAAATGGTTCCGCTTGACCGCATGCTGATCGAAACCGACTCGCCTTATCTGGCGCCGATTCCGCATCGCGGCCAGCGCAATGAACCGGCGTTTGTGAAGGAAGTAGCCCGCCAGATCGGCGACCTGCGTAACTTGCCGGCGGAGGAGATGGGCTCGCGAACCGCGCAGAATTTCTACAAATTCTTCGGCCTCGCGCGGGAAACCACACTCTCACCAGTCCACCCGTAACCCGCCTTCGCAGATAATGCCTCTTCTGTTACCCTCAGATGTACATGTTTGGGGCGGGCGATCCAAAGGTCTGTGAAGCGCGTGCGACCGTTCCTCAGCCTGTCCCATCTAAAGACTTAGCGACATCCGATGCCCGATAACAGTTTCGATATCGTCAGCAAAATCGACCTGGCGGAAGTTTCCAACGCCATTCAGCAGGCGATGAAGGAAGTCAGCACACGCTTCGATCTGAAGGACTCGAAGTCCCAGATTGCGATGGAAGGCCACGACGCGATCCTGCTTCACTCCGCCGATGAATTCAAGATGAAGGCGGTGAACGACGTGTTCCAGCAGAAACTGGTGAAACGCGGCGTACCCCTGAAAGGGTTGACCTACGGGGCGCTGGAGCCAGCCGCGGGCAGCACGGTGAAACAGAAGGTCAGTATTCAGCAGGGGATCCCGATCGAAAAGGCGCGGGAGATCGTCAAGCTGATCAAGAATTCCAAGAAAAAAGCGCAGGCTTCGATCCAGGCAGATGTAGTGCGGGTAAGCAGCAAAGATCGCGACACTTTGCAGGAAATCATCGCGCTGGTCAAGCAGCAGGACTTTGGCATCGATCTGCAGTTCACGAACTACCGGAGCAACTAAGGACCTTGAGCACAACGGCCTCGATCAACGGAAAAGAAATCTTCGATCTGCTGCGCGACGACATTGCGGCAATCGAAGAACAATTCGGACGTGACACGATCTCCAACGTCGCCGCGATTACGGAGATCGGCGAGTACCTGCGCGCAGGCGGGGGAAAGCGAATCCGCCCGGCGCTATTGCTGCTCTCCGCCAAACTGCTCGGCTACAAGGGGGGCGGCGCAGTGAGGCTCGCGACCGTCGTCGAGATCATTCACACGGCGACGCTGGTCCACGACGACATAATCGACGAGGCTCAACTCCGCCGCGGCCGTCCAGCCGCCAACACACAATGGGGCAACTCGATGTGCGTGCTGGCGGGCGATTGGCTCTACATGCAGGCGTTCAAGATCGCGGTGCAGGAGCGCAATTTCCGCATCCTCGACGTGCTGATCGAACTGACCCAGCAGATGGTGGAAGGCGAACTGCTCCAGATGGAGAAGCTTGGCAAGCTGATCTCTCTGGAGGAGCATCTCGACCTGATCTACCGCAAGACGGCGTGCCTGTTCTCGGTGTGCATGAGAGTCGGCGGCATTCTGGGCGGCGCCACCGCACAACAGGAGGAACGGCTTGGTCAATACGGACGCGATCTTGGCTTAGCTTTCCAAATTGTGGACGATGTGCTGGACCTCACGGCTTCAGAAAGCGTGCTGGGCAAGCCTGTGGCCAGCGACCTGCGTGAAGGCAAAGTTACCATGGCCGTCATTCATGCGCTGGAGCGTTGCACCACCGCCGAGCGCCGCCAGATCGAAACCATCTTGCATAACCGCGCATTCAACGGCGTCACCCATGCCGAGATCCTGACCATCCTGAACCGCTATGGCTCTCTCGAATACGCCACCAAAGAGGCTGCCCGCTATGCCGAATCCGCGCGCAACGCGATTTGCTCGTTTCCGGACTCGGAGATCAAACGCGCACTGTTGTGGGCGCCGGAATTTGTGGTGGCAAGAGAGAAGTAAGTTCTGACGGTTAGCCCTTCACCGCAATCCCCAACATCTCAAAGCGCCCCTTCTTTAAGAGCGTGCCTGAACCCAGGAACGCGCGGGCAGGAAACTCGCGGGAGAACAGCTTCACGTATGCCGAGTTGAACTGTTGCCACAAAGAAACATCCGGCGAATGGACCTGCACCCATACCAGATCGTCCATGGTCATAGCGGCTTCGCGGAGAACCGCCTGGAAGCCGGCAAATAACAGATCCATCTCGGCATCAATACTCGCGGGCGCGTCGCCGGTCGCCGGGTCGATGCCAATTCGACCCGAGATGTAGAGAGTATTGCCCACCAGCACAGCGTCGCTGAAAGGAAGGCCTGCGGGACGATTTGAAAGATTGATGTAGCGGCGGCTTTCGGCTGACAAAGGCTCCTCCTGAGTTCGTACTACTGTAGCAGGAGCTTCTCGCACAAGGCCGACACACTCCCAACAAGGAGCCACTGCTAGCGACCATGGCCTTCACCACAGCCGCCTTGCACTTCCTAAGGATCGCATGATATAAGCGCTGTTCCCCAAATTCTGGTCGTGTCTCACATGGAGAACCCAGCCAGAGTACGTGTCAACTGGAAAAGCGTTGCGGTCTTTTACGTCATCGCATGCTTATGGTCGTGGCCTTTCTTCTGGCGCCGCGATGTTCTCCATCTTTCCGACACCCCACTGACTTCCATCTCAAGATTGCTGATCCACTTCGGACTGATGTGGGGACCTGGCATAGCGGCACTGGTCTGCATGGTAGCTTTCCGCCGCTCACACCGCCGCGTCATCACTCTTGGAGGGAATTCGTGGGCTAGGGGCATCCTCTTCTACGCTGCACCCTTTCTCTTGCTGGGCGCGTTCCGGGCGCACGTGTTGTACGGATACGACCGGCCCGCTCTGGTTGCCGCCTTCCCTATGTTTGTCTCGATTCTAGGAGAAGAGCTGGGATGGCGCGGCTTCCTTCAAGATGCACTTCGCCCCTTGTCGCCGGTCAAGAGGTTTTTCCTGATTGGCGCATTGTGGGAGTTTTGGCACTTCACGACCAGGACCACACACGGGTGGTCTCTGCAGAGGATCGCGGTAACGTTATTGATTTCCTATTCCGCCGTGATTCTTCTCAGCTTCATCATCGGATACGGCGCCGAACGCTCTCGCTCAGTGACTGTTGCTGTCTCTCTCCATATGTATCTTGACGTGCTCCTCAACAATCTGGACTTGTACATTCCGCTGCTGCTGGCGTTGCCCATATGGGCGTTGCTGCTGCTGACTTGGCCGAAAGCGACAACCGTACAGAAGTAGGTCCGATTGTGTGTCCCTCAAAGCAGTACCATGGTGGATTGTTATACTAAGCACACCTGTTCTCACCATGAATGACTTGCTCTCAATGATTTCGCACCATGGCTACCTGTTCTTGGCGGTAGTGTGCTTCGCGGAGGCCATTGGTCTTCCATTACCCGCTGCGCTCGCCCTCCTGACCGCCGGCGCGGTCGCTGCCTACGGAGATCTGCATTTCTATCTCGTTTTCGGCATTGGCGCAGTGGCGATGCTTAGCGGGGACGTCATTCTCTATTTCATGGGAAGAGTCAGCGGATGGGCTCTACTCGGCCTTCTGTGCCGGCTTTCGGCAAATCCGGAAACTTGCATTCTGCGCTCGGCGGAATATTTCTACCGGCGCGGCAAGTTGACGCTGCTGTTTGCCAAGTTCATCCCCGGCATCAACACCATGTCTCCGCCGCTCGCCGGAAGCATGAACATGCGGCTGAGAGATTTTCTGCAATTTGACGCCCTCGGGGCAATTTTTTACGTGGGCGCGTATTCGCTCGCTGGATATCTCTTCAGCGACGCGCTGCATGCCATCACGCGCGGATTGCGCTCTGCCGGCTTCGCCGCAGAAGTTGTTTTCGGGGTTGGCCTCGTGGCCTACGTTGTCTATCGTGTCTGGGTTTACCGCAAGTATCGGCTGCTCGATGTGATTCCTCGCATACCGGCTGAGGAGTTGGCCAAAAGACTGGCGTCCGATGCGGCCCAGAACATGCTGATCGCCGATGTCCGCAGCCACGGCTACTACGATGCCGACTCCGAACGCATTGCCGGATCGATCCGCATCGAACCCAACAACCTGATGGAAGAGGTCAAGAACCTGCCCAAGGATCGAGAGATTTATCTCTACTGTACTTGAGCACGCGAGGCCACCAGCGCCCGTGTGGCGCACCAATTACAGGAACTAGGATTCAAAGTGTTTGTGATTGCGGGTGGCTTGACGGCATGGCGCAAGGCTGGACAGGCGCTGGAGCGAGTTCCCCACGACGACCTGGTCAAGCTGCCAACCTTCAGTTAGCGAGTCTCCGTGACGCGCGTCCTTGGCAGAGTTGCCGCAGTTTGTTATCGTGCCCACATGGGGCGTACCCTGGCTTTTTGCGGAGTAATTTTGGCGGCAGGCGAATCCTCACGCATGGGGCGTGACAAGGCGCTGCTGCCGTGGCCCCCGTCGGCCGCAAGTTCGGCAAGCACCGACACGCTTCTATCCGCTGCCATAAGGCTCTTCTTTTCCCGGGTTGATGTCGTGCTGGTGGTCGCCGGCAAAAATGAAATCGCCTTGGCCCCTATCGTGTATGCCAACGGAGCCTCGCTGGTGGTGAATCCCGATCCGGCGCGCGGGCAGTTCAGTTCGTTGCGAGTCGGTCTGCACGGCGTTCTGAACCGCGGCCGGGATGCCGCCATGGTTACGCTCGTGGACCGTCCGCCCGTGCGTATGGAAACGATTGCTACGCTCGAAGCGGCATTCGAACTGGCCACAACACACAGGAAATGGGCCGTGATTCCCGAATACCAGGGAAAACACGGACATCCAATTCTTGCAGGCCGGGAGATGATCGAAGCGTTTCTGAAGGCTCCCGAAACCTCGAATGCGCGCGACGTGGAGCACGCGCACCAGAATGAGATTGAGTACATTCCGGTGAACGACCCGCTGGTCGCGCTCAACGTGGATACACCGGAGCAGTATGCGGCTTTGCCGCCCCAGCTTCTGCCATCGAGTTAATTCCCCCAAGGCCCACTACTTCATGACACGTCTTACATTGGCTCAAGCCGAATTCATCGAAAGTGTACTTAGCCTCAAACCTCTCACCGCCGCGTTTGACTGCGACGGCACGCTCTGGTCCGGGGACGCCGGGGAAGGATTCTTCGCCTGGGAACTGGGACAAGAACAGAAACAACGCCTGGTGCCGAAACCGATCGTGCACTGGGCCCGTTCGCGTCATGCCGACTACGAAGCGGGCAAGGTCGCTGAAGAGGTCATGTGCGGAGAAATGATCACGATGCATCGCGGGCTGCGGGAAGAGGTTGTGCAGCAGGCGTGCGACGCCTACTTTTCACGGGCAATTGGCGCAAGTATTTTCCCGGAGATGCGCGAACTGGTGCGGCGCCTGCTCGATTCCGGATGCGAAGTCTGGGCGGTTTCTTCTTCGAGCCAATGGATCATCCGCT